>Ga0116142_10003108_pt1 | contig 16983 bp, 14 predicted proteins | sample AD_UKC033_MetaG_FD_89785 | JGI IMG/M metagenome (GOLD analysis project Ga0116142, IMG submission 89785) | Active sludge microbial communities of municipal wastewater-treating anaerobic digesters from USA - AD_UKC033_MetaG | ecosystem: Engineered > Bioreactor > Anaerobic > Digestate | place: USA... | reverse complement strand
GGGCCTTCGGCCCTAAATGCGGGAACTCCAGCGCGCGACGCGGACCTAGGGCAAGACACCCACACATCGAGTTCGCATATGTCCCGGAGTAATTATGCACATCGAAGCGGAATGCTCGTACTTTTTAGTGCGATTGCCCTGTCGATTCGCCCGCCCTCAGGCCGATGTTTCCCGGTGTTGCCACCGGTTCCAGATGAACGACCCGAGGATGGTCGTAATCCCGAAGACGAGCACGCTGAGGACGAGGGGCAGCCCCTGTGTGTTGAGCAGGTCGAAGGCAAAGACCTTGACGGCGCCGGCGGCGGCGAGCAGGGCCGCGACGGTGATCAATTCGCTGCTTCGGCGATGAAGGCCGATGAGTGCGATAGCCAGGGCGCCGAAGTTGATGATGATCGACTGGCCGCATTGGAACGGGGCGTACACGTCGGCAACAAGCCGGGGCAGGATCATGTGCAGCGCGATGCGCAGCGCGCCGAATCCGAAGACGATTGCGGCGACGAGCACCACCACCACGACTTCGTGGACCACGGGCCGGCCCGTTCGGTTCCCGTTCTTGGCGGCGCCCGCGCGTAACGCCGCGTAATGGACCGTGCATAGCGCGCAGAGCGCGGTCAGGGTAAGGATTTGCATGGCGGGCGCGGCTCCCCCGACGCTCAACGCGCCGAAGTGAAGGCTCATGGCGCAGAGGTATGCTTGAAACAGACAGGCGACGCCTTGAACAAGCGGGTCGAGGCGTTTCGCCAAGGTGATCGCAAAGGCAATGGCCGCCAAGGACCACAAGATCAGGCTCCAAAGCGAGTTGCCGGTGATTGGATGGAGCGACACGGCCAGAAGCAGAAAGACCGCGGTGCTCATCGAAGACGCCGCCCGGCGGCCTTTCTCGCCCGCCGCGGCCAGAGAGGTCGCCATCAGGAGTTGGATGGCCGCCGCAAGCAGGCACGCCGCTCCCAGGCCGGCTGCACTGATCCCGAGCGGGGAGACGGCCAGTCGCGCGATTAGATAGACGTACGCTGCGTTCAGGATCGGCAGCGCCGTCTCGTAGGCCCCTAGCGGCCATGCGGGATGAACTACCGCAGCTACGACGGCGACCAGGTGGCCGACGGCGAAAGCGATCAGGATCGGAGTGAACCACAAGGCGGCCAATTCAGGGGGCGGCGCGTCTTGGCGGGGGAGCAGGCCGCGCAGCTTCATCGCCCAGAAAAACCAGAAGAACAACGTGATCACGAACGTGGACCAGCACAAGGACCGCGTGCGGCGGTCTCGCGCCAACACGAACGCGATGCCATTGACGAAGGCTATGAAGGCCGCGAGCGGGAGAAAAGCGGGGTTCGGGAAATCCATCGCGAGGGCGACCATCGTCATCGACGGGACCGCGAAGTTCAGGACGAGATGCGTCTTGTATCGCAAGGCGCCGCCCAGGATCAGCAGCAGTGCGCTCGCTAGGATGCCGTAGCCCGTTCCCGAGGAAAAGACGCCGAAGCGGTGGTGCGCTTCCAGGACGATGGAGCAGACCAGGACTATCGCGCAGACAATCGACAGGACGGCGAATGGCCGCCCTCGTGCCGCCCGGTGGTAACCGTGGAGAAGCACGCAAAGGGCGTATACCAGACCGAAAACCGTGCCGAGGGGCTTATCGACGATGGCATTGTCCACTACCGTCCGAAGCGAAAGCGCGATCACGAGGATGAAACATACGAATGCCGTGCCGGTAAGAAGCTTGGTGGGCGCGAGGGAGACCGGAGAGCCGAGCAATGAGATCGGGGCGAGATCCGGGTCATTGCCGGACTCACGGTGGCGGGGCGGCGTCGCCTCCGGAGTATCGAGCCGGCGCGCGAGTTGATCGACTCTCGCGCCAAGACTACGTACTTCATCCGCGACGCGTTCGAGCCTGCTCTCCAGTGATCGATAGGGATCACTCATTGCCGTCGTCCCGTCCACCGCGGCGCGGCTTTCCCGCCGCCGGATCGCGACCGTGCGGAATCCGCCGTCGCGTACCACGCCGCGATTAGCCGACGGCTTGCTCCCGCAAGCCGCGCGTGGGTTCGTCCGCCAAAATGTGGAAATCACCTTTCATAATGTGAATGGCCAGGTGCAGCATCCACGAGAAGAGGAGCAATCCGAAGGCCCATATGCCCATCGTGACGAGCCATTCCGTGGACGAGGGGGCATATTCCACGACGGTTCCCTGCGGCGACGGGATGAAGCCGGGAATGACCAGTCCCATGCCCTTCTCAAACCAGATGCCGACGTTCGCCAGGACGCACGCAATGTTGAGGTAGAGCATGCGGCGCGCGATGGGCGGGATGATGAGGATAATGGCCGCGGCGACTTCCATGAGGATGGCGACCCAGATATAGGGGACGAGCGCGCTGTAATACTCGCCGTGGCTCTCGAGGCCGAAGAAGAGATAGCGCGCCGAACTGCCGTGGGAGGAGAAGGCGTAGAACTCCTTGAAGGCTTCGCACGCCAGGAGGAAGAGGTTGATGAGCAGCGAAGCCGTCACGATATTGCGCAGGATGTGAATAGCCCGGTCGCTGATCTGGTAGCCGGAGAAGTGGCGAATCACTTGAAAGGCGATGATGAGGATGCCCGGGCCGGCGGTGAACGCGGACCCGAGAAACCGGGGCGCGACGATGGCCGTGTTCCAGAAGTGGCGTCCGACGAGGCCCACAAACAGGAACGCGGTGACCGTATGGATGCTTATGGCCCACGCAATCGACAGAATGACAAAGGGCATGTAAATAAAGGCGCTCGGCTTGCGTCCGAGGTACTTCATGTACAGGAGATAACCGCAGATGTGCAGGTTCACCAGCAGGTAGCCGTTCAGCACGATGAAGTCCCAGGAAAGCATCGAATAGGGGAAATTGAACTCCCCGATCATGGGGATCATGTGCCAGAAGCGGTCCGGTCGTCCAAGGTCCACCATGATGAAGAGGAGGCTCATGATGATGGCCGCAATGGCGAGGAGTTCCCCAAAGATGACGACGTCGTGCATTTCTTTCTTGCGATAGATGTACGCGGGAATGACCAGCATGACGGCGGCGGCGGCGAGGCCGACCAGGAACGTGAAATTGGCGATGTAGATGCCCCACGAGACCTGGTCCGTCATGCCCGTCATGCTGAGGCCCGTCACCAGTTGCCGAGTGAATGCCCGCGCGCCTATGGCCGAGAGCACGGTCAGGAATCCCATCCACGCGTAGAAGAGGGGACTGCCCGAGAAACTGAGCAGAAAGGATCGTCCAAGAAAGACCAGATAGTTACGCACGGCGAATGGGCTCCTCGTGTGGCTATTTCTCGAAGAAGTAGTAGAAACGGGGGAAGGTGTGCGCCTCCGCCTTCAATATGTAGACCCGCTTGTTCTTCAGGATGTATTGAATCTTCCCGTTCGGGTCCAGAATGTTGCCGAAGACGCGCGCGCCGGTCGGGCATACCTCCATGCACGCGGGATTCTTGCCCAGGCGCGTCCGGTGCAGACAGAAGTGGCATTTCTCCGGCACGCCGCGAGGCCGTATTTGATTGCTCAGGTAGCCCATGTCCGGGTTGATCTGCTCGGGTCTGATCTCCGGGCGCGTCCAGTTGAACCGGCGCGCCTCGTAAGGACAGGCCGCGAGACAGCAGCGGCAGCCGATGCACCAGTTGTAGTCGATAACCGTCACGCCGTCCGGCTCGGTCCAGGTCGCGTGTGTGGGGCACACCTTGGTACAGGGAGGCTGCCGGCACTGTTGGCACGACATGGGAAGGTAGAACTTGCCCTGGTCCGGTATGGTCTCGTGCGCGTAGAGGGGATTGCCGTCTTCGAGGTCGAGCGTGTCGTTCGGCATCTCGATGACGCGGATATAGGCCATTTCCGGGTGGTCCGGCGGGATGTTATTCTCCCGCATGCAGGCCGTGACGCATCGGCGTGACCCGTTGCACCGGCTCAAGTTCAGGCAATAGGCGTACTCGACGCCGTCGAGCGGCTTGGGGTCGTTGACGCGGACCTTCGCGCAGTAGTTCGCGGCCACCTGCCGCTCGATGCGGCGGAGCACCTGGTCCATCAAGTCAGGGGTAAGCTTGGTGTAATGCTTCCGCAGCAGTTCATGCAGCGTCGGGCTGTCTTTGAGCCCGCGCAACGGTTCGGCCACGAACGCGCCAGTCGACAGCGCCACGGCGGTCCCGAGACCCGCCTTCAGGAACGTGCGGCGTCCGCTGGAGTTGGGATCCGTCGTCCTCGGCGGCTGCGCGCCGCGGCTATCCTTGTGCTCGTCATGCTCCCGGCTCATGCGCGGAGTCTCCCTTGGCTGGATGGTCAAATCGGGTAAGCACCGGAGGCGGCTCCGGTTTCATTTCGGGGATTCGGGGGTGGTGCGGGTCGTGGCATTGAATGCAGTCGAGGTTCTTCTCCGGGCCGAAGCGCGCATCCCAGAAGTGGTTTACTCGGCCGTGGACGCCGTGTTCCCACTCGCGATAGTGGGGGCCGTGACACTTGGCGCACAGCAACGTGGGTTGGTCGCCGGGGATTTCGCCGCCGCCGTGGTCCAGGTAGACGTCGCTGTTCTCGGGGTGATGGCAATTGAGACACAGCAGGTTTCTGCCGTGGGCGAACACGATGTTCTTATGCTCTCCCTCGATCGCGGCCTCCGAAAGATCGCCGGAAAACCCGTCGTGGCAACCCGAGCACTCGAACGCGTCGTCGTCCACGTGGAGGCGTAGCGGCCCGCGTTCGCCGCGCAGCGGCGTGATGTCGTGGATGCCCGCCGAGACATCCCGCTCATAAAGCGAGGCCGCAGCGTCCGGGGCGGGCGAACTCGGGCAGGCCGAGAACACAAGGGCGGAGCAAAGCGCCGCGGCGCATCGGTAAAGGATATTCTTGATCCTGGGGATTCGTGACATCCGCTGACTCCAAGGCCGCATTTGCCGGTTCATTTCCTTGCAGCGGGGCTGGCGTCCGCCAGGCCGCGCCATTCGCCGCTCGGAAGTATAGGACACCGCTATCCGATATACATCCGGGGAAAGAACCAATCCTTATCAACTTACTCCGTATAAATTACGCAAATCGTTTCTGATCCGGGTTGTCGGCCTCTCGACAACGTCCTTGCGCGTGGGGCGGGTAATGTTTTCCGTGTTTTACACGGATGAATTGGGGCGGGGAGGTGGTGTAGGCTAAGGGTCAGGATTTTGGCCTGTGGGGAGACTTGTCTTGGGAAGTAGCGGATGGTTGCGCGGACATGTCACGCGCTCGGTTATCGCGTCGGGCCGTCTCTGCGCGTTGTTATTGGTTGTGGGCGGCCTTGGCGGCTGCCCGGACGGGCCGGGCACGGTGGGTACGAGTGTCTGCCTCAGGTGCCACGACGGGCGGCTCGCACCGGACCGGTCGGGCTTCGTCATGAGCGCGCATTTGGGGATTGGCTGTGAGACGTGTCACGGGCCGGGCCTGATGCACGTTCGGAACGGGGGCCGCGGGGGCCTGTTCATTCGCGCGCTTGAGAACGACGGCGACGTCTACGCGCTGTGTCGGAAGTGTCATGAGGCGGAGACGAAGGGGCATATGGAGAGCGGGCACGGGGCAAGCGGGGCGGTGGCCTGCAAGGACTGCCACGACGTTCACGGGGGCGACCGGACTGTGGCGCGCTACACGGACAACAGCCTCTGCCTGGAATGTCACGGCCCCTATGGCTTCGCGACGGACGCGGAGGTCCGGGCGCACACGCACCACTCGGTGGACCCGGCGGGCACGGGCGCAAGCCGTTGCGCGGCGTGCCACATGGTCCCGCTCGAACGCCTCAATCCGTTCGATGGGCCGCACAGCCACACGATGCGCCCCGTGCCGCCTATCGCGTCGAACGTGGCGGCGGAAGAGGGCGTTACGCCGACGCCGGCGAATTCGTGTTCGGGGATCGCGGGGTGTCACGACGGCGGGGTGGCGACGGCGCCGGTGTTCGACGTGGAACTGCGGGAGCACAACGAACTACTGCAAATCCTGTATGACACGCGATATGGGACGGTTGGTGAAGGGTGAAGGGTGAAGGGTGTGGGAAGGGTCTTCGTTGATGAGAGAAACGTTTGTGAAGAAGACGGAACGCGGGCGATGGACTGCCTTGGGGATGGTCCTGGTTGCGGGTTGTCTCGCGGGGGGCGTGTTCGCGGATGGCGGCACGGGCGTCTCGCCCGTGATGGAAGACGCTGCGCAGGACGCTGATGGCACGGTGAGCGCCCCCCCGGCGGCGGACGACCATGGGCAGGATGCCCACGCGGCAGGGGGCAGGGAGTGGATATCCGGCAGCTTCAGGAACGAACTGGACGCCTCTTGGTCCGACAGGGACTCGGACCTGGACATGAGCCAGACGCTGCGGTTGAACATCGATCCGGCGAGTCATCCGCGCCTGCACCTGCGCGGGCTGCTGCGTGTACATGAGGACCTCGATTCGAGCGAGGCGCGCTCGAGCGTGCTGCGCGACATCAACGACGGATCGGGCGAGGCGGTGCGCGCGCGGCTGTACCTCTTGTATCTCGAAGTGGACGACGTATGGGGCGATTCCACGCTGCGGATTGGCCGCCAGCGCATCGAGGAAGGGGCGGCGTACAACCGTATCGACGGCATCTATTTTTCGCGCAAAATGGGGCGGTGGGAGTGGTATTTGTTCGGAGGCGCGCGCGCGTCGGTCTACGACTCGACCTTCGACGACCTGACGGCGGGCGGCGGCGTTTCGTTCCGGCCCGACGCGCGCACGCGCATCAGTCTGGACGCCTACTGGGGCGAGAAACACCGGGAACGGGACGACGCGGTGCGCCCGGACCTGATTTCCGTGCTGCTGGGCCGGGAGTATCCCCGCCGACTCAAGCGGGACCTCGGGGACAACCTGGTCGCGCTGAGCCTGTGGCGGCAGCTCACGCCGAACACGAGCTTCTTCGGCCGCATACGGCTTCATGACGGCGACCTGGACGAAATCACGGCGCAGTTGGTCGGCTTTTGGCCGGGCGCCGACCTCAGTTATGAGGTTTCTTATCGCGGCCGTTTCGCGACGGCCTCGGACCGCGTGGACGACTTGACCGCTTTCTACTCGGTGCTTGGCGGCTTCACCGAATATCACAATGTGCTGGCGGCGCTGCATAAGCCGCTTTCGGAGCGAATCACGCTTTCCCTCGAAGCCGAGTTCCACAACGCCGATGATGACTGGGAAACGGCGAACCGCGACTATAACCGCTACGCCGCGATACTGAGCGTGACGCCGATCTTCAAGAAGACGGACGTGACGCTGGCGGTCGAGAAGTGGGACGTGAGCGGCGGCGACGGGACGTGGACGCTCACGGGCGAGATGACGTACCACTGGAGCGATGCGATCGCGGTGACCCTCGGGGCGGACTACGAGCGGTACGAAGACCGCATCACGCGGTATTACGCGCCGCTCGGCATCGCGGACCGCCTGCTGATCGCCTTTGTGCCGGGCTATTTCGCGGGCTACAACCCGGTGGTGCTGCTGTTCGATCAATACGCCGTGACGACTCATGAGAACATCTACTCGGTGTACGCGCGCTTGAAGTGGCAGGTACGGGAAAACCAGGATGTCTCTCTGACCGTTACTTATGAAGAGGACGAAGGGCCTGACTCCCCCTACTGGCGCGTGCGGGCAGGCTATACTATTCGATTCTGAAGCTTCGGGAGACGAACGCATGTCGCGACGCAACGCGGAACGCTATCTGGTGCTGGGGACGCTGCTGCTCTGCTTTGTCGTCGCGTGCGCCTCTTTCACCAAAGGCGCGGGCACGCGTCGCGACCGCGGGTTGCGATTTCCCCACGCCACGCACGCCGACGATCTCGGGTGCACGGATTGTCACGACATGTCGCGGCCCGAGGGACTGATTCCGGACCACGAAACGTGCTCGACCTGTCACGACATCGACACGGACAATCCGACGCCGGAGCAATGCGGCATGTGCCATACGCGCGAGGATTACGCGCTCGATGCACGATCGTCCGTATTGCCCGCGGGTGAGATCAAGTTCAGCCATGATCCGCATGTGGCCGCCGGGCTCGAATGCGGCGTGTGCCACGAAGACCCCGATCAGCGGATCCTTCCCAAGAAGGCCACGAAGGCCTTCTGTATGGACTGCCACCAGGCCACGGACCCGAAACTGAACGAGTGCCAAGTGTGCCACGAGACGCTGAACAAGGACGTGCGGCCGCTGTACCGCTTCGGCAGCCGTATCCAGCACGACGCGCCGGCTATCTGGGAGCACCTTCACGGGAAGGAGGCGCGCATCGACCCGGCGTATTGCGCCCTATGCCATGACACGCCGGCCTCGTGCGAGGAGTGCCATCGATCGAATCCGCCACGCAATCATACCGTCTCATGGCGGCGCAAGGGGCACGGCTTTCACGCCACGGTGGACCGATCCAAGTGTGTTGTGTGCCATGAGGAGGATTCGTGCATCGAGTGCCACGAGAACACGCAGCCGGCTTCGCACCGCGGCGGCTGGGGGCACCCGATGAACCGGCACTGCGTCTCATGCCACTTCCCGCCCGAACGATCAAACTGCACCGTCTGCCACGAGTCGGTCGAGCATCGCGGCGCCATGCCTTCCCCGCACAATTTCGGGCTGTATCCCGGCGCGTGCGGCTTGTGTCATCCCGGCGGCGTTCCCTACCTCGCGCCGCATCCGCTGAACAGTACGGCGCGCTGCACGGCCTGCCACTAATCGCGCACCGGCGCGCGGATAGAGGTGCGGGGCGTCGCGCCCGTGGGATCACGGGCAGGATGCCCATGCCTCCCGTGGGATCATGGGCAAGACGGCCATGCCACCGAATCAGAGGGGCAGCAGGGGGAAGAGATCGCGGAGGAAATAGCCGAGCGCGCCCGCGCCCGCGCCGTATAGCAGCAGGAATATCATCCAGAACAGCGAGAAGCCGTGCCGCCGCAGAAACGCGCGCAGGCGCAGGTAGACCATACGGAAGAAGTGGGGACTGACATTAGCGACGATGACGGTGATATTGTCTTTTCCGCCGTTCTCGTTCGCCAGGGCCACGAGCCGCTGCGCGATTTCCGCCGCGGTGCGGCTGGGCCGGAACTCGGCGGTGATTTCGGTGTCTCTGACCATGTTGACCAGGCCGTCGCTGCAAAGCAGCAGCATGTCGCCGGGAACGATATGCCAGCGGTAGGTGTCCACTGTGATATCCGGGTGCGTACCGACGCATCGGGTGACAATGTTCTTGCGGCGGTCAAGTTCCGCCTCAGCCTTTGACATGAGGCCCTGTTTGACCTGCTCATCGACCCAGGAATGGTCCTCGGTGCGCGCGATCAATTCGCCGTCGCGGATGTGGTAGCAGCGCGAGTCGCCGACATTGGCGATATAGACCTTGCGGGGCAGGACAAGCGCGGCGAGCACGGTCGTGCCCATGGGCCGGCCCTGCGCGACGAGATCGAGGTTCGTCTGGTAAAGGCTGTCGTTGGCCTTTTCGATGGCCGCGCGCATGACCGGGAGGGGGCCCTCGTCCCGCTCATCTAGGTCGTTATCGTGCCTCGGGAAGGGCGGGGGCTTTTCCTTAAGCATGTCCTTGATAAGGGAAACCGCCAACTTACTGGCGATGTCACCCGCGGTGTGGCCGCCCAAGCCGTCGGCGACGCACAACAACGCGCCTTCGTGGAAGAGGCGGATACCGGGCATTCCTTCTCGAAAGACGCCGTAAGCGTCTTCGTTGCGGGTCTTACGGCGGCCCGTATCGGTCTGAGCGGCGATATCCAAACGCATACCCACTGCCCCATTCAATCGAAAAGGTAGCACAACCGGCGGACTTTCGGCAACCGTGCGAGCGCCGCGAAACCTCGGCGCGGTCCCGCCAGTCCGACCCGCGGACCGGCGGCCAATCCACTCTCCCCAGCGGAGAGGAATAGGATCCGTCCGACCAGACCGATCGGTCCGATCGGTCCGAATCGGGGGCGGGACGCCCCCGCCCCACACGGAGGGTAAGACATGCGTCTGCGTCTGACCGTGGCACGGGCGTCCCGCCCGTGGCTCAATCCGCCTGCGGCGGACATGGGCAAGTTGCCCATGCCACGTGATGTTTCGGTACGGTTGCTCGCCGGTGTTGTCGTTGCGACCCTGTGCGCCTGTCCCTCGCACGACGACCGCTCCGCGTTCATCCCACCCTCAGACAGATACGACGTGCGCATCCTGCGCGACACGTGGGGCGTGCCGCACGTCTTCGGCAAACGCGACGTAGACGCCGTTTACGGGCTTGCCTACGCCCACTGCGAGGACGACTGGGAGCACGTCGAAGGGGCCGTACTGACGGCGCGCGCACAGATGGCGGCGGCTCTCGGTCGCGAGTTCGCCAAATTCGACTATCTCGTCCAATTGTTTCGCGTCCGCGAGTTTGTCGAGGCGAAATACGATCAAGAATTAAGTGCGGACGTGCGCGCGCTGTGCGAAGCCTACGCCGACGGTGTTAACCACTATGCCGCGCTGCATCCCGAGAAAATGCCGCACATCGTACTGCCCGTCACCGGCAAGGACGTCGTGGCCGGGGCGACCTTCAAGGCGCCCTTCTTCTACGAACTCCACGCCCATCTGCAAGCCTTGCTCGACGACGGCGGCGTGCTCATCGGCGAGAAGGGCGAGATGGGGCGGCGCGCCGCCCGCACGACGCCGTACACACGCCTGGGCGAATCGTTCGGTTCGAACGCCTTCGCCGTCGGCCCCTCCCGGTCCGCCGACGGCACCACGCGCCTCGCCATCAACTCGCATCAGCCCTGGACCGGCCCCGTGGCGTGGTACGAGACGCACGTGCACAGTGAGGAAGGCTGGAACATGGCCGGCGGCACATTTCCCGGCGGGCCGGTCATCTTCGTCGGCCACGACGAGGACAAGGGCTGGTGCCACACGATCAATCGGCCCGACCTCGTGGACATTTTCGAATTGCAGGTCAACCCGGACAACAAGAATCAGTACTGGTTCGACGGCGCGTGGCGCAACTTCGATCGCGAACGCGCGCGCCTACGCGTGAAAGTGCTCGGGCCGCTCCGCCTCACGATCAGACGCGAAATGCTCTGGTCCGTGCAAGGCCCCGTCTTTCGCACCAAGCGCGGCGTGTTCGCGCTGCGCTTCGTCGGCTACGGCGAAGTGGGGCACATCGAGCAGTGGTACCGCATGAACAAGGCGCGCAACTTGGACGAGTTCCTCGCCGCCATGAACACAATGCGCCTCACGTCACTGAACACCATGTACGCGGACAAGGACGGTAACCTGTTCTACGCGTACAACGGCAAGTTTCCGCTGCGCGAGGAAGGTCACGATTGGCGGGCGTATCTCCCCGGCGACAAACCGGAACTCGTGTGGACCCAATTCCGTTCGTTCCGTGATGTGCCCCAGATACTGAACCCGCCCTCGGGTATGCTCCAGTCCTGCAACAACTCGCCGTTCCACACCACGGTGGGGGAGGGGAATCCCGCTCCCGAGGCGTTCAGCCAGACGATGGGCATCGAGACCTATATGACCAATCGCGCCTGGCGCGCCCTCGAACTTTACGGCGGCGACCCGTCCATCACGCGCGACGAGTTCTACAGATACAAATACGACAAGACGTACTCGGATCTTTCCGACATGGCCCGATTTCTGGAGAATGTCCGGGCGAAGGACGCGCCCGCGGACGCGTTAACCGCAAAGGCGCGCGACCTGGTGCTGAGCTGGGACCGCGTCACCGAAAAGGACAGCGCCGCCGCCGCGCTCGCCGTTCTGGCGTGGCGGATGCATCGCCGCGCCCGCGCGGCCAGCCCCGCCGACCCGACGGTCTCCCTGCGCGAGGCGGCGGAGACGCTGCTGCGGGACCATGGCCGAATCGATCCGCCGTGGGCCGAGATGATGCGCCTGCGGCGCGGGAGCCTCGATCTTGGTCTAGGCGGCGGCCCGGATTGCCTGCGCGCCATCGATCCGCAAATGGGGGACGACGGACGCTACATGGCGATCAACGGCGACTGCTACTTCATGATGGTCGAATGGGACAGCGAGGGCCGCGTCCGCTCGGAGAGCATTCACCAGTTCGGCGCGGCCACGGTCGACACGGCCTCGCCCCATTACGCCGATCAGGCCCCACTATTCGCCGAAGAACGCACGAAGCCCGTCTGGCTCACGGAAAACGACGTGCGCGCAAACCTCAAGGCCGAGTATCGCCCCGGCGAAGGCCCCGACCCCTGGTACGCCGGCTTGTAGGCGGCGCTCTTGCTTACCCTTGGTCGGGCGGGCTGCTCGCGGGTCCCGTGGCCGATCGCAGGACGCTGCGCCAAACCACGAAGGAGATCGCAAAACACAGCGCAAGGTGCAGCGCCACCGGCAAGAGGTAATGGCGGAAGCCGCCCTGGAACACGCGCCAGTAACACGTATACAGGGGGATCCGCGTCGTCGGCCCGCGGTGCACCGTCGCGCCCGGCGTGTCGATGCCGGGCGGTGTCGAGGCGACGGCCAGTTCGGCCGTATTAGCCCCGCCTTCCCACGCTTCAGGGGCGCTTTGGACGACCACCGGCGTGAGGGAGAGCAGGGGTATCCAACACGTCAGACCCAGCGTCGCGGCATAGTTCACCCAGAACCAGCGGTTGCGCAAGACCCGAATGGACAGCCTTCGCGACACTGCCAGAACCTCATCCGTACACGGGCGTGCACCACCCGCGATACTTCGCCACCTTGCCCGTGACGACCTCGAAATACAGGTCCTGCAATTGTTTCGTGATCGGTCCCACCGTGCCCCCGCCGATGATCCGACGGTCCACCGACCGCACCGGCGCCACCTGCGCGCCCGTGCCGCAGAAGAACAATTCGTCGCACACGTAGAGTTCGGTGCGCGCGATCGGGCGCTCGATGACCGGCAGCCCGAGTTCCGCCGTGGTCAGTTCCATTACCGTATTCCGCGTAATGCCGACCAGAATGTCCGCTGTCGGCGGCGGCGTGACGAGCGCGCCGTTCTGGACCATGAACAGATTCATCGCGCTGCCTTCGGCGACCGTCCCGTCCTCGCGAAGGAAAATGGCCTCATGAAAGCCCGCCTGCTTCGCTTCCGTCGCGGCCAATGACGAATTGATGTAACTGCCCGTCGATTTCGCGCGGCTCGGGATGGCATTATCGGAAAGCCGCCGCCAGGAAGACACCGCCACGTCCAGACCGTCCGTGATATTCACGTAATCGCCCAGCTTGATGATGTAGCAGGAAAAGCTGCTCTTCACGCCGCGAACCGTCGGCCCGAGCGAATGCTCGCTCTTATAGCAGATCGGACGGATGTACACGCCCTCGCGGAAACCACTCCGCTGCACCACCTCGAGGCACACCGTCTCGATATCCGCAGCCGTCTCCGGGATTTCCATGCACATGATGTTGAAATTCCGCACGAACCGGTCGATATGCTCCTTGAGCCGGAACACGAGGATGTTGTCCTCCTCCTCCGCGTAATAGCCGCGAATGCCCTCGAACAGACCAGTGCCATAGTTGAATGCGTGAGTGAGAATGCTGATTCGCGCTTCTTCGACGGGCAGGTACCGACCCTCGTGGTACGCGATAGCCCCGGGATGCATTTCGGCCATCTGATGAATCTCCATAACGTTACCTCCGAGGCGTACCCCGGCGTCCTCAATGAGAGCGCCCGCCTATGCGCACACGACTCGCCATTTGGCGACGGCGGAATGGACCGTAGTATCGGCAAATCCCGCGCAAAAATGCAAATTTCCGCGCCTCGCTCCTTACATGCCTCGCACGCGCGCATTACGGACGCGGCTGTGCTAATCAGGGCGTGGCATGGTACGATTGCCGGCGGATCGGCGGATGTCGGCGGCAAGCGCGCCCGAAACGGGCGGCGACACGGGGAGAAACGACTACATGGAACGGGAATTCGACGTGATGGCGGCGGGGCACCTGTGTCTGGACGTCATACCGCGCTTCGCGGATACGGGCGCGCGGGACATCGGCCGTCTGCTGCGGCCCGGCAAACTGGTGAACGTGGGCCCGGCCCGGATCAGCACGGGCGGTCCCGTGTCGAATACGGGCATCAACCTCAAGACCCTCGGCGCGCGCGTCTGTTTCTGCGCCCGTGTCGGCGACGACGCGTTCGGGCGTTTGACGATAGACCTCCTGCGCGCGAGCGGGCACGCGGAAGGGGTGCACGTCGTGTCGGGCGCGGGCAGTTCATACACGGTGGTCATCGCGCCGCCCGGCATCGACCGGATATTCCTCCACAATCCGGGAACGAACGACACCTTCGGCCTGGAAGACCTCGACCCTGCCCTCATCGCGCGATGCCGCCATTTCCACTTTGGCTATCCGCCGCTGATGGAGGGCATGTACGCGAACGAGGGGGCGGGACTCGAAACCGTGCTTCGCATCGCAAAGGAGGCTGGCGCGACGACGTCGTGCGACATGTCCCTCCCGGACGCCGATTCGCCCTCGGGGCGCGCGCCTTGGCGGCGCATCCTCGAACGGGTGCTGCCGTACGTGGACATATTCCTCCCCTCGGTCGAGGAGACGCTCTATATGCTCGACCCCGACCGCTTCCTGCGCATGAAACGGGAACATCAGGATGCGGACCTTATCGACGTGGTCGATCCCGCGCTGTACTCGGAAATGGCGACGGAAACGCTGGGTATGGGCGCGAAGATGGTCTCGCTCAAGACCGGCCATCGCGGGTTCTACCTGCGCACGGGCCCGGCGGCGGCCTTCGACGGCATGGGCGCCGCGCGACCCGGCGACCCGGAGAACTGGGCGGACCGCGAACTGTGGGCCCCCGCGTTCGTCGTGCCTCAGTTCGGCTCCGCCACAGGCTCGGGCGACTCGGCGATCGCCGGTTTCCTCGCCGCCTATGTGCGCGGATGCACCATCGAGCAGGCGCTCCGCTGCGCGACGTGCTGCGGCTGGCAGAACGTACAGGTGCTGGACGCGGTCAGCGGCATTCGTTCCTGGGAGGAGACGACCGCGCTGCTCGACGAACGCATGCCGCACATCGACGCGCAAATCGACGCAACGGGCTGGCGCTGGGACGCCGAGATCGCGTTGTGGCGCGGTCCGAATGATCGGGCCTGACGAGGGACGCCGGAAGCGCCGTCGCGATCAGCGCAGCGTCGCCGCCGCCGCGAAGAACAGCATGGCCCAGCCGACGATAAACGCCATGCCGCCGAAAGGCGTGATCGCGCCGATCCAGCGCGCCCCGGTCAAGGCCAGCAAGTACAGGCTTCCGGAAAAGAGGATCACGCCGAGGGTCCATGCGGCGCAGGCCGCGCTCGTGAGGCGGCTTTCCCAAAGGCGCGTCGCGACGACCGCGATCGCGAGCATGGCGAGGGCGTGATAGAACTGGTAGCGCACGCCGACCTCGAAGATTTGCAGCATCTCTTCCGGAAGGCGTTGTTTGAGGCCGTGCGCGCCGAACGCGCCCAACGCGACGGCGAGACCGCCGAGAACGCTTGCAATGCGCAAATACAGGCTCTGCGTATTCATGATGCGGTGGTCCTTGCGCGCCCTTGCTCATGAAAGCGAACCGCGATGCTCGCGAGCGTCTCGATGCCGACGGCAAGGGCGGCGTCGTTGAAGTCGAATCGGGGGCTGTGCAGGGGCGGCGTGTCTGTCGCATCGGGCGGATCGTTGCCGAGAAACAGGAAGGCCCCCGGCGTCTTTTCGAGATAGTAGGCGAAATCCTCCGCGGTCATGTGGGGATGATCCACGGCATGCGCAGCTTCCGGCCCGAACGCCGCCGTCACGGCCTCGTGGGCAAGCGCGACGCAAGCGGGATTGTTATGGAGTGGGGGATAGCCCGTCTCGCTCACGAAAACCTCCGCCCGCGCGCGGAACGCTTCCGCCGTGCACGCCGCGATGCGGCGAAGAGCCGCGACCATCTCGGCGCGCTGCGCCGCGTCGAGGGCGCGCAACGTGCCCTCCAGGATCGCCCGGTCCGGGATGATGTTCGAGGCGCTTCCGGCGTCCACGCGACCTATCGTTACCACACCGGCTTCCCACGGCGGCCGCTCACGACTCACGATGGTCTGCAGCGCCGTGATGATGTGCGCGGCGACCACCACGGGGTCGATACAGGACGCGGGCGTCGCCCCGTGTCCGCCCTTGCCCGCGACCTCGATGCGGAAGAATTCCGCGCTTGCCATGGCGCACCCCGCGCGGATGCCCACGTTGCCCACCGGGATGCCGGGCCAGGCGTGGAGCGCGAAGACCGCGCCGACGCCGTCCACGGCCCCTTCCGCGACCATGTCCTTGCCGCCGCCCGCGATCTCCTCCGCGGGCTGAAACAGGAACCGCACGCCGCCGCGCAACAGTTCAGCCCGCAGCGCGAGCGCCTTCGCGACGCCGCAGAGTATAGCCGTGTGCCCGTCGTGACCGCAGGCGTGCATGCGGCCCGGAATGCGCGAGGCGTACGGGTGGCCCGTCTCTTCCTGAATTTCGAGGGCGTCCATGTCCGCGCGAAGCGCCACGACCCCGTTCTCCATGGGGCCAATCTCCGCGACGATGCCGGTGCCGCGCGCCCAGCCGCGCGTGCAGGAGAGGCCCGCGTCCTCCAGAAACCGCGCGATGCGGTCCGAGGTCCAGCGTTCCTCGAAGCGGATTTCAGGATGCTGGTGCAGTTCATGTCGCAGCGCGGCAATTTCGGGCAGCAGCGCCGTAATGGTCTCACGCAGGGTGGTACTCATGGCTGCGGGTCTCAGAACTTGACACGGGTGCCGGGGAAGGCCTTGATGCTGAATTCAAGGTCGATGTCGGTCCCTGATTCGCGATCGCGGACGCGCAGTGCGGATTCCCAGCAGGAGAACGTGCGCCGAACCTCGTAACTCTGGGAACGGAGCGTGTCGTCCTCGAGGTCGTACCGGTGCTCGAACGCGACGCCCCACTTCTCGCTCAGTTTGTATCCCGCACCGTAAAGGATTTCGCGGTTGAAGACATCGTCGCCCGTCTCGGTGTACGCGAAGCCGACGCGCGCCTGCCACGGCCCGTCAAGCAACGTATCATTGTAGTAAAACTGTGCTAATACGCGGG
>Ga0116142_10003107_pt1 | contig 16985 bp, 12 predicted proteins | sample AD_UKC033_MetaG_FD_89785 | JGI IMG/M metagenome (GOLD analysis project Ga0116142, IMG submission 89785) | Active sludge microbial communities of municipal wastewater-treating anaerobic digesters from USA - AD_UKC033_MetaG | ecosystem: Engineered > Bioreactor > Anaerobic > Digestate | place: USA... | reverse complement strand
TCCGTTCAAATATCGGAAACGCTGAATCTTAACTACGGCGTATTGGCCAGCGATACCGCATTCGAAAAGTTGTTTCGCGCCTACAATCTGGTCGTTAATAACCCCGGTAGCACAAACGAGCTGTCCGAAGCTCTAGGCCTGATCCAGCAGGCCGTTGACGGCATTGCCAATATTCGGGGCAATCTTTCGATCCAGTCGCGCTCAATTGAGGACCAGATCGACCAGAACTCCCAAGACAAGACTTATCTCAGCGAACTTACCTCCACCATGAAAGAGGTCGATTTACCCTCGGCCTCCGTCCAGTTGACCGAGGTCCAGACCCAGATGGAGGCCGCCTATACCGCCTCGATCCGGGTTTTGAACCTCAATCTACACGATTATCTGAGGTAATTTCTGCGGCAATATGCTCGTTCCGCGATGATTTTTCTTTTCTTATACTCGCGGCCATGCCAAAAGAAGCTATGGATTTAAAGCAGACTATTCTCTCTTATGACCGTGCCGTGCCGCGCTATACCAGTTATCCGACGGCACCGCTTTTTGGCGCCAATTTTCCAGCGGAAAAAGTTGTGTCATGGATTGAGGCATTGCCGGAAGGATCCAAACTTTCCCTTTACGTCCATATCCCGTTTTGCCCAAAGCTGTGTCATTACTGCGGCTGCTTTACGCATATCACCAGCCGTTATGCTCCGGTCGAAGATTATGTTCATATTCTACGCCGCGAGATTTCCAAGATGGGTGCGCGCCTCGGGAGCAAAACCGGCAACCGTCATATCGTGACCCATCTGCATTTCGGCGGCGGCTCGCCGACGATGCTAACCGCTCACGATTTCCGCTTGTTGATGGATACGCTCAGAGAGTTCTTTACCTTCGACAAAAATGCCGAAATCGCCGTCGAGGTTGATCCGCGGCATATGAACGAAGACTTGGCCCAGACTTATGGCGAGTGCGGCGTGAACCGGATTTCGCTCGGCGTTCAGGATTTCGATGACAAGGTAATGGAAGCTGTCAATCGTGTGCAGCCATTCGATGTCGTTTATAAGGCTGTTGAGCATCTGCGCGCTGCGGGAATTTCAGAATTCAATCTTGATTTTATTTATGGCCTCCCTTATCAAACGGTACGGAGCCTGACCCGTTCGATGGATTATGCCCTTTTGCTCAAGCCCAATCGTTTTGCGCTCTATGGCTATGCGCATGTGCCGTGGAAGAAAAAGAATATGCGTCTAATTCCCGACGAGGCCCTGCCCGATGCGACGGAGCGTTTCGAACTGTTCAAGACGGGCGCCGGAGTTCTCGAAGAAGCCGGATATAAACCCATCGGCATCGACCATTTCGTGAAAGAGAGCGACGATATGGCGATTGCACAGAACGAGGGACATCTGGGACGGAATTTTCAAGGGTACACCAATATTTCCCCTGATGCGTTGATCGGGTTCGGGGTATCGGCCATTTCGCAATATCCGCAGGGCTTCGCCCAAAATACGACCGTAGCGCATGATTATCAGGAAAGTGTTTTGCACGGCGACCATCCGCCAATTGCCAAGGGGTACGAGTTCAAGGGCGAAGATCTGGCACGCAAGGAAATCATCGAAAAATTGATGTGCGACCTTCATGCCGATCTTGATGAAATCTGGTCACGTCACGGTCATGAAACGTCGAAACTGTCTGTTTTTAAAACGCAACTCAAACCGTTTCTGGATGACGGATTGGCAACATTAAGCGAAGACGGAGCGCTGACCATTCCTGAAGAGGCGCGGCCATTGGTGCGCGTCATTGCTTCAACATTCGACGAATATCTGCCTCCGGTCGAGACCACTCAACGTCATTCTATGGCTGTTTAACGGTTCTTCCAGAAATTCCGGTATTTGTCGCTGCTATGAAATTTTAGCGCGGTGCGGATGTTCTCTTCCAGCCCGCTGGTCGGCTGCCAGCCCAGAATTTTCTGTGCGTGTTTATTGTCGGCCACCAGAAAGGCTTGATCTCCGGAACGTCTGTCTGTTTCCAGCACTTCAAAATCGCGGTTGCCGGACATTTCCTTTACGGCGTTGATGATTTCACGAACGCTGTAGCCGCTTCCGGTTCCAAGATTGCATACAAAAGTTTCTCCTCCGCCTGTCAAATGCTCTACCGCTTTGATATGGGCGTCGGCCAGATCGAGAACATGAACATAGTCGCGGACGCAGGTTCCGTCGGCAGTCGGGTAATCCGTTCCGAAAATGGAAATTTGCTGCCTTAATCCCAGCGCCGTCTGAACCACCAGCGGAATCAGGTGGGTTTCGGGATTGTGCATTTCACCGACGCGCCCCTCAGGATCGGCACCACATGCATTGAAATACCGCAGACATACAGATTTAATGCCAAAGGATTCGTGATCGCGGATCATGCGTTCCGCAGCCAATTTGGTCTGGCCGTAGGGATTGATCGGGTCCAGTGATGAATCCTCGCCCAGAGGCTCTTCGGTATCTGGCTGTCCGTAGACGGCCGCCGTGCTGGAGAAGACAATATTTTTGACGCCTGCTACTTTCATCGCCTCCAGTACGGAGAGTGCCCCCACAACATTGTTCTTCCAGAAAGAAGTTGGGTCCTTGACCGACTCCCCTACCTCGATCAGAGCTGCAAAATGGATGACGGCCAAAGGTTTATATTTTTTAAAAATTTCGGTCAGGGACAGTGTGTCCAGTATGTCCGCTTTTTCCAGCGGCCCCCACTGGACGGCTTCGGCGTAACCGCGGGAGAGGTTGTCCACCACAATCGGTGTATACCCTTCCTCGCTCAGGCGCAGGCAAGTGTGAGATCCTATATAACCTGCGCCGCCCAGTACGATGATATTGTCTTTGTCCATTTTCGTCCGTTTTGTTCTTTATAAGTGGCGCTTTGCGGTTTGCTCCAGCCCCAGTAGGCCGATAGCATCATGTTTAATCAGATAAACCGGAATCTGTTCGACCAGTTCGGTCATGCGACCTTTTGCACGGTATTCTTCCCAGAAGCGGGATTTCAGGAAATAGTCACCCAATTTTGTCGGGATGCCACCCGCAATATAAATGCCGCCGCGCGCGCCGAGCGAGAGCACCAGATTTCCCGACACACGCCCCAAAAAAGCCAACATCAAATCGAGCGCCTCTTTACAGACCACGCAGCTCCCATCCATCGCTTTTTTCGAGATTTCGGGAGCATCCAGATCCGGCAAATCGAATTTATGATCGAGCACTTTGATTGCGCTGTAAAGGTTTTCCAATCCCTTGCCCGAACAAACCCGCTCGGCAGAGATGTGATGGTATTTGGCGAGCATGCGATGGAAGATCGAGAATTCACGTTCGGTCGTCGCTGGCATCGTCACATGCCCACCTTCGGTCGGGTGGGCATCATAATCCTTGCCATTCCATGTCAGGTAAGCCACGCCCAATCCCGTTCCGGGTCCGATCACTCCCATAGGCTCTTCCTCACGCTTCTCGCCGCCGCCAATTTTATGCAGAAGTGTCGGGTCAATGTCAGGGATAGCCAGAGCCACGGCCTTGAAATCGTTCATCGCCTCGAAGTAATCGAGTTTCAGTTCTTCCTTGGTTTTCGAGAGGCGGAAGGTCCAGTCGAGATTGGTAAAATCTACCAGATCTCCATCCACCGGACCCGCAATCGACATGATGCAGCTTGCCGGACGAGCTTTGCAGGAAACCTGTTTCAAGTAGTCTTCGGCAGCTTCGGCGGGACCCGCGTAGTTTTTGCATTCGAGGTATTTGAGGTCATGCGTCCCTTGGGCGTCGACGATACCGAATCTTGCGTTTGTCCCGCCTATGTCGGCTATGAGGGCTGTGCGCGGCATGCCTCTCCCCTGACTACTTTTTTGTTAAATCGCCACTTTCGATGCCTGATTGCCATCATTGCTTTTGACCTGAATTTCCTCGATACGGGCTGATACTTCTTCCTTAAGCGGCAAGGCCGTTTGCGCCCCGACTTTCGTGCAGGCCAAAGAACCGGCAACAGCCGCCTGACGCAACGATTCATTCAGGGACAATCCGTTATCAAGTCCTGCGGTCAGATATCCGACGAACGCATCGCCCGCGCCAACCGTGTCGATAGCCTTGATCTTGAGAGACGGGATTTCCTGCAGCCCTTCTCCAGAACAGCATACAGAGCCATCCGGCCCCAAAGTTACAATCGTAATCAGATCAAATCTTTTATACAGCTCTTCCGAAAAGGCGACTTTGTCTTCGGTTTGCATTCCGAGTTTTTTGCCAAGGAGGTCGGCTTCGTGTTCATTCAGAACGATCACATCAAGATTGCGCAGACCGTTTTCAGACAAAGGTTGGGTGGCTGGAGCGAAGTTCATAACAGTTCGAGCTCCGGTTTTTTTCGCCCGTGCCAACAACGCTTCCGTTTCTTCAATCGGCAACTCCCCCTGAACCAGAACAATTGTATCCTTGCCCAGCAAATGATCCGGAATCCATGATTGTTTGGCTCTGAGATTTGCCCCCTGACTGACCACAATCCGGTGGGTTCCGTCGGCTTCATCAACAAAAATCGTGGCAAGGCCCGACGGGGTGTCTTCCAGAAAGCGAATACCGGATACATCGACGCCGCAATTGCTCAGATTGTCGAACATCTGGCGACCATGCCCGCCTTTTCCCAACGCACCGGAGAAATAGACCTTGCCACCTGCCTTGGCGCATGCCACGGCCTGGTTTGCTCCTTTACCGCCAGGAGCTTCGTCATGCGAATCCAGAAATCTTGCGGTATCATGGGGCGGAAGGTCCGGCGTGTGAAAAAATAAATCCAGTACATTGGACCCAAAAACAATAATCATAGCTTCCTCAATGGGGTTGGTTTTCAACAATTATCTTGGGGACGGTCAATCGTCCGGAAGACACCAAATGACTGTCGTTGGCAAATTACCCTTGCAGCGCCTCAACCAGCGTTTGCTTCATACCTTTCGAGTAAATCGATTCAAGATATGCCGACATCTCTTTAAACACTTGCGGGCAAGTGTTGACTTCCGTGCCGAAAATTTCCTCGATCCCCAAAAGTCCAATCGGATCTTTCGGGCTGAGTTTTACACGCGTCATCAAAAGATCCTTTTTCGGATCTTTAATCTCGATTGCCGCGCCTGCCTCGTCGACACCGCTCAAATAACGATACCATCCGGCCAGAGCCAGCGTCATCCATTTGGTTGATCCGCCTTTTTCAATCTGGCTTTCCATCGGCGGGACAATCGCATTGTGGATTTTTTGCGACCCGTCTTCGGCCAAACGCTGGACCTGATCGCGAATCGAATGGTTCGAGAAACGCGAGATCAGGGTGTCTTTATAGATGTCCAGATCTATCCCCGGAACGGCAGGCAGAGTGGGCGTAATATCCTGATCCATATAGTTCCGGACAAATTGCCGGATCAGCGGATCGGACATCGCCAAATCCACGTCGCGGTATCCCATCAGGTATGAAACGTAGGACAATGCGGAATGCGATCCGTTCAGCAGGCGCACTTTCATTTTCTCGTATGGATGCACATCCTTGACGATCTGCACGCCGACTTCTTCGAAATCCGGACGGCCATTGATGAATTTGTCTTCCAGAACCCATTGAATAAAATCTTCACAGACCACCGGCCACTGGTCACGAATTCCGAATTCATCCTCCAATAGCTGTTTCACATGATCGGTTGTCACGGGTGTAATACGGTCGACCATAGCGTTGGGGAAAGACACATTATCCTCAATCCACGACGCCATGTCCTTGTCGACTTCACCGACAAATTGCATCAGGATTTTGCGCGTGATCTCGCCGTTCTCAGGAAGATTGTCACAGCACATCACGGTCAGGGGTTTTCCGTTCTCGGCGCGGCGGCGGGCCAATCCTGCTGCCAAATAACCAATCGCCGTTTTCGGGAATCCCGGATTCTGGATGTCATGCTGAACGATCGGGTGAGCCAGATTCAAATTCTTTTTCTCGTCATAATAATATCCCTTTTCCGTGACGGTCAGGGATACAATGCGGATGGCTTCGTCGGCAATTTTCGAGATCACACGGTCGGGGTTGGAAGGGGCGTGCAGAACCTGCTTCATCGAACCGACAACGCGGGCGGCGTCTTTTTCAGGAGAACGTTCCAGAACCGTGTAGAGCATATCCTGAGAGGCCAGCGCCGCCATATGGGGCGCATCGGCATCCAGCAAACCAACACCCGTCAACATCCAGTTTTCGGCATGTGTTTTGAGATATTCGTCCAGATAAACGGCCTGATGGGAACGGTGGAATCCCCCTACGCTCATGTGCAGGATGCCGCTCGACAATTTGCTACGGTCGTATGTCGGAACCCGCGCAACCTTGGACATCTCTGGAAGATTTTTCTCACAAACCGTGATCGCATCGGCAGATGCCGTCGTATTGGCCGTGGCTTGGCTCATTCATATCTCCTGTACATTCAATTTAGGGGAAAAGTGGTTATAGCCACTTTCCCCCTTCAAATCAATTTAGATTTATTCTTTGCTTAACCGGGCTCCCGATCACTGTTTTTTGGACCCTGCGGCAGGGAAGGAGCGTCCTCATTGTCCTGACCGAGAATGTGGTCAGCACTATCTTGCATCGCAGCTTTTAAATGATCGTCCAGAGCGGCGTAGACCTCTCTCAACTCATCAATAAACTGTACGCTGTTCGGGATAACCCGGCAGATATTCTGAATCTCATCCAGCATAAGAAAAGGGGTTGGATCCGAGTCCAGTTCTGCCGCAACATCCGTCAATCCATGTGCCACAGCCGCCTTGTCGCTTATGTCAAACCCAGAGTCACGTCCGGCTCTTGCCAAATATTCAATCCACATCGCAAAGGATAGCAACAAATGTTTACGGGTCTCAATGGGCCCTCCCTTGGCATACAAATCCTGAAGAGGGGCAACGACGCGGTCCGGAATCTTTTTGAGCCCGTCACGCGCCAGACGAACCAGTTCATCTCCCATATGAGGATTTTCAAGGCGATTGACTATATCCTCTCTATATCTGTCGAGGTCCATACCTTCAATTTCCGGCAGAGTTTGCCCCACCTCTTCCATAAACCCCTGTGCAAATTCTTTGATGCGTGACTTGGACATCGCTTCGTCAACGCGGCCACAACCAACCAGACGGCCAAACAATCCCAATGCCATGTGGACGCCGTTCAGTGTCCTAATCTTTGTCAGTTCATATTCATCAACGTTGTTGACAATTTTTGCTCCGACTTTTTCTAATGGAGGCAATTCGACCCCTTCTTTCGGTTCGGAAATTACAAACTGGCGGAATGGTTCAGTAAAGATCGGACAAATATCAACCATTCCAAGAGTGTGGTGATGATAGTCTCTTTTGTGTTTTGTTGCTTCCTTGCTTGGGACAATACGGTCAACCATCGTTCCCTGAAAGCTGACATTTGTGGCGATCCAATCGCGCAATTCTTTCGACACTTCACGGGCGTAGGCAAGAACAGTGAATTTCAAAATTTCTGCGTTATTCGGGAAATTATCACATGACATGACCGAGAACGGCGGAATGCCGCGTTCCATACGCCCTTTCAGCGCGGCAACGATAAATCCAACCGTAATAGTCGGCTCGTCGATGTTTTCCAGAGAAGCCTTAACATCCTCATGCTCCCAGTCGAGAATTGTATCCGGACGGTAGTGATAACCGAATTGCGTGATGGTCATTGTCACAAGTTTGATATTCGGGTCCAGCATGCGTTCGATAATGGCCCGCTTTCCGTCTGTTTCCGTGGACATTGTTTCGCGGAGACTCCCGATCACTTTATATTCGGTACCGTCTTTTCCTTCTTCAATCACACTGTAGAGATAGTTCTGTTTTTTCAATTCCGACAGGCGGGAGCTGCGAAGGCCGACGGCACACACACCCCAGTCCATATGACCTTCATTCAGCAAATCGTTCAGATAAACGGCCAGATGCCCCCTGAAAAAAAAGCTCGGCCCGAAATGCAATACTCCAACTTTTACATCTTCAAGTTTATAGTTTGGTCGCTGGATATGCGGCGGAAGATCCTTCATAGTATCTTCTTTTAATATCTTCGGCTCTGATGACGCTTCTTTATGCTGTTCGGACAGGGTCATTTACACACACCTTCACGTAAATGTTATGGTTAATAATAAACATGCCTTTTTACCCATTTCCAAAATAAAAGACAAACATAATTGTGCCCTTTTCCCGTAAAAAAAATGTTCACATGCGAAAGAGATTTTAACTGAAATAAGATTTCAAATTGTTAACGACTTTACAAAAGGGTACTGCCTATGGCAGGGTTAAGCCTTGCTTTCCATCGTTTTGGCTCCGTTAAATCGCGACCAACTATTTGAATTTATTATAAAAACATAGATTTCTTGTAATGAGCGGTAATAACAACTGGTGGCGCGGGGCCGTCATTTATCAAATTTACCCCCGCAGTTTCGTGGATATGAACGGAGACGGGATCGGTGACCTTCCCGGGATCGAGCGCCGTCTGGATTATCTGGCCAGCCTCGGTATCGACGCAATCTGGATTTCCCCGTTTTTCAAGTCCCCGATGAAGGATTTCGGGTATGACGTATCCGATTATCGCGCCGTGGACCCCATTTTCGGTCATATCGACGATTTCGACCGTTTGTTGCGCCATGCCCACCAGCGCGGTATCAAGATCATTATTGATGAGGTCTGGTCACATACGTCTGACCAACATCACTGGTTCCATGAAAGCCGGGCCAGTCGCACCAATTCCAAGCACGATTGGTATGTATGGGCCGACGCCAAGCCTGATGGAACCCCTCCCAATAACTGGTTGTCCTATTTCGGCGGGCCTGCCTGGACGTGGGATGCGCGGCGCGAACAATATTATCTGCACCATTTCCTGAGTTCCCAGCCCGCCCTTAATCTCTGGAATCCCGATGTCTTGAAAGAAATTTTTGACATTGCAAAATACTGGCTCGATATGGGGGTTGACGGTTTCCGGCTTGACGCCCTTCACACCTATCAACACGATCCCGAACTGAGAGACAATCCCGTTCGGGTGGCGAATGACGTCATCCCGATGGATATGCCTTTATCCAACCCGATGTCCTATCAAAAGCGTATTTATAGTATGGGCACTCCTCACGTCGTTCCTTTTATTGAGAAACTCAGAGAGTATGTCAATCAATGGCCTGACCGTTGCCTTCTCGGAGAGGCCGGCGGTGACGACAGCGAAGCCCTTGCCGCCAGCTATGTCCAAACCGGCAAACGCCTTCATATGGCCTATTCGTTCGGGCTGCTCGGTTCACGGATGACCCATCATGACGTGTCCGAGACGGTGAAGCGTGTCGAACAAAAGCTGGGAGACGGATGGCTTTGCTGGGCCACCAGCAACCACGATACAGTTCGCGTTGTCTCGCGGATGCATGCCCCCGACCATCTTCACAAAGAAGCTGCGTTGATGGTTATGGCGCTGGGCCTTTCCCTGCGCGGATCCTATTGTATGTATCAGGGTGAAGAGTTGGGACTGCCACAGGCCAAACTCGCATTTGAGGATTTGCGCGATCCTTACGATATTTCGCTTTATCCAGAACATGCCGGACGTGACGGCGGTCGGACGCCAATGCCGTGGCACAAGGAAAAGCCCAATGGCGGATTCAGTTTCGCACCGGAAACGTGGATCAAATTCTGGGAACCTCACCGCGACCTCGCCGTGTCGGTTCAGGAGCATAATTCCGATTCCGTTCTTAACCACTATCGCCGCATGATCGGATTCAGAAAACAGATCCCTGCTCTGCGAGACGGGGACATCCATGTTCTCGACACTCCGGAACCGATTGTGGCCTGGGTACGAAAAACGGATGACTATGTGCTTTTGTGCATTTTCAACCTGTCGCCGGACCAGCAAAACTGGACTCTTCCTGACGACAACACTTATTCAATGGTCAGCGGCATCAGTAACGGTTCGGAAATCAGCGTGGAAAATGACCGTCAGGTTGTATTCCATCCTTACGGATTCGGGTTCTTCGGCTGCACGCAGCCCAAGGCATGATTTTATTCTTCCTCAAGCATCGCCGCACGAAGAACGGGCTTGGTCAGATCGCCCTTTTTGAGGGCGGTTGCGGTCAGGCGGATTTTTTCAACCAAAGCGTCCAGACCATCCCAAGACCGCTCCATACGGTTGAGAATGTAATCCAGACCGTCTTGATCAATGGTGAGGTTCTGGTCGGCAAAGCGTTTGGCCAGAACACGGGTTAGCAACTCATCGTCCGGCGGACGGATTTCGGCGGAACCCGCCGCCCGCAGACGCGATTCCATATCTTTGATTTCAAAGACCAGTTTTTCCGGTGCTGTGGTGGACAGGCCCAGAATGTAATTGTCCTGTTGCCTAAACGCGTTGTGAAGGTGGAAGAGTTTTTCTTCCTGTTCCTTGTCACCAATCAGAAATTCCAAATGATCGAGAACTATATTTTTCTTTGCAGCGATGAGGCTTTCGACGTCTGCGGTCCCGAAGTCTTTCAGACTTAAAATTTCCGCACCTGATTTATGTTGCCAGACTGCGGCCAGATGGGTTTTCCCGCATCCTTTTGGGCCGTAGAGCGTCAGGAACGGGTACGGCTTCCAATCTTTCGGCCAGTTCTCGACAAGGCCCACGGCAGCACGGTTGCAGTCGCCCACCATGAAATCTTCGCGACCCATGGCGGGTGCGAATTTCAAATCAAGCGGCAATTGACGCGAGGGACTAAGCACCATTTTTATCCGCTTCCAGTTGGTGGTGGTAATAAGGGCTCTTCTTATAGGTTTCGATCAGGAAGCCGACCAGAACGCCGATGCTGGCCGCCACGGGGACCGAGAGGAACATACCGAGCAAGCCCATCAACGATCCACCCGCCATCAGCGCAAAAATAATCCAGAGCGGGTGAAGACCCACGCTGTCGCCCATCAGTTTCGGGGTGATGAAATTGCCTTCGATAAACTGGCCGATGAAAAAGATCACGGCGATCATGCCGATAAAGGTCCAGTCCCCGCCCGATTGGAAGAACGCCACGGCCAAGGATGTGACCAGACCAACCGTCGAGCCGACAAAAGGAATGATCGAGAGGATGCCAGTGCCGAGACCGATAAAAAAACCGTAATTCAGTCCGGCAATGCTTAGCGCCAGTGCGTAAATCAATCCAAGCAGGACACAAACCGTGATCTGGCCACGTACAAAGCCGGAGATTTTGCGGTCAATATCCCCCGCCAGACGTTTGATGGTCGGCGCATGCTGGCGCGGCAACAAGTCATTTACAAATTTCATCACAGCCGGCCATTCTTTCATCAGGAAGTACGCGGCCACCGGCGTGATCAACAGTGTGGAGATAAAATCGACAATGGCAATTCCCCCCTTGGTCAGGCCACCCAGAACACCTTTGCTGACTTGCAGGGCCTTGCCGATATTGTCCTTGACGGCGGTTTGCAATTGGTCGGCGGTGATGTGGTATCCCATCTGTTCCTGAACGGCAACAATACGCGGCTCGATTTTATCCCAGATATTCTGGGCGAGTTCCGGCGCGTGATGGATAAAGTCTGCGGCTTCTTTAATCAGGATTGGCGTGATAACCGCTAGGATCAATCCCACAACCAGAAAAAATGCCCCCAAAATGCCCAATACCACCCACGGACGTTTCACTTTGCCTTTCGAGAGTTTGTTGACGATGGGATTGAGGAGATAGGCAATCGCGCCACCCAGAACAAACGGAAACAAGACCGGCTGGAACAGAGAGATCAATCCGGCGGCCACCAGAACGGCCAGTCCCCAGAACAAAATTTGATGTGTGGTTGTCATGGATTAATCATCCTTTTCGGTTAGCGGTCAATGCGGTAAGACCCGTCAATGGCCTTCTGGACAGTAAAACCGCCCGCGGTCAGCGCAGCCCATCCCTGTTGCCAATCCCCTGTGTTGAATTGCAGTTCGGCATTGGTGGTTTTCATCGACAGGATTTTATAATTTGACAATGACGGGGAGGATTTGAGCGCGCTCTGGAGCGCCGTCCAGTCCCGCAACGAACGGAAGGTTGCCACCGCACGAATTGTTTCCGCGTTTTGCACCGGAGAAGACATCGAAGGTGACGGTGTTGTCGGTGCGAGCGTTGTCGTCACTGGCGGCGCCGGTTGCGCAAATGTTTCAGGAAGCGGTTCCGGTGACGGGGCTTCGGTTGTCAGTGGGATTTCCTCGCTTTGCTGGCGCTCGATTCCCACCAGCGTCGCCACAGCCGCATTGGTAAAGAGAGTGTCAGTTTCATTTTGCTTGGTCAGGGACACGGGAAGCGTTCTGACCAGTTCGACACGGTCGCGGTCAGTACGGTACAGATCAACCATCCATGTGCGGGGGTCTTCGCCACCGCGCATTACGGCCACGATCACCCGATCGACGCCATAACGTTCGCGGATTTTGCGGATCGAGGACATGGACAAAAGGGTCGGGTCTTTTTCCCACACATCGGTTGAATCAAGAACCGTTCCGGCGGGATAAATGATATGCGTGTCGGTGGTCTTGGCGACCAGTGCTTTCCAGTATTCGTTTTTCTCCTTGTCCCACAGGATTGAATTGTCTTTCGCCGTAATAAACGGCAAGACCAAAGTTTGTCCCGATGACGGTGCTGCGGCAATTTCAGGCGCGGCGGAATACCCGCCGCCGCTGATTCCGAAATACCGATTTACGGACGCTTCGCGGAAGCGGAACGTGAATGTTCCGCGATAACGCTTATGGGAGAGTTGTTCGTTTTTGATTTCGAAATCCTTGACCAGTGAAGAAATGATCTGGGAATCCGGAATTTTGCGATCCGCGTTTCCCAAACGGGCAGCCAGAGTTTTAAAGGCCTCCGTTTGAGCCTGATCGAAGGCTTTGTTTCGCGCCTTGACCGAGCTTTCGTCGCTCGCGTCGGCTTGGACATCCGCGACCACATAGGTCTGCCCCACTGTCTGGGCACAGGCAGGAACACCCACCCAAAAAGTCAAAAAACTTGCGGTCAAAATCAGAGAAAAAGCTATACGGCGCATGGCAAAACGTCTAAATAGAGGGTTCATCTCAGACCTGTTTATAGTAGAAAGGCCGTGTTTTCAATGAAACAGAGTGCATATAAAGACGCCGGAGTCGATATTGAGGCAGGAGACGCGTTGGTCGAGCGGATCAAGCCATTGGCCAAATCCACGAACGGCTCCGGCATTATGGGCGGTTTGGGCGGTTTCGGGGCGTTTTTCGATGTGAAAGCGGCTGGTTTCGTCGATCCGGTGATGATTTCCTCGACCGATGGGGTCGGGACCAAAATCCGCGTGGCGATTGATTGCGGGGCACACGACACGGTGGGGATCGATCTGGTCGCGATGTGCGTTAACGATTTGATCGTCCAAGGCGGCGAGCCTCTTTTCTTCCTCGATTATTTTGCGTCGTCCAAGCTTGACGTCGATGTGGCCGAGCGGGTTGTGGCCGGGATTGCCGAAGGATGCCGTCAGGCGGGTTGTGCCTTGATCGGTGGCGAGACCGCCGAGATGCCCAGCATGTATGAAGAAGGCGATTACGATCTGGCCGGATTTTCCGTGGGGGCCGTCGAGCGGGCCAGAATTCTAACCGGTTCGGATATTCAAGCGGGCGATGTGGTGTTGGGGCTGGCGGCCAGCGGATGCCATTCCAACGGCTATTCCTTGATCCGCAAAATCGTGAAAGATCAAGGCCTTAGTTACAGTGATCCCGCACCATACGATACGTCTCGGAATCTTGGGGAAGATCTTCTGACCCCTACCCGTATCTATATCAAATCGATTCTGCCCGTATTGAAAGAGACGGATATGATTAAGGGATTGGCCAATATTACAGGCGGCGGGCTTTTGGAAAATATACCGCGCGTGATCCCCGATGGCTTGGCGGTCAATCTGGATGCCGCGTCGTGGCAGATCCCCCCTGTGTTCAAGTGGCTTAAATCTTGCGGCAATATCGAAAATGAAGATATGGCCCGCACGCTCAATTGCGGGATCGGGATGGTGGCGGTTGTCCGTGAAGCGGATGTTGCCGACGTGATCCAACGATTGACAGCGGGTGGCGAAACTGTGTTTACCATTGGCAAGATTGTCGCCGAAGACCGCGCCCAATGCGTCAAGATTTCGAATATGAAAATATGGAGCTGAGATGGCTTCAAAAATCGGATTGGCGGTATTAATTTCAGGAGGGGGGAGCAATCTTCAGGCCTTGATTGATGCGTGCCGCGATCCCGCTTATCCGGCGGAAATCCGTCTTGTCATCTCCAATATTGCCGATGCGTATGGCGTGGAACGCGCCAAAAAAGCCGGAATTCCAGCACTTGTTGTTTCCCACAAGGATTTTGCCTCGCGCGAAGAGTTCGAGCAGGCGATGATTACCGAAATGGAAAAATACCCCATTGATCTGGTCTGTCAGGCCGGATTTATGCGCATTCTCACTCCTCTTTTTGTCAAACATTGGGAAGGTCGGCTTATCAATATCCACCCGTCCCTCCTCCCCAAGGGCAAAGGTACGCACGGCCTTAAGGTCCATACGAAAATTCTGGGGGACGGGGAAACGGAATCGGGCTGCACCATCCATTATGTGACCGAAGGGGTGGACGAGGGCGACATCATCCTTCAACGCTCTGTTCCGGTTCTTTCTGACGACACGCCGGAAACTCTGGCCGCCCGCGTGTTGGAGCAAGAGCATATCGCCTACCCTGAAGCGGTTAAACTTCTGGCAACTCAATATCTTACGGGAAAATAACTTCTCTCTTTTCTATACGCTATATTAACGAATTTGCGGGATGGTTAAGGCTGGGGAGAGCTGTTTATTCTCCGTCCGTGAGCTTGTCTATGAGTCGTTGTAACGCCATTTCATTGTCCCGTGCTTTGTCCCTTCCGGTTCCGGATTGGGAGCGGGTTTTTGTTGCTTTTCTGTTTCTGGTGACTTTGTGGATGTTGGCGTGCGGATCCGCATTCGCACAACAAACCGCGCAACAGCCTGTCAGATATAACAGCGTCGCGCTCAGCGACTTTACCGACAAGGCACTGCTCGCTGAAAAATTCTATATCGTCGAAGATCCGGATTACTCGCTGACCCTTCCTGAAGTCGAGGAGATGATTCGCTCCGGCACCATGTTGAAACATCTCTACAAGTCTTCGATCTACAATATGGGGTACAAGGGCAATGCCGCGTGGATTGTTATTCCGGTCTCCAGTATCAGCAATTATAACACCTGGAAACTCTCTTTCGGAACACAGTTCGAAGGGCGGTATTCTCCGCTTAAAAGTTTTGTTCTCTACAACATGAACACGAAGAGCTTTCTATTTAATACCGACTCCTCGACTCTTCCCACCAAGCTTGTTCCCGAAACTTTTGCCTTTCATGCAAAACCCAACACTACGACGTTTCTGTTACTCTATGTGCGCAGCGCTCCGGGCATTTCCACCGTGCTCGCGCCGCAAATTATTAATCCCAGACTGGAAACGCCATTAGACTTCTGGTCACGCTGGATTATGGCCGCGCTCTCACTGTCCGGATTTTTGGCCCTCCTTTCCGTTTACCGCACTACAGGAAACATCTCTTATATATTCATCTCTCTTGTCTGGGCTCTTGTGTTTGTCCGGCACCTTCTGGTTACCAACTTCCTGTATCTCGATTTTCTCGACTCGGATCTTTATATTCCGCTGACGTGGATTTTCTCGTCCTTCCTGCTGCTGGGCGCTTTGTGGACTTCGCCAGGGATGAAGGAGGACCTTCCCCCGTCCCTGATTATCGGGGCGGCCAGTCTGTTTATGATTTCGAGTATTACAGGGCTTATCCTGATCCGGCCCATGCCGTCAGCTTCCGCCTTTTTGATCTATGGCCCAATTGCGGCGAGTTGCGTTCTTATTACCTTGTCGACCTGGCCGTTTATTCTCGTCGGCAGGCGTCGCGAGCTTCTTTCTCTGGCTTTTCTTTCCTTTTTTCTTGCGGGAATGATCTTCTGGCATGCACTTATGACACTAGGACTGGTTTCCGTGAATTTGTTCCGCACCGGAATTGAAGAGTCGCTGCTTGGTGTTTCCATTATCTCCTCCGTCATTTTCTGCGGCAGAAGAACGGACACAGGGTCTTCACTCAGCAACCTGATCATGAAGAATCATTCTTTCGACGATGAGCAGTTGCAAAGTGAAGCCTCACCACTCAAGGAAGCCAAAGAGTTGTCCGAGTATAAGCGACTGATTCAAGTTCTTGAAAAAGAGCGGCAGAATATGTCAGACATGCAGTTGCAAAGTGCCCGCCAGACCGAAGAAATGCGCCGCGCCAAGGAAGAAGCCGACGAAGCCAACCGCGCTAAATCCGCATTTCTGGCCATCGTCAGTCACGAGATCCGCACGCCGATGACCGGCATCATGGGCATGGTCCGTTTGCTTCAGGATACGCAGCTCACGAAAGATCAACGCGAATACGCATCCACCATCAAAGATTCCGGCGACGCCATGCTCGCCCTGCTTAACGATATTCTGGACTATGAGAAAATCGAAAGCGGCAAAATGGAACTTGAAATCATCGACTGCGACATCAAGCGTCTGGTGCGCAGCATCCACACACTGATGAGCGGCCACGCGGCTTCAAAAGACGTCGAACTGGCGCTCGAGATCGACACGTCCGTTCCGCAATGGGTCCGATGCGATCCGACCCGTCTGCGTCAGGTCTTGCTCAACCTCATCAACAATGCGATCAAATTCACCAGCAAGGGGACCGTCTATCTGCGGATGCGCAACCTGACCAGCGAGGAATTGCAGGCCCAGGGAATTTACCAGCTTTATTTTGCCATTCAGGATTCAGGGATCGGTATCTCTCCCGAAGCGCAGAAAAAACTTTTCATGCCCTTCTCGCAAGCCGACAGCAGCATCAGCCGCAAATATGGCGGTACAGGGCTTGGTCTTGCCATCTGTAAACGCCTGATTGAGACGATGGGCGGCGGCATCAGCATCAGCAGTAAGGAAGGGGAAGGCAGCACGTTTTTCTTTACGCTCAACCTCCCCGCCGGTCAGGAGAAC
>Ga0116142_10003096_pt1 | contig 17042 bp, 10 predicted proteins | sample AD_UKC033_MetaG_FD_89785 | JGI IMG/M metagenome (GOLD analysis project Ga0116142, IMG submission 89785) | Active sludge microbial communities of municipal wastewater-treating anaerobic digesters from USA - AD_UKC033_MetaG | ecosystem: Engineered > Bioreactor > Anaerobic > Digestate | place: USA... | reverse complement strand
TTTTTTTACATAGACGAATTCGGGAGACCATCGATGAGCAAACCAAAATCAACTGTGGAAAAACATGTTTTCCAGGCGGAAATCCGCCAATTGCTGGACATTCTCGCGCATTCTCTTTACACCCATCGGGATATTTTCGTCCGCGAGCTGATTTCCAATGCCGCCGATGCGCTGGACAAGGCGCGGTTCAAAAGCATCAAAGGCGAAAGCCTGGCTGATCCCAACCTGGACTTTGAGATCCAGATCGAATTGGACAAGGACAAACGGCTCTTCACGATCCGCGATACCGGCATCGGCATGACCCATGACGAGCTGGTCAACAACATCGGCACGATCGCCCATTCCGGCACCTCGGAGTTTATCAAACAGTTGGGAGAGAACGGCGGGGACAAACTGAACCTGATCGGTCGGTTTGGCGTCGGTTTTTATTCGGTCTTTATGGCAGGCGACAAAGTGGAAATCACCACGCGGCCGGCCGATCCTGAAACGCCGGCCTATCGCTGGACCAGCGACGGTCAGGGCAGCTATGAAATCGAGCCCGGCCCGGCCGATGCCAAACGCGGCACCGAGATCCGCGTCCATTTGCGCGAAGACGCCCAGCAGTTTGCCGAGAAATACACCATCGAATCGGCGATCAAAAAATATTCCAATTTTGTCCCGTTTCCGATCAAAGTCGACGGTGAGCAGATCAACAAACAATCGGCGATCTGGCGCGAGCCCAAAACCGCGGTCAAAGAGGAGCAGTACAAAGAGTTTTTCAAATTTATCGCCAACGAGACCGAAGAGCCGCTGACCTGGATGCATTTTTCCGCTGATGCGCCGATTCAATTCCATGCCCTGCTCTTCGTGCCCAAAACCAATCGCGAAGCCATTGGATTCGGCAAGGACGAAACCGGCATCAACCTCTTTGTCCGCCGGGTCATGGTGGACAACCATGCCCAGGAAGTGCTGCCGGATTATCTGCGCTTTGTTCGCGGCGTTTTGGACAGCGACGATCTGCCGCTCAACATCTCCCGCGAGACCTTGCAGGAAAATGCCTATCTCCACAAGATCAGCAGCACAGTGGTCGGCCGTTTTCTGTCCCACCTGCAGGAACTGGCGGAAAAGGAACCCAAAATCTATCGGGAGATTTGGCAGCAATACGGTCGGGTGCTCAAAGAGGGGTATATGGATTTCGCCCACAAGGAAAAGCTCGCTCCCCTGTTCCGTTTCGATTCGTCGAAAAACAGCGAAGCCGGTGCAACGGTATCCTTGAGCGATTACGTCAAACGGATGCGCGACAAACAGGAAGCGATCTATTACCTCTCCGGCGCCACCCGCGAAGCGATTGAGAAAAATCCGACTCTGGAAATTTTCAAAGCCAAGGATATCGAGGTCCTCTATTGCACCGATCCGGTGGACGAGTTCGCCCTGCCCGGCTTGATCGAATTCGACAAGAAACCGCTGCAATCGGTCGATCAAGCGGATCTCAAAAAGATCGAAGGAATCGAACCGCTGGAAAAGAAAGAAGAGGCGGAATCCGCGCCCGAGGTCAGCGACAAGGAGCTCCGCGATCTGGCGCGGCGGTTCAAGGACATTCTCGGCGATCGCGTGGAAGAGGTTGTGCTTTCAGAGAGATTGGTCGACAGTCCGGCCGTGCTGGTGGGCACCACACCGGGGCTGTCCGCGCAGATGGAAAAGTTGATGCACATGATGCAGCACGACACGCCAATGCCGAAACGCAAAATGGAGATCAACGGCAAGCATCCGTTGATCCACCGGTTGTTGAAGATCTATCAAAAAGATGCAAAGAGCCCCTTTCTGCAGCAGGCCGTTGAAACGCTGTTCGACAGCGTCGTGTTGCTCGACGGCATGATCACCGATCCGCATGCCATGGCCCTGCGCACGCAGCAGATGCTGACGCAATCGACCGAGCTCTATATGAAGGATCTGAAAGAGGAAAAATAACCCGCAGTTTTTCTATGAGTTGCCCTTGCACACAGAATCGCCCCGATTGCATCGCTCGGGGCGATTCTTTTATGGCTCCATCTGATTCACGATGCGCACCACACCCCTGCTATTGCCAACCCACATCGATTCCCCGTCGCCCAGGAGCGCGTTGGCACTTTGGCCCGGCATGCAATTGGTACCTGACTGCGATTACACCAATAAAAAAATCGGCTGAGGATTGAACCTTAAAAAAGACACGCTTTCCCTGACTGCCTCTATCCCGCCAGCTGGCGGATGCGGGGATTGCTGTGCGCAGAGCCGGCTTCCATTCGAGATTGCGGGTTTTCCCCAAATGAAGCGGAGCGAGATCCCGCAGGCCGCCGCTCTTGCGGCCGAGGAAGCTCGCGCCGCCGCCGCAGGATCCCATCTTTCGCCCCTGGAAAACAGAGGATTACGAAAAACTGCACGACTCACGATATCGGCAGATGAGAAAAGCCCATCGCGAAAGATGGAGCCGGAGGCGCAATAATAAAATTCAGCCGCAATCCGAAATGCTCTTTTAATTCCGAAATGTTCCCTCTCTTCCCTCTATATCTGTCCCGTTGTTTTGAAATGCAGCTTGGCCACCCGATGCAGTTCGTCCCGTCCATAGCGTTTGACAAACAGGCGTGCGGCCTGCAGCACGCCGTTGGCTGCGCCTTTCGGCAGGTCCAATTCGAATTGTCGCGACAGTTCGTCCATGCGCTGCACATAGCGGGCGCGGGCGAGAATGGAAGCGGCCGCAACCGCTGGCACCGCTTCGGCGCGCGGCACCTGGGTGAGATGGATCGATGCATCGATCCCCGCCAGTTCCCGCTCCAGCAACGCTGCAGCAGCGAATTGATCGACCACCACCTGTTCCACGTGCACTTTTCGCAGCACCTCTTGAATCGACTGTGCATGGCTCCAGGCGAGCAGGCGATTGAGATTGCCGACCTGTGCGTAACGCTGATTGTACTCGGCCGGCATCAGCTCGAACACGCTAAAGAGACCCCGGCAGCAGTCAACAATTTCGCAACTCAGCCGCAGCACTGCTGAGTTGCTCAAAGCCTTGCTGTCGCGCACGCCCAGGCTCTGCAAGGCACCGAGTTGGCTTGAACCGACGTACACCGCCGCGCAGACCAGGGGGCCGAAATAATCGCCTTTTCCCGACTCGTCGGCACCGATCAAATCGCCATCGATATGCGGGGTGTCTTTTGTCGCCGGGTGATCCGGCACACCGATCCACCGGGCCAGGCGCTCGGCAAAATCGCGATCGCGAATCTGGGAAAAGTCGACGCGAATTTCGCCTTTTTTGTTCTCATACAGCCGCAGCAAGCCCTGCTGACCCGCTGACTCGACACGAATCTGCACACCATAGGCGATCGGCTTTTCATCCGTCAGCTCACATCCCAAGCCCTGCAGCTTGCTGCGCAAGCTTAACAGATATCCTTTCAATGCCACATTGAACTCCGGTTGCGAAAATCAGAATTTGCGATCGCCGCCCAGCAGCGCGGCGCGCAGCGCAAAGGGATCCTCGCCGCTTTTGCCGCGGATCCGTGCGCTCAGAGCGGAGAACAGAGCCCGCAATCGGGTATAGTCGGATCGATATTGCGAACGGGGAGTGCAGCGCTTCGATTCGTCCAAAACGACAAACGGCTGCACCAGTTGGGCCAGATCCAGGTCGGGTTTGGTCGTTTTGCCGTGCGCCCAGGCCGCGTGCAGAGCGGCACCCAAGGCTGCACCCTCCCCTTCCACCGGCACCGCCGCACAATCGAAAATATCGGCGATGGTCTGTACCCAGGCGCGCGACTTTGCCAGGCCGCCGGTCAGGCGGATTTCATCGCTTTTTACCGGCATGCGGCGAAAGCCGTCGTAGAGATTGAGCACATGGCCTTCCAGAACCGCACGGCACAGCACGGCGGGTTGGAATTCGTCCAGATCGAATCCGAAATAAAGAGGCGCCGCCTGCGGCACATCCGGGGTGCGTTCACCCATGTACCAGGGGATCAGCACACGACCGCGGTTGGCCGGCGGTTCCTGTTCCACTAAATCGACAAAAGCTTGGTGGCTCAATTTGTATTGTTGCAGCACCGCGTTGTAGCCGTTGGCCAGATTGGAAACGCAGAGCAGCGGCAGATGATGGCCGGTGCTGTCGCAAAACACCGCGATTTCGCCGCTCGGATCGATAAACGCTTCCTGCATAAAGGTATAGGCGGTGCCGCTGGTCCCGAGGCTGATGGTGACGATACCCGGCACCACATTGCCGGTGCCCACAGCGCCGTACATGTTGTCGCCGGAACCGGCGTCGATTTGGCATGCGGGTGAAAAACCATAAGCGTCGACAAGATGTTTGCCGATTTTGCCGATCAATCGGTCGGACGGTTGCAGCGGCGGCAATTTTTGCTGCAGATCCGCAGCGATCGACTCGACGACCTTCCTGGACCAGGTGCGTTTCTTGGGATGCCACAAGGCCATTCCCGAAGTATCGCCCGGTTCCATCACCCGCACCCCTCCTTGTTTGCCGCCGGTCAGATACCAGTTGATGTAATTGTGCACCAGAAACAGAGTGGCGGTTCGTCTATAGGCATCGGGCTCATGGCGCACCAGGTGCAAAATCTTGGCGGCGGTGTAGCCGGTGCGCTGGCTGTTGCCCACCTCCTCGATCATGCGGTCCGCGCCGCCCGCCGCCTGGATCAACAGCTCGCATTCCTTGCCGGTGCTGAAATCGTTCCACAGCTTGCTGCGGCTGCGGGTCAGGTCGCCGTCAGCGTCCAAAGCGACGAGTCCATGTTGTTGTCCGGAAACAGAGATGGCGCGAATTTCGCCGAACGGCAGGTTCTTCTTTTTCATGCGGTCAAACAGCAGGTTCAGGGCGTCCAGCCACATCTGCGGATCCGACTCGGAGACGCCGTTTTCGGCGCCGCCGACAACACCGTTGTGGGTTTGATAGGCCGGCAAGTCGCTGTCGTAATTGACCGAATCCACATAGACGACCTCGGTGCGCTCGAGGTCGAGCAAAACGATTTTGGTTCCCTGAGTCGAACTGTCGATTCCGGCATACAGCAGAGCCATTTCACCGCCTCCTTTCGATCTTGACCATTCGTGCACACGCCGACTGCCGGTCCTGCCTTCGATCGATTTGTCTTTTTGCTTTCAAACTCTACAACAGGCCAGCGCTGTCTCGTTTTCAGACGCAACACCATTAAATCCATAAAATTTCAACTCTATAACAAACGAAATGTCTGGTCAGACGACATCTTCCTCTGACCCATCCAGAGCAGAAAGCGATCCGCGTCGATACTTGCTTTGCTGGCAGGTCGGGATTGGTTCTGGAGATGCGCGATGCTCACAAAGGCCAAAAATACAATATCGCCGGCACGCTGACCAGCAGGATCAACAATTCCAGAGGCAGACCCATGCGCCAATAGTCGCTAAACTTGTAGCCTCCGGGCCCCATGACCAGGGTGTTGGATTGATGGCCGATCGGGGTCAGAAAAGCACAGGAGCCGCCGATTGCGACGGCCATCAGGAACGGATCGATCGAAACACCCAATCCCTGCGCCACTTTGATACCGATCGGCGCCATCAACACCACTGTGGCGGCATTGTTGATGATATCCGATAAAAACATGGTTACGACCAACAACAAAGCAATTGTCATGTAGACCGGCAGCGATTCGCCGAACCGCAAGATCTGCTGGGCAACCAGCGCGGCTCCGCCGCTGGATTCGAGGGCGCCTCCCACCGGGATCATGGCTCCGAGCAGAACGATTACCGGCCAATCCACGCTCTCATAGACTTGCCGCAATGGCAACAATCCGGATAGGACCATGGCGACAGCGGCGATGGAAAATGAAATCTGCACAGGCAAGAGACCGGCAACCACAGCCGCGATGGAGAGGGAAAAGATGCTCAAACTGAGGATAATTTTTTTCTCAAAACCCAGACGCAAGCCCCGTCGCGCCAAAGGAAGACAACCGATCGAGGTGATGATCTGGTCGATCAAATGGCTTCTGCCTTGCAACAACAGCACGTCGCCGGTTTGAAATCGGACATGATCGAGACGAAGGCGGATCTTTTTTTCCCGCCGCGCAACGGCCAGAAGATTGACACCGTAACGGCTTCGCATCCGGATACCGGCGGCGGTTTGGCCGATAAGAGGCGAACCGGCCATCACGATCGCTTCGCTGATGGCGATGTCTTTCGACCCCTCGGCATCTTTGCGGAACTGTTTGCCGCCGACCAATTCCATTCGGGTGTCCTGCAAAAATACTTCCAGAGCTTCGGCATCGGCTTCCAATATCAGAATATCGTTGATCTGCAAGATTTCGTTCTCATCCAGCTCGTGGAGGTGTTTCTTCTTGCGAATCAGTCCGATTATCTGCACATCGGCATCTGAAATCGGTCCGAGTTCAGCGATGCTCAATCCCTTGGCCTTGCTCTCTTTGCTGACTTTAACTTCGGTGATGTAATCATCGATATCGAAGAGATCCTTTTCCGATTTTTGCGCGGTTCGTTTGGGCAGAAAACGCCAACCGATAAAACCGATGAACAGAATACCACTCAAAGCGATAGGCAGCCCAACCCGGCTGAAAGAGAACATGCCGAAAGATTCTCCGGTGAGGTCAGCCCGGAAGGTGGCAATGATGATGTTGGGGGGCGTGCCGATCAGGGTTGTCATTCCTCCCAGCAGCGAAGCAAAAGAGATCGGCATCAGCAAATAAGAGGGCGGATGGCCGTTTTTGCGGGCGATATGCAGCGCGACCGGCATCATGATCGCCAGGGCGCCGACATTGTTCATGAAGGCTGATGCGACAGCCACGATAGAGGACAAGGCCAAAATCTGCAGAAGTAAATTTTTGCCGATCTGGGTGACCCATTTGCCCAACAGATCGATGAGTCCGGAATATTCCAGAGCTTTGCCGATGATCAGCACCGCGGCAACGGTGATGACCGCCGGATGGCCAAAACCGGCAAATGCCTCATCGGCAGGCACGATCCCGGCAATGACGAGCAAAAACAGTCCGATGAGCGCCGCAAAATCATGCCGGATACGGCCCCAAATAAATAAAAGAAACAACAACAGGAGGGTTGAAAACACCAGTGTGGTTTGCATCGCTCGGGCCTCGGTCGCTGAAGGGTTGTCACGTCTGGCTTCGGCAGGGCACCCAATTCACGTCTTTTTCCGCTTGTTATTCAATCAAGCCAGAGCCAATCACGGCATCTTTTCCGGCATTTCCTTGATATGTACATCTCTCTGCGGGAACGGAATCTCGATGCCGTGTTCCTTGAACTTTTTAAATATCTCATAATAGAGCTGGCTTTTCAATACGCCTGGTTTGTCGATATAACTGCTGGTCCATACCCGGAGATTGAATATCAAGGCGTTGTCGCTGTATTCTGAAAAGAGAACGTCGGCGGTGGGATATTTTTGCACCCCGGGATTATCGCTCGCAACCTCCAGAAGCAAATTCTTGATTATCTCCGGATCTTCTTTGTAAGACACTCCGACCGGGAAATTGAAGCGTATATTGCGATCGTGATGGCTCCAGTTGATGACGGTTTTGGAGATAAACTCGGAATTGGGCACAATAATCGAGATGTTGTCGTTGGTGACAATCGTCGTTGCGCGCATCGAAATTTTGACCACATTGCCGGCAACTCCGCCGACTTCGATGCGGTCTCCCACCTTGATCGGCATTTCGAAAAGAATGATCAATCCGCTGACAAAATTGTTGGTGATGTTTTGCAGCCCAAAGCCGATGCCGACGCCAAGGGCACCGAGCAGGATGGTCAAGCTGCTGAGATTGATGCCGACGGTTTGCAGAATCACGATCAAACCGACGGTCATGATCAAATATTTGATGATGGAGCCGATCGCAATGCGCACGCCCAGATCGACTTTGCTTTTCGCCAATATCTTGTAGACGACCAGTCTGATCACTTTGGTGGTGACGATATAAAGCAGCAGAAAAAGTATCGCTAGATAGAACAGTGTCCACAGGGTGATGGTGGTGTTTCCGGCCGAAAAAATCGCGATGTTAAAAAAGTCGGCCACGCTCGAGCCGAGCTGTTTCAATTTATCCATAAATACTCCCGCCAACTTGCTGGATTCGGTTAACGCCGAATCTGGTTCCGATGCCAGCCAAAGCTAAAAACGAGCGAATTTCGATCGATGGTTTTGCCGATTTTCCCGGTTCAGAGAACCGATTTTTAACTCTCCGCAATACGGGATTGTTCTGCGAGGGATTGCCCATACAGACCCAGAAAACCAGATCGGTGGTCTGCAAGGGATACGCGGATCGACACAAAAACGATTTAAGGAAATTTTCTGCAAAAATCAATCGATTTGATCGGCATCGCCTGCCGAATCGGCACGCAAAAAACTCAAACCGGCACCTCGCATGAATTCGCGCCCATCATCGGACAGCGGAAGAGCTGGCAATCAATTCCGGCGTCGGACTTTTAACCGTTGACATTGTGATATTTTTTTTCAACCTTTTGCTGTCACTTCAGTCTGGCAAGCCGTTTCCAGGCAATCCATTTCCGAGATCAAAACCTATCCTTGGAGCATCCGATGAAAAAATTCCTGGCGATTTTGGTCCTCAGTTTTATAATCGCTCCTCTCGTCGTTTTTTCCCGCGATGTCATCGCCTGTTTCGATTTCGGCGGTGCGTTTCAACAAGTCGCCATCGGTTATACACCGGTATCCCGCGTCTATCACAGCCCGCGTTACCTATGGGCTGACAATGTGCGCGAGATTGCCCGCATCGATTTTCCCGACCCTCTGCTGCGCGATTTCGTCGAGCTCGAACAAGCCGAATTCTGGATCGGCCTGGACAACAGCCCTGTCGATGTCTCGCTGATCTGCCACGATCCGCAGCAGCTGCACGGTCCGTTTTCCGTCTGGGCGCAGGACAGCCTGGTCATTGCGTCCATAACCGTCGAGCAGGGCGACACGGTGCAGATCAATTTCAGCGCCCGGGTCACCGACGGCCGCCTGCGCCTGCGGTTTCAGGCAGATCCCGGCCAATCTTTTCTCGTCAATGCTCTGGTGGTGCGCGGCGAACCCAATACCGCCCTGCGGCCGATGTTTCCCAACGCACCGCCGGACATTCTGCCGGACACGGATACGGTTTTTCGCCAGGGCCGTACCGATGTTCGCCAACGCCTGCACGAGCTGTGCGAATGGACCCTTGACCACCGTCTGGAAAACGGGTTTCTCGGTGATTTTGAACCCGGCGAAACCGCAACGATGTTCTGGTGGTACACTTCCGCCTACCCGTTGCGCACCCTGCTCGCCGCCTCCAGTCTGCTGAACGAACCGCGCTACCTCGATGCCGCTGTTTTGATCCTCGATCGCTTCGTATCCGAACAGCTGCCGAACGGCGCCTGGCATCAGACCTACCGCAACAAGCCGACTGAGTTGCTCACGCAGGCTGAAATTGACAGCATCATGACCTTTCACTGGATGAACATGGCCGACATCGGCAGCACCGCCATCACTCTGGGGCTGGCCTGCGCCTATGTGGACGATACGCGCAAAACGCGCTATACTGCGGCACTGGAACACTTTTGCCGCGACTGGGCCATGCAGTGGCAGCTCGAATCAGGTGGTTTTACCAACGGCATGGAAAGCGGAGTGGCGATGACCGAGGTCTATTCCACTGCCACCGCCCTGCAGGCCGCCAATTTTGCGGTGCTCTATTCCCTGACCGGCGACGAAACCTACCTCAAAGTGGCGGAACGCGCCGCTCGTTTTCTCACCGACAACTGGAACCGCGACGGCCGGCCGATTTGCCATGCCCACCACGGCGAACAGGTCGAACGCATCTACGATCAGCCGATTCTCCATTTCGGCGCCGCGTTCTATTATACCGAAGGCCTGATGACGGTCTACCACCACTGCCGCGATGCCGAATTGAAAAAAAGGATCGAGCAGGTGTTGGACTGGTATGTGCGCGGCGAGAAAGGATTGCTGGCGGTGATGGGCGATCGGCCCTGGTGGCCGCTGCAAGATGCCTGGGACAACTCCAAGACCGCCGGCATCCCCCTGGCGTTGCTCGCCGTGCAGCAACAGAATCCCGATCCGGCTGTCGACCGCGCCGTGGCTCTGACCAAACGTTTTCTCTGCACACCTGACTTTAGCCGCCGAATCGGCATGATGGTCGAAGACGCTGACCTGCCATGGGGCAGCCACAATCTGCAGACCTGGGCCGCACTCGCCACATCCGCAAGCGGATTTGCCGGCCTGTCGCTGGTGGAAATGGTTAAGCCTGGACTCATTTACGGCCTGCACCGATAAACCGCGCGCGTGTCACGATCACCAGAAATGGAGTAATCTGTGGATATCCGACAATCGCTTTCCCCGCTGGATCTGATCGTCATTATCGCCTATATCGTCATTCTGCTGGGACTCGGCTTCGGCATCAGTTACCGCCGCCGGCAAAACAGCGATCTTTTTCTCGCCGGCCGCAACCTCACCTGGCCGAACATCGGTCTGTCGATCTTTGGCACCAACATCTCGCCGTCGATGATGCTCGCCGCCTGCTCGGTGGCCTACACATCGGGTATGGTGGCGGCCAACTTCGAATGGCTGGCGTGGTTTTTTCTCATGCTGTTGGCCATGCTGTTCATCCCGCTCTATCTGAAAACACGCATCAGCACCATGCCCGAATTTGTCGAACGCCGTTTCGGCCGGACAAGCCGAACCTTTCTCTCCTGGTATGCGCTGTTCACCACTGTGGTGCTTTGGCTCGGCGGCACTCTCTATGCCGGCGGACTGCTGTTGAGCCAGATCAGCGGCTGGCCTTTATGGGTCTGCCTGGTTTTTCTGGCGAGTATCGCCGCCAGCTTTACCATTACCGGCGGACTGGAGGCGGTGGTGATCACCGACAGTTTCCAGTCCATCTTGATGATCGTCGCTTCCACCGCCTTGACCCTGCTCGCTTTTTTGAAAATCGGCAGTCTCGATCGGCTGGTGCAGGAAATACCGGCGGATTACTGGCGGCTGTTTCGCAACGCTGATGATCCCACTTTTCCGTGGCCGGCAATCGTGCTCGGCTATCCGGTGCTCGGTGTCTGGTTCTGGTGCACTGATCAAACGATCGTGCAACGCGTGCTGGGCGCCAAAGATATTCGGCACGGCCAAATGGGCGCCCTGTTTGCCGGGTTTCTCAAAATTCTGCCGCCGCTGATCTTTTTTATGCCCGGGATTCTCGCCGCCGTGCTGTATCCGAATCTGACCGATCCCGACACAGCTTATATGACCCTGGTCACTGGTTTGTTGCCTTCCGGTATGATCGGATTGATCGTTGCGGTGCTGATCGCAGCTCTGGTCAGCACCCTGGACTCGGCGCTCAATTCATTCAGCACCGTCTTTACTCTGGATATTTATGTGACCAAATTCCGCCGCCAGGCATCGCAAAGAGAAATCGTCTGGGTCGGTCGCCTGATGACTGCCGCCACTGCGTTGCTGGCCGTTGCCATCGCTCTCTCCATGCAAAGCGTCGGCCGCGATCTTTTTAATCTCATGCAGGGGATCATCGCCTTTTTCGCGCCGCCGATGGCCGCCGTCTTTCTCGTCGGCGTGCTGTGGAAAAGAGCCACTTCCAGAGCCGCCCTGTCGACGCTGATCATCGGCAGCACCATCAGCCTTGCCATCGGTTATTGCCAGCTGACCAATTACCCGAATAACCACTTTTGGCCGCACTATTTGCTGTTGTCATTCTACCTGTTCAGCGCCTCGGTGATCTGGATGATCGCCGTCTCGCTGCTGGACCATTCCCGGCAAAAAACAGAACCACTGCCAACAAGCCGAGAGATCTACAGCGACAATATTTCCTCGCGCAACGTCTGGATCGCCTGGGGTGCTCTCGCAGTGATCATGGCCGGTCTTTATGTTTTCTTTAATTGAATGCCCTTTTGTGCAGAGAGAGAATAAAAAGGATCAGTTTACAACCTCTGTAAACCACAGCTTGGTTCAACTGCCGCCGAAGCGCATTCCTTTCCAGAGCCTTGGATTCCTCCAGGAACGATCTCCGGCGATGGTGCACAGCACAATCGCGCTCCAGCTGAACAAATAACCGTTCGAAAGGATTCCCTATGTCTCACCCCAGATTCCTAATCTTGTCCTGCTTTTGGTTGCTGGCCGCCTGGTCTGCACAGGCTGCTGAATTTTTCGTCGCACCACAAGGCAATGACCGCCATCCAGGGACCGCAAAGAAACCCTTTGCGACTCTGGAGCGCGCGCAGCAGGCTGTGCGCGCTTTGCCTGCCGATCTGGATGAGGAGATCATTGTCACTCTGCGGCAGGGCACCTATTTTCTCGATCGCACCCTGGAATTCGATGCGCGTGACTCCGGCCGCAAGGGGAACCCGGTGGTCTGGCGCTCCTGCCCAGGTGAAAAGGCGATGATCAGCGGCGGTGTGGCTGTAGCCGGATGGCAGCCGATTGGCGAGGGCCGTTTCAGCGCTGCCGCACCGCTGGACGATTTCCGCCGCCTGACCGTGCACAATCAACCTGCCGTACGCGCGCGCACTCCGAACAAAGACTCCTATTACCGGCTCAAATTGTGGGACCTGCGTCGCCGCGAAGTGGTGGTCGAAAACGGCGACATCGGCGATTGGCAAAACCTCCGCGATATCGAATTCATCGTGCAGCTGCACTGGGCGCAGAGCATCCTCAAAATCGACTCGCTGCAGCGCGATCGCCGCTATGCGTACCTCACCTTGCAGGACCCGGCCCGCGATCTGCTGTTTCGCCGCGATTATCCGCCCAAGGACGAAAATGAACCCTATCATCTGGAGAATGCCATCGAATTTCTCGATGAGCCCGGCGAATGGTACCTCGACCGTCGGCAAAAGCAGCTGATCTATTTGCCGCGACCCGGCGAAACACTGGATGACCACTCCGTCCTCGCACCCAGGCTCGAAACCCTGATCCGCGTGCAGGGAACCGCCGACAAGCCGGTTGTCGATCTCGAGTTCCGCGATCTGGTCTTCAGCCACACCACCTGGCTGCGGCCGAGCCAACAGGGATTGCTCAATGTGCAGGCCGGCCAGTACACGGTCGAACCGACCATCAACAACACCCAGTTTGCCGAACGGCCGCCCGCTGCCGTGGAGGTCAATTTTGCCCATCGCACCTGCTGGACCGGCAATGGATTTTTCGATCTCGCAGCCACTGGATTGGACCTGCACAAAGGCACCCAAAACACGAGGGTGCAAGGCAATCTCTTTGCCGAAATCGGAGGCAACGGCATCTGTGTCGGAGTCTTTACCGAGCCCGGACTGCAGCTGCATACCCCCTATCTGCCCGAAGATGAACGCGAAATCTGCGTTGCCGACTCGTTGCTCGACAACCGAATTGTCCGGGTCGCACAGGATTATCCCGGCTGCTGCGGCATCGCCTGCGGTGCGCCGCGCCAGATCACCATCGCCCACAACAAGGTCTCTGATTTGCCCTATACCGGCATCAGCGTCGGTTGGGCCTGGACGCAAAAGCCCAGCGCCATGCGCGGCAATCGGATCTACCGCAACCACATCCATCACGTGCTGCAATTGCTGTGCGACGGCGGCGGCATCTATACCCTGTCGCTGCAGCCGGATAGCTGGATCGGTGAAAATCACATCCACCATATCCAGCGCTCGCCATGGGCGGTGGGATCTCTCAACAACGGCCTGTTTCTCGACGAAGGCAGCAGCGGATTTACAGTGGAACGCAACGTCTTTCACCACATCGAACAAGGTGCCATCCGTCACAACAGAACCGGAACGATCACCGTCATCCAAAACCATGTGCAGGATGCTGCCTTGATAGAACAGGCCGGTCCCCGGGCTCTATTTCAGCGCCGCCTGGCGGAGCTGAACCGATTGCTGAAAGTGGAGTAGAACCGCTGCTCGCTCGCGCCATCAGGACGATGGGTTGATGACATCGGTCGATGGTGATGAACAAAAGGGCAAAAAATGGTCAGGGTGGTGATTTGGGATCTTTGCGGGTTGGGCCAGTTGCAGGGGGTTGATAATGCATCGAATGATTTTTGTCGTCGGCCTCGCGCTGGTGTTGACCGGATGCCGCCGGCCGCAAGAAACGATATCCATGCCGACAGATGAAACGCTCGCGAAATTTGCTTTGCGCTTCACCGACCAACGGCCGCGCGTGGTTGCCGATACCGACCGGGTCGGCGGATTTTGGCAGGGACATCTGTTTGCCGCCAACGACGGCAGCGGTCGTTACGGCGGTTTTGACGGTTATACCGCCGCGGACGAACGGCTGTTGGCTGACTGTGTCTGGTGGCTGGACGGCGAACGGCTCAACCTGGCACAAGCGCGTGAGGCGATTTTCCATCCCGATCGAATCGAGCATTGTTTCGCCGATGGCACGGTTTCTGGCCTCATGGTTTTGCCCGGCGAAATGGGCCTTCTGCTCACGCTGACCACCCGCACACCCAGGCAAATCTCTTTCCAGCCCTTGTGGATTGATCAAGCGGTGAAGTTGGTTCCGGATGAGCGGGGTGTGCTTCGCGGCCGATCCGGCAGCGGGAGGATCCATATCGCTCTTGCGGCCTGCACCGATCCAGCCTTGCGTTCGAACAACGACCACAAGAAGCCCGATTCGGGCATTTTATCCGGCGGCGATCAAACGTTGCATTTCAGCGCTGCCCGATCGGTGCAGGCAGCAGTGCTTTTTGCCAGCGACTCATCCACGCTGACCGAGAGACTAGAGATCCTGTGCCTGGATCCTGGCGCGGCACTGCGGCGCAAACAGCAAGAGATCCTTGCAAGAATATCGCGCTGTTGGGTCGAAACCGCTGATCCGCAATTCAACCTCGCCCTGATCTGGGCGCATATCGCCGGCCGCGCCCTGGTGGTCGATCGATTTGGCACCGGCATCTGGGCCGGCTTGCCCTGGTTCAATCAGAATTGGGGACGGGACACCTTTATCGCCTTGCCGGGGATCTCGTTGGTCACCGGCTCTCTAGACGAAGCGCGCGCCATCCTCAGCCATTTTGCTGCCTGGCAGCAGAGCGATCCCGCTTCACCCCTCTTTGGCCGCATCCCCAATCGCGTTGTTTCGCCGACCGATATCATCTACAACACCGCTGACGGCACGCCGTGGCTCATCCGCGAGCTGAAAGAAACCCTCGATTATACCGGGGATATTGAGTTCGCGCGCGAGCTCTATCCGGTCGTGCAGCGCGCGATCAATGGATCCAGAAAAAATTCGATTGATCGCTTTGGGTTTCTCACCCACGGCGATGCTGACACCTGGATGGACGCGCGTATTCGCGGCGAGCAAGCCTGGTCGCCGCGCGGCGACCGCGCCGTCGAAATCCAGGCGTTGTGGATCGCCGAGCTGGAAGCCGGCGCCGAGATCGCGCATCTTTTGGGATATGAATCCGACGCCCGGGAATGGAAAGCGCTGGCGGAACAGGCAAGGATAGCTTTTAAAGAGCACTTTGTGGTGCCGAACTCGAATGCGCTGGCCGATCATTTGAACAGCGACGGCAGCGCCGACTTGCAGGTGCGGCCCAACGCGGTGATGGCTCTGTCGCTGCATCTCGATCGGCCGCTGGTCGCCGATTCAGTCCGAGCAAATGTGCTCGAGCAACTGGTGTCGCGGCTGACCTACCCGTGGGGTGTCGCGTCGCTGGCACAAGAAGAAGAGAATTTTCATCCCTTTCACCACGATCAGATTTACCATTTTGATGCCGCTTACCACAACGGCATGTGCTGGCACTGGACAGCCGGACCGGTGATCAGCGCCATGATCGATCAGGGACATCGTGAGCAGGCGTTCCGGCTGTCGAAAAACCTCGCCGCGCAAATTCTCGAACTGGACATGCCCGGATCGCTGTCCGAACTGGTGGAGCCGCTGCCCGATGATGCGGGCCGGGTGCGGATAAGCGGAACCTATTCCCAGGCCTGGTCGGTTTCCGAGTTCACCCGCGTCGTTTATCAGGACTATCTCGGCTTGCGGCCCCAATGGCTCGACCGCACGCTGGTGATCCGGCCGGCCTTGCCGAAAGAGCTGAGTCCGGCCAGGTTTCGCGCTGCTTTTGGCGATGAGGAAATCTTGTCGGGCAGGTTGAGCTGCGGCAAACAAGATGAGTTGATTTTGACAGCGGACGAGCTGCAGGCGCCTATCCGCGGCAGGCTGCAGCCGCGCGACGACCTCAACCGCATATATGAATTTCGCTTTGATCTGGCTCCAGACCAGGAAATCCGGTTGCAGTGGCGCTTTTTGCCGACTCCCCGGATTCGCGTCGACGGCGGCAAATGGCAACCGCTTGGCGAGCCGATCCGCAGCGGGCCTGGTCGAGCGGCGCCGGCCTTTCAAAAGCCGCAGTTGCGCCGAGATTTGCCGGCATTGCTGGAAGCCGATGCGCTGGAAAAAAAGTTGTTGCATGAGGTGGGGCGATAAAAAGAAAAAATGTCTATTGGGGCTAATACCCCTAAGAGAAAAAAAGAAGGGGTTAGGGGCTTTCTCAACCACGGCCTGAACGCCGCGGCAATGAAAAATGCGATACCCATTCCATTATTGAACTCAACTCCATTTCGACGACGCCCATTCACGAAGCATTCCCTATCCGGCCTTGCAAGCTGATGCACGAACGCCTGATCCAATCGACAAACCACCCCGGCTGAAATCAACTTTTATGGGAGGAAATGTCGATGTCTAAAAAAAATCCAATTCTGCGCAACCTGATATCGACTGTTCTCTTTGCGGTCCTCATAACCTGCGGAAAAGAACAGACAACAGAATCCCCGCGGCCTGTTTTCTATACCCTGACCGCGGAGATTGATGTTGGAATCGAAGGTGTACCGCGCACCGGTGAGTACAAAAATCCTGCTGGCGACACGGTGAGGTATGAATACCGCGCTCTGGAGGATTTTGCCGACCTCGAGGTCACTCTTGACGGCGAAGCCGTTCCGGCCAAAGGTTGGTTTATCATGCATCGCGACCGGCATCTTTCGGCCTCCTGCACAAAACGCGTGCTCTGGCGCTACAAAACCAGCCAGGCAGTCTATTATGCTTCTCCGGCGGTGGCGGACGATGGCACGATTGTCTTCAGCACCGGGATGTATCG
>Ga0116142_10003091_pt1 | contig 17075 bp, 14 predicted proteins | sample AD_UKC033_MetaG_FD_89785 | JGI IMG/M metagenome (GOLD analysis project Ga0116142, IMG submission 89785) | Active sludge microbial communities of municipal wastewater-treating anaerobic digesters from USA - AD_UKC033_MetaG | ecosystem: Engineered > Bioreactor > Anaerobic > Digestate | place: USA... | reverse complement strand
TCGGCTACGGCCTGGTCGTGGGCCTCGATGGCACCGGCGACCAGACGAGCCAGGCGCCGTTCACGATCCAGAGCATCCGCACGATGCTTGCGAAGTTCGGCGTCACGATCCCGGCCAACGTCAACCCGCAGCTGAAGAACGTCGCGGCCGTGACCGTCACGGCGGAACTGGCGCCGTTCGCCAAGGCGGGCCAGACGATGGACGTCACCGTGGCGTCGATCGGCAACGCCCAGAGCCTGCGCGGCGGCACGTTGATCATGACGCCGCTGCGCGGCGCGGACGGCGAGGTCTATGCGATCGCGCAGGGTTCCATGCTGGTCAGCGGTTTCGGTGCCGCCGGCCGGGACGGCTCGCGCATCGCGGTGAACGTACCGAGCGGCGGCCGGATACCCAACGGGGCCACGGTCGAGCGCGAGGTCGGCCACAACTTCGGCGCCGAGCCCTACGTGATGCTGAATCTGCACACCCCCGATTTCTCCACTGCCGCACGCCTTGCCGAGGGCATCAATACGCTGCTCGGCGCCGGGACGGCCGAGGCGATCGACGCTGTCTCCGTGCGGGTCCTCGCGCCACAGGACCCCGGCCAGCGAACGCCGTATCTCGCCGCGCTCGAGGAAATCGAGGTGCGGCCCGGGGATGCGCCGGCACGCGTGATCGTCAATTCGCGCACCGGCACGGTGGTCATCGGCAATCGCGTGCAGGTGCGCGCGGCGGCCGTCGCACATGGTTCGCTGTCGGTGACGATCACGGAGCGTTTCGACGTCAGCCAGCCTGAACCTTTCGGGCGCGGCGAGACGGTGGTTGTGCCGCGCAGCTCGATCGATGTGTCCCAGCCCGAATCGCGCATGTTCAAGTTCGATGCCGGCGTGAATCTCGACGAGATCGTGGCTGCCGTGAACCAGGTCGGGGCGGCACCGGGCGACATAGTAGCCATCCTCGAGGCACTGAAGGCGGCCGGCGCACTGCGTGCCGAGCTGATCGTCATCTGATGGGCGTGCAGGCCACGCCGCCGGCCTCATACGGTGACGCGGCGACGCTCGCTTCGCTGAAACGCGCCGATCGGTCGCAGACCCCCGAGGCGTTGCGCGAGACGGCGCGGCAGTTCGAGAGCCTGTTCACGCGCATGCTGCTGAAATCGATGCGTGCCACCTCGTTCGACGATTCGATGACGGGGCAGGGCGAACTCTTCTATCGCGACATGTTCGATGACCAGCTGGCCATCGAGCTCTCGCGCGGCAAGGGGCTCGGCCTCGCGGATGTGCTGGTCGAGCAGTTGCGGCGCGCGGGCCTCGCGGGCGCGGCGGCCGACCCGGAGAAGGCGGTCGAGGCCGGCGCTTCCGTGGCAGGGGGAGCGCGCGCGCCGCTCTCGCGCAAGCAGTTTGTGCAGGACCTGTGGCCGCATGCGCAGGCGGCGGGCGCCGAGCTCGGCGTCGACCCACGCACACTGATCGCCCACGCCGCACTCGAGACCGGCTGGGGTCGGCACTTGCCGGTGGACGCCGCAGGCAGCACGAGCCACAACCTGTTCGGCATCAAAGCGACGGGCGCCTGGCGCGGCGGGCGCGTGGCCGCCGCGACGCTCGAGTATTCGGACGGCGTGGCGCAGCCACGTACCGAACCGTTCCGGACGTACGGCAGTGTCGGCGAGAGCTTCAGTGACTATGTCGCATTGCTGCGCGGAAGCACGCGCTACGCGGCCGCCCGCGACACGGGCGCCGACGCGGCGGCGTTTGCCCGTGCCCTGCAGGCGGGCGGTTACGCGACCGATCCGCAGTACGCCGAGAAGCTCGAGCGGGTCGCACGCGAAGTGCAGGGCCTGGCCGCCGGGCCGGACCTCAAGTTTGCCGCCCGCGCGCCGATAACGGGCGACGACGGGCATGCCACCGGCCCCGTGGCCGCCCATCTGGAGACCTGATCGATCATGGCAGACGTCATGTCAACGGCGGTCTCGGGCCTGCTCGCTTTCCAGCGCGCGCTCGATACGACCAGTCAGAACATCGCCAATGCGGCCACCCCGGGCTACAGCCGCCAGCGAGTCGAACTCACGACGCGACCCGCGCAGCCCTATGGCAGCGGCTGGATCGGCTCGGGCGTGCAGATCTCGACCGTGGCGCGCGTCTACGACAGCTTCCTCGCTGCACAGGTGCGCTCGAGCGCGAGCAGCCTCGCGCGCTACGACACGGTCGCGACGGCCGCAGGGCGCCTTGACAATGTGCTCGGCGAATCGTCGAACGGCATTGCGGCCGCCTTCCGCAACTTCGTCAATGCCTTCCACGATGTCGCGAGCGATCCGTCGTCCGCGACCGCGCGCCAGGCGCTGCTCTCGCAGGCCGAGGTGTTCGTCGCCCAGATGGCCGGCTACGACAGCCGCATGCGCAGCTTCGCGTCGGACATCAACCAGCAGCTGCAGGCCGGTGCGTCGGCGGTATCGGCACTCGCGAGCAGTCTCGCCGAACTGAACGGGCAGATCACTGAGGCCTACGGTCGCACCGGCCAGCCGCCGAATGACCTGCTGGACCAGCGCGACGGGCTCATCGACGAGCTGTCGACCCATGTCGACGTCTCGGTCGTCACGCAGGATGACGGCGCGGCGAACATATTCATCGGCACGGGCCAGCCGCTCGTCGTGGGGCGCAGCGCCACGACGCTGGGTGTGGCAGCCGATCCGTTCGATCCGACGCGGCTCATGCTCGCGGTGCGCAACAACGGTGCGGCGATCGATATTTCCTCGCAGGTCAGCGGCGGGAGCCTCGGCGGCCTGCTCGAATTCCGGGCGCAGATCCTCGATCCGGCCCGTGACGCCCTTGGCAGGGTCGCGGCGGGTATCGTCGAGGTGATCAATGGCCAGCATGCGCGCGGCATGACCCTTAGCGGGGCGATGGGCGGCGAGTTCTTCGCCATCGGCGCACCGACCGTGCTCGCTTCCACCAGCAACGGCGGCGGCGCGACGGTGACCGCGCAGATCGGTGCGGCCTCGGGCCTGACGGGCAGCGACTACGTGCTCGAGTACACCGGCAGCTGGGAACTGCGCAATGCCACCTCGGGCGCGCTCGTCCCGCTGTCGGGATCCGGGACCCCCGCCGATCCCTTCACTGCCGACGGGCTGCGTCTCGTGGTCGCGGGTGCGCCTGCGATGGGCGACAAGTACCGCATCGAGCCGACGCGTGACCTGATCGACGGGCTCGCGCTGCGGATCAGCGACCCGGCGGCGATCGCCGCCGCGTCCCCGGTGAGGAGTGCGGCGGCAGCGGGCAACATGGGCAGCGGCGAGCTCACCGCGCCGGTCGTGACCGACGCCGCCCATGCCGCGTTGCGCAGCACGGTCACGATCGAGTTCACCAGCGATTCGACCTATATGGTGAACGGCTCGGGGCCGTTCACCTATGTGCCGGGCGCGTCTGTCGACGTGAACGGCTGGCGGGCGCAGCTGAACGGCGCACCCGCTGCCGGCGACCGCTTCACGGTGGCCGATAACACGGGCGGGGTCGGCGACAATGCCAACCTGATGGCGATCATCGGCGCGCTCGAGGCGCCGGCGCTCGGCGGTGGCACGACCGCGATCGCAGACGCCGCGACCCAGCTCGTGTCGCGGATCGGGACACAGACCGCCCAGGCGCAGGCGAACCGCGATGCCTTCGACGTGGTGCATCAGCAGGACATGGCCGCGCAGCAATCGGTGTCCGGGGTCAACCTCGATGAGGAAGCCGCCAACCTGATCATGTTGCAGCAGGCCTACCAGGCCGCCGCGCAACTCATTGCCGTGGCGCAGTCGATGTTCGACTCGCTGCTCGATGCGACGAGGAGATAGCGATGCGCATGTCGACGCTCGGTTCGCACTACAGCCTGGTCAACCAGATGCTGCGCCAGCAGTCCGAGATGGCGAGGACGCAGATGCAGGTCTCGACCCAGCGTCGAGTGCTGACACCCGCGGATGATCCGATTGCGGCAGGCCGCATCCTATCCCTGGAGACCCAGATTTCCGCCTATGCGCAGTACGAGCGCAACACCAACGCCGTGCAGACCCGTCTGTCGATCGAGGAGCAGGCGCTCGCCGATGCGGGCACCGTGCTGCGCCGGGTGCGCGACCTGACGCTGCAGGCCAACAGCGGCGCGCTCGACGACGTCTCGCGCGCGGCCATTGCGACCGAACTCGATGAGCGCATCCGGGAACTGCAGGCCATCGGCAATCGCCGCGACGCCTCGGGAGAGTTCCTGTTCGCGGGCCACAGTACCGGCACGCAACCATTCGTGCGCACGGCCGCCGGCATGGCCTACGCCGGCGACCAGGGCGTGCGCGAAGTCCAGGTCAGTCCCACCCAGTCCGTCAGGACCGGGCACGACGGCTTCGACGTGTTCATGGATGTCGCGGCCGGCAACGGCAGCTTCATCGTGGACGCGGGTGCGCTCAATGCCGGCAGCGGCTGGATTGCGCCACTGACGGTCGTCGATGAGGCCGCCTGGACGGGAGGCAGCTACACGCTGCGCTTCGTCGACGCGGCAGGCTACGAGATCCTCGATACCTCGGGCGTGCAGGTCGCCACGGGCAGCTTCGCCTCGGGCGACGCGATCGACTTTGCCGGTGTGCGCTTCTCGATCACCGGCGCGCCCGCGGCGGGCGACACGTTCACGATCGCCGCTGCGGGGCGGCAGGACCTGTTCACCTCCCTCGACCGGCTGGCCGCGACCCTGCGACTGCCCACCGGCACCGAACGGGAGCGCGCGCACTTCAGTACCGGCATCACCACGTCGCTCGGCGCGATCGACGCCGGGCTCGATCACCTGCTCGACGTGCGCGCGCAGGTCGGTGCGCGGCTCAACGTGATCGACAATGTCAACGCGGCGCGCGACGGGCTCGAGCTCGAACTGCAGTCGGCGGTTTCGACGCTGCGCGACGTCGACCCCGTCGAGGCGATCAGCCGCCTGGTCATGCAGCAGAACGCGCTGACGGCGGCCCAGAAGTCGTTCGCGCAGTTCTCCCAGCTGTCGCTGTTCGACTATCTGTGATGGCCGTCACGAATCGCGCGCGGCCGGCACTCAAGCTTTGCCCGCGGGCTCCGATACAGGGCACGTAACGGCCAAAGGCGAATGCCTCGTCGTACCGGAACAGCGCTCCGGGCAGGTGCCCGAAGCCAGGCAACTACAGCTACAGGAGTATTTGTAATGGCACTTGTCATCAACACCAACGTGATGTCGCTGAATGCCCAGCGCAATCTCACGACCTCGGGCAACCAGCTCGCCACGTCGCTGCAGCGCCTGTCCTCGGGTCTGCGCATCAACAGCGCGAAGGACGACGCCGCGGGCCTCGCGATTTCCGATCGCATGACCGCGCAGATCAACGGCCTGAACCAGGCCGCCCGCAACGCGAACGACGGCATCTCGCTGGCGCAGACCGCGGAAGGCGCCCTGCAGGAAGTCACCAACAACCTGCAGCGCATCCGTGAGCTGGCCGTGCAGGCCGCCAACTCGACCAACTCGGCTTCGGACCTCGAGGCGCTCGACCAGGAAGTGCAGCAGCGCATCGCCGAGATCGACCGGGTCGCGACCCAGACCGCGTTCAACAACCGCAAGGTGCTCGACGGCTCGTTCGGCAATGCCAGCTTCCAGGTCGGCGCGAACGTCGGCGAGACGATCAGCATCGCGCTGTCGACCAACATGAAGGCCTCGGCCATCGGCCAGCTCGCGAGCTCGACGGGTAACGTCGATCTCACCACGCTGTTCGAGACCGGCGCGACGGCCGGCTCCTGGACCGGCGGTGTGGTCGCCGATTTCGACTACACCGACGGCGCGCTCGACTTCACGGTCGACGGCAATGCCGTGTCCATCAACACGGACGTGACCGACATCGCGGGTCTCGTCGCCGCGGTGCAGGGTGACCTCGACGCCGAGGCGGGCGCCGACGTCTATGACGTGAGCAACAGCGGCAACGCGCTCGTGATCTCGAAGGTCGCGGTCGGCGCGGCGAGCACGGCCCCGGTGATCGCCGGCGGCGCTTCGATCATCGGCGCGGGCACCGGCACCGACGGCGAGGCGGGCACGCCGGCCACGTACACGCTCGGCGCCTTCAGCGTCCAGGTGGGCGACGGCTCGGCGGTCGATTTTGCAGGCGACTACGATACGGCGGCCGACCTGGTTGCGGCCATCAACAGCCAGCTCGCGGGTGTGAACGCTTCAGTCGATGCGGATACGGGCTTCCTGTCGATCTCGTCGACGGCCGAGCTGACCATCGCCGCTGGCGCGGGCACCACGGCGCTCGGCGTTACGGCCGGCACCGAGGAACTCGCCGGCGCGCTGAGCAGCGCCAATGTGCTGGACGCGGCGGGTGCGAACGACACGATCCTGCGCGTCGACGCGGCCCTGACCTCGGTCAGCAGCCTGCGTGGCACACTGGGTGCGATCCAGAACCGCTTCCAGTCGACGATCAACAGCCTGCAGACGACTTCCGAGAACCTCTCGGCGTCGAAGAGCCGGGTGCTCGACACGGACTATGCAGCCGAGACGGCCCAGCTGACCCGCGCCCAGATCCTGCAGCAGGCAGGCACGGCGATGGTTGCGCAGGCCAACAGCGCCCCGCAGAGCGTGCTCGCGCTCCTGCAGGGTTGATGGTGATTTGAGTACGGCATGACCGCTCGCGGTCAGGACCGAGACAACCGTGCGGCGGGCACCGAAAGGTGCCCGCCGTTCGGCGTTACCGGCAGCGGAGGCGGCTGACACATGGCGACATCGGCAAGCAGCATCTCGGGTGGCTCCACGCTCGACGTCAGGTCGCTCGCCGAGCAGCTGGTCGCCGCCGAGCGCCTGCCGCTCGATGCGCAGGTCAGGCGCGCCACCGAGGGCGTCACGACCACGCTGTCGGCGCTCGGTACGCTGAAGAGCGCACTGTCCACCTTCCAGGTGGCGGTAGAGAAGCTGTCACTGCTGGCCGACTTCCAGGTGCGCACGGCGATCAGCAGCGACGAGACCTACTTTACGGCGAGCGCGGATGAGTCCGCGGTCGCCGGGACCTACAGTGTCGAAGTGCGGCGCCTCGCCGCGGCCCAGCAGATTGCCTCCGGGCCCTATGCGGCCGGCAGCACTGCCATGGTGGGCTCCGGCACGCTCACGCTGGCCGTGGCCGGCGCGGGTTTCGAAGTCGATGTGCCGGCGGGCACCACGCTCGCCGGGCTGCGCGATGCCATCAACCAGTCGCGCGACAATACGGGCATCACCGCGACGATCGTGCAGAGCACCGAGGGCGCCCGCCTCGTGCTGAGCTCGCGCGCGACCGGCGCGGCCAACACGCTCGAAGTCACGGTCGGCAACGCCGCGGACGGGCTCGAGGCGCTCGGCTACAGCGACGGTGCACCCGGGACCTATACCGAGGTCACCGCGGCGGCCGATGCCGTGGTCCGGTTCGCCGGGTTCGAGCAGACGAGCGCCACCAACGTCGTGAGTGGCGTGATCGATGGCGTGACACTCGAGCTCGGGGCCGCGGAAGAGGGCAGATTGCTGACGCTCACCGTCGGCAACGACACGGCGGCGATCCGCACGCGCATCCAGACCTTCGTCAGCACCTATAACGCCATGCAGGCGACCATCAACGGCCTGCGATCCTACGATGCGGCGAGCGGCGCGGCAGGGCCGCTGCTCGGTGACTCGATGCTGCTCACGCTCGAGTCGAGCCTGCGTCGCGGTCTTACTGATACCGTCGACGGGCTGTCCGGTCCCTACGGTTCGCTGGCCGCGCTCGGCGTCACGACCAGCGCGGACGGCTCCCTTGCGATCGATGAGGCTCAGCTCGATGCCGCAATTACGGGCGACTTCGATGGGATTGCGCAGCTGTTCGGCAAGACCGGGGGCATCGGCTTTCGCGTCTTCAACACTCTGGAGCGCGCTCTCTCGTCGGCCGGCGGCATCGCTGTGCGCACCACGGCGCTCGGCGAGGAGCGCAAGCGCCTCGAGGATCGCCAGGACGGTATCGATGCGCGCATGGAGGCGCAGCTCGCGCGCTACGTGCAGCAGTTCACGACGCTCGACATGCTGCTCTCGCAACTCGACACGACGTCGTCCTACCTCGACACGCAGCTCGATTCCCTGTCGCGGATGCTGGGCCGCGACAAGTGAAGCCACCCGAAGACCACACTTCGACGGGTGTCCTGAGGCTGCGTCAGGCCGTCGCGCCGCTCGACCGCTTCCTGCGCGGTGTCAGCCGGGCCCTCGAGATCCGCCGCGATGCCGGCACCGGGGCGTTCGTCGTCGCGGTTCGGGACCTCACCACCGGCGAAGTGCTGCGACAGAGCCCGCAACCCGAGACCGCGCACCAGGATGACTCAAGCCCCGGCCCTCGCGGCCGTTAACAGTGACATGAGCTACGGCAACGGCAATCGTCTCGCGGCCTATCGCACAGTGGCGACGCACGGCGGTGTCGCGGCCGCTGACCCCCACCGGCTCACGCTGATGCTGATGGACGGCGCGCTCGAGCGCATCTCGGCCGCCAAGGGCAATCTTGCGCATGGGCGGACCGCGGAGAAGTGCGCGCTGATCCAGCGTGCAATGGACATCGTGCACGAGTTGCGCTCTAGCCTGAATCTCGAGGCGGGGGGTGCGATCGCTGCCAACCTCGCGAGCCTCTACGACTACATGGTGCAGCAGCTCGCCAAGGCAAACGCCGAGGGCCGAACGGAGATTCTCGACGAGGTGCTTCGGCTGCTGACCGAGATCCGCAGCGCGTGGGTAATGCTGCCGGCCGAAGCGCGCCGCGCAGGGCAGACCCGCTGATGGACGACGGCATCGACACGATCGTGCTCGATGACGAACTCGCGTACGTCGACGTCGTGCCGTTGTGCTGGGTGCCGCTCAGCGAGCCCCCGGGCGCCGAGCAGACCTCGGCACAGGCCCAGCACAACCTGCGCCTGCTGCAGGCCCTCGCGGCACTCGAGGACTCCGGACCGAACGAAAAGCCCGACGAGAACTCGCCGCATTCCGCGGACCTGATGCGCCTCGAGTTCAAGGTCAATCTGCTGCTCGAACTCGTCGGCAAGATCCTGGCCAGGGCACAGCCGCGCCCGGCACCCGTGCCGATGCGCTTCAATGCGCATTCGGCCATCTGGCGGTCACAGGATCCCGCGCCGGCGGTGGGCGAGGCTGGCCAGCTCGAGATCTACCTGCGCGAGGCCCTGGTCGAACCGTTGCGCCTGTTCGGCCACGTGGCGTCGGTCGGTATCGATCGGAGGGTGAAAGTGCGTTTCGCGCCGCTCGCCGAGCCGCTCGCCGATCTGATCGAGAAGCTCGCGTTCCGTCGCCATCGGCGCCAGGTGGCCGGTACGCGCCAGCCGAAGAACGCCTGACGCAGACTTTTCATATTGCGACGCAATACCACGGTCGTGGCCGCGTCGATTGAACCGTGTCACACCAGCTCGGGGAACGGGCCGCCAGAATAGCCCGCAATAAAACGACGGGGCTGGGTGGATGTCTCTCAACGCAGATGGCATTCACAGGGATGTGGGTTTTGGCAGTGAAGCCAGGGCGAATAACGACGAACCAGTGATGCCGACCGGCCGATCGACGGCCGTGCAAGGCGTCATCCGGCTGATCAACAGCGTCGCCGGGCATGATTCCAGCGTCCTGATCCTGGGCGAGTCGGGCACCGGCAAGGAAGTGGTGGCGCGCGCCATCCACGAAGCGAGTCCCCGCCGCCACCGTCCGTTCGTCGCCATCAACTGCGGAGCCATTCCCGCCGAGCTGCTCGAGAGCGAACTTTTCGGCCACGAAAAGGGCGCCTTCACCGGTGCGATCGCGACGCGCAAGGGCCGTTTCGAGATCGCCGAAGGCGGCACGCTGTTCCTCGACGAAATTGGCGACATGAGCCTGTCGATGCAGGTGAAACTGCTGCGCGTGCTGCAGGAACGGGTCTACGAGCGCGTGGGCAACCATCAGCCGATGCGCTGCAATGTGCGCATCATCGCCGCCACCCATCGCAACCTCGAGGAATCGATCGAGCGCGGCGGCTTCCGCCAGGACCTCTTCTACCGCCTCAATGTCTTTCCGATCGAGATGCCCGCACTGCGCGAGCGCCTCGCCGATCTGCCGGCGCTGCTCGCGGATTTCACCGAAGCGAACGCGCGCAGCGGTCGCGGTCGCGTGGCCTTCACGCCGGCCGCGATGCGGGCGCTGTCGGGCTATAACTGGCCCGGCAACATCCGCGAACTCGCCAACCTCGTCGAGCGCCTGTCGATCCTGCACGGTGGCGGAGCTGTCGATGTGCAGGATCTGCCGGCGCGCTACCGCGCGAACATCCCGGATACCGCGCTGCCCGAGGTGATCGATGAGGCGCCGATCTCCGATGCCGAGGCATTGCAGGTCCTGGAGGGTGCCCCCGGGCCGACCTCGCTCGCCGAACTGCCGGCCGAAGGCATCGACCTGCGCGGCCATCTCGACGCGATCGAGCGCGCGCTCGTGCAGCAGGCGCTCGATCGTTCCAGTGGCACGGTGGCGCATGCCGCCCGCCTGCTCGGCCTGCGTCGCACGACGCTCGTCGAGAAGCTGCGCAAGCTCGGCGAACCGGCGCTGGAACCTGCCGGAGTTTTGACGGACAAGGGCGGCTGCCGCGCCGTCGTGTGATGTGCCTCACGGTTCCGTCGCGGAATCGGCCCGGCACGGAATTTGCTCCATACCAGTGACGCCCGGCATTTTGCCGACGGAGCGAACTGGATGGATCGAGACACGAGCAGCGCGACGCCGGAACCGGTCGCCTGCGCACAGGCATCCCGCGAGACGCTCGCGCTCGCCCGCCGTGTGGCGACGAGCGACTGCACGGTGCTGATCGCCGGCGAGTCCGGCACTGGCAAGGAAGTCATCGCGCGCTACATCCATCGGTCATCGCCGCGCGCGGCCGGTGCGTTCGTCGCGGTGAACTGCGCCGCGATCCCCGAAAACATGCTCGAAGCCGTGCTGTTCGGCTACGAGAAGGGAGCCTTCACCGGCGCCCATGCCGCGCACGCGGGCAAGTTCGAGCAGGCCCAGGGCGGCACCCTGCTGCTCGACGAGATCTCCGAGATGCCGCTCGCGCTGCAGGCAAAGCTCCTGCGAGTGCTGCAGGAGCGCGAGGTAGAGCGCATCGGCGGCCGTGGATCTGTCGCGCTCGACGTGCGCGTGCTGGCTACCACCAACCGCCGCCTGCGCAGCGAGGTGACGGCCGCGCGATTCCGCGAGGACCTGTACTACCGCCTGAATGTATTCCCGATGGTGCTCGCGCCGCTGCGCGAGCGGCGCGACGACATCCTGCCGCTCGCGATGCACCTGCTGTCGATGAGTTGTGCGCCGGGCCAGCGGATACCCGCGCTTGCCGCCGACGCGGCGCAGTTGCTGCTGATGCATGGCTGGCCGGGCAATGTCCGCGAACTCGATAACGTCATGCAGCGCGCGCTGATTCTGCTCGACGGCGAGGTGATCCAGGCAGAACACGTGCGCTTCGACATGGACGAAGGCGCCGAGCCTGCTGCCCCCGCAGTGAGCCAGGGGCAGCTCTCGAGCGCGCTGGCGACGGCCGAACGAGAGCTGATCCTCGAGGCGCTGCGCGATGGGCACGGCAGCCGGCGCGCCGCCGCCGAGCGCCTCGGCATCAGTCCGCGGGCGCTGCGCTACAAGCTCGCGCAGCTGCGCGCGTCGGGCGTCGATCTTGCCGCGTGCGGCTGAGCTGCACCCCGGAGAGCACGCATGAGCCAGATGGAAATCGATCGAGTCCTTGCACAGATCCGCACGCTGTCCTCGCAGGCCGCGCGCCCGCAGGCACCGAAAGCCGGCATCGACGCAGCGGCCAGCGCCGTGGGCGGATCGTCGCGGTCGGAGCCGGCTGCCTTCGCGACCCTGATGAAGCGCGGCATCGAGCAGGTCAATGCGACCCAGCAGAACGCGAGCCAGCTCGCCACGGCCTTCCAGCAGGGCGTGCCGGGCGTCGAGCTGCCGCAGGTGATGCTCGAGATGCAGAAAGCGAGCGTGTCGTTTCGCGCCGCGACCGAAGTCCGCAACCGCCTGGTGAGTGTCTACCAGGAAATCATGAACATGCCGATCTGAACGGCAGCTCGCACAGGAGTCCTGAATGAATGCCGAGGTTGTACAGCTGCCCAACTTGGGCCGCATCAGTGCGGGGTTGAGGCCGTTGCTGCTGCTGGTGGGTATCGCGGCCGCGGTGGCTGTCGGCACCAGCATCGTGCTGTGGTCGCAGCGCCCGGGCCTGACGCTGCTCTACACGGGTCTTGCCGCAGGCGATCTCGTCGAGGTGCAGCAGTCGCTGCGCGCCGCCGGCATCCATCACGAGGCCGATGTCGAGCGGGGCACGATCAGCGTGCCGGCCGCGAAGCTGAACGATGCGCGCCTGACGCTCGCCTCGCAGGGCGTGCTGCAGGGGAGCGACGGATTCAGCGCGATCGCCAAGGACTCGGGCTTCGGTGTCAGCCAGTTCATGGAGGGGGCGCGCTACCAGCATGCGCTCGAGTCCGAGCTGGCGCGTACCATCGGCAGCCTGCAGCCGGTCGCCGCGGCGCGCGTGCACATCGCCGCGCCACGCCAGTCGGCGTTCGTGCGCGATCGCCGCAATGCGACTGCGTCGGTCTTCGTGCAGCTGCGCACCGGCCGTCGCCTCGAGTCGGAGCAGGTTACCGCGATCGTGAATCTGGTCGCATCGAGCGTCCCGGAGCTCGACCCGACGGACGTGACCGTCGTCGACCAGAGCGGACGCCTGCTGTCGCAGCCGGTCGACGACACCGACATCGCAGCGCGCGAGAAGCAGTTCGAATTCGCGCGCCGGCTCGAGACCGAGTACCAGCAGCGCATCGAGGCGCTGCTCGCGCCCGTGGTCGGCGAAGGGCGCGTGCGCGCGCAGGTCGTCGCTTCGGTCGACATGTCGGTCACCGAGGAGGCGCGCGAGCAGTACCGCCCGGAGAGCCAGGTGGTACGCAGCGAGCAGTTGGCCGAGGAGAGTTCGCGCAGCGCCGCGGGCACCGCCGGCGTGCCGGGCGCGCTGTCGAACCAGCCGCCGGTGCCGGGCACGGCGCTGGCACCCGGGGTTCAGCCGTCGGGCGCCCAACCGGCCGCAGCGACCCCTGGCGGGCCGGACAATCTCTCGCGCCAGTCGACGCGCAACTACGAAATCGACCGTACGGTCGCCTACACACGCCAGCCGGCCGGTCGGCTGCAACGCCTGACCGTCGCCGTGCTGGTCGATGACCTGATCGTGCCACAGAAAGACGGCGCGGTCGTTCAGAAGCCGCTCAGCGAAGAGCAGCTCGCGCGCATCACGCTGCTCGTGAAGGACGCGGTCGGCTTCGACGCGGCGCGTGGCGACAGCGTCAATGTCGTCAATGCCTCCTTTGCGACCGGCGCCGACCAGCCCGCCGACATCGTCGAGGAAGGCATCCCGTTGTGGCGTCAGCCATGGCTGCAGGAACTCGTCAAGATCATTGCCGGTGCCGCGATCGTGATCGTGCTGCTGCTGGCGGTCGTGCGCCCGCTGGCGCGGGGCCTGCTGGGTCCCGTGCGATTCGCGCCGGGCACGGCGCCTGCGCTGCCCGCGGCGGGGGGCGAGGCCGTTGCCACGGCGGACGAGGATACGCCGCGCGGCGCGGGCCAGGTCTCCGCGATCGCCTACGAACAACAGCTCGCGCAGGCGCGCTCGCTGGTGACACAGGATCCGAAGCGCGTCGCGCGCGTCGTCAAGACATGGGTGGGACAGGATGAATGAGAAAGGGCTGATCGCACGCAGCAGCACGGACCAGGCGGCGATCCTGCTGCTGTCGCTCGGCGAGCAGGAGGCGGCCGAGGTCCTGAAGCACATGAGCGCCAAGGACGTGCAGCGGGTCGGCACGGCCATGGCCGCGCTCGATGGCGTGACGCGCGAGGAGGTCTCGCAGGTGCTCGGGCACTTCACGACGCTGGTCGAAAGCCACACCTCGCTCGGCGTCGGTGCCGACGAGTACCTGCGCAAGGTGCTGATCTCGGCGCTCGGCGATGAACGCGCGACCAACATCATGGACCGCATCCTCGGCGGCCGCTCGAGCCGCGGGCTCGAGGCCATGAAGTGGATGGACCCGCGATCGGTGGCCGAGATGATGCGCTTCGAGCATCCGCAGATCGTGGCGATCGTGCTCGCCTACCTCGATCCGGATCAGGCCGCGTCGGTGCTCGGGCAGCTGCCCGAGATGGCGCGTTCCGACATCCTGATGCGCATCGCGATGCTCGACGGCATCCAGCCCTCGGCGCTCAACGAGCTCGACGAGATCATGGAGAAGCAGTTTGCGGGCAACAGCTCAGCCAAGGCGTCGGTGTTCGGCGGTCCCAAGGTCGCCGCGAGCATCATCAACTTCCTCGACTCGGGCCAGGAAACCGTGATCATGGAGCGCATCAACCGCGCCGACGAAGCGCTCGCGGAGAAGATCCAGGGACTCATCTTCACCTTCGACGATCTCGTGTCGCTCGACGATCGCGGCATGCAGGAGCTGCTGCGCCAGGTGCCGGGCGATCGCCTGCTGCTGGCGCTCAAGGCCTGCGAGCCGGGCGTCAAGGACAAGGTATTCCGGAACATGTCGCAGCGGGCGGCGGAGATGCTGAAGGACGATCTGGAAGCGAAGGGCCCGGTGCGCGTGAGCGAAGTGGAGGCCGCGCAGAAGGAAGTTCTCGCCACCGCGAAGCGCTTGGCGGATGCCGGCACGATTTCGCTCGGCGGCAAGGGTGGAGAGGCGTATGTCTGACCCGGCGCGCTGGGAGCTGCCGGTCGTCGAGGGCCGCGTCGCGGGCCGGCGGGCGCGGCCCATCACGGCTGACGAGCTCGACGACATCGCGCGCGCGGCCTGGGACGAAGGGCACGCCAAGGGGCATGCCGACGGCCTGGCCGCGGCAGCGGCGGAAGTGCAGCGCCGGCACGCCGCCCTCGACGCGCGCATTGCGCGCCTCGACGAGATCGCGACCCTGCTCGCGCGTCCGCTGGCCGAACTCGACGCGGAGGTCGAATCACAGCTTGCGCAGCTTGCGCTCACCGTGGCGGGCCAGCTGGTGCGGCGGGAGCTGCGCATCGACCGGACCCAGATCATCGGCATTCTGCGCCACGTCGTGTCGCTGTTGCCGGCCGCCGCGCGTGACGTGCGCGTGCACCTGCATCCCGACGATGCGGCGCTCGTGAACGAGAAACTCGCCACGCCCGCCAGCGAGCGTGCGTGGGTCCTCGTGGAGGATCCGGTGATGGCGCGCGGCGGTTGCCGCGTGACGGCCGAGAATTCGCAGATCGACGCGCGGCTCGAATCGCGCCTCAACGCGACGATCGTCGAAGTGCTGGGCGAGGAACGGCTCGGCGACGGGCGCGAACAGTCATGACCCTGCTGCAGGAACGACAGCTGCGCTGGCGCGAGGGACTCGCGCGTTACCAGCGACGGGCCTTGGCGCTGCCGCCGCCACCGGTCGAGGGCACACTGACGCGCGTCGTCGGTCTGACGCTCGAGGCCGCCGGCTGCGAAGCGGCCGTCGGCGATCGCTGCGAGGTCCTGTCGACGCTCGGCGGAAAGGTCGAGGCGGAGGTCGTGGGATTCGCCGGCGAACGGCTCTTCCTGATGCCCACCGCGGATGCACATGGGCTCTCGCCCAATGCGCGGGTCGTCCCGCGCACCGGCCGCCAGACGGTCCGGGTGGGTGAACAGTTGCTCGGACGCGTCATCGACGGCGCCGGCCAGCCACTCGATGGCCTCGGCGCGCTGCATTGCGACGCGCCCGTCACGCTGATGGGCGGCGCGCCGATCAATCCGCTGGCCCGCGAACCGATCACCGAGCCGCTCGACGTCGGCGTGCGCGCAATCAACTCGCTGCTGACGGTGGGTCGCGGCCAGCGCATCGGCCTCTTTGCCGGAAGCGGCGTGGGCAAGAGCGTGCTGCTCGGCATGATGGCGCGCTACACCGCGGCGGACGTCATCGTCGTCGGCCTGATCGGCGAGCGCGGCCGTGAGGTGAAGGAATTCATCGAGCGCATCCTCGGCGAGGAGGGGCGGCGGCGCGCAGTCGTGGTGGCGGTGCCGGCGGACCAGTCGCCGCTCATGCGCCTGCATGGTGCATGGCTCGCGACGGCGGTCGCCGAGTACTTCCGCGACCAGGGCAAGAGCGTGCTGCTGCTGATGGATTCACTGACGCGCTTCGCGCAGGCACAGCGCGAGATCGGACTCGCGATCGGCGAGGCGCCGGCGACCAAGGGCTATCCACCCTCGGTGTTCGCGCGCCTGCCGCAGCTCGTCGAGCGCGCCGGCAACGGTGCGCGACTCGGCGGCTCGATCACGGCGTTCTACACGGTACTCACCGAGGGCGATGACCAGAACGATCCGATCGCCGACAGCGCCCGCGCGATCCTCGACGGCCACTTCGTGCTGTCCCGCCGGCTCGCCGAGGCCGGTCAGTATCCGGCCATCGACATCGAGGCCTCCGTGAGCCGGGCGATGCACGATATCGTCGCGGAATCCCACTTCGAGGCGGCGCGGCGCTTCCGCCACGCGCTGTCCACCTACACGCAGAACCGCGATCTCATCTCGATCGGCGCCTATCGCGCGGGCAGCGACCCGCGCGTCGATGCGGCGATTGCGCTCTGGCCGCGCATCCAGACCTTCCTGCGCCAGCACATGCGCGAGCGCGCAGATCTCGCGGCGAGCCTGGCGGCGCTGTCCGAAGTGACCGCCGAGGGAGCCGACGCGTGACGCGCGCCCGGCGCATGGATCCGGTGGTGCGCGCGGTCGGCCACGACGAACGCGAGCATGCCGCACGCCTCGCCGAGTGCGGTCAGCGCGTCGCGGATGCCGAACAGCGCCTCGCGGAGCTCGAGAAATACCAGGCCGACTACGCGAGCGGCCTGCACAGCCGCACCGCCGCCGGGATCAGTGCCACCGAGATGCGCGATTTTCGCGCCTTCCTCGCGCGCCTGAGCGAAGCCGTGCGCACGCAGCAGCGCCTGCTCGCACAGGCGCGGGCCGAACACGAGGCGGCCCGCGAGGCGTGGCGGCGCGCGGCGCAGCGCGCGAGGTCGATCGACCATGTCGTCGAGCGCTGGCAGGCCGAGGAGCGGATCCATCGCGAGC
>Ga0116142_10003090_pt1 | contig 17078 bp, 14 predicted proteins | sample AD_UKC033_MetaG_FD_89785 | JGI IMG/M metagenome (GOLD analysis project Ga0116142, IMG submission 89785) | Active sludge microbial communities of municipal wastewater-treating anaerobic digesters from USA - AD_UKC033_MetaG | ecosystem: Engineered > Bioreactor > Anaerobic > Digestate | place: USA... | reverse complement strand
GTCGATTCGAGCGTATTGGCGATATAGTTCGAGCTGCGCGAGATTTCCTGAACGTCGGTGAAAAACTGTTTTACGTTTTCATCCGAAAAAACCGGCATGGCGGTAAGCGGTTCAAGCTTGCGCCCGATTTCCTGGGCTATTGAATAGGATTCCTGCAGCAGGGTGCGGGCGGTTGAAAGAAAGGTATCGAATTGAATTGCGCACTCGAGCATGTCGTTCTGACCGCCTTCGGCACTCTCGTTCTGAAAGCTCTTCAGTCGGTCGATAACATCCTTGATCGGCATCGAAACCTGATTCATGAAAAACCAGAGAGCAATAAGAACGATCGGAACAAAGAACAGGGTGCCCATGTAAAAAATACGCGAAGCAATCTCGAGGTTCTTTATGCCTTCATCGAGGGACTCAAGGTCTTTAAGACGTGAATTAACAAATTCATCGAGAATTGCCGCTTCCTGGGCCTTGATTTCAATTCTGCTGACCGCTTCGTCAAGCAGGCGCTGCTTGGCGGCCTTGAGTTCTTCAATTGAAAGTTTCTGCGGTGCCGGCGCTGCGGGTTCACCCTCAGCCGGTTCTTCAGAAACCGTTTCGCCGGTTTCATCAGCTGGCGCGGCTGCAGCAGTGCCTGAAGCAGCCCCGTCAGTGCTGGAAGCTTTTTCGTCACCTTCTACAGCGGTCTCTGCCGCCGCCGCTTCGTCACCGGCTGCTTCATTCTTAACAGCAGCGTCAGAAGCAGGAGCTTGATCGTCAGCTGGAGCGGCTTCGTCGGCAGGAGCGGTTTCAGTGCTTTCGCCAGCCCCTTCCCCGCCTTCGTCAGGGATCTGAAACTCTTCAAGGCTCATATTCTGAATATCTTCAAGAACCGGAGTTTCACCGAGAGCTTTCAGCTGCGATGAAATGCTCTTGGTGCCGGTAATGACGTTGCGGGCAGCAAACATGTTTTTGCAGGCAGAAAAAATCACGTTGGCGCCAATTACCGGTATCAAAATCAGCACCAGCGTCAGACCGAGAATTTTAAACTGTAAGGTGACTTTATTCATATTGGCAAGGCAGCCTGTGGTCAGGCGGGCTTATTGTATCACAACTGAAAAGATTTGGCAGCTTAAAGCTTGATTTTACCCTGACGCAGAATAACCGGCGGCAACCGGGTAAAATCAACAACTGTCGACGCCACGCCTTCCGGCAGAGTTCCGTCGTCGACAAGCCAGTCAATTTCGCCGGCGAATTCTGCAGCAATGACATCGGGGTTAACATCTGAAGGATCGCCGGAACGGTTGGCGCTGGTTGTCAGAAGCCTTACCGGCAATCGACGAAGCATTTCGAGCAGCATTTTATGGTCTGGTATCCTGACTCCCATTGTCGAAAAATTAAAGGCGCTCAACTGCGGGTGGGCAGGAGCCGGCAACACTGCGGTAAGGGCGCCGGGCCAGTATTTTTTCAGTTGCGCGGGTAATTCGTCTTTAAGCTCAAACCCAAGATTTTCCAGTTCTTCGATGCGGTCGACAAAAAGAATCAGTGGTTTTCGGCTGCTGCGGTTCTTGATCTCGTATACCCGCGCCACAGCCTTTTCGCAGTCAGCCGCAACCGCAAAACCATACAGGGTGTCGGTCGGAATAACGGCAACCGAACCGTTCTGCAGCGAAATACTGAATTCGTTCCAGAGGTTTTTATCGTTGAGAAGCTGGTCAATCAGGACCCTTTTCATTGCGGCTCCTTTCTGCCTTTTTCAAGAATAAAATAGCGTTCACAGCCATGCAGATCGTCGGCGGCAGCGATAACCCGCCAGTGCGAACTCAGCATTTCATTAAGACGCTGGCGCTGACCATGACCATGCTCGAAAATCATCAACCCACCGGGTTTGATAACTGATATGGCCTGTTTCAGAAGTCTGTCGATGAGCTCCAGGCCGTCTTTCCCGCCATCAAGAGCCAGGTGCGGTTCAAATCTGCTGACTTCGGCCTGCAGAATCGGCACTTCAGCCGATTCAATGTAAGGCGGGTTCGAAATCACGACATCGAGTGAATCAGGCGCAAAGCCGCTCAGCAGGTCGTTCTGCCGCAATTCAAGGCGGGCAGCAATTTCCGGAAAGCGCTGTCGGTTGGCGGCAGCGATCTGCAGCGCCGCCGGAGAAACATCGAGCATAAAGCCGCTTGCCCCGGCAAATTTTCGCGCCATGGCAATTGCGAGAATTCCGGTACCGGTACCGACATCAGCAAAACTGAAATTTGCGGCAAAAGGTCTTCTGGCAATCTCAGCGGCGGCGGCCATAAAAACCTCTTCGGTTTCGGGCCGCGGAATCAGAGCACCAGGGGCAACCCTGACATCAAAATCGAGAAAACTCCACTCGCCAAGCAGGTATTGCAGAGGCTCATTATGACAGCGGCGATCCAGCAACTGCTGAAAAGGCCGGACAAAACCGTCATCAGCTGGCTGGTTCCAGAGTTGTGGCAGCTGGCCGTTGGTTATGCCGAGAACATGCGCGGCCAGACAGTCGGCGTTGAATGCGGCATCTTCGATCTGGTGCCCGGCAAGCAGCTTTCTGGCAGAAAGAATCTGCTCTCTTATGGTAGTTGCAGTCATGCGGCAATCGGGTGGTCGCGATTAAACTTCATTCTCGGCTTCGGCCAGTTTGCGCAGGTTATCAGCCTCGATCAGCGCTTTGATCACATCTTCGATATCGCCGTCGACAATTTCGTTGAGGCGATAGACAGTCATATTGATGCGGTGGTCGGTAAGGCGCTGCTGCGGGAAATTGTAGGTGCGGATGCGCTCAGAACGGTCGCCGCTGCCAACCAGACTGCGGCGATGCTCGGCCCGGTCTTTATCACTCTGCATACGGGCGTTGTCGAGCAACCTCGCCTTGAGAATGCGCAGCGCCTTGGCCTTGTTTTTGTGCTGACTCTTTTCATCCTGGCAGCTGACGACGATACCGGTGGGCAGATGCGTCACGCGCACGGCCGAGTCGGTGGTATTAACGCTCTGGCCGCCCGGCCCCGACGATCTGAAAACGTCGATGCGCAGTTCGTTCTCATCGACAGTGACATCGACATCTTCAGCCTCAGGAAGCACCGCCACCGTTGCCGCCGAGGTATGCACGCGCCCCGAAGCCTCGGTGGCCGGCACCCGCTGCACGCGATGCACGCCGCTTTCAAACTTGAGTTTGCCGAACGCACCCGAGCCCTGCACTGCAAACACCACTTCTTTTATGCCGCCAAGGCCGGTATCACTCATGCTCATCAGTTCGCATTTCCAGCCCTGGCGTTCGGCATAGCGTGAATACATGCGATAAAGAACGGCGGCAAAAAGTGCCGCCTCTTCGCCGCCGGTGCCGGCACGTATTTCGAAGATGGTGTTCTTGTTGTCATCTTCATCTTTCGGGATCAGCAGCATTTTAAGTTCTGCTTCAAGCTCTTCAAGTTTTGGCTTGAGGTCGGCAATCTCGAGTTCGGCCATTTCTTTGAGCTCGGGGTCGTTCTCGGCCGCGAGCATGTGCTGAGCGCCTTCAAAACTGCTGCGCAGGTCGCAGTAGCGGGCATAGGCCTCAACCACCGGTTCAAGTTCAGCCCGGCGCCGGGCAAGTTTCTGAAATTCGGCCGGGTTGCCGATAACCTTCGGGTTTGAAAGTTTGTCGGTCAGTTCCTTGAAATTTTCTTTAACCGATTCGAGCTTGTCGAGCACTTTAATCAGAGCCTTTCGAGCATCTTCTGCACGAGTTTGAGAAAGTATGGCTGAGCTTTGGCAGCTGCAGCGATGACTTCTTCGTGGTTCACGTCTTCGTGACCTTCGCCAGTCGCCATATCGGTAATACAGCTGATGCCAAGAATTCTTTTGATACCGCCATGAACGGCAACGATGACTTCAGGCACGGTTGACATGCCGACCGCATCGGCGCCCCAGATCTTCATGGCGCGCAGTTCAGCTGCGGTTTCATAATTCGGGCCGCTGACAGCGAGGTAAACACCGCGTTCTACCGGTGCGCCGATTTCACGGCCAACCTTCATGGCTTCTTCGACAAGAGCTTTGGTATAAGCACCCTGCATTGGCGGAAAGCGCGGACCGACGCTGTCGTCATTGCGGCCAATCAGCGGGTTGTTACCCATAAAATTGATATGATCGGTCATGATCATAAGATCGCCAACCTTGAAATTGCGGTTGAGACCGCCTGAAGCGTTGGTGATGATGAGATCCTGAATGCCGAGGGCCAGCATGACGCGCATCGGAAAAGTGATTTCCTGCATGCTGTAACCTTCATAATAATGGAAGCGGCCCTGCATGGCGATGACTTTTTTGCCACCGGCATCACCGATCACCAGTTTGCCGGCATGCCCCTTGACTGTTGAAACCGGAAAATGCGGAATCTGCTCGTAAGGTATGGCAACCTGATTCTGAATTTCGTCGGCAAATTTGCCGAGACCAGAACCGAGCACCAGGGCAACCTGCGGTTTTACAGATGTTTTGGCAACGATAAAATCAACGGCCTGCTGAATCTTCGCTTTTAATTCCATGTCATTCCTCTTGTGGCAGAATCGCGCATCAGATGCGGCAGAAAAGCGTAACACAGCCCCCGACCGCTTGTCAACGCAACACAAACCGGATGTTAATGCAGGCCAGACCCCGTAAAAATTTCAGGGGGCAACTGCCAGAATGCGACCGGCAAGGTTCAGATAGCTGCTTTTCGGAAACTGCTGGCGCAGCATTGCGTAGACGCGGTCTGCTTCGGGCCTGTTGCCAAGTTCTGTAAGAATGCGGATGATGTAATAAAGCGCGCCTTCCTGCACTGCCTGGTTACTCGATGTTTCGAAAGCCTTCTTGAAACCGAAATAAGCCTTGGTAACCAGCCCCATTGCATATTCTGAATAGGCGCTGAGAAATTCATAGCGGTCGACCGGCACGTTGCGCGGATCTGGCCTGAACTGTTTCAACAGCTGCAGTGCCCCTTGCGGGTTTCTTTCCTGAATGTAACATTCAGCCAGCAGATAGGCGGCTTTCTGAAATTCACTGTCGTTAAGACCACCATAAAGAGCATCGGTAAGTGCCAGCCGGGCCGACAAAAACTCACCCTCGTCGAAAAATCGTATGCCGCGCTGCAGGTTTTCCCCTGAGGCGACAGGTCTGACGTTGTCGAGCAGCGTATTTTTGATAAAATCAGCCGCATACTGGTTCATCACCTCTTCAGTGAGACCATTGAAGCATACCGACAGTTCCTGGCCAATGTCACCAGACTTCATAAGCCTCTTAACAAAGCGATGCAGAGCGCTGCTGCCGAAACTTTTCAGCAGAAACCTTATCTTAAGATAATTTTCGACGTATTTTTCGAGAGAAATCGGGTTACCATCGATGTTTTCGTCTTCACCGCCGATGGCGTTGATATCGAAGCCTCGCCGCGTAAGCGCTTTGATACGGGCGAGTCCCTGATCGGCAGCATGAACGGCGGTGCCTTCCTTGATCCACATTGGCAGAGAATCATATTCTTTCAGACCCATCGCATCAGCCATTACCGCATGCGTCATTTCATGGGTCATCTCTTCGAGAAGCGTTGCCTGACCGTTTATCAGAAAATCGAGATCGATGTGAATATAATGAACGATGGTGCGGTTTGCAGTTCGAATCGACTGGCGTTTTCCCCGCAGTCTGAAACCTTTGTAGGTAAGGTGGTCAGAAAACATGACGACAACGTACATCTGCTCGCGTGCCGGAATACCCAGCGATTTTTCGATGCGCTGAAAGGATTCCTGGTAGACGAAGGGCAGATCGGCGAGAATCTTCGCATAACCCGGGTGACTGCGAAACTTGCCTGAATAACTGGTATCGACATGCAGCACCGCTTCTGAAACCAGAGGCAGCAGCAGAACAAAAGCAGCTGTGGCAAACACAGCAGACAATATTCTATTTATTCGTCTACTCACCTGCGGCTTCTCCATTCACTGATCCATTCTGGTCAGGAACCGTAATTTCGGTTCCGAGTTTATCGGCAACCTGGCTGCGGGCTTCATAGATCTGCCCGAACAGGTTATGGTCGGCGGCGACTTCAGGTCTGGCAAGCAGGCTGTCAAAGGTCTGCAGCGGCATTTTCAGCATGCCATTGGCCTGCAGTATCATCGCATAATGAAAATCCACTTCGGGCGAAACTTCGCTGCGCCCCTGAAAAATGTTATTCATTATTTCCAGAGCTTCGGCATACATCTTGTTTTTGTAAAGAGCCCAGGCAAGAGTATCTAAATTAAAAATCATGCCGGGCATAATATCTGTCGACATGCGCGCCATTTCTAGCGCCTGCGGCAGATCCTGATTCAATTCAAGCAGCGTATAGGCAAGATTGTTCAGTACAAGCGGGCTATTGGAAGCATATTTGAGTGAATTTCTGAAAGCTTTGACTGCCCCGGCATAGTCGCGATATTTGAGATGCAGATCGCCAAGATGCTGCCAGAGATAGGCATCTTCGGGAAGCAGGGCTGCGGCTGATGCTGCTGCCGCGATTGCCTCTGCGCCGCGTCGCTCGAGATCATAGGCAGAACTGAGACGAAAATGATACAAAGAAGCTTTAGGCTCAAGCTTAACGGCCTTTTCAAGATGCACTGCCGCCTCGCCAGCCGAAAAGTCAGAGTGCTGGCCGTCGACAATCGCCACTCCCCTCATAAAATGCAGAGGTGCATAATCAGTGTGCTTCTGCAGAGCGTTGTCAGAAACCGAGGCGGAAAGCCCGGTCGCGTCGAGATCATAGAGAATTCTTGCCTGCACCAGAAACCTTGCAGGTTCAGAAAAAGAGAAATGCATAATAACGGCAGCAGCAAAAACCACTGCCGGAATCAAACTCACGGAATGCTTGAGCAGCAAAGCAGCTGCCGGCGAATTCACACTCTCAGGAAATCTGACAGCTCTGGCCCTGGCAGAAACCGACAAAATACCAATCAGCAATAAGGGCAGATAAATGACACCGAACATTTCTGCCCGGGCCTGCATGAATGCAATCGGACCAATGTTGTGTAAAACTTCGCCAAGCAGCAGAATTTCGAGGTGATAAACCAGAAAACCGCAGACAAGTGCCTGTAAAACTCCGAAAAAGCCCGCCTGCCAGTAGCTGGCCGGCAGCACCGGCAAAGAGAAGAGCCAGACCAGCAGAGCAAAAATGCCGGCGGCGGCGATAAATGCAAAAACCAGAGCCCCGGCAAACAGCAGACCTGAATCTTCAGGCGATGAAACGCCGAGCTCGTAACTCAGTGCCACACAGAACAGCACGAGAAAAAGTGGAGTCAGGAAAAACAGCAGACGCTCACGCCGGCTCTGTACAGGTTGGCTGACCGGTGCACCGCAGACACCGCAGTACATAAGATTTGAGGAAACTGGCTTGCCGCATTCGGGGCAGTTCTTCAATCAGCTGACCTCGTGAAGTTCTCCAACGAAACACTTCTGCATCATTGAATCGATCGTGGCGATATCTCTGGTCTGGCCAAGCACCCACATCAGCTTGACCATCGTCGTTTCCGGGGTCATGTCCATCGCCGGTATGGCGCCGGCATCGAGAGCTGCCCGACCGACCTGATAAAGTTCCATTTCGGTCGAACCGACGATACACTGCGTGCAGACGACTACCGCCACACCACGCGCTATTGCTGCAGTAATGGCAGGAATCAGGCTTTTCTCACCGGTCGGAATATTGCCGGCGCCATAGCCTTCGATGACGATGCCGTCATGCGAGCTTGCGAGATATTCGATGACTTCAGGTTTAATGCCCGGGTAAACAGGCAGCATTGCAACATTTTCGTTTAAAAAAGGCCTGTAGAGTGGTTTTCTACGACTGCGCAGCCTGGCGAAATCGCTGAATTTTATTGAAAGCCCGATAGTGCCAAGCGGCACATCATTTACCGAAATAAAAGCCTGCATATCGAACACCGACATTTTCTTGGCGCGGGAGCCCCTGATAATCAGGGTGCCAAAGACCACCGCCACCTCAGCAAGGTCAGAGATAGCGACCCGCACGGCATTGATCAGATTGCTACGGCCATCTGAGCCAATCTCTTCGAGCGGCACCTGAGCGCCGGTGATGATTACAGGTTTATTGAGTTCCTGCAGCAGAAACGACATGGCCGAAGCTGTGTAACAAAGCGTGTCAGTTCCGTGTGCGACAACAAAACCGGCGTAGTCGTTAATGCGCTGAAAGATGGCCTTGCTGAGAGTAAGCCAGAAATCTGGCGTCAGATTGCTTGAATCGACGTTGGCCACCGACACCACATCGATGTCTGCCAGCTGCTTCAGCTCAGGAATCGTTGCGATAAGGCTGGCCGCGTCTTCGCACGGGCACAGTTCGCCACGCGGGCCACGCAGCATGGTAATAGTGCCACCGGTTGTCACCAGCAGAACTTTCGGCTTGACGCCACGGCGCTCGTTTACTGTCATGTCGCTTGCCTTGTCAGAATTTGTATTCGATACCGAAATGAACGTCACGCTTATCGACCGCATCATCGATGCGCAGTTCGAAACGGATGTTGTCGGTCATCAGGTAACTGCCCTTGAGTCTGACTTCAGAATCGGTGGTATCGATGAAATCGACACTGAGCTGAATCGGCTTGCCAAGATAGTAATCGAAGCCAAGACCAACTTTCGAGCTGATGATACCGCCTCTCTTAACCAGATTGGTATCAGCACCACGGGCAACCATGAGGTTGAAGTTGTCGTCGCCGCCGATGTCTTCGACACCGATGCGGTAGAAGGTCTTGTCGCTCGGGTAGAGATCGACATTGAGGTCAGAGATGAAGGTTTCGGTTTCTTCGCGGTATCTGAGCAGATACTTGAAGTCGATGCGGGTCTGACGGATGTTGAGGAACACCTTGTCGACGGCCTGCGCCAGTTTATGAGCATCATCGAGGCCGGTATTGATTTTCTTGCGGATTTCCTTGTCGGCCACGATTTCTTTGACTTCGCGGGTGATTTCTTTTGCATTGTCAGATGCATCGCGCAGAGACTCGATGGTGCTGCGCAGATCGTCAGTCATCTTGTCATTGCTGTTCAGCTTGGCAATCATATCGTCAAGCCGATCGGTAGTGCTTCTGACGTTGGCGATGATTTCCTTGAAGTCTTCGCGGCTGTCTTCGGTAATGCTCGACAGACGGTCACTGAACAGTCTGAAGTTGGCAACGACCGACCTGATATCTTCGCGGTTCTTCTCAATTTCGCCATCGACGCGGTGCAGAATGTTGTCGAGGCTTTCGACAATGCGATCACTGCGGTTACGCACCGAAGCGATAATTTCGTTCATCTTGTCAGATGCAGAGCGGGCGTTGCGGAACATGACACGGGTATTTTCCTTGAGTTCCGGGTCGCCGATGATATCCTTGGCCGATGCAGTCAGCTCCTGGAGCTTCTGAATCAGCACATTACCCTGTTCGAACAGTTCGTCCATGCGCGTCGGGTCGGTGCCCGCCACAATTTCGCCATCTGAAACATAGGGGGAAGTGTAATCGCGGGTCGGCATGATTTCGACAAATTTTTCACCCATCAGACCTGCAGTCGAGATCGTAAAGGTGCTCTTGCGCCTGATGTGCAGCTTTTTATCCTGAATATAAACGTAAACATAGACCTGGTCGTCACGAATCTCGATCGTGGTTACCTTGCCGATCTTAACGCCCGACATCGAAACGGTCGAACCTTTGCTCAGGCCGTTGACAGAATAGAAGCTGATGACAAAGTTGTAGCCCTGTTCGGAAAAGCTGAAGTCACCAATAATGAAGACCATATACGACAGCAGAACTGCCGCAATTAATGTCATGATTCCAACTTTGACTGTCGAGTTCATTAGCTTCTCCTGTTTATAGCAGAGTCATCGGACCCTGCGCCTCGCCCCGGATAAACTGCTGTACGATCGGGTTCGGCGAATTGATGATTTCTTCGCGGGTTCCTATTTCAACTATCTGGCCGCCAAAATGCAGAGCAATGCGGTCGCAGACACGATATGCCGACTTAAGGTCATGGGTAACGACGATCGAGGTTACCCCGAGCCTTTCTTTGAGACTGAGATGCAATTCGTCGATGGCCGAGGTCATGATCGGGTCAAGACCGGTGGTCGGCTCATCATAAAGAATTATTTCGGGTTCCATGGCGATGGCACGGGCCAGGCCGACGCGTTTTCGCATACCGCCAGAAAGTTCTGAAGGCATGAGATAGTTCGTGCCCGGCAGACCGACCATTTCGAGCTTTTCTGAGACGATGTGATGTATCGCCCGGTTAGAAAGGCTGGTATGGCGCCGCAGACCAAATGCGACATTTTCCTCGACATTGAGCGAATCGAACAGAGCTGCAGACTGAAAAAGCATGCCCATGCGCATACGCAGCGCATCGAGTTTTTTCTGTTCGTAGCGGGTGATATCTTCGCCATCGATAATCACCTGGCCGGCATCGGGTTTCATCAGTCCGATGATATTTTTGAGCAGTACGCTCTTGCCGCAGCCCGATGGCCCGAGAATGACCAGCGATTCGCCGTCGTAGATTTTCAGGTTCACGCCTTTGAGAACCTGCTTCGGGCCGAAACTCTTCTGTAGATTTGAGACGATAATCATTGCAGATATGCCGTGTTAAAGTTGTTGATGCCTACTGTGAGAAAATAGTTGACCGCGAGAATCATCATGATCGAGACGACAACCGCGCTGGTGGTGCTCTGACCGACGCCTTCTGCACCACCTTCGGTGGTAAAACCTTTGTAACAGCCGATAATTGCGATTATGCCACCAAAGATCATTGCCTTGAAAAGGCCGCCCATCAGATCCTGGATCAGGAGCATGTGCAGAATTGAATCTTTGAACGAAATCAGGGTCAGACCGATCTGATGCACCGCAACGATAGAGCCGCCGATCATGCCAACCACGTTGGTAAAAATTGTGAGCATGAACAGCATGATGGTGCAGCCCCAGAAGCGCGGGACAACGAGATAATCGACCGGATTGGTGGCCAGGGTTTCGAGGGCGTCGATCTGTTCGGTGATTTTCATGGTGCCGATCTCGGCGGCGATGGCGCTGCCTACCCTGCCCGCAACAACGATCGAGGTAAGAATCGGCGCCAGCTCACGTGCCATGGCCAGGCTGACGACGCCGCCGACATAGCTTTGCGCGCCCATCTGAGCAAACTGATACCCGATCTGAACGACAAGAACCGCGCCGGTCGATACGCCGGTAATCGCGACCATCGATAATGAGTCGACGCCAATGCGCGACATCTGATCGAGAAGGTTTTTGAATGAGAAACGGCCGGTTTTGAGGTTGTGAACTGTCCAGTAGATGGTCTGCATGAACAGAATGCTCATGCTGCCAATTGCTTCGACAAAATCTTTTACAAGTCGGTTGAACAAGGTCATTCCTCGCTGAGGGTAAGGGTTGTGTCGACCCGGCCGGTTACCACAAGGTTGGTGGGCTGAATTTCAAAGTCTTTACCGTTCAATTTAAGTTTCTTGGTTTCATCGCCTTCGGCGGTCAGCTGAAAGAGAATGTCCGAGTTTTTCGGCGAATTGACCCAGCTGCGGATAACCGCGTCGAAATCACCGGGCAGGGCTTCGTCAGAGCGTGAATCTCTGCCGGTCTTGCTTTCGCGCGAATCAGCCGGCACATCGACGTCTTCGACCTTCATGTTGAGGCCATAAACTGAAAGAGTGAGGTTTTCGCGGCCAATGTCGTGCGGAATCGGCAGTTTAACCTTGCGCACAAACTTCTTTTCGCGGAAAGGGCGCAGTGTAACTTCAACATCGAGAACCCCGCCGCTTGAAACCGACGAATTCTTGATTTCGACCTTTTCGATAGAAAGTGTGCGGCGCCGGGTTTCGACTTCGATTTTCAGCAGCAGTCTGGTCGGCATCACTTCCTCGTGCTCGCTTTCGGTGACCATATCCATCAGGCTGGTCACTTCATTGATCAGTGCCTGAACGATGTCAGTGCGCGAGTAAAACATGTTTTCGCGGCGGAAATTGTATTTTTCGCCCTTACGGTTTGAACAGTCGAGGGAAACGCCCATGAGTGCGGTTCCGGGGCCGGCCCGGTCGATTACCCCTTCAAGAGCCTGAATCAGAGTTGATTCAAGAACCATGACGAAAACCGAGGGGTCTCTGACGACCTGGTAGTTGATGCTGCGGTTGATCTGCAGATTTTTGTCGAATACGTCGATCTGCACCGGCACCATTTCTGGCAGACGGCCGATTTCGCCGCTCAGGCCCTTTTCGCGGTCCTGGGTTATGACTCCGAGCATTTCGGTCGGAGCACCGATCTTGAAAGGCATCTGCACGCTTGAAAAGGAATGGTGAATGTAGGCACCGGTGAGCAGAAACGAGACGGCGCCCTTTTTGAGGAACGGGTGGGCCAGAGCCAGAATGCGCGGGCCACTGCGGTGTGTAACCGTTCCGAGGGTGGTCATGTTGATATCGCCGCGGGCAAGCTGAATGCCGAGAGCCGAACCCGGCTCGAAAGTTTCAGCGGTAGCATCCTGACGTTCGATGCCATCGAGGTCTTCTTTACCTGGTAAAGCACCTTTGCGGGCAATAATTACATTTTTTTTCTGCAATTTGGATTTAAGAACATCGGCGGCACGGCCGTAGAGACCTTCAATATAGACATCGACCGAAGCCTGTTGAAATACGGCTTCGCCGGCGGCCGGTCTGATAGCATGGGCAATATCGAAAGGCGCCTCTAAAATGGCAGAAACGGGGTTACCTCCGAGCTGCAGTGGTGCTTCCGGAATCCAGCGTCTGATAAGATTGTCGACCCCGGTATCGGCACAGGCCATATCGGGGTATGACCAGATTTCAAGCATTTCCTCTATCGGGGTTACCAGACCAACAGTATGATCGGTCATAATCCAGCCGGAACTGATACCACCCATAAGCTTGCCATCGATGTAAACCGGGCTGCCGCTCATGCCGGCTGCGATACCGCCGGCCCTTTTTATCACTTCGCCGCTGACCTTTACCAGAATTGATTTGCCGTTGATCAGAACGTTTTCGTTTACTTTGTTATTAGCCAGAATACCAAGAACCTCGACATCGAAGGTTTCAATCTTACGGCCAAGTACGACAGTTTTACCAAAGCCTTTCATGCCGACTTTGACATCTTTGAGACGCAAAATATCGACATTCTGTGCAAAGGCCAGACTGGCATTTCCGAAAAGAAAAGCCAACATCAGAAGAACCGCGACGCAGACCCGATGCTCAGCAGAAAGCATTGACATACCCATTTTGAATGGCCACACCTTTTTCCTAAAAACCTCTGAAACCGGGCAGTTTATCTGTCCCAAAATCGAGACATCAAAACTGTTACACAACACCCGGTCAGAAATCTATCGGCATGATACAGCCTAAACAATAGTCGGGCAATAGCATTTTCTTAATAACCGTGAAGAGAAGAAAAAAAAAACCGAATTGTGTTTTTTTACGGGCTACCTGGCAGAAATGAGAATGCCGTTTGAGATTCTTCTCTCATGACCGTCTGATGGGCTGTTCACCGTGCGACCGCGCACAATCATCGACGAAGAACCGCCACCATCAAGGTTGATGGCATGGCGTGCCCCGAGTGATCTCAGGTAACCGGCCAGTTCATCGAGCTTCATGCCGGCATTGCGCTTCGACCGGCCATCGACGACCACCAGCAGCAGGTCGCCGTCAAAAGTCAGGGCGACTGCGGTTCGCGGATGTCGGCCATGCACGATCGAACTGTCGAATTTTTCTTCTTTGCCATTGATGCTGTTTTTACCATTCTCGACCAGGCGTGGGCCACCGCAGACGGCGTGCCTGATAGTATCCCAGGGTCGATCGATCGAATAGTCGAGTTCGACTGACTGCCCGAGTTTGAGGGCAGCAAGCTCCGAGGCCTTTTCCCCGCCTGCGGATACTACGACACCGTCTGGCGGAATGAGCGCATCGCGGTCGTGAATCCCGACAATCTTGCCTTTGACCAGCACCAGTTCAAGACCTTTTTCGTCGGTCATGGTGCTGCGCGAGTATTCTGGCGTAAAAACAACCAGGTTACCGCCACGGCGCGGCTGGTTAACCGCGTCGATCTTAAGCGAAAGACCACCAGAGCGCAACGTGCCCGAAAAATCAGGGTTGCCGAAAATAAGCGTATCATCTTCGGTGACACCGAAAACTGAGCGTTTGTAAAGGGGCGAGCTGATGAGGCGGCGATTGATGATCAAGGTGCCGATCGGGTCGCCGCGCGAGGTGAAATAGGCACCGTTTATTGCTGCCACTGCGTTATATCGCCTGGCCATCGACGACAGAACCTCTTTCTGGGCAATACCCTCGTTGGCAAGTGCCGGAAACACGCTGACATTGTCAGAAAAGGGCTCAACTCTGAGAATATGTACATCTGAACACCGTTCACCAACTTTGGCGCGGTCGCGGTAGTAAGTCAGGCCATCGGCGATCTTTTCGCCACTTTTGATAGCGAAAGCCGCATTTTCAAGCTGATAAGGCACGCAAAGGCGAAAAACTCCCGCCGTTTCAGAGGCGATATATGGGTTGCCAATACGGCCACCGGCAGCAAAAACCATTTCAGAGTAACTGCCACTGTGATAAAGAGAAAACTTTGTCAGTTTTTTCTGCAATTTATCAAGCTGCTCAACTGTTAAAGGGCTCACTGCGGGCATAAGGCGCATCGTCAGAAGGCGGCCGCCCTGATTGCGCTTGAGAATTTTCACTTCACGCGACAGGGTAAATTCAACAATTTCAAAAGCCTCTTCGGTTCTGATGTTTACATCGAGAACTACCGGGCTGGTGGCCAGCTTAGATTTTTCAGCAGGTGCCGACGCCGCATCTTCGGACTCAATACCCTCTGGCTCGGGCATCTGGTCTTCGCTCATCATTTCGATAGCGCGGTCGGCACTTACCGGGCCGTGCTTCTTCATGTCATAGAGCTCTTCATGCTCTTCAACATCTTTATAAACAGCATTTTCGGTCTGCAGAATCGCACCGACCAGAAATATCTGGCCGATCAGCAGCAGCATGACCAGTTGTTTAAAAGTCTGACGGATAACAAAACCTCTGATAAATTAGATTCCTGAAAACCTTATCGACCTCTGACCCCGCAAACTTTAAAAATTGTTACAGGAGCCAGGGCAGACGCTTACTTAATTATCTCTGTTTGCCCTGTTACAGAAGCAGTATCACTGATCGCCTGAAAATCCCGGTGCCTCTTCGTTGGGCGGCGCAGCGCCGGCAGATGCCTGCACCGCATAGTAAAGGGCAAGACAGAGAAGCATCGAAGCAAAAATATGCATCATGAAAGCAATTTCAGTGCAATAATTTAGCAGACCAATTGTTTTCAGCAGATAAAACCAGTCGTGCTGAACCTTGCCAACCCCGAAAAGCGGCAGTTTGCCAGCTTTGGCATCACCCAGGTAGACCGCTGAATACATAAGACTCTCGGCAAACCAGAACAGGCAGAGGCTCGCACCAAACCTGTCGCGTTGAAAAAACAGATGACAGGCGAACATCAGAGGCACCAGCAGCTGCAGAAGCGTGCCGCCGGCAACCATAAGAAAGCGGTTGCCCGTAAGCCCGAACAGAACATGCCCGCCCTCATGGATCAGCAGATTGGCGCCGTCGATAAAATGATACTGATAGTCAATCATCAGCCACAGCGCATAGGGCACAAGTGCCAGAGCAATAATCAGACGTATTTTCATCCGCTGATTATACAATACCTCCAGGCCTTCGCCATAAATTTGACGGGGCGTCAGATTTTTGACGCAGATTTGGGCTGCAAAGCGTCAAATTTCTGACACGGCAGCAATAATCATCAGCATTTTCCCCTATTGATGCGTGTTTATAAATCTGGCACGGGTGTTGCAATGAACAGAGTAAGTTCAAAATCCGGAGGAAAATATGAAAAAGCTTCTCACTGTTATCGCTCTTATGGCTGCTCTTCTCGTTCCCGTAATCGCTTCGGCCGAAGAAACCCCGGCAGATGCAAAAAAGGGCCCGGCACTCGAAAACCGCAAAGAAGTGACCGCTGACCAGATGATTTCGCGCATCGAAGGTCGCAAAGCCAAGATTCTTGAAAAAATCAAAGAAAGATTTGAAAAGCTCAACGAAAAACTCGCCGGTTTCGAAGGCCGCATCGACAAAATCTCAGCCCGCAAAGAAAAACGCGCCCGCAAAGGCGGCGAAGGTAAAATCGAAGGCGATGCCACAGAAAAGCCGGCAATGAGCGAAGAAAAAAGCAAAGAACGCAAAGAAAAGGTCACCGAACGCTATAACAAGTTTAAAAAGAATATCGAAACCCGCCGCGACGAAATGGCAAAGCGCCAGGAAGAAAACAAGGCGAAGTTTCTTGCCCGCATCGAAAAGTTCAGCCAGGCCGACAAGGACCGCGTCATCGCTGCCCAGGAAAAAATGCAGAGTGAAGTGCGCGCCGAAGTGTCGAAACTCGCCGATGAAGCGCTGAAAAAACTTGAAGCAACCTACCAGAAGATTATGAGTCTGTAAGGCCCGTCAGTCGTCGCCTTCACCAAGACCAAGCTTCTTCATTCGATATAAAAGCTGGGTTCGCGGAATCTTAAGGATCTCTGCGGCCCGGCTTTTTGTTCCGCCGGCTTTTTCGAGGGCCGCAGCGATCATGCGCCGTTCCAGACCTTCGAGCGCTTCAGGCAGACCGATTTCAATGGTGTCGACCTCCGCCGGTTCCACAAGCCCGGCACAGGCAAGCTCTGCCATGGTTTCTTCAGAACGATCAGACTGCAGCAGAAATTTAGCCTCGACATCCAGACCCTCTGAAAGAACAACTGCCCGTTCAAGAGCGTTTTTCAGCTGTCTGACGTTTCCGGGCCACTGCATGCCGGCAAGACGTTCCACGAGGCTGCCAGAAATATGCAGTGAAGGCTTGCCCAGCTCACGGGCAAGACGATCCAGCAGACTGCGACAGAGTTCAGGGAAATCGTCTTTTCTCTCGCGCAGCGGCGGCACCAGAATATTGAAAACACTGAGGCGATACAGCAGATCTTCGCGAAAACGCCCCTCGGCAACCATCTTTTCGAGATTCCGGTTCGTGGCAGCGACAATGCGCACGTCGACCTTAACCGGAGAACTGCTGCCAATTCTTATGATTTCCTTTTCC
>Ga0116142_10003082_pt1 | contig 17112 bp, 12 predicted proteins | sample AD_UKC033_MetaG_FD_89785 | JGI IMG/M metagenome (GOLD analysis project Ga0116142, IMG submission 89785) | Active sludge microbial communities of municipal wastewater-treating anaerobic digesters from USA - AD_UKC033_MetaG | ecosystem: Engineered > Bioreactor > Anaerobic > Digestate | place: USA... | reverse complement strand
CGGCGTCACTGCGCATGTAGGCGTAGACTGCCGGGTCACTGGCCTGCAGCGGCTGCCAGGCACCGGTGCGCAAAGACGAGTAGGCGGTCCGCAGCCGTATCAGCTTTCGGTAGTGGCTCAGTAGCGAGTCCACATTGACGCTCTCATCGGCCACGTTGACCTGATCATAGTTCAGGTCGACTTCCATCCACGGCCGGCCAGAGGTGAATCCTGCGGCGCGCTGGTTGGCCCACTGCATCGGTCGGCGGATGAACACGTCGGGTGTGCTGCCCCTCATACCAATCTCTTCGCCATACCAGAGGAAGGGCACGCCCGGTGACGTGAGCAGGAGCGTTGCGGCGAGGCGGGCTTTGGCCACATTGTCGCGGAGCTGGGTGATGACCCGCGCGTGATCCTGCAGGGCGAGAAAGCTGCCGTAGGCACCGCCGGGGAGCAACGCCTCTATGGCCTGCTGCTTCTGCACCAGGATGCTCGGGTCGCCCTTGTCCAGACTGGCGATGGCGGCCGCGGCCCAGTCGAACTCGAAGCACAGATCTACCTCATTGCCCACATAGGGTACCCGCTCCGCAGTGGACCCAGTGACCTCACCAATGGCAAAGGCGTTGGGCTGCGTTTCCTTGAAGGTGCGGTAGAACCCCTGCAGCCAGGCATGAGTGTCCGGCGTGCTCTCCTGAGCCTGTCCCTGCTCGACAAGATGACGGATTGCGTCGAGCCGGAAGCCATCGGCGCCCATATCGCGCAGCCAGAAGCGAACGACGTTCATCAGCTCGGCTGTGACGGCAGGATTGCGCAGGTTGAGATCCGGCAGCGAGCCGCCAAAGAAGGCATAGTAGTAGGCGCCTCCGCTCTGAAACCAGACCACGCGCTTGTCCGGACCTCGCCAGCCGGGGTTCTCGGGCAGCCAAACGTACCAGTCGCGGTGCTCTGCCTGGGGCGAGCTCATCGAGTCCTGGAACCAGGGGTGCTTGTCGGAAGTGTGGTTGAGAGCCAGGTCGAGCAGCACGTGGATGCCGCGGCGGTGCGCCTCGGAAACCAGGCGGCGGAAGGTTTCGTTGTCGCCGTAGGTTGGCTCGAGCGTGTAATAGTCGGTGGTGCCATAGCCATGATAGGTGGGCGATCTGGTTACGGGCAGCAGCCACAGCCCCGTTACGCCGAGGTCCGTGTCAGTGGACGGGTCGCCGTCGTTCAGGTAGTCCAGCTTGTCGATCAGCCCGGCCAGGTCCCCGTAGCCATCTCCGGACTGGTCGTAGAAGCTACGCACCAAAAGAACGTAAAAGACGCCATCCCGCCACCAGTTCTGACTCAGCCCGCCCGGGTACGGATCGGGCGGAGTAACCGCGGGCAACGGGGTTGTGGTGGGGGCAGCGGTCACCTCGGGGGTGGGCGACGTCTCTGGTTCCGGGGGGAGAGGGATGGCCGTGGGTGTCGGCGCCATCGCTGGCGAACAGCAGGTCGCGAAAACAGCCACCAGTATGAGAGCCGGAAGGATACGTCGGAAGCTCAAGGAGCGCCTCCTCTGTGGGGTCATGCTCGAGCTAGGCCGGCAGGCCCAGCACTCGTTGGTAGACGGCCAGCGTCTCGCGGACGGTGCGTTCCCAGGAAAAGCTTGCCGCCTGCGCCATTCCCACGCGCCGCATCTCGTGGCGCAGATCCTGGTCGGCGAGAACCGTCTGGATCACGGAGGCCATCTGGGCCGCGTCGTGCGGGTCAAAGTAGCGCGCGGCCTGTCCACCCAGCTCGGGCAAGCTGGAGGCGCTGCTGCTGACGACCGGCGTGCCGCAGGCCATCGCCTCCAGCACGGGCAGACCGAATCCTTCGTACAGCGAAGGCATGACCAGCGCCTCGGCGCCGCTCATTACTGCCGGCAGGTCCTCATCCGGCAGGAATCCCGACAGCAGCACCGAACGCGGCTGCTCCAGCTTTTCCAGGAGCTCGAAAAAGTCCTGGTAGAGCCAGCCCGCACCCCCGACGATAACGAGCGTGAGCTCAGGGTCTGAACGTCGCAGGATCTGCAGCGCCTGAACGAGGCGGATCAGGTTCTTGCGCGGCTCGATGGTGCCTACGGTGAGCAGGTAGCGCTCGGGCAAGCCGTAAGCCGAGCGGACCGATGCCACGCGTTCGGCCGGTGCAGGGCTGAAGGTAGGCGAGGCGGCCTCGTAGGTGACGGTGATCTTGTCAGCGGGCACACCGTAGACTCGCATCAGGTCGCGCTTGCTCGACTCGGACACGGTGATGATGGCGGTGGCGCGCTCGAGGAACAACGGCATGGTCGAATTGAGAAACCAGCGATTGAGCCGCCGGTGGTAGGCGGGGTACAGCTTGAAGGCCAGGTCGTGCACGGTCATCACGGTCGGGGCGCTCTGGAGCGGCATCAGCAGGTGCTCTGTCGAGTGGAACAGCTCGACGCCGGGCACCAGCCTGTCCAGACCCACGCCGGCCAGGTGCGAGAGCCAGACCATCATTCGCCAGGGCTTGCTCCCCAAAGGCACGCTGCTTCGCGGCACAGGGCCCAGGCCAGCCAGGCGGCCGCAGGAATCGGCTCCATTGTGAAAGAGCGCGAACGAGAAGGCGCCGTGATGCTCGGAAATCATAGTGCGAGCGATACGCGACGCATAGCGCGCCAGGCCGGCACGCTGATGAACTGCGGCTGATACGTCGATGTAGACTGGCATAAGAGTTGCGGTTGTCCTTTTTCAGGATCTACTGTGTAGACGTGTGGCAGGGGTCATAGGTTCTATGCATTTGCCTTCTGGGTAAGTGTACTCTAGAATGAGTGCCTGCGGGAAAGCGAGGCAGAGACAGATGCTGACCGAGAAACGCCTTCAGCGTAACCGACAATGGCTGCTCGATGAGCGAGCCAGGCTGAAGAGTGATCTGATGAGTATCGACGCCGCGAAGGACAGCAGCGAACGGCCCGGCCTGGGAACGCACATGGCCGACAACGCCAGCGATGTGTTCGAGCAGGCCAAGAACGCGGCGGTCCAATCCAGGCTGCGGAACAGCCTTACGCTGGTTGAGCGCGCGCTCGAAAAGCTGGAAAAGGGCACCTACGGGTCGTGCGAAAGGTGCGGGCAGCCCATCGACCCGGCCCGTCTCAAGGCCTTGCCCCACTGTGCTCTGTGCATGGCCTGCCAGTCGCGAGCCGAGCTCTCCTCACCCTCTCGCTAGTCCTCATCCGGAGACAGAGCTCGATGCGACGCAAGCAGCTTGACGACCTGGTGATCCTCGCTCTAGCGACCCTGGTGGTTCTGGCCGACCAGTGGACCAAATCCTGGGTCAGAAGTACGCTGCCGGTAGGGGTGCCGTGGAATCCCGTGCCGTGGCTGCGGCCGATTCTCAGCTTTACCCACGTCACCAACGAGGGCGCCGCGTTTGGCATGCTGCCCCAGCTCAAGCCGGTCTTTCCCTTCATCTCGCTGGCTGTTTGCGCGCTCATGTTCTACTTCTACCGCCCCCTCGCCCACGGCCGGCCGTGGATCACCATCAGCCTAGGCCTGCAGCTCGGAGGCACTCTGGGCAACCTCATCGACCGACTGACCCAGCAGGGTCGGGTAACAGATTTCCTGGACCTCAACTTTTGGCCGCTGCAGGACTGGCCGGTGTTCAACATTGCCGATAGCTCGGTCGTGGTAAGCGTGTGCATCCTGGCCGCGGTGCTGCTCCTGGAAAAGGATCTCCTGCAGGAGAACCCTCCTGCCCAACCGACGTGACACCCGGTGATGGGTGACGAACCTGTACCAGGGAGGTGCCTCGAGTGAAGGACAAGGAATATCAGCGGACGATCAATGCCTGGTGCATGTATGACTGGGCCAACTCGGCCTTTGCCACCACGATCATGGCGGCGGTGCTGCCGACGTTCTATAGCTCCGTTGCGGCTGCGGGTCTGGAGCGCCACATCGCCACCGCCTACTGGGGCTATACCTCGTCTATTGCGCTCTTGATCGCAGCCGTGCTGGCCCCGACCCTGGGCGCGCTGGCCGACCTCCTCGGCGCCAAAAAGCGCTTCCTGGCCGTCTTTGCCATTCTCGGCATCTTTTTCACCTCTCTGTTGGTGCTGGTCAGCAAGGGAGACTGGCTGCTGGCATCGGTGTTGTACGTGCTCGGTGAAATTGGCTTTAGCGGGTCCATCGTCTTCTATGATTCGCTGCTTCCCCACGTGGCCAGGCCGGAGGATATTGACTATGTGTCCAGCAAGGGCTACGCCATGGGCTATCTGGGTGGCGGTATCCTGCTGGCGGTCAACATTGCGATGATCCTGTTCTGGGACAAGCTTGGCCTGGGCAGCGCCGAGATGGCTTCGCGGTGGTCGTTCCTGAGTGTTGGCATCTGGTGGGCCATCTTTACCATTCCAGTCCTGCGCTACGTTCCCGAGCCGCCCACCAAGCCCGTGAGTGTCGACAAGACCGGCGCGCTAAAGGCCACCTTCGCGCGGCTGGGCAGCACGGTGCGCGACATTCGCCGCTATCGCGAGTTGGCCACCTTCATCGTTGCCTTCTGGCTCTACAACGACGGCATTGGCACCATCATCAAGATGGCCACCATCTACGGCACGGAGATCGGCATCGGGCAAACCGACCTGATTGGCGCCTTGCTGCTGACCCAGTTCGTAGGGATACCGTTCAGCCTCCTCTTTGGCAAACTGCCCAAGAGGATCGGCACCAAGCGGTCCATCTTTGTGGCACTGGCGGTGTACACCCTCATCTCTGTGCTGGGATTCTTCATGAGCAAGGCCTGGCACTTTTGGGTGCTCGCGGCGATGGTGGGATTGGTGCAGGGCGGCAGCCAGGCTCTATCGAGGTCGCTCTTTGGGGTGATGGTGCCGAAAGCCAAGACCGCCGAGTTCTACGGCTTTTACGACATCAGCAGCAAGTTCGCCGGGGTCATTGGGCCGGCCGTGTTCGCTCTAGTGGGACAACTCACCGGAACGAGTCGGCTCAGCATCCTGTCACTGATCGTGTTCTTTGTAGCCGGCGCGCTGATCCTGACCCGTGTGAATGAAGCTGAGGGCATCCGGGTAGCACAGGCTGAGGACGCGCTGGCCTAGAGGATATCGAACCACATCAACACGCCGAGCAGCACGAACAGCGCGGCGGCGATTCTGCGCATCACGTCCGGCTGCACAACGCGTGCAATGGTCTGACCGCCAAAGACGCCTACGGCTGTGACCGCAGCGAGAGCGGCCGTTGCCCCGAGAAAGATGGGCAGCGGCCGCTGGTGTTTGCAGGTGAGAGTAATCACCGCCAACTGAGTCTTGTCGCCCAGCTCGGCCACAAACAGCGATGCAAAGGTGAGAGCGACGATCTTCCAGTCCATTGTTCCTCACAGTGTGCGCAGAGGGTGGGTAAGCGCCGAGTTTGGTGCGCGCTCGTGGATTCGTCTAGCAATGGGTCGCGCCGGCAGCCAGGTCCGGCCTATCTCCATCGCACCGCCTACCAGAGTGGCCTGTGACTCCTTCGTTGCAGAACGATCCAGGAGACCAGGCCCACGGCCCGCGGCATCCAGAACGACAACAGCCGGTACGTCAGCACAGTCGCCACGGCCGTAGAGCCGGGCACGCCCTGCCTGGCCAACAGCGCCGAGAGCGAGCCCTCTGCCACCAGCAGCCCTCCTGGCGACGAAGACAAGTAGCTCAGCACAGACGAGAGTCCATAGTTGAGCGTGTGCAACCGCAGGGGCAGCGAATAACCAAAAGCGCTCAAGGTGCAGGCCAGCGAAAGGATGTCAGCGCCGGTGCGCACCAGGTTGGCCCCCATCACGCGCCAGCGGTGAGGGGCATCGAGGCCATGGACGGCCTGACGCACCCGGTCGAGACGGGTCGAGAGCTCGTTGCTGGCCAAATGCAACTTGCCCTGGTGAAGCAGCGCTTTGTTGATGCGGTCCAGCAGCGCATAACGCCAATCGTCCGGTCCGGGATCGGACAGCAGCACCGAGAGCACCCCCAGACCCGCCAGCACCGCACCCGTCAGCAGCAGCAAGATCCACCACGGAGCAACTTCGCCGACCAGCGCAAACTCGACAAAGGCAATGGCTACCAGCACGGTGATGGCGATGCCCTGACCGATGATCTCCAGGATGTAGCTCAGCAGAGTCGCCTCGACGCCGACGCCCTTCTCACGCAGGTAGTGGACTCGCACGGCAAGCCCGCTCAGCCCCGCGGAGGGGATGAACATGGTGGCAAAGTTTGAAGCCATCGTTACCTGGAGAACGTACCAGAAGGGGAGCCCTTGCCCAAAAGACGGCAGTGCTGCGGCGACCACCTGCACCGTCCCGGCCATGGCCAGCACTTGCATCAGCAGTGCCAGGAGCAGCCAATCAGGACGAGCCTGGCGCGCCGCCTGGAAGGCATTGGATAGGCCAGCAAACCGGGGCAGCAGCAGGTAGGTGCCGAGAAGAAGCAAGATGATGAGGACCGCCCGCCGTGGCGCTGTGCTGCCGATCCTTTGAAAGGGCGCAGGTTCGTAGGGCGGCTGGTTTTCTGGACTCTGAGCTGTGATCTGGCGCCTCCGCGGCTCCAGGATTGGTTGTTACTGCCGGAACGGAACGGCGCCCATTGTAGTGCCAGGCTGAACTGGCGTCAACCAAGAGGAGGCGGCCAATGGCCGCCTCCTCCGAACCTTGCCAGATGCCTACTGGATGTTGAACAGCAGGCCGTTGCTCCGTCCCGTGACCTCGGGGAAGTACATCTCGAAAGCGGTTGCCGGCATGGTGAGGAAGCTGCCCGCGAGGCTGGCGCGCATCAGGTAGGTGTATTGGTAGGTTCCGGCAGGGAGATAAGTGGCAAAGAGGGCCACCTTTTCGTCGCGCACCTCAGAGTGCACAAAGTACCACCACGGCGGCATGCGTCCGTCCTCGCCGACCAGCCCAGGATCCAGGTACTGGGCGCTGGTGGTCTTGAGGCTGGGATCCAGAGCCTCGCAGCCAGCAGGCAGCGGATCTTCGACCACGACATAGTTTAGGCTGTTCGGGGCGATGATGGTCAGCTTGACTTGAATCACATCGCCCACGGCCGCGCTGGCGATGGACACCTTCGGACGCTCCAGGAGGCTGTACTCCCTCTGGACAAAGATGCCGCGGTCGAGTTCTTGCACCTGGTCGGCGGGCAAAAAGTAGCGCAGGGACAGGCTGTAGTAGAGCTGGCCTTTGCCGGTCTGGGGCGCCTGGGCGATACTGCGGTCGATGACAATCCGGTTAGCCTCCTCGCGAAGAAGGCCGCCGACATCGACGACGAGCTTGCGGGTGGCACCGACGTCCTGCGCTGTTACCACCTCCTGGCCAAGAAGCCTGGTGTTCAGGCCGACCCGGTAGCCATAGTCCGCTTCCAGCTCACCCGTGGACACCATAAAGTCAGTGAGGGCCATCACGGACCAGGCGGTCTCCTGTGTTGTCTCCCAGTGGCCTTCCCGGCGAGCGGCCATAAGCCAGCGCACCACGTTGGGCAGCAGGGGATCGGTGGGGTCTGCCTTGAGCAGGGCCATCAGCACCAGGGCCGTGGAGCGCGTGTCGGTGCTCATCGTCCAGTAGTCCAGCTCGAGCTCTTCCCAGTGCGCGCCAGTCGCGGAGAGGATAGCCACGTTCTTTATCTCGGTGACGAGCGTGGTCACGCGCGAGTTGTCGTTCGGCTGGAGGTTCCGCAGGGCAAGGATCAGATAGGCCTTGCCGTAGGTGCTGAGGGCAGCGCGCTGGTCATACAGAGCAACAGTCCGGCCCAGGTCGCCTTTTCCCACAACCCCCAGAACATAGAGCACAAAGGCCCGGGCATTGGCTGAGTACTTGATGGTCAGTTCATCCGAATTCAGGGCACCAACCAGGTAAGCCGAGGCTCTGTCCAGTGCGCTCGAGTCGACGGCAAACCCGGCCTGCCTGGCCTGGTACATGCCGAGCAGGGTGTAGGCACTGAGGAAGGGCTGCGAGTCGTCTGACAGCCACCAGCCCCAGCCCCCATCATTGTGCTGCAGCGCGTAGAGTCGCTGCAATCCCAGGCCCACATACTGCGGCAGCCTGGCCTCGAGGTCCTGATTGGCAATGCCCAGCTCTCTGAGGGCTCGATAGGTGAGCACATTTGGCAGAAAGCGGCTCACCGTCTGCTCGATGCAGTCATAGGGGTAGGTCTCCAGGTAGGTCAGACCGTCCTTCATGCTCGCGGCGAGGGATGGGTCAAGCTGCAGCGTCAACTCACCCTGGCTGGCGTCGAGAACGTCGGGCAGGATGACTGTCTCTACGCGCACTTCGCCGGCTGGCACCTGGCCCGCCGTGGCCACGACCTCCGGGGCGCTGTAGGGGTACACGGGGAGCGTGAGCTCAAGGCCATCGGAGAGGCCCCCGGACGCGGCCCGCCAGGTGATCACGGCACTGCCCACTGCCCTGACCTGGACGGTCCAGAACACCGTGGCCGACCCTCCAGCCTCGACTCGCACCCGCTGCGACGGCTGCTGGAAGTCGAGAGTGGGGCACTGCAGGCTGACCTCGGCCTCAAGCGCGCCAGGCGTGGCGTTGTGGACGATGGCGCCGAGTTGTGCTTTGTCGCCCACCACAAAGAAGCGCGGTGCGACAGCCCGCACCATCAGTGGCTTGTTGGTGATGATATCGATGCTCTGCTCGCCGACGAGAGTGGAGGCGGTGAGCCCCTTGGCCGTCACTCGCCAGGTGGTGAGGTTGTCAGGAAGGTCCACCGTGGCGTGGGCCCGACCCGCTGCGTCGGTCCTCACCTGAGCGTTCCAGTAAGCCGTGTCCAGCAGGTTCTTGCGCACCACGTCGGTGCCCAGGTCGCCGCGTCCGCTGCCGCCTTTTCCGCTGGGCGGAGTGGTCTGTTCCAGCCGGCGTTCGGCCGATATCGACAGGGATGACCCGGTACGAACACCCAGGCTCCTGGTGCCGTAAAAGGTCCCGAGCAGGGTGCCCTGCCAGCCTTCGGAGAGCGCCAGCACCGCGGCGTCGACGAGCTGCAGCGAGAACTCGGCCTGCACCGGCTGGCCGGCATGGTCGGTGGCGACAATGTCGAAACTCGCTTGCTGGCCCGGGCGGTAGGCCTCGGTTCGATCGGGAGTGACCTTGAGCGTAAGTTGCTTCTGCACCGTCGACACGGGCAGAGTGATGTAGCCAACACGGTAGGAGGGGAGCGGGTTCGTGGCATCGCTGCCCTTGACCAGGACCACGGAGACAAACACGTTGGGGGCATAGTCGGGCAGGATAGGTATCTCCACCTGCTCACTGTTGCTGCCGAGCTGCAGCACACGGTGCTGCAGGATGTGGCCTCGCTCGATGGTCAAGAGCGCCGCGACATTTCCCTGGAACGGCGAGGGGATGAGCAATCGAGCGGTGTCGCCAGGCGCATAGGCCTTCTTGTCGAGCACCAACTCGATGCGGTCATTGTTTTCCTGCCTCCACGATACATAATCCCTTGCGCTCACCCATAGGTAGGCCGAGGAGCGGACCTCGTTGCCGCGCGAGTCGCGGCCAAAGGCACGCACGCGGTAGGAGCCGCCCTTGAGCGGCGTGACGGCGGCCACTGCCCGGCCATCGGCGCCGCTGGTGACTGTAGTCGTGGCCACAGGGGTCTCCCTGAGCTGCCATTCCCAGTAAAAGCCTTCGTCTTTTGACTCGACCTGGACGTTGAACCAGTTGAGCTGGAGCAGGACAATGGTGACCGGCACGCCAGGCACCGGAGCGCTGGCCCGATCGACAGTGATGAGACGCTGTTTGGATTCCTGGCCCGCCGTGCTCAGATAGAGCTCTGGCCTGATGCCAACGTAGACGAGGCCCTTGTGCACGACTGCGCTCGTGCGCGAGCTGACTTCCTGGTTGCTCGCGTCGACGATGCTCGCCTCAAGAGTCCAGAGCTGGCTGTTGCGATAGGCAGCGACGTCAGCGGGAAGGCTGAAGGAGAACTGCCCCGACGCATCCGTTACTCCCTGACCGCTGGTGACGGCGGTGCCATACATCGTTTGCCGGCTGCGCGTCTCCCAGTCGACATCAACAAAGCTATAGTCGTCGCTTCCCGAGTAGGAGAAGTAATAGTCCTGGCTCAGCACACGCCAGGTGACTGAGGCTCCAGCCACTGGCCCGCCAAAGTAGTAGCTGGATTGAACCGTAGCGGTGATCCGGTCGCCCTGGGTGTACTCCTGCTGGCTGGTGGTCACAGAGACGACGTACTCGGGCTTGCGGTACTCAGCCACGGTAAAGCCGGTACCATAGGCTCTCCCGTCCAGCTCCAGGCTCAGGCTATAGTCGCCGAGGCTGGCCTCAGCAGCGAGGTCGATCTGGCCGGCAGCGGTCCCCAGGTCATTGAGTTCCAGCTTGCCGCGATAGACTTCCTTACCCTGGTTGTCGGTGATGACCGCGATGGCGCTGTGCGCGGCAGCAGGGAGCCCGTAGTGGCCGTCATCATCGGAGCGGACCACCGCCTTGAAGTACACCGTCTGAGCTGGCCGGTAGATGGCGCGGTCCGTGTACAGGTGAACGCGGTATGGATCTGCGCCGTACTCATAGGGCAGGTCGAACTGCCACGGGGAGATGCCCTCGGTCAGCTCGGTGGAGGCAAAGGCGGAAGCATCCATCGATCCGGCAAAGGCCAGTATGGTCGACCAGGCGTTCATCGCAGCGGTATTCTGAATGGTAGTAAAGAACACCCCCTGGTTGTCGGTTCTGCCTGTTCCCAGCACCGCCTGATTCGGCCCAAACAGGGCAACATCCACGCCAGGAAGCGGCAGCCCACTCTGCAGGTCGGTAACCCACACCAGGGCCTCGGTACTGGAGGCCTTGAGCGTCACCGCGGCGTGGGAGACGACCAGGAGCTGGCGAGCCGTCGATTGGACGCCGGGGGCCGAGACCTCGAGGTAGTAGAATCCCGGTGCAAGGGCACTGACGCCATCGGTGCTCAGCGGCAGGCGAGTGGTCGCCGTCTGGTTCAAGCGATTGTCGGGCACAACCTGCCAGCTCCGCAACAACCGGGTGGATTCGGGCTTGAAGTCACGCCAGCGCTGCCACCAGTCGTCAGCATTGAGCAGAAGAAAGTCAGCTCTGGTCAGCCGATACAGCCGCAGGTCAATGCGAGGCACGTTGACGTGCTGGACGGCCATCACGGTGGTGGTGTAGGCATTGAAGGCAGAGACTCGGTCCAGGGTGGACCACAGAGAAGGCTCCAGCGCCCGGGTAGTGAAGGTGACCCGAGTGGTCTGGCCAAGTCGGTGTCCGTACCGTCCGCGGGCGTCGGCGCCGATCTCGAACGAGTAGGTTCTGGAGGGTTGCGCTCCAAAGCTCAGCGTCAACTGCATATCCGAGTCGCTCCAGTACTTATCGACCTCGTCCGGCGCGGGAGTGATGGTGAGGTTGCTCATAACCGATTCGCGGTTCATCGGACTGCTGAACTGGATGCGCAGGGCGGTGCCCGGGTCAGCAGTCAGTGAGCCATCTGCTGGCCTGGTCGAGATGATGCCGGGCAGCTCGAAGGTTCTGAACGCCCAGGTTACCTCTTCAGTGGTGCCTGGACCACCAGCCGCGGCCGCGGCGCCCTTGCCCACCCGCACGACAAAGTCCGTCTGAGGAGGCAGTGCGGCAACGGGACTGAGCGCAACCGTAGAGCCGCTGACGCGGTAACTGCACGTGACCACGGTGCGGATCCTGGTGGTCTCGAGGGTCACCAGGCGCTTGACCGATGCCGAATCCATCGGCATGTTGAAAGTCACCGTGATCGTTGGGTACGGCCCAATGACCGAGAAAGAATCGCCGGCGTTGAAGGACACGACCTGGGGAAACGCAGTGCGAAAGGTCCAGCGATACGGGGACTGAAGGACCGCATCGCTCACGGGCTGGATTAGCGCGGGGTGCACCGTCACCTGATAGGTGGTTCCGGGGAGCAGGTTGGGCGAAGGGTGGAAGACATAGGTGGAGGTATTCAGCCACTGGCCAGTGCCAGGCACTGCGGGGTCAATGACGAGCAGCTGGTGCAGAGCCAGGCCGCTCTGGCCCTGAATGTCGGTGAGGGGCACCACCGGTCGATTGAATACCACCGTCAAGGCGCTGTCGATAGGTACGTCGCCCGCGTCTTGCGCCGGCACGATGCTCACTACCTCGAGATAGCCCTGCGTGCGAAAGTCAAACACAAAGTCATCCTGGAGAGCAAGGCCCGCCGCGCTTCTGGCCTGCTTGTCCAGCGTGACCCGATAGCGGGTGGCCCTGGCGAATCCGTCCCCTGACGGCAGAAAGCTGAGTCGGTTCTTGTCCCAGTGAAAGCTGCCCTGAACCGCGGGGGAGACGGAAAAAGCCGCCTCTACCGAGCGTTGATCCATCGGCTGGTCAAAGGTGAGAACCACTGGGTCAAGGGGCGCCTGCTCCTGCCCGCGCTGCGGCCCCCGGCTCACTACGACAGGAGACTGGGGAGGCAGGGGGGCGATGGTGGGCGCCGGGGTTGGCGAAGGCCGGGGCACTGGCGTGGGTTTGGTCGTGCATGACAAAAGAGTCAGAGCCACAAACACGAGAGCCAGATAGCGGAAACGAGTCCAGCAGGATGGCATGAACGCACCTCCCCGAGCAGAGCTCTGTCGTTGCTGTGTGGTAGACGCGATATTGAGGCGGCCAGTTCCCCTAGACGGGGTTGAGCAGGTGCAAGAGGCGCAGGCCGTCCAGCGTCAGCCAGGGGTCGAGGTCGTTGATTTCCGGGCTCAGGGGAGCCAGAACGCGGCTGTGACCGCCAGTGGCGATGACCTGCGCTTCCCCGCCCAACTCGCTCTTCATGCGTCGCAAGACACCCTCGACCAGGCCGATGTGTCCCAGAACAAGCCCCGATTGCATCGATTGCACAGTGTTCTTGCCGATGGCATGCGCCGGGGCGCTCAGACTGACGCGGGGCAGTTGGGACGTAGCGCTGGTGAGAGCTTCGGCGGCGACCCCCAGCCCGACCGCGATGGCCACCCCCTCAAAATCGCCCTTGGCGCTGACGGCGCTAAAGGTCGTAGCAGTGCCGAAATCCACCACAATGCAGGCGCCCCGGTAGCGCTGGTAGGCCGCCACGGCGTTGGCCAGCAGGTCGGCTCCCAGCTCGCGCGGGTTGTCGATGCGAATCTGCAGCCCAGTGCGGATGTCGGGACTCACCATCAGCACCCTGGCATTCACGTGGTTCGCCAAGACCTCGCTGAACACAGTGGTGAGCGGCGGAACCACGCTGGCCAGCACAATGCGGTCGACCGCGCTCAGGTCATGGCCGCCATCGCGGAGCAGCGACTTGAGCAGCATCGCGTACTCGTCTGGCATCTGATTGCGGATGGTGCGCACGCGCCAGTGGGCGAGCCAGTCGTGCCCGTCCGAGAGCCCGATGACCACATTGCTGTTCCCCACATTCACGCAAAGTAGCATGAACCCCTCCTGGCCTGACGAACCGGGTGCTCTGGCAGTGACTGACGAGAGTGTGGAACAACTGCCCGGGGTGCGCGAACGAGTTGTAGGGGCGGTTCGCGAACCGCCCCATTGCATCGCTCTAGAGCGGGATTCGGACAGGCTAAAGCCTGGACTACAAACCATCCCGCATCAACACCTGGCGATCTCCCGTCTGCCGCTGCACGTCACCCACATATTCCACACTCTCGGACTGGCGATGCTTGCCAAACCCCTGGAAGTGTGCTAGGATGACCCGGCCCGTGTCGAGCACAGACGCCCGTTCCGTCATTCTATTGGCTTTCGGCTGCCTGGTCAAAGAGCTTGGCAGCCATAGGCCTCTTCAGGAGATATGATGGCCGACCCGATTATCCGTCTGGATGGGGTCAGCTTTGGGTACAACGCGGGGTCCCCCGATCCCCACTTGGCTCTTCGTGACATCAACCTCCAGATATGGCCCGGCGATTATGTGGTTATCGTGGGCCACAACGGTTCCGGCAAGTCCACGTTGGCCAAGCTGCTCAATGCACTGCTTCAGCCCACGGTCGGCGATGTGTGGGTCGAAGAGATGAACACCCGTAACCAGCGACAGATCCCGGCAATCCGCAGCACGGTCGGGATGGTCTTTCAGGTACCGGACAACCAGATCGTAGCAACGGTGGTGGAGGAAGATGTGGCCTTTGGCCCCGAGAACCTGGGGGTACCGCGGGCCGAGATACGCCTGCGTGTCGATGCCGCCCTAGACGCGGTGGGGCTGACCGAAAAACGGCAGAGACCGCCGCACCTGCTCTCGGCTGGTGAGAAGCAGCGGGTGGCCATCGCCGGCGTAATCGCCATGCGACCCAGGGTGATGGTGCTCGATGAGGCCACCGCCTACCTCGATCCGCAGGGCAGGTCGCAGGTGCTGGATGTGATTCGGCAGCTCAATCGCTCCGGCATGACCGTAGTGGCGATCACGCACTTTATGCACGAAGCGGTCGAGGGCAATCGTGTGCTGGTGATGGAGAAATCGCGCATTGTCCTCGAAGGAACGCCGCGCGACGTCTTTGGCCAGGTTGAGCGACTGAGAGAACTACAACTCGACGTGCCTCAGCCGACGGACCTGGCCTATCGGCTGCACCAGCGCTGGTCGGGCTTCCCTGAGGGCTTGCTGACTGTCCCGGAAGTGGTGGAGGAGACGGTCAAGCTGTGGCAGCGAATGAGGCCGGCATGAGCATCGATGTTGGCGGCACGGGGCGAGAACCGCTGATCGAGTTGCGGAGTCTCGAGCATGCCTACCTGCGAGGCACGCCTCTGGAGACGCCGGCGCTACGCGGAATCACCCTGCGCGTGCTGCGCGGGGAGGCCCTGGGCATCATCGGACGCTCGGGGTCTGGCAAGTCGACCACGGTGCAGCATATGAACGGGCTGCTCAGACCCATCGCTCGCGGGCAGGCCCTGGTCTACGGCCAGGACATGGCTGACCCCGGGCTGGACATTCGCACCATTCGCCAGAAAGTGGGCCTGGTCTTTCAGCACCCAGAGGATCAGCTATTCGAGCGACTGGTGGGCGATGACGTGGCCTTCGGCCCGCTCAGGATGGGCCTGACGCTGGATGAAGCCCGCGATCGCGTGAGATGGGCCATGGACGCGGTGGGACTGGACTTGGCCGCTTTTAAAGACCGTTTCACCTTTTCACTGAGCGGCGGCGAAATGCGCAAGGTGGCCATTGCCGGAGTTCTCGCCCTCAAACCCGAGGTCCTCGTGCTGGACGAATCGACCTCGGGACTTGACCCCCGGGGCCGCCGTGAGCTGCTGGCGCTGATGAGGCGCTGGAAGGAGAGAGAGGGGCTCACCATCGTCTTTGTCTCCTGCAACATGGAGGATATCGCGGCACTGGTGGATCGCGTTTGCGTGCTCGACCAGGGACGCAGCGTGCTGGAAGGGCAAGTGCGAGAGGTGTTCTCCCGGCCCGCAGAGCTGCAACAGTATGGGTTGAATGCCCCGCAGATCACCGAGATCCTCGTGGAGCTCAAAGAACGGGGGCTGGACGTGGACCCGCGCTGCAGCAACGTGGCCGAGGCTGAGGAGCAGGTGTGGAAGACTTTGAGTACCTGAGACACGTCACCATCGGTCAGTACCTTCCCGGAAGCTCGCTGGTGCACCGGATGGATCCGCGCGCCAAGATGATCATCCTGTTCCTGATGGCCGCCGCGGTGACGGTGAACATGTCCTACACGGCCAACATCATTCTGCTGGTGGTCAGTGTGGTCTACGTGCTGGCAGCCCGGGTTTCGCTGCGCTACATCCTCGGCGGAGTCAAGCCCGTATTACCGTTTATGATCCTGTTAGCCGCTATGCAGCTCCTCTTCTATGGCAACCAGTTCATTGGCCCGAACCTGCAGAACGTGGTTCTCTGGAAGTGGTGGATTGTCAACGTCACTACCGGCAGTGTGCAACTGGTGGTCATTTCCATCCTGCGGTTCCTGCAACTGCTGTTGCTGGCCAGTCTGCTGACCAACACGACCACCACAACTGAACTATCGCATGGCGTGGAGCGGCTGCTGCGTCCCCTGGCACGGATAGGCGTGCCGGCGCACGAGCTATCACTGGTCGCGACCATCGCCCTGCGCTTTGTGCCCATTCTGGCGGAACAGCTCGAGACGGTGGCCAAGGCTCAGGCGTCACGAGGGGCAGAGCTGGCAGGGGGCGGCCCGCTGCACTTGGTTCAGTCGGCGCGACGGCTGGCGGTGCTGATTGTACCCCTGTTTATGGACGCCTTTCGCCGCTCGGAAGATCTCATTCTGGCCATGGAGGCACGCTGCTACCTGGGCGGTAAGAACCGCACCCATCTCATCGAGCTGAGGTATAATGGGATAGACTATGCGGCGATAGCAGCAAACCTCGTGCTCGCCGTCTGGCTCATTGTCTATCGCAACCGGTTTCCGTTCTAGCCAGGCAGAAGAACAAGGTGCCTTTCCTGACCGCAGCGGAGATGAAGGAGGTAGTTCGATGCAAAGCGGGCTGAGTGTGCGCAAGATCGTCATTTCTGGCGTGCTGGGGGCAATTGCCATCCTGCTCGGAGCAACAAGACTCGGATTCATCCCCGTGCCGTTTATCGTGGGCGACGCGACCATCATGCACGTGCCGGCGATCATCGGCGGAATCCTTGAAGGGCCCATCGTGGGGGCCATCATCGGCACCATCTTTGGGGTGTTCAGCTTTCTCCAGGTGGGGGCACCCATGTTCAAAGATCCGCTGATCTCGATCCTCCCGCGCATCCCCATCGGCGTCACGGCGTTTCTAGCCTACGCCGCACTGAAAAAGCGCAACGAGTACCTGGCCCTGATCGTCTCAGCCATTGTGGGCACGTTCACCAACACGCTGTTGGTGCTGGGCATGGCCGTGCTGAGGGGCTACCTGACTCCTGCCGTCGCGGGCGCGATCGTGCTGCCCTTTGGCTCGGCCGAAGCAGTCCTGGCAGCGATCATCGTGGTGGCTGTGGTCAGCGCCTGGAAGCACCTCGAGTCCGGGCACGGCAAGTCCAGGATCTAGCTGCGAGCTCTAGCGCAAGACGGTGATCTGAACTGCCTCGGAACGCAAGGACCGTCCCACAAGGTCGGTCAGTTCGGCGACAAAGGTGTGCTCGCCCGGCGTGAGCTGCCACAGCGTTGCATAGGGGGGTACGGTCGGCTCCGCCAGAAGCTGGTCGTCCGCGTAGAGGCGAACGGACGCGACATCCACCGAGACCTGGGCACGCCCCTCGAT
>Ga0116142_10003081_pt1 | contig 17112 bp, 17 predicted proteins | sample AD_UKC033_MetaG_FD_89785 | JGI IMG/M metagenome (GOLD analysis project Ga0116142, IMG submission 89785) | Active sludge microbial communities of municipal wastewater-treating anaerobic digesters from USA - AD_UKC033_MetaG | ecosystem: Engineered > Bioreactor > Anaerobic > Digestate | place: USA... | reverse complement strand
TTGTCACCGTGGGTAGTCTGTCGGCAATGTCTCGCCTCAAGCGATTGTTGGAAACCCTGCAGCGTCTGAACTACCCGGCCGAGAAGTTTCTTTGCGTCTGCAACAAATATTCTGCCGATCAGGCCGAATACCTTGTTCACTACCGCAAACTTATGCCTTATCGTTGGCTGACCGTTGCCAATGGTCAGCGCGCTCTGAGTGAAGCCCAGCTTCGCGGCGCATCGGTATGGGAAGTAGATTCAGGCTGCGAAGCTGCGAAAGATATGCGCGCTTTCTGCGAAGAGATTCTCGGTAAGCCGCAGGCAAAAGACAAGGGTGGTATCTTCAGCCGTATAAAATCAATGTTTGCCAGCTGACGAAACTTTTCAGAGAGGGGCTTGCACATGTTTGAATTCAACCGGAAAAACAAAACGATCGACTGCGACCGTGCCGTTGATCTTGGCAACGGCGTCTGGTGGGTCGGATTTCAGGACCTTGAATCAGGCCTGCGCTGTAACCCTTATCTTATTGTTGATGGCGACGAGGCAGTTCTCATAGATGGTGGCAGCCGGCCTGATTTTCCGGTGGTAATGATGAAGATTCTCGAAACCGGTCTTGACCCGAGAAAAATTTCGGCTCTGATTTACGATCATTACGACCCAGACCTTTGCGGCAGTATTCCGAATCTTGAAGACATGATCGATAACCCTGAACTTCAGCTGATTGCCAGCGGATTCAGTCATACTTTTATTCGCCATTATGGTTGCAGGTCCAAGTTTGTTAAATTGACCGACCTCGATTATCGCTACAAATTCAAAAGCGGGCGACAGCTCCAGTTTATAACCATCCCTTATTGTCACAGTCGCGGCAGCTTTGTGGTTTTCGACGAGAAGAGCCGGATTCTCTTCTCTGGCGATCTTTTTGGTACCTATGAAAAGAGCTGGCAGCTGTTCTTTGGCTTCCCCGAAGACTGCACCAGAGCCGACAGCTGCCAGGTCTGTGTAAAAGAAGGCGCTGAATGCCGCCTGCCAGGCTACCTCGATTTTCATCGAAAAATCATGCCATCATCGAAGGCGGTTCACTACGCCCTTGCCAAAGTGAAGAAACTTCCTTACATCATGGTTGCATCACAGCATGGCAGTATAATTGACCGCCCTTCTGCAGAGTTGTTGACAGAAGAGCTTGAAAAGCTCGAAGACGTAGGCATCGACCAGTTTTCACCCGAGGAATGAAATGAAGAAAGAAAATATTTTTTCTATCGAAGCTCTTCGGCAGATGGCTGCTTCTGAAGGTAAACAGCGCGAGATTCTCAGCTGTCTTCTCGATGTCTGGGCCGATCAGAAGTCGGTCGATTTCAACAATTCATTGCTGAAGAATCTGGTATTGCGCTACGCCGATGCTGAAAAAAAGCTGAAGGTGCTTAATGATGAACTGAAAATACGCCAGAAGACAATGACCGATGAACTGGAGGCCGCCGCCGGCATTCAAAAAACCCTGCTGCCGCAGGCAGTGCCGCGATCTGAAGCGGTCGAGGCGGCGTTCGAATTTCTGCCCTGTGACCAGGTCGGGGGTGATCTCGTTGGTCTGGTTCCTTACGATGAAAACCGCTGGTTTGCCTGGGTTGTCGACGTTGCAGGTCACGGGCCCCGTGCTGCCATGATAACGGTTTCGGTTGCCCAGTTTCTGCAGATGTCGGTGCAGCTGAATTCTCTCGGTCCCGCCGATGTAATGAAAGCTCTCGACCGAGAGTTTCCGTTTTCGCGGTTCAATAGTTTTTTTACCATTATTTACGGGGTTTTAGACCTTAAAAAGCAGGTATTCACTTATTGCAATTCCGGGCACCCGAATCCAGTGCTGCTGAAGCCGGGTGAGACTCCGCAATTTATTGAAGGCAGTGGCCCGATGCTTGGGCTTGGCCTGCCGATGCCCTGGCCTGAAGTTACGGTCGATCTCTCCGGTGGAAAAAGCCTGCTTCTTTATACCGATGGCCTGATCGAGTGCGCCGATGCCGGCGGGCAGTTTTTCGGCGAAGACCGCCTGCTTGAAATGCTGAACCGACTGCAATGCCGTTCTGCCAATTGTCTCGCTGCCGCAATCATGCAGGAAATGCATGCTTTTATGGGTAAAGTCAGGTTTCAGGATGATTTTACCTTTCTTGCCCTGAAGTCAAAAAATCCACCCGTCGAGCCATGAAAAAGGTTTTTACCTGCGGGCCGGCTTCAGAAGCTCCGGCAACCCTGGCTCTTATCGCGAAGCGGGCTGACGCTCTGCGCCTCAACATTGCCCACATGACGACCGAAAAGCTGCAGCAATGGCTTGACCGCCTGACCGAGCTGCGCCGCCGTGAAAACTTGCGATTTCGCGTCGTGCTTGACCTGCAGGGGGCCAAGGTGCGCATTGGCAGATTGCCAGAGGTCGTCAGTCTGCCTGAAACGATAGAGCTTTTTTATGGCGATGTCTCTGATTCGCCAGCAACGATTCCGGTGCCGACGCAGAGTGTATTTGAAAAAACTGAAATCGGCGACCGTCTGCTGCTCAATGACCGGCGGGTTATTCTGAAAGTAACGGGCAGGGAAGGGGGGCGACTGCAGGCTGCGGTCGAGAAAAATGGCCCCTTGAGCAGCGGCAAGGGTTTGAATTCGCCAGATCGGGTTTTTGAAATGGCCAGGGTTACTGAGCGTGATGCAGCGGCAATCGCCATGAGCAAAGAAATTGAAGATCTCGACTACGCTGTCTCTTTTGTCGCCGATGGCTCTGAAAGCCATTTGTTCAGACCGCTTGCAGGCTCTTCACATCGGCTGATCGCCAAGATCGAGCAACGCGCTGCGTTTTCGCATCTCGCTGCCATCGATGCCGCTTTTGACGAATTCTGGCTGTGTCGCGGCGATCTGGGCGCTGAAGCCGGCCTGCGCAAGCTCGGCGCCTGGCAGGCCGATTTTATCGGGGCGATGCCCGGTCTGCAGAAACCATGTCTTATCGCCGGTGAGGTTCTTGGCTCGATGGTTGCACTGCCAAACCCGTCACGCGCCGAAATCGTGCAGCTCTACGACTCTATCCAGGCCGGGTTTGCCGGTTTCGTGCTCTCTGATGAAACGGCCTGCGGCACGCAGATTGCCGCTGTAATGCATTTCATCGACTATTTCTTTGCCGATGATCAACCCTGACTGTCACATCGAATGGCCATATTTTACATACCGCAGCGATTTTGCAGCGGTATTGGCCACACCACTGAGAATGCAGGTCAGTGAAATTTTTCATACCGGTTTTGATGCACGGGGAGCCGGAAAGCTGTTTTTTTTCGCCACTGAAATGCTGTCACTGCACCCCCTGGCATTTCTCGTGCCGGCTTCTCTGCCTGGTCTGGTTCAATCGCAAACCTCTATTCTTTTTGCCGATGCTGAACTTTCGTTTGTCGATATCAACGGCAGAGAACAGCGTTTAAAGGCCTGTGAACCGATTGAAGTGAAGACTTTGTCTGCTTGCGCCGAACCCGATAGACTGCGCCAGAATCTTGCGGCCGTTCTGACCAGCCTCAAGCTTTTTGGGCGCAATTCGATCGTTCTCGATCTTATTCTTGGCTGCAATACCGAGAAAAATATTCTCTCGGGAACTGAAGCGGTAATTTTTGCTTTTCCGCCAGATATTTCCGCTTTGCTGCGCTTTGTCGGGGCAGGGGAGGGCCTGACTCCTGCATTCGATGATTTTCTCAGCGGTATGTTGCTTGCCGACCGCTGGGTTGGGGCGAACCAGATTGCTGTGCCTGAAAATTTCGCCCGGATGGCTGCAGATAAGACTACTGTTCAAGCTCTGCAGCAACTGCTTTTTGCAGTCGACGGACGCATGTCGCTGCGTTTCGAAACGTTCCTGCACCGATTGCTTCTCGAAGAAATCAGAACTGCCGATGTCATTAAAATCATGAATTACGGCCACTCTTCCGGAACCGATATTCTATGCGGCATCTGGCATTATCTCAGCAGTTTCATTAAAGGCCCGGTCTGTATATAACTGCCGGAAAAAGCGAAATGACAGCTTCAGGCAAATAGAAAAATCAGCGATAACATTTCATTATCGCTGATTTTAAAAACTTATCAGACGGGTTTATGGAACCGTCGGTCCGTTACTTTCAGATCAGAAAAGGACGCCACCATCGTTGCCGCCGCCGCAGCCATCATATCCGCCGTCATTCGAGCCGCTGTCCCAGCTGTCGCCTGAATCGGTCGAATCGGGGCCCGGATCCGGGGTCGGTTCGGGATCAGTGTAGGGGCCGCCGTCGTTGTCATCAGGAATATAAGGTATATCGGTAGCCTTGATTGTATAGTTGCCAGAATCAACTGCTGCAAAAGTAGCGGTTGAGAAAGATGCAAAAAGCATTACGCCAAGAGCGAGAGCAAAAACCTTTTTCATTCTGTTCCTCCGTTAAAATTTCTGGCCATTTCAAAGCAATGTTCATGCCAGGTCGTAAAATGCTTTGCCAGAAGCTTTTTTGTCGATTGCAGGTCACATTTGCCAGAAATCCGGCAGAGCCTCTGCAGAATTTTCAGCGTACTCTTTATTTTTTTTGAGCGGGCAGGGGACTGCCGTATGCCGGGTGTTTGTGATAAAATTTAAAAAATTCAATTTACACGAGGTGTTACATGTACTGCCCGGTCTGCAAAGGCGAATTCCGCGAAGGCTTTACCGAATGTGCCAGCTGCCAGGTTAATCTGGTTGCCGATCTTAATAATATTACCGAAAAGATCAAAGGTGAATTTCTGCTGTGCCACAGATGTGAGCGCGAATTTCATGAATTCGAGCTCGATCATTGCCCGGGCTGCGGTCTTAAACTCGTGCGCGCCGTTCTACAGGACGACACCTACGTTTTTCTCGAAGAGCCGAGCGAAGAATACGCACCCGAGGAACCCGAAGGCGCCTGCAATCAGTTCGAATACTTCGTTGAAATTACCGACGAAGATGGCGTTGTTATTCTTGAGTCTCAGGATATTGGCCTTCTGACCAAGGTCCAGGAAATCCTCAATGGCGCGAAAATAAGCTTCTGCTTCAGACCGCCGGTCGATCAGCCGAATCATCTCGGCAGTATATTTGGCGGTGGCGGTAACCCGCTCGAACGCAGTTTCCCCAAGGTGCTCGTGCGCATTGAAGACGAAGAGAAAGCTCTGCGCCTGATCGCCAACCACCCCGAGCTCGATCTGTTCGGAATTCCCGAAGAACTCCTCGAAGACGAAGAAGAATACGAGGACGACGAGGAATACGAAGACGAAGAGTAAACTCCGAACATAACCCCGGGGCAATCGCACTGAAATGCCTGTGTTTCTCATCAGAACAAGATTCCCGCCACAGCCCTTTGCGAGTGCAGGCTCAGCGGGAATGACGCAGTTAATATTCGTTCATTCCGGGTGTAGACCAGTAATCTAGAAGTTTGATGCTTTCACCCTTTATCGCGCGCAGCGGTATGGCGAAAACAGAGTAGATGTGTTACAATTTAATACCGACAAAATCCAGTGAGGTATAAAAATGACTGTTAAAACCATCAGATTTTTTCTGCTGGCGTTGATGATTTTTGCCGCCGCCGCTTCTTTCGCCGATCAGATTGAAGCATCTGCAACACCCGCGTCGTCTGCGAAGCCGGTTCTCGAAGATTTCTTCCCTGAAGGGCTTCTCGATGCCGACAAACAGTATGTTGACCCGGTCGTGCTCGAAAATAAAGTATTTGCCCTGTATTTTTCTGCCAGCTGGTGCCGTGGTTGTGCCGCTTTTTCGCCAACTCTGGTGAAAATGCGCAATGCGAACAGCGACAGGTTCGAAGTTGTTCTCGTTGGCTTCGACAACAGTGCTGACGACATGTACAATTACATGAAAAGATACGCCATGCTCTGGCCGGCCGTAGACTGGGAAAGCCCGGTAAGACCCGCTCTGAAAGAACGCTTCAGCGTTTCGTTAATTCCAGCCCTGATCGTTGTCGCCCCCGATGGCCGCATAATCACCACTGATGGTTACAAACAGATTCAGAATCTCGGCGAAGAAGTGCTGCAGACCTGGTTGCAGAGCGTTCAGGCCCCTGCGGGTGACTGATGCATAACCTGAGCCCGATTTCGGGCATCATTGCGGTCGAATACCGCACAACTTTCGAGAAATTTCTTTTCCCGGCAGCGTTCATTGCGCTGCTGGGTGTCATTTTAGGTGGTGTCAATCTCTACGCCGCGCCCGAAGACCTGCGTGGTTTCGGCACCGCGCTGTTGGCGGTTTCTCTGCCGTCACTGCTGACATTTGTTGCACTTATGTTTGGCATGAGCTCGCATTACGACTTCGATGGCAACACTCGCACCCTCTGGTTCAGAATCAGTGTTTTCTCGTTTAGCTACCGACTGCGATATGCCTCATTCAGCGATATCAGTGCTTTCGCCACGTCAGGAATCCGCAATCGGGCCCGCATTCATACCTGGTGGACTTACAAAGTGGTCATGTTATTGAAGAACGGCAGAATGATCTCAATTTCAGGTGCCCGCGACAAGTCGGTTTACGCAATGAACCGCCTCAGCGAAAAGCTGGCAGGCACGGTCGGCTGCGTGTTCTTCAACTCTGAGCCTGAGCTGGTCGCCCACGCCCCGGTAGCCGGCGACCGCCCGATCGTTGAATTCCACGACTGGACAACCGCCGATTATTTCACTGAGTTCTGGCCTGATATTACCCTGTCGCTGCTGTTTTTTGCCGCGATTGTGGCTTTCATCGTCGGCCTGGTGGTTTCGCTCAGCTGAATACGTCAGTTATCTGTCACATATGAGTTCAAGAACAGGCAGTCTGTATGTTTCCCCGGCGCAGGCATTTATCTGAGCCGTTATTGATCAGATCGGTTAGATTCCCGCCGCCGGCTGATGCCGGCAGCGGGAGCCAAAAAACTCACTTTATTGTGCGATAGCCAAGCAGCACGTCGGCAAGCTGGCCGGTCGAGCCGTCTTCTCGCTCGAAACTGCCGTTAAGTATCAGTGAATTGCCGTTGATATCGGCTGAAGCACGCATAAAATTAAGATTCAGCGCCTTGATGCCAAGCTCGCTCAGAGTGCTGAACTCGTTTTTGCTCATTTTGCCATCGCCGTTAAGATCGCGGTAGAGTTTCAGCGCCTTGAATATCGGATCGAGAATAGTGATTTTGCGGTCGCCGTTCGCATCGTATTTGCCGAGTTCTTCAAAGCCGTGAGCGGCGCCATTCTGGTCGCCAAACAGCTCGCTGCCGTTGTCGACAACGCCGTTGCCATTGCGGTCATAGGTGAGCAGGGCGGTATTGCCCTTGACCCAGGCGGTGCTGTCAAGTTTGCCGTCGGCGGTTACATCAAAAATCGCGCCTTTTCCGGCTTCGGTAAGCTGAATGCCCTTACCGTCAAGATCAAGAACCAGCGGGTCGACTTTTTTTATGCCAAGCTCTTCGAGGCTTATGCCAATGCGCTCTTCGACGCTGGTATTCTGCCTGAATTTCAGGTTGAGCTCATACGAATTGCGCCGCGCCAGGCTTGCTGACATTTCTTCGGTCGTGAGCGCCTGACTCTGCCGTCCGGTTGTGATGGTGCCAGATGTCGAGCTGCCGACGGCTGCGTTCGACTCTGCAGCGGCTTCAACAGATGCTTCAGCGGCAACCGGTACCGGATCTTCGCCGCTTGTGGTGTTGCCACGGGCCTGGTTGAGCAGCTTTTCAAAGCGTGCTTTCAGCGCCTCGTATTCCTTCTCATCTTTGCTGATCATGCGCAACATCAGATCGAGATCACGTTCGAGCTTCGGGTCGGCGCTGCCGCTTTCGAGCGGCTTGTCGCTGCTGACTGTCAGCTTCAGATTCAGTTCTGACACTGTGGTCTGACTTCTGAACCGGGTGATGGTCTGGCGCATCTGGTTCATTGGCGACAGTTCGAGCAGATCTTTTTCGAGGTCCGACTGTCTGGCGGCAGTTTTCGTGTCGTCTTTTTTGAAAAGTGCATCGACTGCCTGTGAGAACCGGCTGGCCCGCATGAAACGCTGCGATAAAATTGACGCGGCAATAGCCATGTTTACTCCTCCTTGAGTAAGTTTGCACATCCTTATGCGCGAAAGCGAAAAAAAACACTTCCCCTTATATGTATCGGCAGCTCCCCCCTGAAAAGTTTAGAGCAAAATGCAAAATGTGCAAAAATTATACAGGCTGTGGGCAGCAGACGGCAGGCAGGTGCTTGACGGCCGGCGCCCCCTTAACTTATGCTCATCGCATGCGGCAGAATTCACCAGCTCCAGTTTCAACAGGCTCATATCACGAAGACCTGCTGTTGCTGTTTCTGCTTCTTCCCCTCTATTTTCAGGTATGGGGAAGGTTCGGGCAGAAGTTCGCAGTTGCCGCGCTGCTCAGCATGACGACGGGTGTCTGCTGCTGGTTTCTATCTCTGATTTTTAAACCCGCTGCATCTGATAACCCTTCGCCAGATACTGGCTCAAAATCACAAATTGCTGCTGTCGGCCAGCTTGCAGAGGCTTCTTCAGTTGCAGTTGACGCAAATTCTGAAAAGTCAGCCCCCCTGGAATTACTCAAAAACTCTGCCAATCCCGCCCAATACGACAATCAGGCAGAGCCTGCCAGTCTGGGCAGCCTGGAATCAACGCAACTGCAAGCCGGCCGCTTCGGCTGGTCGCTGTTTCTGCTCTTTCCGTTGCTCTGCCCTCTGGCACTGCCACTCTGGTTGATTCCCGGCATTCTCGTCGCAACTTATACTATCGTTTTCAATGGCTTTGGCGGCTTCGGCAGACATATTTTCAACCCGGTTGCCGTCGCCGTGGTCTTCATGCTCGCCGGTTATGGGCACACCGCCAGCCTGCATGCAGTCAGGCCCTTACCTGGCCCATACGACGGCTTTACCGTCTGGAACGCCGGCGCACCCGTGGCGAAGCCGGTCTGGCATATCTATGCCGATGTGCCGGTCGATGAGCTTTTTCAGGCATCATTTTCCGGTCTGCTGCCGGCAATTCCGGGGTCTGCCTTTGGTTTGCCTTTGCTGCTGGCATCGGCTGTTCTGGCTCTCGCTGCCGGGCATCGCCGTATCTGGTGGGTAACCTCGGTGCTGGCGCTGCAGCTGGGGGTAATGCTCCTTAACGGTTCTGCGGGGCTGAATATCTCACCTCTGCACCCGCTTTTTCTCGGAATAATCCCGACATTGCTGCTGGTGGCGGTTATCGACCGCCATTCTCTGCCCGATGATATCCCGGGCCAGATTGTCGACGGGCTGTTGTTCGCTTTCTTTGCTCTGCTTTTTGTTTTCAGATCGCCCGATCTGCTTGGGCCTGCCTATGGGCTTCTGCTCGCGCAGATTGCCGCGCCGCTCGCCACCGATCTTATCATGCGCAGGTTCAGCCCATGACGCCAGCCACTGACAGAAAAGACCTTAAATTCATGCTGCTGCTCGCGTCGTTTTGCGCGCTGCTGCTGATCATGACCCGCGCTGCCATCGGCGAACGCGCTGAAATCAGCCTGCGCTCGGTCGATGCCATTCTGCAGATCGCGGGCGAGGAAACCCTGCCGGTCGAAGAGCAGCTGCTAGACCGTTTTAACCAGCTTTTCACCCGCCGCGCCGGTGGCCGTATCAAGTTCTGGCAGGGCAGCCGGCGCCCTGAACTGTGGGCCTGCGAAGCCACCGGTAACGGCATGTGGGCCGAAATTACGCTGGTTTTTATCATCGATGCCGGAACCGGGCAACTGCAGGGGCTGCGCGTCGTCGAACAGAACGAAACCGCCGGGCTTGGCAGTCTGATTACCGATGAAAATTTCAGCGAAAAATTCACCGGGCTGAATGCGGCAGCCGGCGTTGCTCTCGCCCCTTTCAAAGCCCTCGATAACCAGTTCGATGCGGCAACCGGTGCCACCAACAGTTCGAAAGCGGTCGAGAAAATTCTCAATCGCGCGCTCACAGAGCTTAAAAAGCTCAGAGGTGTCGCATGAACTATCTGCGAACAATCTGGCAGGGCATGGTTCCGGCAAACCCGGTGTTTGTCCTGGCGCTTGGCCTGTGTTCGACACTCGCCGTCACACTCCGGGTCGAGAACGCCTTTTTCATGGCGGTCATGGTCGGGGCGACAACCATGTTCAGCTCACTTGCCATTTCGCTGCTGCGCTACCGCATTCCTTTCAGGTTCCGGTTGATTTCGTATATGCTCGTCATCGTAACGGCGGTAATCTCGGTCGAACAGCTACTCAGGGCCTGGTATCCGGATATGGCCCGCGCCCTCGGCCCCTATGTGGGCCTGATTGTCACCAATTGCGTCGTTATGGGCCGCCTCGAAGCTTATGCTGTTTCACACCGGCCGGCCGAAGCATTCTGCGATGCGCTCGGAGTTTCGCTCGGCTATCTTTTCGTGCTGCTCGGTATTTCTGGTATTCGCGAACTGCTTGGCAACGGCACACTCTGGGGGCTGTCAGTAATGCCCGATTTTTACATCGCCTGCCGGGTTTTCAACTCGCCTCCTGGTGCTTTCATCGTCTTTGCCGGGTTACTGTATCTGATTAACCGCCTGCGGGCTGCCGCCGGGAGGGAAAGCTGATGGAAAGCCAACTGACCACGCCTCTGCTTACCATTCTCTTTACCGCTGCCATTGCCGAGAACATGGGTCTGTATTTCTTTCTCGGCACCTGCCCGCTGATTTCGATTTCTTCAGACCTCAGAGCTTCCCTGCAGATGGGGGTTACCGTCAGTCTGGTGATGCTTTTAACCGTTGCCGCGAACTTCGCCATCTTTCATGGCATTCTCGCACCGCTCGGGCTCGAATATCTGCAACTGCTGTTCTTCATTTTAACCATAGCCGCAGTAACGCAGCTGCTCGAAGAATTTCTCGACCGGTTTTTCCCGGCCGTTCACGCTTCATTTGGCATCTTTTTACCACTGATTGCAGTTAACTGCGCTATTCTTGGCGTTTCGATGTTCGCAGTGCTGCGCGAATACGATCTGTTCAGTTCACTTGCCTTTGCCGCCGGCAGTGGCCTGGGCTGGTCGCTGGTGCTGTGTCTGATCGCCTCAATGCGGCGTCGTATCGAACTGGCGGCCGTTTCACCGCATCTCGGGCGCACCGGTGTCACCATGCTGATAGCTGCAGTTATGGCAATGGCTTTTACCGGCCTCGCAGGCCTGTTTAACGGAGGCAGCCTGTGATGCAGTATCTGCTTGCGCTTCTGCTGATCAATGCTTTCGTGCTGCTGCTGTGCGGGGCTCTGACCCTGGCCGGCAGACTGTTGCGGCAGACCGGTCTGGCGAAACTGCAGATTAACGATCAGCACCGCGAAGCTGAATGTGGGCAGAGTCTGCTGAATGCCCTGGCGCAGCAGAATGTTTTTCTGCCGGCCGCTTGCGGCGGGAAAGGCACCTGCGGCCGCTGCGAAGTCAGGGTCACCGAAGGCGGCAGTCCGGCAACAACCCTTGAAAAGTTGCAGCTTCCCGCTGACCGGTTGGCGGCTCTGGCACGTCTCGCCTGCCAGGCAAAAGTGCGCGGCGATATGAAGGTTGAAATCGCGGCTGCTCTGCTCGGAGCCGGTTCTTATCTGGCCACGCTCGAAACCAGCGAAAAAGTGGCCGCAGACATCAGAACCCTTCGCTTCAGACTGCCTGAAGGCAGAAATCTTGATTTTCTACCCGGCCAGTATATGCAGATTGTCTTCAACCAGCCCTGGGAAAGAGTTCTACGTGCCTATTCAATTTCATCATCGCCAGCCGAAAAACAGAGCTTCTCTCTCGATGTGCAGCTGGTTGCCGGGGGCCTGGTCAGCACTCACCTGCATGCCATGCAACCCGGTGACCAGATTGAAGTTACCGGGCCATTCGGTGATATGACTCTGTCGCCACAGCAGCATTCCAGCCCGCTGCTGCTGGTTGCCGGTGGGGTGGGGCTGGCACCGCTGCGCTCGATGGTCGCAGCATTGCAGGCAACCGGTTTCTCTGCTCCGGTTTATCTTTTTCACGGCGCCCGCAGCCGCGAAAACCTCTACAATGAAGAATTCTTTCGCACGCTTGCCCGCGGCTGCCCCAATTTTCATTATTTCCCGGCTCTTTCGCGGCCAATGCTTGAAGACGGCTGGACCGGCCAGAAAGGCATGATTCACGAGATTCTTGCAGAAAAATTGCCGGATCTTCCGGCTGCCGGGTCGCTGGCATTCGTTTGTGGCCCGAAACCGATGATGGAAGCCGTTAACAAAGTTCTTGTTGCGGGAGGCACGGCCTCTGATAGAATATTTACCGATCCGTTCGATTTTTAAGACAACTTCAGCCGCAAAGGGGAGTGAAAACATTGCTTAACACCAGCCGAAAACCGGAACAGGCTCTGCCAGCCCGATTCAGTCTTCTGATCGCGCTGTTTTCACTTGTCGCTGTTGCAGCGATGCTTTTCTCACCGGCTTATGCTCAGACTGCTTCCGGGGCTGCCGATACTGAATCTCTGGCAGAGCCGGTCGTGCCGGTGGTTCCGGTCGTGCAGATCAATTACACCTCTTCGGTGGTCACCAGCGACGAAACCTCACGCTGTCTCAACTGTCATGCTTCACGCCAGATAAAACTCGTCGAAACCTGGGAAAAAAGCACGCACGCCCGCAACGGCGTTGGCTGCTACGAATGTCACAAAGCCAATCCGGCCGATCCGGCCGCTAAAAACGGCCATTTCGGTTTTTCGGTGCAGCTGCCGGTTTCGCCCCTGACCTGCGCTGCCTGTCACCCGGCGCAATATGCCTCTTTTGCCTCTTCCAGTCATGCGATGGCTTTCGAAACGATTCGAGACCAGCCGCTGCGCACCAGTTCGCCGGCACTGTTCGAAAGCAGTTGCGCCGTTTGCCATGGCAATGAACTGCAGATGAAACGCGGCCGGGCATTGAACCATACCTGGCCGAACCATGGTATCGGCCGCATCAATACCGATGGCAGCCGCGGCAACTGCGCCGCCTGTCACGGTCATCACGACGACTCGCTCGAACGCGCCCGCAGCCCGGAAACCTGCGGCCGTTGCCACCGCGGCGACACCGGCCCTGCTTATGAATCCTGGAAAGCCTCACGTCACGGCACCGACTGGCATCTGACTGCTGCCAGCAGCGATTTTAACCGCAAACAGCTGGTTCCGGTCGAAACGCCGTTAAAGCGCCCCGACTGCTTTGTCTGTCACATTGCTCCGGCAGGCGCTAACGCTACGGCCACCCACAACCCCGGCGAACGCCTTTCCTGGAAACTGGCCGCCATGCACAGCGCCCACACAGAGAACTGGGGCGACAAGCGTATGCTGATGCAGAATTCATGCCGCAACTGCCACGCCGGAACCGAAATCGACATGTATTACCGCCGCCTCGATGCAGCAGTGCTCGAATTCAACCGCCTTGCTTCGGAAGCGGCAATTCTGGCCGGTTCTGACCGCAAGGTTCTCGACCGTATCAAAGGTGCGGCGATAAAAGGCCGCGTCGGCGCTGCAATGCTGAGCCCATTGCACACCAGAGAAGCCATAGAGAAACTGGAGAGTGAGAAGCCATGATAGAACAGAAAAGCTCTTTTGCGCGGCGGGCCACGTTTTTTAACACAATTCTGCTGCCGTTTATACTCATTTCGATTTTTGCTGAATTCTATTCCAATTCTTTTCTCATGGCCTTTCTCGTCGATAACTCAAAGGCGGTGCAGATTGCCCGCGAGAGTGGTGAAGCTAACTCTTCGATTATTCAGCGGGCAATCGTTGACCGCCGCATGTTTTCAACCGATCCCCAGGGAAAAATCGAAGTCTCGCAAAAGAACGACGAAGTAAAGCTGCGGATCAAGGGTGAATTCTATACGGCCGGAATCAGGCTGCTCTCAATTCTGTTGCTGTATTTCTGGCTGCGGCCCCTGTTTGCATTTCTCAGAAAAGGCGACGAAAGTCTTCGCCCGCTTGCCGAAAAACGCTATAACAACTTCTATCGCGCCATTTTTTCATATTTTTTCTTTGCACACCTTGTCTGGTTCATTTCATCGACATTTAAAACACTGCATCCTCACTATCCAGAAGGCTTTTCGGTTGCTGTTGGCTACCATCTTTTCTGGTGGGTGATCGAGTGCTACCTGTTTTACCTGTTTCTTGAACCTTCGCTGTTTCTCTATGTCAGCGGTCTTTTCGCCCGCAACGGTCAGCCCGCCGGGCGCTCAAGCCTCAGCATCTACATGAAGCTCGTCAGCATGATGATTTTTCTCGTGCTGCTGCCTATGGCAATTCTTGCTGCCTGCATTCACAAAGACTACTTCTATCTGGCCGAATACAAGATGAACGGCCTGATTCTCATCGTCACCTCGGCGGCCTTTCTCATCGGCAACCTGCAGTTGCTGTTCAAGTCGATTCAGCAACCACTCGATGTGCTTGGTGACAAAATGCAGCGCCTCGCCGAAGGCGACTTCGCAATACAGACCTCGGTGTTCTTCGACGACGAAATCGGGCGTCTGAAACTGAACTTCAACCGCATGGTCGACCAGCTAAAAGAGCGGGAAGAGCTCAAAGACACCTTTGGCAAATACGTGTCGATCGAGATTGCCCGTCATCTCATCGAGAATCGCAAGGTTTCGCTCGGCGGCGAAAACATTGCAGCCACGGTGCTGTTTTCCGATATCCGCAATTTCACGACGATGAGCGAGCAGATGTCGCCCGAAGAGGTCGTCAGTATGCTCAATTCATACTTCAGCTACATCACTGAACCGGTCATGGAAAACCACGGCGTCATCAACAAATTCATCGGTGACGCCGTGATGGCCATTTTTACGCCGCATCTCGGCTCTGACAACCACGTTGAAGATGCGATCAATGCGGCTCTGGGCATGCGCCAGCGTCTCGCCGAACTCAATGCTTCCGGGCGTCTTAAAATGCCGGTGCGCTTCGGGGTCGGCCTCAACACCGGCAATCTGGTCGCCGGCAACATCGGCACCGAAAAGCGCTTTGAATACACGGTGATCGGTGACACGGTCAACGTCGCCTCGCGCATGGAATCGCTTTCGAAAAGCTTCGATCACGACATCATTCTGAGTCAGGCCACGGTTGACCAGATTCCGTCAGGCTTCGCCGCCCGTCTGCAGCTCGAAAAGACCGATCCGGTTCAGATCAAGGGAAAAAGCCAGCCGGCTTCAGTATACAAGCTGCTGGGCCGGGCCTGAGCCGGTCAGTGCCTGGCGCGGCGCGGGTTGCGGCTGAGGTGTTTCCAGGAGTTGAACATGTGGCGGTAGCTGAGGGCCGAGGCCAGGTAGCAGGCAAAAGCGATCAGCAGCGAAACGTCGTAACCCCAGTTTTTGATTACCCCGCCCGAAAAGAACATCGCGAAAGCCCAGGTAAGGTTCCATGACATGCTGTCGACGGCTGAAGCCCGCGACCGCAGTTCGGCCGGAATGATTTCCATCATCGTTTCCTGCCGCATCGGCACGCACATGTTCATGAAAGCACCCCTGAAAACGAAGCAGACTGCGCAGACCCAGAACTCGTGCCGCCAGGCCATCAGCGCCATGAATGGCAGCGAACAAAGTTGTGAATAAACGACACCGCGAATGAGGCCGAACCGACCCGCAATCGCCGGCGAAAGAATCGAACCGAGGGCGGTGCCGAACTGGCCAAGGGCAAAGACGAAGCCGATCTGCGGAATGCTCGACCCGACCCAGTCGCGGAAATACAGATTGAAATAAGGCACGATCATACCGGCGCCAAAGCCGATCAGAGCGTTACAGAAAGCAAAGCGGCCGATCAGCAGCCAGGGTGTTTCGAGCGGCTTTTTATCGGGGTTATCACGATGTGGTTCTTTTTTTTCATTGGCATATTCGGCCTTGCCGGCCATTCCGAATGAGGGTATCAGGGCAAAGAAGATAAAGATAATACCGACCCAGAGCGAATATTGCAGCCGGTCGGCATCGGAAGCTGCGCTCTCTGGGTTGAGCAGTTTGAAAATTTTCGGCAGCCAGCCGGCGATGAAACCGGCAAAAACGCTGGTTATCCACATCAGGGTGACGTTAACGCTGAAAATATATTTGCGCTGGCGGTGCCGGCCGTTTTCCTGCAGATAGGGCAGAACCGAAACCATCATCGCGCCGCTGCCGGTGCCGGCAAGAAATGCTGCCGCAAACAGCGGGTAAAGCGAGCGGGTCAGTCCGAGCACCGAATAGCCTGTGCCGAGAAGCAGAACACCGAGCAGATAAGTGGTTCGACGCGAGGCCCGGTCTGCCAGCCAGCCCATCGGTATCGACATGACGGCGGCACAGAGTGACTGAGCAGCGAGCAGCCTGCCGATCATTTCCTCAGAATAGCCGATTTCGCGCAGATAGAGGTTGAGCAGCACCGAAAACACGCCGGTGCCGATGCCAAGAAGCGCCTGCGCTGAAAACAGCCTCAGAATCGAGGCCGGAAAAGTTCTGATGATCAGCAGCATCTTGTGCATTGTCGAGTCGTTCCTGAGCCGGAACCAGGCAGCCACAGCAGAATGAAAAAAATAACAGCATCTCAGCGAAGCCGGAAAAACCATCAAAAACCCGGTTTTTTCGCCCCCTGATTCTGCTTCAGCCCGTTCATAAAGTCAAGAGAGGGTAATTCAAAAGTATCTCTATTTGCGAAGCAGCTTTGATAAAACCACAATAATGGCAATTATTAAAAAATGCTCAATCAGGCCTGAAGCGGAGTAAGTGAATTTTTGCATATTGTTCTTATTAAAAAAAATTAATGCGTCAGAATTTTTCATTTCGCTAGGTGGCGAAATATAGTATGTTTAAAATATCACGAGGTGAATAAATTGAAAGAAACTTTGAATACACTCAAGGTTCTCGCAGAAGAAAGCCGCCTGCGCATTTTCATGGCTCTGAATGAACATGAACTGTGTGTCTGCCAGATCGTGGTGCTGCTTGGCCTTGCGGCCTCAACCACGTCGAAACATCTCGCTCTGATGTACCAGGCCGGAATCATCGATCAGCGCAAGGTCGGCCGCTGGGCGTATTATCAGGTAAGCAAAACCTGGAAACAGCAGCACCGGCTTTCTGAGTGGCTGGTTGATGAGCTGGCCGATTCTGCAAAAATCGCCGCCGACAGCACCCGCCTTGAAAAAATCCTGGCCATGCCTCTTGATGAGGTCTGCAGCTTTGTTGCCTGCCCTGAAAATGCCACTGCTGATTCATGTCAGGATGG
>Ga0116142_10003078_pt1 | contig 17115 bp, 19 predicted proteins | sample AD_UKC033_MetaG_FD_89785 | JGI IMG/M metagenome (GOLD analysis project Ga0116142, IMG submission 89785) | Active sludge microbial communities of municipal wastewater-treating anaerobic digesters from USA - AD_UKC033_MetaG | ecosystem: Engineered > Bioreactor > Anaerobic > Digestate | place: USA... | reverse complement strand
ATTTTCATGGGGAAGCGTCTTCCGAGAAAATGGCGATGGCCCATTATCTGGATGGAAAAGTTTCGGCTGTGGTCGGAACCCATACCCACATCCCGACCGCCGACGCGCAAATTTTTCCGAACGGCACGGCATACCAGACCGATGCGGGCATGACCGGAGATTATTACAGCGTCATTGGCATGCGCCCTGAAACGCCCATCATGCGTTTTACCCGCAAAATATCTCTGGAAAGATTAAGCCCCGCCGAAGGCGAGGCCACCATGTGCGGTGTATTGATTGAAACGGACGACACCACCGGAAAAGCGGTTTCTATTCGTGCGGTGAGAAGGGGTCCTCGTCTCCTGAATACTTGATCGTATCAGGAGGTTTCAGGCTTAGGATCTCTTTTTTTCGGGATACTTTTCAAAGTAGCGGTAACAGGCGGCGTTTAAAGCGTCGAGAAGATCCAGTCCGCGCGTGCCACCGTCCCCCTTGATCTGTCCGAGCAAAATAGCGCGGATTGTGGTGTGGAAGGCCTGAATGATTTCAATCGCATCTTTGTCGATGGTCTCGATAACTTCCAGAAACTGAACGAGTCTGTCGGCGATCAAAGTGACCAGATTGTAATGGAACATGCCGCCATTGGCTTTGAGTTGCATAACGGGGAACAGGATCGAGGCAATGCTCGCATCGTCGTTTGCCATTGAATCCGGTAGCGCTTTAACATGTTCGACGCCGCGCATCATGGATTCAAGATACATCTCGCCGAGGGGTCTGAAATCAGCTGTATTGTTTTCAAGCAAAGCCTGCGCCTTGTTAAGAATATCATCGGACAGCCCACCGAAGCCGACCTTGTTTTTCAAATGGTTAGGCGGCATAAAAAATTCGGCCTTGCGCCGTGGGGTCAGGTTAAAGTGATCGTCATTTTTATCAGTCATTTTGTTTTTATCCGCTTAAGAAAAGTCGATGTCGTCGCCGCTCATATCAATTTTACTGCCTTTGGATATTCCGGCTTTTTGACGAAGGGTGTCGAGATGGAGCGAGGCTTCGCGCATGCGTTGTTTTTGGGCTGCTGCCAATTTTGCATCCGACTCGCGTTTGTACGGACCGTTATAAGCAGCATCAGCCTTGCGGCGGCGATCAGGGCCAAAGAAATCTTCGGACCGGACGAACTGGCGCGGGCGCTCGATGATCTGGGCAATCCTTTTATAAAGGTCGCGGGCGGTAAAAGGCTTCACTAGAAATTCAGTCACTCCGGAATCGCGAGCCTGCATCACGCGCTTCTTTTCACTGAAGCCGGTCATCAGAATAATCGGGACGTAATGATTGGGACTGCGCGAGTCATTGCGGATTCGCCGCGTCAGGGAAATGCCGTCCGTGGGATGCATCATCCAGTCGGCCAGAACGATATCTGGATTTTCTTTTCGAAAAATCTCGAAGCCTTCTTCTCCGTTTTTAGCAGCCAGAACTTCGCCCACACCAAACGTCAGGTGCAGCGTCTTGCAAATCTCAAGCATGGGGTTGTTATCCTCAACAACCAGAATTCTGACTTTATCAAACCTATAAGACATAACAACTTCTTGTTTTGAAATTCAGTGAATATAGCAGCCCCAAAACTATAGTAAAAATCTTAACAAACCAACAAGAGTTGATAGCAATTTAAACGCAGAAAAAACAGCCTTTCTTGCTTTTGGTGGCTCCGCATGCTAAGCCCTCAAGACGAAATCCGCCAAAAATATGGAGTTTTAAAGATGGCAGGCCATTCCCAGTTTAAGAACATTATGCATAAAAAGGGCCGCGTAGACGCCAAGCGTGCCAAAATTTTTACCAAGCTGGGACGCGAGATTCAGGTGGCAGCGAAAATGGGCGGCGGTGATCCTGGATCGAACGCACGCCTGAGAAATGCCATCATCGCGGCGCGTGCCGAAAATATGCCCAACGACCGGATCAAAAGATCCATTGATGCAGGAACCGGAGCAGGCTCGACCGAAAACTACGAAGAAATCCGTTACGAAGGTTACGCCCCGAACGGCGTCGCTGTGATCGTCGAGGCATTGACCGACAACAAAAACCGTACCGCGTCCTATGTTCGCTCCTGCTTTACCAAATATGGTGGGAATTTGGGCGAAACCGGATCGGTCGGATTTATGTTCGACCGTCTGGGCGTTATCACCTATCCGACGAAAGTGGCCAATGCCGATGCGATGTTCGAAGCGGCATTGGAAGTTGGAGCTGACAACGTCGAAAGCGACGCCGACTATCACGAAATCACCACAACACACGAAGGCTTTATTGGTGTACGTGACGCATTGGAAGAAAAATTCGGCGAGGCCGAGAAGTCCGAAATCACATGGCGTCCGAATGTCATGACCAATGTCGATGCCGACACCGTCGAAACCATTTTGAAAATGGTTGATGCGCTGGAAGACAGCGACGACGTACAAACCGTCTTCACCAATTTCGAGGTGAGTGAAGAAGACCTCGCCAAACTCGCCGCCGCAGGCTAAACGATGCGCATATTGGGGATTGATCCGGGACTGGAACGCACGGGGTGGGGAGTCATTGAACAGAATGGCAACCGCCTGTCGTTTTTAGCCGCCGGAGTGATCCGTTCGAAACCCACCGAGCCGATGGCCGAACGCCTGAGCCGCATCGACGCCGAGCTGTCCAAAATAGTAAGCGAATGGAAACCCGATGAAACTGCCATTGAGGAAACTTTCGTTAACAAGAACGCAGCTTCATCCTTAAAATTGGGGCAGGCAAGGGGAGTGGCCATTGTTGCCCCCGCTCGTGCGGGACTGAAAGTTGCTGAATATTCCGCCAACAAAGTCAAAAAGTCGGTCGTGGGCGTGGGCCACGCCGGAAAAGACCAGATCGGCATGATGGTTAAGGTTTTGCTCCCCACCGCAGGGGGGCTGGCGGCCGACGCCGCAGACGCTTTGGCAGTTGCTATTTGCCACGCACATCATGCACAATCAAACCAACGACACGGATAGGAATTATGTTTGCTAAACTGACCGGAAAGATTGATACCCTGATGACCGATAGCCTGATACTGGATGTCGGTGGAGTGGGCTACCATGTGTTTGCCAGTGGCCGGACTCTCGGACTGATCGGCGGGGTGGGCGATCCGGCTGCGCTGATGATCGACACCCACGTCCGTGAAGATCATATTCACCTTTACGGTTTTGCCTCGGTTCAGGAACGTGATTGGTTCCGCTTGCTGACGGGCGTGCAGGGCGTGGGGGCGAAATCGGCCTTGGCCATCCTCACCGTTTGTCCCGCGGAACGTCTCCCCATCGTTATTGCATCAAACGATGTTGCGGTGTTGAGACAAGCGGATGGCGTTGGTCCAAAACTCGCGGCGCGTATAGCCTCCGAGTTAAAAGATAAAGTTCAGCATATGACGTTGGGCGCAGCAGCGCACCAACCGCCCGCACCGAAAGCGCCCCAAAAATCGTCTGCTAAAGTTGAAGAAATAGCCCCGCCCGTCGATCTGTCGATTGACCACGATGCCGTGTCGGCCCTCGTCAATCTCGGATATGGCCGCGCCGAAGCCTTCAGCGCCGTGATGACCGCAAGACAAAAATCAAACGACAATCAAATGTCGTTCGATAGTCTTCTTAAGAGCGCCCTGAAGGAACTCGCGGGGTAGGGGAACTTTTTACTAGCGTTCCTTTGGCTGATTTTGGATTGGCCGTTTCTGCCGGAGCGTTGACGATCTGTTCGAACTCTTTTCTTGCGGCTTCGCAAACAGATTTGAGCAAAGAATATGGCCCGTAAATTCTGGTTTTCTTGGCGGCGTAGTCTTCAAACTCGTTATTCGTACAATTGTAGAATTGGCCGTTTGGCTCTTTGTTGTCTCCGGTTTGGGCTTGATGAAAGAACAGGGTCAGGTCGCCACGGATAAATCCGGCGCTGATGGATCCGGTTGTTGCGACAGGCGTGTTAGAATCTTTCTCCAGAATGTTTCTGAATACATAACAAAGGTATCCGATCAGTTTTTTGCCTTCGTTTTTAAGGCTGTCCACACCCAATGCCTGGTTGTCATCGGTCAGGCTTTTGATCCAGATGATTTTTTGTTGAGGGGTGAGTAGGGCGTCAGCGATATACAATTCACTATCCAGAGCATCCTGATCGCTTATTTTTCCCTGCGCGGCCGCAGCTTCAATCTCGAAACGCAGTATGTCAAAATGGGTCTGGCAGATTCCTTCAGAAGGAAGGTTTGGCGAAACTTTTTTGATGGCTTCCTGCAAATCCCTTAGAAAGTTGGCTTTAACATTTTGGGCCAGTTCTTCTTTTGAAGAGGTCGCTATAAAAGTGGATAGGCCATCGACATATTTTTCGAGGAAGGCGACAATTCTTTTCTTTTCATCTTTTATGCAGGCTTTAGAGGCAGTCACCAGAATATCTTCCGGCCGTTTGTAGGCGGCAAGTTGTGAATTGGCGATGGTTTCAAAATCTTTTGGTCCGAGATCTTCGGGCAGTAACCTCAGTTTGTATTGAAACAAGGGATCGGTGATGTTTTCAAAATATCCAACGCTTCCTTCCTGTCCGGAATAACGGGACTCCCGACCGAGTGACCGCATGGGGTTTGAAAGCCAGCTTTGGACGGTTTCATAAGTTTCTTTTTTGATTTTCTTATCAGCACCGTCAAGCCCATCGGCAAACTCCGCCAGTTTCATGGAGGCAGAACGAACATCGCCAATATCCGGCGTTTGGTTTTTGCTGACCGAGGCTTGCGAGCCAGCACGGATATAGTCCAGCAAACGGTCGCGAAAAATCTGGAAAAGTCGATTCAATTCTTCGCCCATGCGCTTTTGATAGATAAAGTCTTTGATTTGGGAAATGCCTGAGGATGTATAGTCGGAAAGGACCGTCCAGCGCGAGAGGGACAGTTCAAACAACTCAAAATTCATGTCGTCATTTGAATAGTCTTTCAGGACATTTTCAAAGCGATCAAAGAAATTTCTTTGGGACATGATATTGGTTCCATCGAGTGTTTGGAACCTTTCACGAATAAGACTGATAAAAACTTTGCGCCGTGTGTCTTTGTTGTCCAGTAGACCGAGTTCTTGGCAGCGGTCGAGCAGATGGGCGTGAGTTAACCCCTCGCCATTGGAATTGTTGCCGTTGAGCCATGCTGCGAAAATCTTCGGGAACGCGTGCTCAAAGATTTCGACAGGCGTTTTCAAATGCCCTTCGGCCAGAGATGTAACGGTCTTGATGTAGGTTAACAGAGACGGAATATAGGCGTCATCTTTTGCCTTTTTGCTCTCGGGTGGGGCCGGAAAAGTGGGGAGAGCCTTCGCAAATGCGGTGATATGCTCGCTGAGCGGTTTGGTTGGAGCTGCTGTACCCTTAGGGGGGACGATTTTTCCGGCCGGACTTGCGGAAGACGGTTTTTTTCCAGAGGTGCGGGGTGCTTGAGCCATGATTCTGCTGTTCTATGTATAATTGTTGGGCTTTTTTTGTCATAGTGGCAAGCATTGTCATAGTCAATAAAAATAAAACAGGTCTTGCGTCCCCTGTGGGCATATCGCAAACTGGGGAAATCTAGCGAATCGGACGGTTTTTTATGACCCAAGCCCTCAAAGACAACGACCTGTCTGTTGCCCCTTTTGAAGAGGAAAAGGGTGACGAAGGAGCTTTGCGCCCACAGACCATCGAAGAATTTATTGGTCAGAGGGACTTACGGTCAAATCTTAAAGTTTTTGTTGAGGCCGCCCGCGCCCGAAAAGACGCTCTCGACCATGTTTTGTTATTCGGCCCACCGGGGCTGGGAAAAACGACACTGGCCCAGATTGTGGCTCGCGAATTGGGCGTAGGTTTTCGCGCCACCTCCGGCCCCGTCATTGCCCGCGCAGGAGACCTTGCCGCAATTCTCACTAATTTGCAGCCTTATGACGTTCTCTTTATCGACGAAATCCACCGCCTCAATCCCGCAGTCGAAGAAATCCTCTATCCCGCGATGGAAGACCGCAAGCTGGATTTGGTGATTGGCGAGGGGCCAGCCGCGCGCTCGGTCCAGATTGATTTGCCACCCTTTACACTGGTTGGCGCAACGACGCGTTCGGGCTTGCTCACCAATCCGCTGCGCGACCGCTTCGGCATTCCGCTGCGACTGGAATTTTACACGCACGAAGAACTCTCGCTGATCGTGAAACGCATTGCCGCCCTTTTGAATATAGGTATGACCAATGATGGTGCGCTGGAAATCGCCAAACGCTGCCGTGGCACGCCGCGTCTTGCGGGAAGGCTCACCCGCCGCGTGCGCGATTTTGCCGACGTTCTGGGTGGCGGGACGATTGATGCCAAGGCCGCAGATGCCGCCCTCAACCGGCTTGATGTCGATCATACGGGGCTTGACAGCATGGACCGCCGTTACCTGAGAACCATTGCTGAAAAATACGCAGGTGGCCCCGTGGGGATCGAAACCATGGCGGCCATTTTGGCCGAGCAACGCGACGTGATCGAGGATGTTGTCGAGCCCTATCTGCTTCAACAGGGCCTCATCAACCGCACCCCGCGCGGACGGATGCTATCGGCGGCGGGCTATAGCTATCTGGGTCTCACCCCGCCCAAATCGACTTTGGACCAAACCGGACTATTTGACTAACCATTATGCTCGTACACGATTTCCCCGTACGGATTTATTATGACGACACCGATGCCGGTGGCGTTGTTTACCATGCCAATTATCTGAAATTCTGCGAACGCGCCCGCACCGAGTACCTGCGGACGCTAGGCTTTGAAAATAGCGGCCTGCGGGCGGAAAACGGCATAATTATCGTTGTCAAAAAGATCGAGGCCGAGTATCTTGCTCCCGCCAGACTGGATGACGTTCTAACCATTCGATCGCGGGTGATCTCCATCAAAAATACCAGTTTTGTGATGGAACAAAAAGCCGTGAAAGAAGGGAAAGAAAATTTTGTGATGAATGTTCTTTTGGTCTGCACATCCGAAGACCTTCGCCCCGCCAAAATTCCTGACGCTGTGAAAGAAATTTTTTTGAAAGAGATGGAGCAAAATGCCTGATCCCGCCCTGACCGCCACCACCCCCGTGGCTTCCGATGAAATCACTAACATCGCCGCTGGAGCCGTGGCTGCGCCGATGCACGACCTCTCCGTCCTCGGATTGTTTATGAACGCGGACATGATTGTGAAGTCGGTGATGATCCTCCTGATCTTCATGTCGGTTTGGTGCTGGACCATCATCATTTCGAAACGCATGACGCTTAAAAAACTCAACCGCCGCGCCGACAGGTTCGAAGACGCATTTTGGTCGGGAGAAGCGCTCGATAAACTTTTCCAACGTGTGAAGAAAAGCCCACCTGATCCACTGCTCGCGACATTCACCGCAGGGATGGAAGAATGGCAGGCCGGCGTTGCCGCAGGGATTCCGAAATCCGAAAGCCTGCAAGCAAGTCTCAAACAACGCGTCGAACGCGCCATGTCGCTGGCCATTGGCCGCGAAATGCAAATGTTGGAGCGCGGCATGACATTCCTCGCCACCACGGGTTCAACGGCCACCTTTATCGGCCTGTTTGGAACGGTGTGGGGGATCATGAACTCCTTCACGGCGATTGCCGCGATGAACAACACCTCGCTGGCTGTTGTTGCTCCTGGCATTGCCGAAGCATTGTTTGCAACCGCCACGGGTCTGGTTGCCGCCATTCCCGCGATGGTCGCCTATAACGTCTTCTCAACCTCGCTCGCCCGCTATGGCGACCGTCTTTATGCATTCAGTTCCGAATTTCTGGCGATTATGATCCGCCACCTCGACGCACAGGAAGGCGGCGGGGGCGGTGTTGCTTCTGCCAAATCTCCGAAACAGGTGGCCTAATCATGGGGATGATGATCCAGAGTAAAGGCCAAAGCGGCATAACCGGATACAGACGCGCGTATCGCCCGATGGCTGACATCAACGTCACGCCGTTTATCGACGTGATGCTGGTGCTTCTGATCGTGTTTATGGTGACTGCCCCGCTGCTAAGCGCGGGTGTTCCAGTCGATCTACCAAAAACCGAAGCAGGTCCGGTCAGCGATAAGGATGAAAAGCCGCTCGAAGTCACAGTGAACAAGAAAGGTGACATTTTCATCGGCGAGACGAAAGTCACGCAAGACGAATTATTGGTAAAATTATCGGCGATTACTGGGGATGATATGGAGCGGCGCGTTTTTATCAAAGCGGATCAGGGATTGGCCTATGGCGATGTCATGGGCGTTCTGGGCGCAATCAACAAAGGCGGCTATCGCAAGGTGGCTCTGATTACCGAGCCTGCTTCAAGGAAATAAACCAAGGTCGGACACATGGTCACAGACCCAAGGCATAAAGGCGGAAACAACGACGGACCGCCACAGCAGAGCAAAACGCCACTGATGATTTCGGTGGCGTTGCACCTGATTGTCTTTGCCTTGGTGATTTTCGGTCTGCCACATTGGAAACGCGACCTCCAGATTGTCGATCCGGTTCCGGTGCAACTGGTCGATAATATCGGCGAATTGACCACCACCAACAAGCCGCCGGTCAAGACCCCGCCGAAAGAAGAAAAGAAAGAAGAACCTCCAAAGAAAGAGGAAAAGAAACCTGAACCCAAAAAGGTAGCACCTCCGCCACCTACGGACGAGGAACTGCAACCGCCGCCCAAAGAGGAAAAGGCGGAAAAACTTCCTGACAAAAAGCCCGAGAAGAAGCCTGAGAAAAAACCGGAAAAGAAACCCGAGAAAAAACCTGACCCGAAAAAACAACAGGAATCTTTTGACTCGCTGCTCAACGACCTGACACCGGATGAGCCGCCGCAACCGGACACGGACGAGACATCGCCCAAAATGACGGACCCGACACCGTCGCCGGACGCCAGTAAATTCACCGACGTCATCAGCATGACGGAAATGGACGCGCTGCGGTATCAACTCAGTCAATGCTGGAACGTCATGGCCGGAGCCGCCAATGCTCAGGATCTGGTGGTTGAGGTATTTGTGGTAGTAAACCCCGACCGTACGGTCCGTTCGGCCAAAGTAGTGGATACCTTAAAATATGGAAACGATCCGTTTTTCCGCGCCGCGGCCGATTCAGCTGTGCGTGCCCTCAATAATCCGAATTGTACCCCTTTAAATTTGCCGCCGGAAAAGTATGATCAGTGGAAACAAATGACCATCGTCTTCGACCCGAAAGAAATGCTATAAAGGCTCACCCAAAGAGAAAGTGTGATTCCCATGAAAAAGATATTCTCGTTCCTTGCCGTGATGTTGATTTTGCCTGTCACCGCCCACGCTGAATTGCGTGTGGACGTGACCAAAGGCACGATGAACCCGATCCCGATTGCCATTACCAATTTCGTGGCAAAAGATGCGACGGGAAGCGAGTTCGCAACCTCGATCCCACAAGTGGTGTCGAAAGACCTTGAAAGCACTGGCCTGTTCAAAATCATGGACCCGCGCGCCTTTATTCAGGACGCCGCCTCGATGCAAACGCAAATCCGCTTTGCCGAATGGAAGGCGATCAACGCTCAGGCTCTGGTCAACGGAACCGTCACCCGCACACCGGATGGCCGAACCCGCGTTGAATTCCGCCTGTTCGATGTGTACGGCCAACAACAATTGACCGGTATGGCCTATATGACCACGCCGCAAAACTGGCGCCGCATTGCGCACATTATTTCCGATGAAATCTATAAACGCCTGACGGGTGAGGGCGGATATTTCGACACCCGCATCGTCTATGTCGCCGAATCCGGCCCAGCCGTGAAACGTGTCAAACGTCTGGCGATCATGGATCAGGACGGCGCCAATATCCGCTATCTGACTGACGGCGCCAATATGGTTCTGACCCCACGCTTTTCGCCGAGCACCCAAACGATTACCTACTTCTCCTACATCGGCAACAAACCGCGCGTTTACATCTATGATCTTGAAACCGGACGTCAGGAGTTGGTCGGCGATTTCAAGGGCATGACCTTCGCCCCGCGCTTCTCGCCCGATGGATCGAAAGTGGTCATGTCGCTCTCGCAAAACGGGAACAGTGATATTTACTCGATGGATTTGCGTTCGCGTTCTCCACGAAAACTTACTGACTCTCCAGCCATTGATACGGCCCCGAGCTATGCTCCCGACGGATCGAAGATTGCGTTTGAATCCGACCGTGGCGGCACACAACAGGTCTATGTGATGAACGCCGACGGCAGCAACCAGCACCGCATCACCTTTGGTGACGGGCGTTATGCATCGCCCGTTTGGTCGCCACGCGGTGATTTGATTGCCTTTGTCAAAATGCTCAAAGGCCAGTTCTATATCGGCGTGATCCGCCCCGACGGAACCGGCGAACGCCTCTTGAGCAACGCCTACCACATGGAGGGCCCGACCTGGGCTCCCAATGGTCGTGTACTCTCCTTCTTCAAGGAAAGCCCGGGGCGCAACGGGAAAACCGCCCGTCTTTATAGCATCGACCTGACCGGCCATAACGAACGGATGCTCAATACACCAGGCGACGGCTCCGACCCTGCTTGGTCGCCGCTCAATCCGTAGGTAGGGGGCCGTACAGGCATATATTATAAGGAAGGGCTGAGAATTCAGCCCTTTTTAACCGTTTGGAAATGGTTTATGTCATATTATATCCGGATGGATGACCACGAAAGTACCAGAAAACCAAATATGCGACAGGGCGAGATCGTCATTACGACGGATGGCAAGAATCCGCATTTCAATGCCAGTATTACAGCCGAGATGCCTTTGAATCCACAGGAGGCCAAGGAAACAATCTCTGTATTTCGTGAGATGTTTAGTCAGGCGGGATGTCAGGTCGGCACAGGATCATATGATGACGGAAAGTTGAAAATCGAAGCAAGTGCGTGCCCTGTACCCAATGCGCCGACATCCACCAGCGGAATGTGGACAACGGCAATGGGGGTTTTGAATATGGCCGAGAATGCTGGATGCAAGACGTCTCTAAATCCGTTCAGATTGACTGCGAATGTAATTTGCGAACCGGATAACATTGCCCAGCTGGGAAAAGATTTGGGACAGGAAAGAAATCCATTTTATAAGCATCTGGCAATGAATTTGACCATGTTGGCAATACCGATGCAAGACGCGCAGGTCAGAGGCTCATCATCTACGTTCTCGGCTGAATTGCACCCCGATATGTCCTCGAGAGCAATTGTCAAAATTGATATGCCAAATTCGACACCCTAGATCGTAACATCCTGAAAAAGAGAAATGATCTTGCGGTAGGTCTCGCGCTTGAACGGAACGATCAGATCGACCGTTTGGGACAGATGAACCCACTGCCACCTCGAAAACTCCGCCGGATCGTGGGCATCAAGACGAATATCTTCATCCGATCCGGTAAAGCGCATTGCTACCCATGTCTGTTCCTGTCCGCGGTAACGGTTGGTCAGGTTCTTGATGGAAAGTTCCGGCGGAAAATCATAACGGACGGTTGTTTCGGCAATGCGGATAATATCAGCCTGATTGGTTCCGACTTCCTCGGCTAGCTCGCGCTGCGCGGCAGTGATGATATCTTCGCCTTCATCGACTCCGCCTTGCGGCATTTGCCATGCGCCGGGCGTGTCGATGCGTTCGCCGACAAACACCAGTCCCTGCGAATTGAACAGCGTAATCCCGACACAGGGGCGATAGGGAAGGGATGATTGGGTCATTACATCTTGCTTTTTTCGATGATGACGGACAAAGGCGCGAGTTGCAGCCCCTTGCCAGATAGGGAAGACTCCCACTCTTTCAGAATAGAAAAGATTTTTGGTTGCGGGCGGATATACGCCACCGCCAGAAAATTCTTTCCGGCAATCCCTTCGAGTTGTTCAAGAGACCGGCGCAATTCTTTCTCGCCTTCGCTGCCATCAAGCTCCATTGAACTGGCCGCAAAAGGCAGTTTCTTTTCATCAACCAGAGTGACGATAGAGTGGTCTTCGGGACCGGCTTCTGTCAACGCCAGACCGCGCGCAGAAAGAACCGAAATAATGTCTTTAAGTTCATCGGGAGACTCTTTGAAATTCGGCGCATTATTAAAGACAACGCCGACATACCCGCGTGCCATGGACAACGTTCGGAGCAGCCGGATGTTGTTCTGTTCGGAATTGAGGCCCGAAAGCATGGTTAACGGCCCCGTATCATCTTCACTGCCAAAGGCCGTAGACTGGATCGGTGTCTGCATCCAGATTTCATGTCCGTATGACCGTGCTTGGTCGATCTTCTTTTGGATGTCGCTGGAATAGGGTGAAGCGGCAAAGGAGACTCCCTTGGGCAAATTTTCAAGACTTTGCGCCGTGGCGCCTTCGGAAAGCCCGTAATCGGTCATGACGATGGCGATAACCCCTTTGGCCCCGACATCCGGAATAAACGGCATTTTGTAGGCGTCAAAGACTGTCATGCCGTCAGAGACCCGCTTGATGGGCACTGGGCCGAACGGAGTGTCTTCAAACAACCCCTCGATTGCCTCTGTTTCTTTAAGGGCGGGAACAGGCAGTTTTCCACCTTCCTCTGTGTGAAGTGGCATTGGGGTCATATCCTCGCCATGGTTTTCCGCTTGGGCTTGTCCATGTGGAGAAGGCTCTTCATGAACAGGATCGCCATAATGAATCGGCTCGTCCTGATGTTGCGCCAGATCAAGCTGAGCCAGAACTTTTCCGGTATTCAACCCCAAAGCCGGATAGGGTTCAGCTTCGATCACCGGCGCAGCGGAAATGATCTGGTAAGAACCAAAGCCACTCAGCACTAAAAGCAATGCAAACGATGCAGTAAAAGATTTCGGATCAAGCGAAGAAACCGCAAACTTTACGGCTCCCCCCAATCCTGAAAATTTTTCTGCCAGCTTTCCGCCCATGTTTACTTGCTGCCATCTTTCATCAGGGACAGCCCTTTCAATAGATCAAGTGCACGGGACAGTTGATAATCCTTATCCGTCTCGCTCTGCTGGTCGGCATCCTTGCCGTCCTTTTTGTCGCCTATTTCATTATCGTTGGCCGGAGCGGGTTGTGAAGGTTTCTGCTCGCCATTCGGATTGCTGAGCGCTCCTTTCAGGTCTTCCTCATGGAATCCCATTTCGCTGAGTTTTTCAACCTTGGCCATTTCAACAGTGATATCGGGATCAATACCTTTACCCTGAATGGAACGGCCCGATGGCGTAAAGTAACGCGCCGTGGTCAGACGCAACGCTCCGTCACCGGAAATCGGGATGACCGTCTGAACCGAGCCTTTGCCGAACGAACGCGTCCCCATGATGACGGCGCGGTGGTGGTCTTGCAACGCACCGGCAACAATCTCGGACGCCGAAGCAGACCCGTTATTGATCAGCACTACAATCGGCAATCCGCCCGCCAAATCACCGGGCAGGGCGTTGTCGCGCTTGATGTCTTTTTCCTCACGTCCACGGGTCGAGACGATTTCGCCCTGCTCAAGGAATGCGTCGGACACGGCAATCGCCTGATCGAGCAATCCGCCTGGGTTGTTACGCAAGTCTATCACATAGCCTATGAGCTTGTCGCCAGTGTCCTTGGAAATGCTGTCGATGGCCTTTTTCAACCCGTCATAGGTGTTGCGGTTAAATTGTGTAACGCGAATATACCCGATGCTGTCTTGTTCGACGCGGAATTTGACGGGCTGGATTTTGATCGTATCGCGCACGATGCTCATAATAATCGGCTCGGCCACACCTTCGCGGCGAATGGTGATTTCAATCGGTGTGCCGACTTTGCCGCGCATTTTCTCGACCGCATCGTTGAGAGTCATGCCGAGAATTGGTTTGCCGTCGAGATGCGTAATCAGATCGCCGGCCTTAACACCCGCTTTGAAAGCCGGAGTGTCATCAATCGGGGAAACGACCTTGACCACACCCTGATCCATTGTGACTTCGATCCCCAGACCGCCAAATTCGCCCTTGGTCTGGACTTTCATATCGTCGAAATCTTTGGCGGTCAGATAATCGGAATGCGGATCGAGATTGGACAACATCCCCTTGATCGCATATTCGACCAGTTGTTCGTCAGTAACGGGTTCGACATATTTTTCGCGCACGCGCTCGAACGCTTCGCCGAACATCTGGAGTTGACGGTAGGTGTCTTCTTCCGACTGGGCGGGTGGAATATCTGCGGCAGAGGCAGTGGCGGCTTCCTGAGCCAAAGAACAATTCGGCAAAGCCAGCAAAGCCAGAACGAACAGAAGAGAAGAGTGGGATGTGGTCATCAAAAAAAACTCCAGAGAGGTTGAATTATTCAAGCTTGGCAAACTTTTGTGCGGGGTTAACGGGGGCACCGCGGTAACGAAGCTCATAATATAGACGCCCCGTGTAATCCGGCAACCGTCCGAGCGGTTCCCCCGCATCGACACTCTGCCCCACGAATGTATCAATTTTCCCCAGTCCTGCAACCAGACTGTGAAATTTATTCTTATGTTCCAACAGAATAATGCTGCCGTACTTTTTGAATGGGCCTGCATAACGGACAATCCCGCCCAGAGGAGCCACAACCACGGTCCCCGGTCGGGCCTCGATGGTCAACCCTTGCGATTTGGCCCCGATATCGTCGGTTTGCCCGAAACGGGTTTTAATTATTCCGGAAACCGGAAGGCGGGAATTGCCCAGAGAGGGTAAAGCCGCCTGCATTGCCTGCTCGATTTGGGGAGATGTGGGGCGCGAGCTGCGGGCATTCTGGGTCCGGCTTTCATCGGCCCGTTGTGCTAGAATGCGGTTTTTCTCGTCAACCTTGGCGATCAGATCGCTCAGATCCTTCGCCGATTTGGAAAGCTGGGCAATCGACTCTTCTCTTTTAGCAACCTGTTTTTTGGTGTCCTTCAGAGATTTTTCCCGTTCATCCATCAGCTTGTCGAGCTTGACCTGATCGGTCTTGAGTTTTTCGGTCGTTTCTTTGAGGGAGGCCTGTTTGTCAGTCAACTCGCCTTCAATCTTCTGTAGTTCATCAAGATCAAGTTTCAGCCTCTTGGCGCGACTGTCCAGCTCCGGCAAAATCGAACTGAGAACCGTTGCAGCCTGCGCCGTTTCTAACGGTGCATCTGGCCGCGCCACAAGAGTTTCGGGGGGGAGGCGACGAATGCGCTCCAACGCCAGTACCAGATCGGCAATCGACTTTTTCTGTTTTGACAGGGAATTGGTGAGGTCCGATTTATTCTTGCGCAGTTGAGACAAACGCTCTTCCAGCTCGCGCATCGACGTTTCATAATCCTGAACCTTGCCGGCAATGGAAATCAGGTCTTTTTTGAGACCCTTCATTCCCTTTTCAAGCGATTTGGCTTGTTTTTCGAGATCCTCTTGCTCCGACTTCTGCGCCTCCATTTGCTTGTTGATGCTGGAAAGCGACTCCCCTTTCTTCGGCGGGATTGGCGGCGAGGACGCAAGCGCGGGGGAGGCTAGCAGTAGAATAAGTACGGCAAATAAAACGCGCATCAAATCTACCCCTCGCGATGATAGGGGTGGCCGGCCAGTATTTGCTGGGCACGGTAGATTTGTTCAAGCAGCATAACCCTCACCATCACATGCGGCCAGGTTTGTTGCCCGAAACTGAGCAACATGTTGGCTTTGCCGCGGATTTCATCGGTGAATCCTTCGGCTCCGCCGATCAGGAAAGTGAGTTTGGTAATAGAGGCACTTGCCAGCCGTTCAAGCGTCCGCGAGAAGTCGAGACTTTTTAGCCCGTCCCCGCGCTCGTCCAGAACAATGATAAAAGAATCCTCGTCGAGCTTGGATAGGACCAAACGCTGCTCATGCTCTTGCTGGGTTTTGGAGTCGGTATATTTGCTCTCGACTTCAATGAGAGTGACATTCCATCTCAGCCGCTTGATATAATCTTCCTGCAGATCATACCATGGGCCTTTCTTGACCTTGCCGACAACAATCAAATCGATTTTGAACATACTTTGTTCATATCCGATTCTCGGAACTTACAGAAGACGTTCCCTAAGAAAAAAGCCGGATGTTCAACGTCCGGCTTTGTATTCTAGTGCGCGTGATGAGCGCGGGGTCGAGAAGGGACTGGCGCGATATCCTGCCGCCACATTTTCTCGATATTATAGAAATCCCTGACTTCGGGGCGAAACAAATGGACGATGGCGTCACCGCAATCGACGACGACCCAGTCCGCGGTGGGCAGGCCTTCAGTCCTCAGGACCTGAAATCCGTATTGGGGAAGTTTTTCTTCGAGCTTGCCGGCAAGGGCAGCAACCTGACGCGACGACGTCCCGCTGGCAACAATCATATAATCTGCGAGTGAGGATTGCCCGTTCAGGTCAATCGATTCGATTTCTTCGGCTTTATTCTCGTCCAGAACGTGTAGGATAGCGTCTTTCAGAGTGTGCGGAGTATTCTCTCCGGCTTTAATATGATTTCCCAAAGGTTGCGTTGTCCTTTCTCCAAAGTTAAATAAAAGCCATATAAAAAGCCGCTAGGCTGCACAACAGCTAAGCGGCTGATATAGCAAAGTCGCACTGGTTTCGTCTATAAAATTATGTCTAAGTCTATAACCTGATACCATCCCTTATATTTTACCCCTTTTGGGCTAGGAGTGCAAATCCCCTTATTTTCCGTCTTTCTGCGACCGGATCAGGGTTGACGACATCGGGTTGCGCGATTCGCTGAAAATCCAGTAAATTCGGCCTTTTTCAAGGGGAGGCCGCCCGCCTTGATGCAGCGCGCAATGGATCATGCTCCCCACCCGACGGAAAACGGTATTACGCACCACCCCGTGATGGGTTGGCCTCCCGACAAAGGCAAACGGAATGGTGTGGATCAGGTCTTTCCACCGCCGCCATTTGTGGAATTCATGGGCGATCTCGGTTCCGGCCAGCCACACAAATTCCGTATCGGGGAAATGTTTACGCAGATGACGCACAGTTTCGGACGTCAGATTGGTTCCGAATGCTGTCTCAAGGTTAGATACCACCATGCGCGGGTCCTGAATAAGATCGCGACACCATCCGGCCCGTACCTCGGCATTCGGCAGCTCTTTATGAGATTTGAGCGGATTGCCTGGAGTGACCAGCCACCACACGGCATCCAGCCCCAGATATTTCATCGCAATTTCGGAATTGTGGACGTGCCCTTCGTGCGGCGGATTGAATGACCCACCAAGAAGCCCCACCCGTAGTCCAGCCCATCGGCGCCGGTCGAAT
>Ga0116142_10003075_pt1 | contig 17132 bp, 14 predicted proteins | sample AD_UKC033_MetaG_FD_89785 | JGI IMG/M metagenome (GOLD analysis project Ga0116142, IMG submission 89785) | Active sludge microbial communities of municipal wastewater-treating anaerobic digesters from USA - AD_UKC033_MetaG | ecosystem: Engineered > Bioreactor > Anaerobic > Digestate | place: USA... | reverse complement strand
GAAGGCGAAGGGGAAGGTGAGGGTGAGGGCGAAGGCGAGGGTGAAGGCGAAGGCGAAGGTGAAGGTGAAGGCGAAGGTGAAGGCGAGGGTGAAGGCGAGGGTGAAGGCGAAAGCGAGCCGCTCAGGGTGCTGATTCTCGGCGACACCGTCGTACATGTCGCCCGGCGCGCTTCCCACACTTTTCAAACCAGCGCATCCGGCGGCGTCGGCCCGATATCATTCCAGTGGTATCATGAGTCCGACACGAAAACCTTAATCCCGATCCCCGATGCAAATGCCCCGAGTTACACCTTGCCGAAGATTGAGTTCGCGCATGCCGGATACTACGTCTGCGTAGTGTCCGACCTGTGGACGTCCGTCCATTCCGATGCGGTGCAACTTGTTGTGCTGCCCGGTGCGGCCACAGCCGGCCTCCTCGGACTGGCCGCCTTGACAGTGCTGACCGCGGTGACGGGCGCGACAGCCTCCGCAAGGACTCGTCGCCGGACATAGACGCGGACACTCCCACGCCCGCGGCCTCAAAGAACGCCCGTCCGCTCATTCGATGATTGCTGGTCATTCCTCGGCTCCTTCATCCGGCCGTTCGCGCTTACCCAACGGACCTTCTGATCGCTTTGGTCCTTTTGGTCGCTTTGGTCCTTTTGCCCCCGTTGTGTCACTAGCTGCACCCGCCGATGCAAGTCGTACCTTGATCGCGGCCAAAGGCCGCGCCACCCCGCTGCCAGAAGCCGTTGCATGCGCCATCCCCTGAAGGGTATTATGGATTTTCTGGAGTTTGATGCCGCATTCAACGGAGTTGCATCCAAGGAGATTCGAACATGGCAACAGAACCTTCGCGGGGACAGGTGAGTCGGCGGGACTTCATGCGGCGGTCGGCGCAGGCGGCCGCGGGCGCGGCGCTCGGCGGCGCCGCTGCGGCGCACGCGGGCGCGCACGTTTACAAGTCGATTCTGCCGCAGAGCATCATCGGCGCGAACGAGAAGATCTACACCGGCCACATCGGCACGGGCGGCATGGGCCGGGCCAATCTCGGCTTCGTCATGCAGCGCGACGACATGGAGATCGTGGCGGTCTGCGACCTCTATCGCAAGAACCTCGAGCGGGGCGCGCAGATGGCTTCGCAGAAATTTCCGAACATCACGAAGCACCACGATTTCCGCGAACTGCTTGAAAACAAGGACATCGATGCGGTCGTTATCGCGACCCCGGACCACTGGCATTGCCTCTGCACGCTCTATGCCGCGGACGCGGGAAAGGACATCTATTGCGAGAAGCCGCTTTCCACCACCATTGAGGAAGGCCGCGTCATGATTGAGACGGTGCGGCGGAACAAGGTGGTGTTCCAGGGCGGCAACATGCAACGGAGCGGCGCCCATTTTCAGGAGGCCATGGCGCTCGTGCGCGACGGCTACATCGGCCCCGTCGGAAGCGTCGAGGCGTATATCCACGACGAGGAAACCACGGACGGCATCGGCATGGGCGATGACGATCAGGCCAAGTGGGAGAAGGAGGGGCTGGATTGGGAATTCCATCAGGGCTGGGTCGAACACCGCCCCTTCAATACAAACCGCTGGATTTACAATTTCCGTTGGTTCCTCGATTACTCCGGCGGCAAGATCACGGATTGGGGCGCGCACCTCATCGACGTCGCGCTCTGGGGCATGGGCGACGCCGAGAAGCAACCGATCTCCGCCTGCGCCATGGGCGGCAAGTACGTCGTCAACGACAACCGTACCACGCCCGACACGCTCGATGTCGTCTGGGAGTACGACACCTTCACCCTCAAGTTCTCCAACCGCGTTTGGAACCAGTTCCTGCCGCAGGGATTCCAAAGCCACGGCGTCCTCTTTCACGGGCCGCTGGGCACGCTGCGGGTCGACCGCGGCGGCTACGAGGTCTATCCCGTGCCGAACAACGGCGGGTGCGAACCAAAGAAGCGCGGCGGAAGCCCGATCAACGAGCCGCACTGGGAGAATTTCTGCCAGTGCGTCCGCGAACGCAAAGATCCCATCTCGACCGTCGAACTCCTCCACAACACGACGCGCACCTGCCACATGGGCACCTGCTCGTACGTGGCCGGCGGCAGGCTCTACTGGGACCTCGAAACGGAGCGGTTCAAGGGCGAGGACGAGACCGCGAAGAAAGGCAATGCATGGGCGTATCGGCCGTATCTGAACGGCTGGTGTCTGAAAGCGCCCTATCAGGTCGGCTGATCGCGCAGACGGTTGATAAGCAAGCGCCCCGGCCGCTCGTTGCGAGCGCCGGGGCGCATCATATGCGGTTGCGATCTTCTACTCCGCGTCGCGCGCCCCCCGCCGCCGGGCAAGCCCGGCCGTGCCCAACGCCGTCACGCATGCCAGAAGCCCGCACAGGCCCAGCCCTCCCAGCAACGGCAGGGCCGATGCCCCGACACTCCCGTCCAGAAGCGGATTCAGTGCCGCGATAACGTAATCCGCGCGGTCCAGGCTGGCACTTACGGTGTTCAAGTATTCTTGCGCGTTGGTGAGGCTGTCGACGTCCGGATCGCCTTGCGGCGCCAGCGGTTCGCCCCAGGCCTTGGCGGCGCCGCCCGCGACGCGATACGTACCCGTCAGCGACAGGCTGGCGACGATGGTCTGTTGCAGTTCCGTGCTGACCGCCAGAAGCGCCGCCGCCACGTTCTCGTACGGCGCGGCAAGCGCGTAGCCCGGTTCCGCCCGCAGCGTCTCAAGGTTGTGGAGGAACGCGCAGGCCGCGGCATTGCGCAAGGGGCCGGATCGCTTGCACAACACTTCGCTGAACAGGGCCACCTCCCAACTGTCGATGATACCGGTCAGGTCGAGGTCGGTTGTATTCCAGTCTAGACTCAACAAGCCGTATACCGCCGCGCCTTCCGCGTCGAAATCCGGGCACGGTCCGGTCCACGGGCACGTCTCTCCCTCGCCCTCTCCCTCGCCCTCTCCTTCTCCTTCTCCTTCTCCCTCGCCTTCGCTGCTCAGCGGGCATTGACACCCGAAATGCAGTTCCCAGCCCGTGAGCGATCCGGTCTCGAAGAAGTCGCTCGTCTGAATCCTCAGCCGCCACGTGCCCGCCGCATTCACGCCGGTGAAGGCCGATAGGTTGGACTGCGGCCGGAAACAGCCGGTGAACGGCGCCACACCCGCGCTGAGGTGCGTCGCGGCTTGGTCGTCCAGCACGGTGTCCGTGAAGTTGCTGCCGCCGCCGCCCACGCCGGTGAACAGCGTGATCTCGGTGCCGATGGGCGATCGCAAATTGACGGTGAGGTCCACGTCGAAGGGATACGTGATGTTGAGTTTGACGTTCAGGTCGCTCACAACGAGGGGCCCCGGAACCACCAGCGTCGATTCAGTTACCGGGAACACGATGTAATCGATGAGGCGCGGCACATCGGTGCTCGCATAAACGAGACACTCGCCTTCTCCTTCACCTTCTCCCTCACCTTCACCTTCTCCCTCGCCCTCGCCTTCTCCCTCGCCCTCGCTTGCCTGAAGGTTCCAGCCCATGTCGTTCAAAGCCGCGCCCGTGACGTCGATGCCGCTGAAAACGCTCGTGAGCACGGGCTCCATGAGCAAGTCCGGCGTATGACCCGATTCCCAGTGCGAAATGCTCGATCCCGCTTGATACGTTCCCGGCGCGAAAATCTCGACTTCGCCCTGGGCGTTGACGAACGGGGCGGGACTCGAAATGCCCGCGCCCATGATGCTCGACCCCTTCCAGTACACCTCGCCGCTTGTGAGCGCCGCCAGCCGCTCCGTGTTCGTCATATCGGTGAAGTTCTTGTTCACGGCCCCCGTGCGTCTCAGGTTCACCGCGTAGGCGTCCGGAAACCCATTGAAAAAGCCGCCTGTCACCGGATCGATCATGTCGAAGAAACCGAAAGCATGGCCGAACTCATGCAACGCTACCGAAACGAAATCCACCGTTCCCCCGGGCGGGTTGCCGTCCGTACCGTAATAGAACGTCGTCGACCCCAGCACCACCGGCCCGTCCACGTCCGAATTGAACACCGCCGCCATGTGGAAACCCGCGTTCGGGCCGCTCGAAGACGGGATGCTGACCCCGATGAGCTGGCTGGCAAGCGGCACCGGATACCACGTCCCCGCGAGCGGTAGAGCGGGATCGTCGCGCACGCTCGCCGTCGAGCCCGCCTGACCGAGCACCGCGGAGCTTGCGTCGCCGCCGAGCGGATCGAAAGTTGCCTTGAGTTCGAGGTCGATGGCGCCATCGAGCTGACTGGTCCACACGGCGACGGCGTGTTCCAGCGCCGCGCGGCGCGGCGCGCCCAGCGTGGCGTCGTTGAAGCCTTCGCCCGCGCTGTCCGCATACGTGATGTTCACGTTGAACGCCGCTCCGGCTGCGGGCGCGATCAAGAGCCCCAGGACTGCGGAGCAAGTGAATAGGGTGCGGGTACGCATGACTATTCCTCCCCCTCGGCGGTCCCTGGCGCGGCATCGCCGACAGGGACGCACTCAACGTGCACCTTCCCGTCCGGGCCCACGTGCGCAATGGCCGCGTTCTGCCAGCCGTCGTTGAAATTCACCAGCACGCCGCCTCGGTCCGTCTGCTCCATGGTGAATCGGCTGAACGACCGCGTTACGCCCGGCTTTTTCGGAAGCGCGCCCGCCGGCGGCGCGACCAGGTTGCCCGCCTCGTCCACATACGCCTGGACGGCCGGTCCGGTTTCGACGCCGGGCATCGACGGGGAGGCGGGCGTTGCCGCGATCTCCCCGTCCGCGGGAAGCGGCGTGTCACTGCCCCCCAGGACAAACGCGCCCAGCGCGATTAGCGCGGGCACGGCGGAATACAACGCCAATCGAATAAGACGCCGCATGACGATTCCTCCTACTTGGGCCTATAGCCATTCCCTGACCGGGGCTGTAGGTCTCGCCCCGAGTCGGCCTCATACACCAGAATTCCGCAGCTCCATCACCCCCGGCGCCAAACAGCCAATGAGACTACAATATCTGAAGGCGCGCAATTCGTCAAGTGCGCGAATCGAGCGCATCTTCACGTTCGGCATGCCCCGTCCTGAATCAACTGCCCTATTCCTTTCCGGCGTTCCGGCGGCAGACGGTCCCGTCCAGGTCGCTACTCGTCCGCGGACCGAAGCGGGCGGAGCAACCGCTCGCGAAACTCCGGCTCACGCAAGAGAACGGCTTGCAAAAACGAGAAGCTGTACGTGAGGTGGCCTTCATACCCGCACGTATTGCCTTGCCAGTCGAAGAATTCCGCGCCGCGCGGATATTGATCCACAATGCCGTTCTGGAAGGCGCCGCCATTGGGGAAAACACCGCGCCGCTGGCGCTCAAGCATGGCGTTCAAGATGAGGTCGCCCTTTTCACGCTCGCCCGTCATATACAGCGCGGTCATGAAGTGCACCGCGTCGCTCACACAACAGCCCCCGTTCAGATACTTGCCGAAAGTGTCTGTGCCGTCCTCGCGTTCCGGCGCGCCGCAAATCGAGGCCGCCGGATTGCCGGGCTTCGGCTGGAGGTAGTCCCCCCGGCGGACGGGCGTGAGCGTGAGCGGAACACCCAAGTCAAAGCGCGTGAAACCCGCCTCCTCGATCTTCGCCCACAGGCGAAGCAGAATATCGCGGGCGGTGTCCGCCGGGACCAGCCCGTACACGATTGCAAGGGCATTGATCATGGGCGACCCCAGGTTGTGCAATTCCCCATCCTCGCTCTTCCACCTCGCAACCCAGCCGGTTGCCGGGTCGAACAGCGTGGGGAAGTACCGTTGTTTCAGACGGTCCGCCAGCAGCGTGTAGCGGGCGCGCTGCTCCTCGCGGCCCAGTTTCGCCTCCAGGTCCGCGAGGCACCGCCATGCGCGATACGTCAACACGTTGCTGTAGGCGTCCTTGTGCCCCGCATTGATCGTGTCATAAGCCGACGCGCTGCGCGCCGGATCGAACAGCGTCCCGTAATTGCCGCTGTGCGTGCACTCCACGAGACCGTCCCCGTCCACGTCGCGTCCCGCGAGGTAGTCCGCCACGAACTCCAGACGCTCGATCCGCCCTTCCAGCCAGTCGGCGTTGCCCGTCGACTCCACGTAATCCCACGCGGCGATGATCGGACTCGCGTTCGCGTCCAACATGTCGCCATAGTCCCAGTAGGCCACCACCTCGCCTGTGGAGCGCGTCTTCTCCATGATCCAGTAGTCCACCGTCCGCCGGACATGCGCCGCGATGGAGACGCCCGGCGCGATTTCCGGCGTGAAAAACGCCTGGTCCGCGTAGAGGTGGATAAGGCAACTGACCGGATCGCTGATGACATTATTCGAGAGGATGCCGGGTGGCGCGCTGAACGGATGCCCTTGATCGCCCCAGCGCGCGCTCGGTTGCCAGATGTTGAACCAGCCGCGCCGCGCGTCGCGCCAGCGGGCCGTGTCGTGGAATCCCTCCGGCATGCCCAGCAACAGCGGTGTGAATCGGAGGGAACAGACGGCTGGCAGGTCGAGAACGAAATCCACCGTGTGTTGCTTACGGCTGCCCACAAGCTCGCCCGCGATATCAGCGCTTTCGTCCGAGGTCACGAGCACCTGGCCGAAATCCGGCGCGCTCAGGACTGCGGGCAGCCGCAGGCTGCCGTCTGCGGTCCATGAGGCAGGGAATACGGTGGTCGCGGCCATGCGCGCATCGAAGGGAAACACGAGTCGGACCCGGTCGCAGCCGCTCCCCTTGAAACCCATGGTCATAATTGCGTCATTAAGACCAATCGTCCACACCAACGTGGCGGATTCACCCGAACGGACCCGGTAGATGACGCGCGCCGCGTCCGCCGATACCCTTTCGCCAACCCCGTCGCGCCATTCTCCCGCGGCTCGGAGTTGCGGCCCGACCGGCGCGCGCAGGAGATTGTTCTTGGCGCGGTCGCCGCCCGCGGTGTCCCAACTCAACGCGGTGATCGCCGCATGGTCCGCGTCGGTCTCGACGCGCAGTACGGTCCCCGCTGCGGGATGACACAGTGCCCCTGCGGTCAACAGCGGCAACACGAGCCCCATAACCGGCATTGGATACGCGCACGCACCGTGTAACATCGCCGAACCTCCCCGTGTGCTGTCTGCCGGCGCACGCATCCCCGACACAAGTCCGCCTCGCGCCAAACGAGGCGTTTCCCGGCGGTGATGCAGGTCCTCAACGAGACGCGCGCACGACGTAACGGCCAAGCTCTTAACACGCGCCGAAGGGATGAACTTGCGGGTGAAGCGTGGAACGAAGCGCTGATAACGCGGTCAGAACGCCGATTTGGCCCCCGACCCGGATTGCACGTACTCTCCCTCGGACGAATCCGTGCCGGCCGCCCCGGCGACAGCCTCGCACAGCGCGACCCATTCGTCATCGGACATAGCGTCACAATCGCCCGACTCGAGCGCCGCTTTGCACAGCGCCTGCTCGCGCCGGGTCGCCGCCGAGTCATGCCGTCCCGTCGGTGCGTCGCATCGCTTAGGCTTCATCATGATACACTACTTCCCGCTATGAGGACGCCGGACTTACGGTCGTGCCGTTACAAAACGCGCACGTTCCGTGCTTCCAGTCCCTTTCGGCCCTGGCCAACCTCAAACTCGACGCGCTGACCATCGATCAAACTCTGATCGGCGCCCTCGATGTTCGAGCGGTGGACGAACAAATCCTTGCCGTCGCTGTCCGCCGTAATAAAACCGTAACCCTTTTGATCACTAAAGAACTTCACCGTACCCGTAGCCACAAACACATCCTCCTGCCGCATACGGCCCGAGCACGGTGCACTCTTGTCTGCGACTCGGGGAATATATGTGGCGTTTCGCACACACTACGAGGGACAAAGGCGAACCCTTACATCCCGGGCACGTAGTCTAGCAGCCCCGTGCCGAAAAATCAAGGAAAATTCGACGAGAACCATACCCGCCGTCTTGGCGGCCATGCGCGGAGACCCTGCCTCGCGCCAACAAAAGCCTTGACAGCACCGCCAAAGAGCGTATCATATAAGAGGGCACATAAACGAAGGAGGGCTGGTCATGGCCGCGCATCAGATGATCGACCTGCTGCGATTTACCGAACAATTCCACAAGGACCTCGCCGACTATTACGAGCGCCTGGGCCACGAGATGCGCCGCGAGGACGTTCGGCAAGCGCTCGATTACATGGCCCACCACGAGCGGTGCCTGCAACTGTGCTTTCATGACTATGAAGTCGCCGCGCCTAAGCCCGTGACCCAGGCGTGGCTCAAGAACCCGCCCGATTTCCAATATCCGGACGGGCTGCGCGAGAAGCGCGTGAATCCCGAAATGTCCGTCGAGGAAGTCCTGGGCCTCGCCATCCGATTTGACGAGGCGCTCATCGCATTCTATCAGCGCCTCGCGGAACAGGCCCTTCCCGGCGACCTCCGCGCCGCGATCGACGCCATCCTCGAAATGGAGCGAGAAGAAGAAAAGCGCTTGGTTCGAGGGCTCCAGGACCTTTGATCCGCGGGCCGTCGCAGCGCCGCAATGACCCCCTGGATCGCCTCAACCTCGGGCGCCGGGGGCGACTCTCGCGTCGTCCGATACCCGGGCCCCGTCTTTATCCGTTACGTCCCTTGCGTCCCTTACGTCCTTTGGGCAAGCGCGTCCTGCGCTTCGGCGGGCGGCGGCGGCGGCTCGGTCGCGAACGCGAATTCGAGTTGCAGGCGCCGTATCAGGCTGTAGCGCTTGAGGAGGCGCAGCGTCTGCAGCGTCGCCGAGGGCGCGTACTGGCCGTAGGCGCTGACCTTGAACAGCACTTCTTCGAGCAGGGTCGGGAACTCGATGACATGATCAATATCGAGGTCGCGCAGCAAGCGTAGCGCCCGGTCCCGCGCATCCGGCGACGCGGGCAGCTCCGAAATGACCAATACCGTCGCGAACTCGCGCCCGCCGAAGACCTGTCGCGCCAATTGGCGCGTCTCCTCGTAGGCGACGTGGCCCAGCACCGGATTCGCCTCGATGACCGACGCGTAGAACCGGTCCGCATGCCACGCGCGAACCTCGACCACGGCCCGCTGCAATCCCGCGACGTCGCCCGGCTCGATCAGAAAGTCCACGGGCCGCACGGCCTCGGGCCGCGAGTTCTCGACGAAAAGAAGCAGCGGGGCGTCGCCGGCCAGAGCGGGCAAAGCGCTCACGGAGGCGGGCTGGGCGTGCCGCCAATAAGGCAATACCTGGAACAAGTTCAACTCGAAGCATTCCCGGGCCAATTGCACGTTGATGTCGCTCATGGCTCACCGCCTTCCTTGCCGAGGTCGGCCAGCGCCGCGCCGAGACGATGATTCGGATCAAGGAGAAGAATCTGTTCGCCCAGTTCGCGCGCGTTCTCGATGCGGCCCAGATGTTGCAGGCAGAGCCCGCGCTTCGCGAGCACGTCCGCGCGCGTGAACGTCTCGCCGTAGCTCGTGTAGCGGCGTCCCGGCTCGGCGCGGTCCTCCGCCGCGCGGAAGAAGTCCAGCGCCTTCGTGTAGTCCTCCTTCACGAAGCAGACCTCTCCCCGAAGATAATACGCCTCGGGCGCCTCCGGACTCGATTCGATGGACTTCTCGAGGAGTGCGTCCGCTCGGGTGAGGGCCTCGGCGGCGTCCTCGAGAAACCCCGCCAGACGCGCCGCCCGACCCAGCAGGAACAGCCCCGCGAAATTGGCGCCGCCCAAATTCACCGCCGCCCGCGCCAACTCCGTCGCGGCGTCCCATTGGCACTCGTCATAAGCGCATTGGGAAAGGCCGAGATGGGCGCGAGCATCATTCTCCTTGATCGCGATGGCGTCGCTGAAGTGCTTGCGCGCTTCCTCCGCGTGACCAAGCTCGAGCAGCGCGAAACCCAAATCCACGCGCGGCGGGACAAGCCTCGGGTTGATCGCCAGCACCCGACGCAGCAGCTCCGCCGCCTTCTCCGACTGGCCCGTGCGCAGGTAGCACCGCGCGAGTTGGTGGAACGCGGCAAGGAAGGAACTGTCGAGCTGCACCGCCTGCTTGAATAGCGCAATGGCCTGCTCGACGTCGCCCTTCATAGCGGCGGTCAGCCCCTCGTCATAGTAACTCTCCGCACTTTCGCCTCCGAAAGCCATCGGATACTCCTCTTATGCGCCCGACCGCAGCGCCTCGAGCGCGGCCCGCGCCTGCGCCTCGTCCACGTCCGTCCGCTGCACGACAACGCCCAGCGCCGTCGGCAGGATAAACTTCATCGTTCCGGCCCGCACCTTCTTGTCCTTGCGCATCGCGCGCAGCGTGTCCTCGACGGGCAACTCCGCCCACGCCGTAGGCAGGCCGTACGCAGCGAGGCACCGGCGCTGCCGCGCGACAAACCCGTCATCCACCATGCCAAGGTCCCGCGCGAGCGCCGCCGCCGCGCACATGCCCAGCGCCACCGCCTCGCCGTGCAGGAAACGCGCAAAATCCGTTACCACCTCGATGGCGTGCCCGAACGTATGCCCGTAGTTCAAATTCGCGCGCCGGCCCTGCTCCGTCTCGTCCTCGGCCACGATGACCGATTTGATCTCGCACGACCGCACTATCGGAACACGCAGCGCCTCGAGGTCCATGCCCAATACCGCGTCCCGACGCTCCTCCATATAGGCGAACAGCGCCGCGTCCGCGATGACGCCGTGCTTGATGACCTCGGCCAGACCCGCGCGCAGTTCCCGCTCCGGCAGCGTGCGCAGCAGCGCCATATCGATGATCACCGCCCGCGGCTGGTGGAACGCGCCGATGCTGTTCTTGCTCAGCGGATGGTTCACCCCCGTCTTCCCGCCCACGCTCGAATCGACCTGCGCCACGATCGTCGTCGGAATCTGCACAAACGGCACCCCGCGCATGAAGACCGCCGCCGCGAACCCCGCCATGTCGCCCGGTACCCCGCCGCCAAGCGCGATGATCAGGCTCGACCGGTCAAGCCCCCCATCGAGAAAGCAGCCGCACATCTTCTCGATTTCATCGAGCCGCTTGTGCTCTTCCCCCGCTGGCATCGTGTACGTCACGCAACGGAAGCCCGCCGCCGCCACCAGCGCCTCGACCCGCGCCCCATGGAGCAGGCCCACCTGCGTGTCCGTCACGAGACCCACCGCCCCGCGCGCGCCTACACCGCGCAGGACTTCCGGCAGCCTGTCCAGCGTGTCCTCCCCGATATGGATCGGGTAGGACCGCGCGCCGAGCGCGACGTTAAGTACGGTTGTTTCCACGTGGCTCCGTTCCGTGTCTGATTTCAAGACGGGCCTGTCATGTCTGACGTCCAACCCGCAACTTCGATGACGTCCGCGCGCGCCCCGAAGCGCCGCGCCGAAACGCCAGATTACTCGTTAGGGATTCTTGCACGTTACACCGCCAATTGTCCAAGGAGTTTACGTGCGCCGGAGGGTTCGCCTCGCCTGCTTCCTTCGCGCCGCCGCGCAAGCCCATGCTACACTCGCGCGGGAGGAGTCGCCGCCATGAGCACGCCCGATATCGAGGCGTTTCTGCGCGCCATGCGCGAGGTCCTGCCGGACGACGCGGTGTGCGCCGATGCGACCGCCCGCGACCGCTACGCGCGCACGACGCAACCCGCGGGCACGCGGCCCGCCGCCGTCCTTTTCCCGGCGACGACGGAAGAGGTCGCCGCGATTGTCCGCCTCGCGAATGATCACCGGGTCGCGTTGTATCCCATTTCGCGCGGACGCAACCTGGGCTACGGCGACGCCTGCGCCCCGACGGAAGGCGCGGTCATCCTCGATCTCGGCCGCATGAACCGCATCCTCGAATTGGACACGCGCCTCGGCTACGTCGTCATCGAGCCGGGCGTCACGCAACAACAACTCTTCGATCACCTCCGGCGCCACGCCCCCGATTATTGGATGGACGCCACCGGCGCGGGGCCCGACGCGAGCATCGTGGGCAACGCGCTCGAACGCGGCTTCGGCCACACCCCCTATGGCGACCACGTGCGCACCACCTGCGGCATCGAGGTCGTCCTGCCGAACGGGCGCGCGGTCCTCACCGGCTTCGGCCATCATGCGAACGCGCGGACCGTCCACGTCTACCCCTACGGCGTCGGGCCCGCGGTCGACGGCCTGTTCATGCAGTCCAACCTCGGCATCGTCACGAAACTCGGTCTCTGGCTCCAGCCCGCGCCCCGCGCATTCACCTTCTTCTACGTCAAAGTCGACCGCGATGCCGCCCTCGAACCGGTCATCGATCGCCTGCGCGCCCTCCGCATGGACGGCGTGTTGAACAGCGCCGTACACGTCGGCAACGACCTCCGCATTGTCAGCAGCCAGCAGCAATATCCCTGGGAGGCCGCAGACGGGCGCACGCCCCTGCCCGATCCCGTGCGCGCGGCGCTCCGGGCGCGCTGGGGCGTCGGCGCATGGAACGTGTCCGGCAGTCTGACCGGGACGCGCGATCAGGTGCGCGGCGCGCGCCGCATGCTCAAGCGCGCCATGCGCGGCCTCGGCCGCGTCGTCTTCGTCGACGACGCCCGCCTTGCCCTGGGCAATTGGGTCGCGGGCGCGCTCGGGCGATTCGGGCTCGGCGCGCGCTTGCGGCGGCAACTCGAAGCCCTCCGCCCAAACTACGGCCTCCTGAAGGGCATCCCCACGGACTTCCCGTTGCAGGCCCTCGCCTGGCGGCTGCGGAAAGCCCCTGCGCAATGGGACGATCCCCTCGCCGCAGCCTGCGGCCTGCTTTGGATATCCCCCGTCGTCCCCGCCACAGGCGAAGACGCCCGCGCCGTCCTCGATATCGTCGCGCCGCGCTTCCACGAGGCCGGCTTCGACCTGCTCGCCACCTTCACCTTCATCAACGAGCGCGCCATGATCGGCATCTTCAACATCTCCTTCGACAAGACGCTCTCTGAAGAATGCGCCGCCGCCGCCCGCTGCTACCACGCCGTCATGGACGCCCTCCTCGACGCGGGCTATCCCCCTTACCGGGTGGCCGTCCACGGCATGGCCCGACTCTGGCGCGACGACGATACCTTCCAAGACCTGCTCCGCGACCTCAAGCGCGCCCTCGATCCCGCCGGCATCCTCGCGCCGGGCCGGTACATACCCGAGGAAAGCGGCGCTCCTATCCGTCATTCCCGCGAAAGCGGGAACCCAGAAACACAAGAATAGCACCTAACCAGACGTCAGAAGAGGCTGAAAAATCATGCAAGACTCCACGAACAAGCGCGGACTACTGCTCCTCGTGTTCCTCACCTGCCTGACGTGCGTCGCCGGTGCCGTCGAGGTCCAGGTGCTCGCCGAAGAAGAAGTCTACGCCTTCGTGAGCCCCGACAACGGGTCCGGGCCCATGTGGGCCTACGGCAGCACCGAGATCGCCCGCGCCGACGACCGCGTCTTCGTCTGCCAGATGGAGACCGGCGAAGGCGTCCCGCCGCTCAGCAACACCCGCTGGCGCCTCCTCGAACGCCGTGACGCGGGCTGGGTGGCCGTCGCCGAGGCCGACCGCTTCGTCCAACGCGAGCCGTGCCCGCTCGCCGTCATCGGCGACACGCTTTTCCTGTCCGTGAACGACTCGACCCAGCCCCCCGGCACGAAGTACGGCAACTGCGAGCCTCACGTGCTCCGTTTCACGTTCACGGACGGCGAGGTCGCGCGCGCCAAGCTCTCACCCGCCTGGGCCAAACAACACACCTTCACCGACCACAGCTACCGCGGCTTCGCGGCGGACCCGCCCGCGGGCAAAGTGGTCCTGCTCAACATCGACGCGAACACCAGCGAGCAGAACGCCTGCCTCATGACCGCCGACGGGGAGACCGTCGGCACGGCGTCCGTCAGCTTCCCGATTCGCGCCTGCTACCCCCAGGTCGCGCTGCGCGGGAACGCCGTTCACGTCCTGGCCATCGGCGACATCGTCGAGCCGATCCCCGAGTGGCGGACCTACAAGTTCGATCAGACCCAAAGCGCGTGGGACTACGTCTTCCGCATCCTCTACTACACCCGAACGCACGACATCGCCAAGTCGGCCTTCGCCGCGCCCCTCGACATCGCCAACGTCGACGCCACCGGCGGCCACATCTCGAACCAGGACCTCTGGATCAGCCCCGACGGCGACGCCTACATCCTCTACACCGAGCGCGAAGTGGCCTCCGCCCTCCTGCGCGACAAGTTCTTCCCCGGAAAGTCCATCATCGCCTCGCTGCGCCTCGCCATCGTGAGCGGCGGCCCGGCGCCCGAGGGCCCCGCTACGGACGACATGGACAACTGCGACAAAACCGATAAGCCCGATAGGTCTGATCGGTCTGATCGGTCCGATCGGTCCGATCCGTCCGATCCGTCCGATCAGTCCGATCTGTCCGATAAGTCCGACGAAGCGGCTGCCGCGGCCGCCGACGCCGGCGCGGTCATCGCGCGCCGCCTCCTCTACCCCGGCGACGAAAACACCCAACCCGGCTGCGCCCGGCTCCACGTCGCCGCCGATGGCACTCTCTACGCCGTCCTCTACGTCACCGGACCCGACCCCGGCAACAAGCTCCTCCAGGTCCATCCCCCCGTCGAGAACCCGCCCCTCATCCCCATTCCCGCCCAAGCCCCGCTACCGTCCTTCTGCCTCGCCGGCGTCCGCGCCGGAAACGCCCCCTCCAACACCATCGACCTCCTCGGCCAGGTCGGCAACACCCTCCGCTACCTCCAGGCGCGCATCGCGCCGAATAGTCCCGCGGCTGCACAGGCGTCTCGCCCGTGATTGACTTCCGAGGGCGACCCCTGAATCATGGGCGGGTCGCCTATGCCACGGCGTAGGGCGCGAACAGAGGAGCAACGATGCGGGACAGGAAGCATTCAAGGTGCAAGCGCGTTATCTTCGCGGTCTTGTCGTTGTGTCTGGCTCTCGCGTGGGCTGCGGCGGAAACGCCGGTCATCGGCGTGGTGTATACGACGGCGCAGCACGATCGGCTCGAACGGGAGGGCAAGGACGACCTGCGGCGGTATCGCGCGGCCATCGAGGAGAACGGCGGCGCGGTGGCCGTGTTGGCGCAGTCGTTTGATCGGGCGGCGCTCGACGCGGCGCTCGCGTCGTTGGACGGGGTGTTGTTGCCGGGCGGGATCGACGTGGACCCGAAGTTCTACGGCGAGGATCGGCATGACAAGCTCGAGGAGACGGATGCGGCGCTGGACGAACTCGAATTCACGGCGCTTGACTACGCGATCGAGCGCGGGCTGCCGGTGCTCGGGATTTGTCGCGGGCACCAGGTGATGAACGTCCATTTCGGCGGGTCGCTCACCCAGGACATCCCGTCGCATTTCGAGGGGAACCCGCCGGTCGCGCACCGGTTCCCGTTATCGAGCAAGGAACGGCGGGAGCATCCCATCGTGATCGAGGAAGGCACGGTGCTGCACGAGGTTTTCGGCGTCACGCGGCTGGTCGTGAATACGTATCATCATCAAGCGGTGAAGCGGCTCGCGGACGGGTTCGTCGTGTCCGCGCGAACCGAGGACGGCCTCGTCGAGGCCATCGAGCGCCGGGAACCGCCGTTCATGCTCGGCGTCCAGTTCCACCCCGAGCGGCTGCGCGCGAAGGACGCCCGGTTCGACGCGCTGTTCGCGCGCTTCATGGACGAGGTGCGCCGCGCACGACGGGATCGGGCGCACGCGGAGTCGCCGTCGGGAGATCAGCCGCGGTAGATGAACCCTCGCCCATTCCCACGCGGAGGGGCATTCTTTGCGACCTTGGTGTCCTTGCGTGACGCAAGAGAAGAACCCTCACGCCAAGACGCAAAGCCTGCAAAGCGTGTGCCCGAACCAAGTCCTTCTTTCCGTCCTTTTGGTCCTCTTGGTCCTTTTGGTCCTTTCGGCCCAGGTGTGTCACTTACTGCACTCGCCGACGCAAGATTCTGGTCGCGGCAAAAATGCCGCGCTGGCCCGTGAGATGCCCCCGACCGACGCGGATGGTATAGTAAGCGCCCGACCACGAGACGAAACGGAATCACACCATGATCTCTCTGCCGGAAATGGGCCGCGTCCTCGCGTTGGACGTGGGCGAAGTGCGCACGGGCGTCGCGGTCAGCGACCCCATGCGCATGATCGCGTCGCCGCGCGACACCATCGCCATGGCCGCCCCGGCGGCCAATATCGAGGCGGTACGTCGCGCCGTCGCCGAGACGGAGGCCGTCTGCGTCGTCGTGGGCGTGCCCTACGACCGCGAGGGCAAACCCGGCCCGCAGGCGGAAAAGGTGCTCGCCTTCGTGGAACAACTGCGCGCGGCGCTGGATATACCGGTCGAGACCGTGGACGAGCGGTTCACCACGGCCGGGGCGGAGCGCTCCCTGCGCATGGCGGAGGTCCGCGGCCGCAAACGCCGCAAGGTGATCGATCAAGTCGCGGCCGCCGAGATTCTGCGCTCGTTCCTGGACCGCCTTGCGGCCGCGAAGAGGGCGGAAGAAACGTAGGCGACGCGAAACGCGCGCGACACGCGGAGGACGCGGAGGACGCGGAAGAAGTGACGAACGCAAAGGATGCGCAGGCGCCGCGCAGGCGGTCACGGTTTTCGCTGTGGCTGGTGCGCGCCGTATTGCTTGCCTGGGTGGTGGTGGGCCTGCTCGGGATCGCCGTCGGCTTTGTCGCGTTGCTCATTTACGAACACGCGCTCCAGCCCGGCGTGGCGGGGCCGCCCGTCACGTTCATCGTGCCGGAAGGCGTGCCGGCGCAGAAAGTCGGCGAATTGCTTGCCGACGCCGGGCTCATCGACCACGAATTCTTCTTCCGCATCGCCCTCAAGTACGACGGGGCGAACACGCCCATCCGTCACGGCGTCTACGAACTCCCCCACGGCCTCAGCGCCCTGCAACTGCTGCACGCGCTCTATGAAGGCCCGCTCCGCCCCATCGACGTGGACCGGTTCCGCGTCACCATACCGGAGGGACTGTCCCTCGCGCAGACCGCCGCCCTCTTCGAGGACCCCGATGCGTTTCTCGAAGCGGCGCGCGACCCCGATCTCATCGCGGAACTCGGCCTCAAGGTCGAGTCCCTCGAAGGGTTCCTCATGCCCAACACGTATTTCTTCGACCGGGAGCCGACGGCCCGCGACCTGGTCGAGCGCATGTTCCGCCAGTTTCAGGCGGAATACGTCCGGCTCGCGCGCGATGTGCCCGCCGTCAACCCGCTCACGGTGGTCACGGTCGCCTCGCTCGTCGAGGAGGAAGCCAAGATAGACGAGGAACGCCCCCTCATCGCGGCG
>Ga0116142_10003074_pt1 | contig 17142 bp, 15 predicted proteins | sample AD_UKC033_MetaG_FD_89785 | JGI IMG/M metagenome (GOLD analysis project Ga0116142, IMG submission 89785) | Active sludge microbial communities of municipal wastewater-treating anaerobic digesters from USA - AD_UKC033_MetaG | ecosystem: Engineered > Bioreactor > Anaerobic > Digestate | place: USA... | reverse complement strand
TAAAACCAGAAGATAACCTGCAAAACTTTATCAAAGTATTCGATTACCTGTCTACAAGGAAGGATAGTAATGGTAAGTTTGGCTGCGTTGGATTTTGCTGGGGCGGGGCCATGAGTAATAACCTGGCTGTAAATGTTCCATTACTGAAAGCTGCAGTTGCCTTCTATGGCCGCCAGCCAGCGGCAGACGATGTAAGCAAAATTAAAGCAGCTGTTCAATTGCATTATGGCTCATTGGACGAAGGAGTGAATAAGGGTATACCGGCTTATGAAGAAGCCCTGAAAAAAAACAATGTGGCTTATGAACTTTATATATACGAAGGAGCCCAGCATGCTTTTCATAACGATACAGCTCCTACAAGATATAATGAAACCGCCGCCAAACTGGCCTGGCAGCGGACAATTGATTTTTTCAATAAATACCTGAAATAGTTTTATGCCGCATCGAATCGTTGCTGCACCACTTTCCAGTCCACCACATTCCACCACGCATTGATATAATCCGGGCGGCGGTTCTGGTATTTAAGATAGTAGGCATGTTCCCATACATCTAATCCCAATAGAGGAATTCCTTTCAGATCGCTTACATCCATCAATGGATTATCCTGGTTAGGAGAAGATCCCACTACGAGTTTACCGTCTGCTGTTTTTACCAGCCATGCCCAGCCACTTCCAAAACGGTTTTTTCCGGCATCACTGAACTGTGTTTTGAAGGCTTCAAAAGAACCAAAGTCCTTAATAAATGCTTTCATAATAGCCGACTGTGGTGAATTCAATTCCGCTGGGCTCCTCATACTCTTCCAGAAAAATTCATGATTGTAATGTCCACCTCCGTTATTGCGCATCTTGACCGAATATTTTGAGATCTTTCCGAGCAGGGATGTTAGTTTCATTTTTTCAATGTCCACATTCTCCGCCTTGACGGCTTCAGCAAGGTTCTTTGCATAGGCAGCCGCATGCTTTGAATAATGTATTTCCATCGTCATTGTATCAATCACTGATTCCAGTGCTGAATAGGCATAGGGCAAAGGTTGTTGGGCATAAGGCACCTCTTCTGCACCTGAAATTATACCAGAAGCGCTATGATTCTCTGCAAAAGTTGATAATGCGGTCATAGAAAGCCCGGCTGCTAATCCGGCTTTACCAGTCATCTTCAAAAATTCTCTGCGATTACTTTCAAGATTGTTTTCCATAGTAATTAAAATTAATAGTGAAACAAGTTACCAGGTTTAAAATTAAACCTATTTGCAGATACAGGACTGTTTTGATTGTTAAGTGGTTGTAAAACGTTCAAAAAAGCCCTCAAAGCCCCCTGTCCTATCTTCGCAGCAAACCATGCACCTCAAAGACTATTATAAAATACTTGAATTGGAGCCTTCAGCCAGTTTGCCTGAGATAAAAAAGGCTTTCAGGAAACTGGCCCTGCAATACCACCCGGATAAAAATAATAATGACCCGTATGCCACGGCACAATTTACCGACATAAAAGAAGCTTATGAAGTGCTGACAGATCCGGCCAAAAAAGAATATTACCTGCAACAGCGCTGGTATAATCAAAGCGTTGGGAAAAGAAAGACACAGGAGGTAATCACTCCTGTTACGCTGCTGAAGCAAGTACTCGAACTGGAGAGATATGTTTCGAAACTGGATACTTTCAGAATGGACAAACAAGGATTGCAGCAATACATTCTTGACTTGCTGTCTGACAGCAGCATTGAACAAATCGGGAAATTCAATGAGCCCGAAACAAACAGGCAGATTATTACTGTTTTGATGCAGGCTATTAAGCCATTGCCTCCGTTATATATAACAGATATCATCATCCGGTTAAAAAAATTGGCTGGTAAAGATGCTGTTGCTGCAGATCAATTGGAAATATTTGTTCAGCAACGCCAAAGAAAATACCGGAAGGAAAAGTATTCTATTCTTGTAATAATTATCCTGACAATCAGTATCAGCCTTCTTATTTTTCTTCTTGGCCGTTGAGCTATCTTTGCCGCTATGCATTACGTATCAGTTGAAGGGTTGACCAAGAGCTATGGCATACAACCACTCTTTTCAAATATCTCATTTCATATAGAAGAAGGTGATAAAATTGCCCTGGTGGCCCGGAACGGTACCGGCAAATCCACCCTTTTAAAGATACTGGCTGGAAAAGAAACAGCTGATAATGGTAAGGTATGGGTCAATAAGGATGTGGATGTCGTCCTTTTTGAACAGGAACCCTCCTTTGTTGAAGAAAGATCTGTACTTGATAATATCTTCTTTCATGCCCATCCTGTCATTGCTGCAATAAAAGAGTATGAAGCAGTGAGTGAACTGGAAGATGCAGATAAACTAAGTGCGGCCATCATTAAAATGGATGAGCTGGGAGCCTGGGACTTTGACACCAAAGTAAAGCAGGTGCTTGGAAAATTGAATATTCATCACCTGAATCAGCCGGTGAATACCTTAAGCGGCGGACAACGAAAAAGAGTGGCTCTTGCAAAAACACTGATCGATATAGGCTTTGAACACAAACATGTACTGCTGATAATGGATGAACCTACCAACCATCTTGATGTGGAAATGGTGGAATGGCTGGAACATTACCTGGATAAAGAAAGAGTGACCCTTCTGTTAGTAACCCATGACCGTTACTTCCTGGATACGGTATGTAAGGAAATCTGGGAACTGGATGGCAGTAATATGTATACCTATAAAGGTGATTATGAAAACTACCTGGAAAAGAAAGCAGCAAGGATAGAAAATGATCTTTCTTCAATCGATAAAGCTAAAAACCTTTACCGGAAGGAGCTGGAATGGATGAGAAAACAACCCAAGGCCCGTACCACAAAAAGTAAAAGCCGCCAGGATAATTTTTACGAAGTCGAGAAAAAAGCAAAACAGCAGATCGTTGACGAGCAACTGCAATTGAATATGAAAATGAGCCGGCTCGGCGGTAAAGTCATTGAGCTGAAGAAGATCTATAAAAGTTACGGCGACAAAGTATTGCTGAAAGGTTTCGATTACACTTTCAAAAAAGGAGAAAGGATAGGCGTAGTTGGAAAAAACGGGGTTGGCAAATCCACTTTCATTAACATATTGCAGGGGATTGAAAAAGCTGATAGCGGAAAGATCAATATCGGGGATACCGTAATTTTTGGTAATTATTCTCAGCAGGGATTAGAAGTAAAGGAAGATATGAGGGTCATTGAATTTGTAAAGAATATTGCAGAAAATTTTCCGCTGGCAAGTGGTGGTTCATTAAGTGCTGCCCAGTTCCTGCAGTTATTCCTGTTTGACCCTGACAAACAATATACCTATATCAGTAAACTGAGTGGCGGAGAAAAAAGAAGACTGCACCTGTTGTCAATTCTTTTCCGAAATCCCAATTTTCTTATTTTAGATGAACCTACCAATGATCTTGACTTACCGACATTAGGTGTATTAGAGAATTTCCTGAGCGAATTCCCGGGCTGCCTGCTGATCGTATCACATGACCGTTATTTTATGGACAGGCTGGTAGATCATCTGTTTGTATTCGAGGGCAATGGAGTAATAAGAGATTTCCCCGGCAACTATACACAATACAGACAGTCTGCTGATAAAAGTCCTTCCTTTTACATAGGTAATACTGAAAAACAAGTTCCCGCTTCAGACCGTGAACCGGTGGTCGTTGACAAAAAAAGGCAACTATCCTATAAAGAGAAAAGGGAATTTGAATCGCTGGAAAAAGAAATCAGCGACCTCGCAAAAGAAAAGGCAACCATTACAGAAAAATTAAATAACGGGAGTACGCCTTTTGAAGAACTCCAGCAATTATCTACCCGCATCGGTGAGGTGACCCAGCTATTAGATGAAAAAGAACTTCGTTGGCTGGAACTTAGTGAAATACAATGATCAGAATTTCCTGATATTAAAATTGGCGGAGTTATACAAAATACATAGCTTCAATACAGCTTGCACCCTATCCTGACACCAGAAGGATCCCCCTGCTTTTTTAACCTAAAACAAAACTTGCATTATGAAAAAGATTTTCATGCTGGCAGCCTGCTGTTTCCTGCTGTTTGCCTGTAACAACGAAAAAAAGGAGGATGGAAAAATGGACGATGGCAGCAAAACTGCTACGTCAGCTGACGGGAAAAAACCTTCCATGGAAATGCTTGATATGAGTGTCGGGGACATGGTCAAAAACTCTTATATGGCTTTTTCAAGGGCAGATATAAACGGTATGACGGCCGATTATGCTGATACTGTCCGGTATACATGGTCAAATGGAGATAGCCTTATCGGTAAAAAAGCGGTGCAGGAATACTGGAAAAAACGCTGGCAAATAATTGACTCGCTGAATTTCAGCGAACATATTGTGGTGCCTATGCAGGCCAATGAACCCCAAAGTAAATATGCACCTACCGGAAAGTGGATCTTATACTGGGCTATGGTTAACGTCAAATACAAAAATAGCAAGAAGCTTACTTTCTGGCTTCACAGTGTAAACCATATGAATGATGCCGGAAAAATTGATTTTGTCGGCAATTATTTTGACCGCCACCCAATTCATGAAGCTACCAAAGACCTTATTAAGTGATCTTTTTTGTAAGAATGCGGTTCATTAAATAAGAATCGCATTCTTATCTTAAGAAGAATAACAGGAGCTATTCATTTAGTTAACTTCAGCTGTATTTTTTATGCTTCGCTATATACTAGTTGTTGTCTTAAGTATCACTTGTATAAAATCACCTGCCGGGCTGTCTGCTATAAAAGAAAGTAAGGCAGAAAAAATCCTGCTGATAACCGTTAGTGAAACAGGACTTATCACTGTTGGCAGGGATATGGTCAGCTCTGATGACCTGGCCCGTTATATTCAGGAACGTCTTTTTAAAAGCTATATGGGCACAGGCCTGATGCACAATAAAATTACGCTGGTTAAGGAAGAACCTCATACTCCGGATGTGGTAATTGAAGTGGTGATGAAGGAAATAAAAGCCGGGCAAAAAAGAGCTCTTACTGAATTGTGCCTGCAAAAACATAAAAAATTATTCGATAACCTGAGTTCCAAGCAGCAGGAAAAAATTAAAAAACAGTTTCCTGTGTTATTCCAGGAACCATTTATAACAGACAATGTTACTCGATAAGATCCTGGTAGGCTCTTTGGCCATAGTATCTATATCTCCGCGAATCATATCTGGTACCACAAAGAATTGAATGAATGAACCCATTCAGCTCCACTTGCTGTGTGTGATAAATTCCCCGGTCTGTGTTGATCTTAAAGTAGAATTGCATTCGTTTGTCGGTGCTCTTGTTAATGATAAGGCTATCTGTCCTGGATTCAACAAATGAAAAATCATTTTGCAGGTGCTTCAACAGCAACCTGCTCCGGTACCATGTACCGCCGGTAGCTAACACTACAGGTTTGCCATTATACAATGCGATGCTGTCGTTATAAGCAAACACATTCAGGTTTGCTTCTTTTGTTTGCTGCAGCCAGGTTTTGATCTTTGGATAATAAGAGCTGTCATACCCGTAGTCACTATCAAGGAAGCTGATCCTTTTTATCATAGGAGGAATTTTGCTGACACCTGCCAGGTAACCGAATATAAAACTACCGCCTCCACTATGCCCATTCAGGTATATGCTTTTTCTTTTTGTTCTAAACAGACCTGACAAGGAATCAATAATATGGGGAATCTCCATTCTGAAACCAGGGTGTTTTTGTTTCCAGGCAGGCCAGCTTTTGTAATTATTCTCCAGGTAGATAACGACAAAGTTTTTGTTTCTTAGTTGCCGGCGGATAAACTTTGTCTGTGCACTGATATGCTGTATATCGAAATGCCAGTCATCTCCCGGCATCATTTTCTTTCCCCTTGTCTGTGCTGTCGTGTTACCATTTGGAAGTGCAAAAAATATAATAAACGTTTCCTTGCCCTCCCTGTAGTTTACAGGTTTGTCGATTGTAATTTTTATATCGCCGTACATACTGAAAGAATCAACGGCACTGCCTGCCTGCTGACCTTTGGTAAAGAGCCCAAACAAAACAAAAAAAGACAATAGTGTAAGACGCAGAAACACAATGTTTTTATTTAAAATTACAATCTTATAGTTACATAAGGTTTTTTTGAATCGTAGTTTTCCTATTAAAAAAGGCAGTACATAATTTGCAATTCAAAAATCCTCATTCTACTTTTGCATTATCTGCATTTCTCTCCTATCCTTTCCGAATACCTTACCCATTTCCTTGAAAACCTGGTTAACATTCGTTTTGAAAACTAAAAAATCAGGTTATGAAAAGAATTAAACTCATGATGAGCGATGAAGACGTACAGGCCCGTATTGTTATTGGTGGCTTTATTGTAGTCTTTACCGTGCTGGCAGTATTCTTTATGAATAGCTAAACAGCTTCGTTACTCTTGTATATTTTTAAGAGTCAGGCAAGATCCATCTCAATGTTTTGAGCGGGGGGGTTAAATCTTTTGCCTGACTCTTTCCAAGAGTTCGTCCACGGAAATCTTTTCCATGCATTTAAAATGCCCCAACGGGCATTTGTTGTACCCGATCTTGGAACAGGGACGACACCAGACTTTTGTTTGCAGCTGTAAAGAAGTCAACGAAAAATCACCATAATAAGGTGTCATCCCAAAAGAAGGAACGGTATTACCCCAAAGAGAGATAATTATTTTTTTGTAGGCAGCGGCTATATGCATCAGGCCTGTATCATTCGTAATGACCAATTTCGCCTTTCTAATAAGATCGGCGCTTTCATTTAGTTTAAACCTATCACATGCATTATACACTTTCACTGTATCCACTGCTGCAATCTCATTACCATTTACCATATCCTCTTTACCTCCTAACAATATGACCGGGTGATTTATTTCCCGGCAAAATTCTTTCCATTTATGCGCCGGCCATCTTTTGGTTCCATGTGCTGCCCCGATTACACAGGCTATATACCCCGCAGAATGAGAGGCCGGGATATCTTCTCTTTTCGTTTCTTCTTCTCTTGAAATAAAATAATCCAGTCCCTTACCGTCATTCTTAACACCAAATGATTCAACTGTTTTCATATACCGGTCAACTATATGAATTTTTGGCAGGACATTTATTTTAATACTGGTAAGTATATATTTCTCGATATTCAGTTTATAGAAAGAAAATGATTTTTTCCGCAATGCATTCTTAACACGCAGTGTTTTTGTATTATGATGCAGGTCTATGATATAATCATAGTCTTCCGTTTTCAACTCCTCGATCATCAGTTCCCAGCTATGTGCCAATACATGGATTTTATCAATGTACGGGTTATGTGCAACAACAGAACGAAAAGAATCTTTTACGAGGAAATGTACCTCTGCGTCCGGTACCTGCAGCTTAAGGCAACGGATTACAGGTGTTGTCAGCACAATATCCCCAATGGAAGAAAAACGTATGATAAGGAATTTAGCCAAAGTATGACTTTACGGTATTATGTCTTCAGGCTCTGTATAATTCAAATCCTTGTGAAAAGTTTCTTCTGTGAAGTAAGCTGCAACCAAAGTTACAATCATAACGATAACACCTGTTACCATGGCACTTTTAACAAAGCTCCACCCAATACTCTGCTGGAATAAGTTGACAAACATCAGGTTGATGAGAGGAAGGGAACCTCTTACAAAATTTGGTATGGTAGTAGCGGCAGTGGCCCTGAGATTGGTGCCAAATTGTTCCGCACCCATGGTTACAAAAATCGCCCAGAACCCTGTACTGAAACCTAATGCTGCACAAGCCATATACATCGAAGCATCATTTCGGATATTACCGCTAAAGAAATATACGCCTGACACTATCGCAAAGAAGTAAAACAGGTACAACGCTTTTTTACGACTTTTAAAATACTGGCTTACAAAACCAACAAGTATATCGCCTATTGCAATTGCCGCATATGCAAACATAATTGCCCTGCCCGATTCAATTTCATTTTTCCCGTAGAACTCCGTAGCAAACCTGTTACTCAGGTTTACAAGAATACCAATTACAAACCATGTAGGTAAGCCAATCAGTATGGCGAGCAAGTACTTCCGGAAACGTTGACCATTATTAAAAAACATTAGCAGGTTTCCCCGGGAAATATTTTGTTGCTTCACCTGGTTGAACATACCACTTTCGGCCACACTTATACGAAGAAATAAGAGCATGACTCCCAATCCTGCCCCTATCTTATAACAAAGCCTCCAATCATCCGTAAACTTAAATGTAAAGTAAGCCGCGACTGCGCCAAACAGGCCAATGCCGGCGACAAGGGAAGTACCAATACCTCTTTTATTCTTTGGTAATAGTTCACTTACTAATGTAATGCCTGCACCCAACTCACCGGCCAGGCCAATACCGGCAACAAATCTTGCATAAGCATACTGTTCAACAGTTTGAACAAAGCCGGTAAAGAAATTGGCCACAGAGTATAAGATGATCGAGCCGAACAACACACTCAACCTGCCTTTTTTATCACCCATGATGCCCCAGATGATACCACCAATCAAAAGGCCCCACATTTGCCAATTAATAACTTTAGTACTTGCAGCGATCACTTCCTGTTTTACAGACAGATCAACTCCCAGTCCTGCCAGGCTCGGTTCCCTTACAATAGTAAACAAAAGCAGGTCATAGATATCTACGAAATAGCCTAATGCGGCGACTATAACGGCAATATTAAAAATGGAAACAGGTTTGGCCTGGTTCATACACTACGGTTGTTTTGTATCATTCCCTTTTACTTCTACAGGTTTCTTTTTGGGGCTGGAGAACATTTTAATGATCACCGGTGCAGTAGTTACTAACACTATTCCCAAAACAATTATCTCCAGGTGTTCTTTTAAGTCAAATCCAAATTGCTTAAGTATCCATTTCTGTAAAAAATAACCAGCGAAGATCATGGTAAACACCCAGGCAATACAGCCGACTACATTGTAGAAATGAAATTTTTTACTGTCCATTTGTACAATACCCGCCACTATCGGAGCAAATGTCCTTATAAAGGGAAGGAACCTGGCACCGATAACCGCAAGCCCGCCGTGTTTTTCGTAAAAGTCATGTGCCTGGTGCAAATACTTTTTTTTGAATAAAAACCTGTCTCTCCAATGATACATGGCCGGGCCTACTTTCCTTCCCGTCCAATAGCCTACGGAGTTACCCAGTATTCCCATAATAGAAATCAATCCCACCAGTACAAACAGATCAATCCATTCATTTCTTGCACTACCCAAACCGATCAGGTCAAGAAACTGGTATGCAAGGCCTGGTACTACTTCGCCGGTTTTCTTGGTTATTTGGTGGGCATAAATACCGGCCACAAACAACAGCGAATCACCCGGCAGAAAAAAACCTACGAACAAACCTGTTTCTGCGAATACTACAAACAATAACAACCATAGTCCTCCATTTTCTACGTAGAACTGTGGCTGCAATAAATTCGTCCAGTGAAAACCGGCGTCTAACAATTCAAACATGTTTCAATAATTTTTTACACGGCTTTTGCCGGTTCCTCTAATTTTCCAATCGATTTAGCAATAATAGTAGCGCAGGTGCAATCACTGGTTACATTGGCTACTGTCCTTACCATATCCAAAGGTCTGTCAACAGCAAAAATAAGTGCAAGGCCTGCTTCCGGAATACCAGCCTGGGCCAGCACAATCACCAGCATGACCATTCCGGCACTTGGCACTGCAGCCGAGCCTATAGAAGCGAGAGTGGCCGTAACAATTATCCCTAGCTGTGTTGTGAGGCTTAATTCCAGGCCGAAAGCCTGTGCAATGAATACAGCTGCCACAGCCTGGTAGAGACTGGTACCATCCATATTAACAGTAGCGCCGATTGGCAATACAAAACTTGAAACTTCATTATCTACACCTACCCTTTTCTCTACACATTCCATTGTAACAGGTAAAGTGGCTGCACTTGAACTGGTGGAAAAAGCCAATAACTGTGCCGGTGATACCTGTTTAATGAATTGTACGGGGTTTCTTCTTGTGAACAAATAGATTAATGAGGGATAGAATATAAAAATAAGAATGACGAGTCCTGTTATCACTGTTACCGCATATTTCCCTAACGCCTTAAAAATTTCCCACCCAGGCGATTCGGCGACCAGTGTAGCCATTAATGCAAAAACCCCTAACGGTGCCCCCTTCATAATCAGGTCAATCATCTTTAATATTACATCGTTAAAGCTGTCGAAAAAATCTTTCATCGGCCTGGCTTTATCTGCAGGTATTAGTATTAATGCAACCCCTACAAATAATGCAAAAAATATCACTTGCAGCATGGTCGAGTTAGATGATGCTGCTTTGATTATATTATCGGGCACAATATCTTCCACAAATTTTAATGGCCCGGCGCCCTTTTGCAGTTCAGCCTCTTGTTGCTTTTTTCCGGCATCCACACCATAGGCCGACATCATCTGGGTTCTTGTTTCGGGACTTATTGATTTTCCCGGATTAAAAACGTTAACCGCTGTTAAGCCAAGGCATACTGCAAAAACAGTTGTGAAAAGGTACAGTACTACAGCCCTAAGCCCCATACGGGATAGTTTGGAAATGTCTTTCAGGTCAGATACGCCTTTGATCAAAGATGCCAAAATCAACGGTACAGCAATCAGCTTCAGCATATTGATAAATATTGTCCCGAATGGTTTTATCCAGTCTTTGGTAAACTGAACACCACCCTCAAAGCGAATAGCAAGAAGAGCAAATGCCACTCCCAGTATCATTCCGGCAATAATCTTAATATAGAGAGGTATTTTTCGCATGTGCTTATTTATTAAAGCTGATTCAGCTCACAATTAGACGGCCCGCACAGGCTGCATAATTGTAAAGACTCAAAACTAAAGGTTTATATGCAAAAAAATACCTGCTTTGGAGGAATAGTCGAAATTGCCGGTGGTGGATAATTTTATTCTTTCTGTTAAATAATTAAGTATTTTACGAACTTAATTCTTCATCCAGAACCTAAACCAACGCTGTATGCTAAAATACATATTGAAGGGTATTTACGTATTGATCCCTACCTTTGCTTTACCTCTCTTCACAGTTGCACAAGACATTCCGTCAGAAACAGAAAAAGGGATTGATCAACGGATCAATGAAGCTTTTCAGCCAGTAACAGATGCCACTAACAGTATCGTTTTTTATTCTGTTAATATTGGCGGAACTTCAGTTCCTCTTATCGTAATTATCCTTGCCCTCGGTGCGCTGTCATTTACCCTTTTATTTCGCTTCGTGAATCTGCGGCAATTTGGTCTGGCTATAAAAGTGGTAAGAGGAAAATTTGACAACCTGGAGAAAGATGCCATTCCCGTAAAAGCCGCTGTTAATACAGTGGATGGTGATATAGTAGACACAATTAAGAAAGAATCACATCATGGAGAAGTAAACCATTTCCAGGCTTTAGCTACTGCAGTTTCCGGAACGGTAGGGCTTGGAAATATTGCCGGGGTGGCTGTGGCCATAGCTGTTGGCGGTCCTGGCGCCACTTTTTGGATGATCGTTTGCGGCCTGTTGGGTATGAGCAGCAAATTCGTTGAATGTACTTTGGGTGTAAAATATCGTGATATTGACGAAAACGGAGTTGTATATGGCGGCCCTATGTATTACCTGAAAAAAGGACTTGCTGAAAAAAATCTTGCAGGTTTTGGCAAAGTATTAGCCGCCCTTTTTGCTGTTCTTTGTATAGGCGGTTCATTTGGCGGGGGAAATGCTTTCCAGGCGAACCAGGCTGCACAACAAATAGTTTCAATGACTGGTATGTCAGGTTCTGCATCCGGTTTTATCATTGGATTAATTCTGGCTGTAATTACGGGTATAGTAATTATCGGGGGTATTAAAAAGATTGCAACGGTAACAGAAAAGATTGTGCCTTTTATGGCAGTTATTTACATTGTAGCTTCATTAATCATCATATTTGCGAATTTTAGCTTTATCGATGATGCATTCAGAATGATCTTTTCCGAGGCATTTTCTCCGCGGGCTGGCTTAGGTGGTGTAATGGGTGTGATTATAATAGGTTTCAGACGGGCCGCTTTTTCCAATGAAGCCGGCGCCGGTTCTGCTTCTATTGCTCACTCTGCCGTAAAAACAAAATACCCGGCTTCGGAAGGTATAGTTGCTTTATTGGAACCGTTCATAGATACAGTAGTGATTTGTACTATGACAGCTCTGGTGATTATCATGTTCAACAAAGATGGGGTGATGTTTCCGTATGGAGGAGATGGACGGGGTACTGTAATACTGAACGAGAACGGTGCTGCGGTAAGTGGTGTTGACCTGACTTCTATTGCTTATAATAATGTAATTCCTCATTTTTCCTATGTGCTTACCATTGCAATTGTACTTTTTGCCTTCTCTACAATGATCAGTTGGTCGTATTATGGTTTGCAGGCATGGAAATATCTCTTTGGCCGAAGCAAAGCAGCAGATTTGTCCTACAAATTCCTTTTTCTTGCCTTTGTAATTATAGGCGCATCAATCTCGCTTACCGCAGTAACGGATTTTTCCGATGCAATGATCCTTGCAATGGTATTTCCCAATATGATCGGGTTGTTCTTCCTGTTCCCCAAAGTCAGGGAAGAATTGAACAGGTATCTTACCGCTATCAAAAATTTTAAGAAATAATCATTAATCATTTTGTAAAAAACGGATATGAGTTTATTTGTCAGAAAACCGATGGATGCTTTAATGAATGAAGCAGCCGAAACCGGAACACATACGCTGAAAAAAACATTGGGAGCAAAGGGTTTGATAGCCCTCGGAATCGGTGCCATCATCGGTGCTGGTTTATTTTCTATTACTGGAATGGCTGCGGCCAATCATGCGGGGCCGGCTATCACCATTTCATTTGTCGTGGCGGGCCTGGGTTGTTTGTTTGCAGGTCTGTGTTATGCTGAGTTTGCGTCCATGATCCCTGTTGCTGGTAGTGCCTATACGTATTCTTATGCTACGATGGGAGAATTCATGGCATGGATTATTGGTTGGGACCTGGTGCTTGAATATGCAGTAGGTGCCGCTACAGTAGGAATTAGCTGGAGCCGTTACCTGGTCAAGTTCCTTGAGGGGTTTGGAGTTACATTACCAACAGAATTAACAGCCGGCCCCTGGAGCGGAGGTATCATAAATCTGCCTGCTGTATTCATTATTGTATTAATGAGTTTACTGCTGATAAGGGGAACAAAAGAAAGTGCATTTGTCAACAGTATAATCGTGGTGGTGAAAATTGCAGTAGTGCTTACATTCATTATTCTTGGATGGCAGTACATCAATAACGACAACTACACTCCTTATATTCCTGACAATACCGGCAAGTTTGGCGACTTTGGATTTAGTGGCATCATACGGGCTGCCGCCATCGTCTTCTTTGCTTATATTGGTTTTGATGCAGTGAGTACAGCGGCGCAGGAAGCCAAGAACCCTAAAAAAGATATGCCAATAGGTATTTTAGGATCACTGCTTATCTGTACTATATTATATATCCTCTTTGCCCATGTGATGACGGGAGTTACAAGTTATACAACATTTGCGGGGCAAGATGGTATTGCACCTGTTGCCGTGGCAATTGAGCATATGGGCACTCCTGATGCAGCAGGTGTTTATCATGCTGATTATCCCTGGTTGAACCGTGCCATCGTAGTAGCCATCCTTTTTGGATATGCATCAGTGATATTAGTGATGCTAATGGGACAGAGCCGTGTCTTCTTCAGTATGAGTAAGGATGGATTGATCCCTAAAATTTTCTCTGCCGTAAATCCCAAGACTCAAACACCGGCAAAAAATAATTTCCTGTTCATGCTTTTTGTAAGTGCATTTGCAGCATTTGTACCTGCCGATGTGGTAGGAGAAATGACCAGTATCGGAACTCTTTTTGCCTTTATCCTGGTTTGTATTGGTGTATGGGTAATGCGTAACAAGATGCCTGACCTGCCAAGAGCATTTAAAACACCAATGGTACCATTGGTTCCTATTCTGGGAGTAGCCACTTGCCTGTTCATGATGGTATTTCTGCCTATGGATACCTGGATCCGTTTATTGGTATGGATGCTGATCGGTCTGGACATTTATCTTGTATACGGTGCTAAAAACAGCCACCTTGGTAACGGAACCAGCAGCAGGAAAGGAATGAGACTGGCCCGCTATACAGGTATTGTTCTGGCTGTTCTTTTAGCCATCGTAGGTTTTTTACATCAAAATTCTGTAGGATTTGATGCCGACAGAACTTTATTCTACATCTCTGTTGTATTTGCTGTTTTCCACGCAGGGCTTTATGCCAGCAAACTGGGAAGAACAGAAGATAAAAGTTGATTTTCACACAAATAACCGGTTAAACCGTCCCGCTGAGTGGGGCGGTTTTTCATTTACTGCCATTATCTTAGATTTGCACCCGCCTTAGATAAGCTCCGGCATGCAAGGCCCGATTGACTTATTTGACGAGTTTGACTTAATGACTATAATCTATGGGAAGAATTTTTGAAGTACGTAAAGCCTCGATGTTTGCCCGCTGGGATAAAATGGCAAAAAACTTTACCCGTATTGGTAAAGAGATCATCATTGCAGTAAAAGCCGGTGGCCCCGACCCTAATTCCAATGCTGCCCTTCGCCGTTGTTTTCAGAATGCCCGTAGTGTGGGCATGCCCAAGGACCGTGTGGAAGCTGCAATCAAAAGGGCACAGGGAAAAGAGCTGGTAAACTATGATGAGATACTGTATGAAGGTTATGGGCCTCATGGCGTAGCAATATTAGTCGAAACAGCTACTGATAACCATGTGAGAACTGTAGCTAATGTAAAATCCTGCTTCACCAAGGGACATGGTGCATTAGGCAACAGCGGTAGTGTAGCATTCCAGTTTAAGAAAATGGGAGTATTCAAATTAAAACCAGAAGGCCTGAATACAGAAGATATGGAACTGGAGCTGATTGATTATGGCCTGGAAGAACTCGGGGAAGGTACCGGGGAAAATGGTGAAGATATATTAGTCGTTCGCTGTGGATTCACCGATTTTGGCAATATGCAAAAAGCACTGGAAGATAAAGGCATCACTCCAATCAGCGCAGAACTCGAATGGATACCAACCGTTACTGTGCCAGTCAATGATGAACAGGCCGCTGATGTAAGCAAGCTGATCGAAAAGTTAGAACAGGATGAAGATGTGCAGAAAGTGTTTCATAATATGGGATGATCATCCCGTTACATTCATTTGATCAATCACAGGTTCTTGGCAATCCCTGCATAAATTTTTTCGATTTTTCTGCAAAAGCCTTACCCGGCTCACTGGCATACTGTATATCCAGTGCCTTTAATTGCGCTTCCAGGCTTCTTAACTGGCTGTTCTGGCTTCCAAGACAGGATATCCGTTGCTGGTATCTATCCCTGCTGCTTTGGTTGCTCGTTTGTGAAAGCCGACGTTCGGCCTGGCATATCTTCACTTCGTTATCAAGGATCATTTGTTTGGTCATGGCTGCATGATCCATCATCTGTGCCATTGCTTGCTGAGCAACGGGATCCTGGTATATATTACCCTGTTGGCTGGTATAAAGTCTGGCTTCCTGCAACCTTACCTGTTCCTTTCTGAATTCTATAACTGCCATTTTTTGTGATACACAATCATCTCCCATCCTGGCCTCATCCCTGGCAATCTTATCTCTCTCTTTTTGTATGCCAGCACTTGCTTTTATAAAAAATTCATCCTCTGCTATCTTAAAGGGTGCCGGGTCGAAACATACACTTACCTCCTCTAGCTCTGTTATTTTACAGCCGTAACTACCACTCTCCATTTCCATAATAATATATAACCCCTTATCTGTAAACTGGTATCCCACCCCAAAATTTCCAATATATTTATTGCTGCTTACATTGATCTCTTCAGGAAAAGTTTTTCCAAAAAGGAAATAGACAGGACTGGATGCCTGCCCGACTGAGTCATTCAGGCGGGGATTATCATACTTATAAGCCCATGTTTTTATCTTGTCTCCGCAATAACCTCTTCGCTCAGATTTCTTATGTACCGTGTAGTTTCCTGGAGGGCCTGTAAGATTAGCCTGATGTGCCTGTGTATTTCCTGTAGTGACCCAATGCTCGATAGTGCCGTTTTTTTCCGCATTTTTAAAAGTATATACATTCCCTTTTAGTCCCAGCACATAAAACAGGAATTTGGGATCATCGGTTTTGATATCACATAACTCTGGCCCACTACCTCCCCGTTGAGGCGGAATGATCCCTATATAGCCTTTCACTGTATTGATATACATGCATTGCTCAATCGGACCACTGCTGATCATTGATTTGATGCGTACTTTTTTATCAAAACATAATTTTTGTCCTGTTGGTGTTATGGTTTCGGCAACAGTTTCTCCAATAACAACCGGAGCTGAAAGAATACCATTATAATAAGGCTGATCAGGCCAGTCACCCCAGGCAGTATCCCTGTGGGGCGGGTCTTGTGCTATAACGAAATTCCCAATCAGTAAGAATTGTATTATTAGCAAACCAAAATATTTCATAGTCAGGCTTTTTAAAAAACTGATTATTCAAAATGATGTTCAGATGAATCGGACCCCACTCTGTACTACTCCACCCTGATCACATGCATTTGCCTTCGCTCATCTCCTGAAAACCGGAAAATATATTCACTGCCATCCGGTGGAAATGATTGTGTAATGTTTATACCGCCAAAACCAGTTGTAACCCTGAACCATTCAAGGTTCCAATCATCACTGAATATATCACTTCCAAAACTTGTGGTGAGACGGAAATAACGAATATCAGCTCTTCTTACCGGCCTGTTTAGTTCGATGTGAACAGTTTGCCAGCTATTATCAACCCATCTTGCCCCATTATTAACGTTTGGAAATGATTGCGAAGTACCATCAGCATACTGTACAGTGATACTTACATTGTCATTGCCTCCTCTCAGGTCATCTTTGCCTGTTGCAAATTCCACATATAAATGCCTGATACTTCCATCGGGCTCTCTCTCCGGGAAGTTTGGAATATCCCTTGGTGGAGTATGTTCATTATCGTACCGGGTATTTACAAAATAGGTTCTCCATGCTTTACCATTTTCTACTTCAAAAAAACATTGACCTGCCATATCCGGCACCAGTGTAACCATCCTATTGCGCATATTGGGGTCATATGCCAATATTTT
>Ga0116142_10003073_pt1 | contig 17146 bp, 10 predicted proteins | sample AD_UKC033_MetaG_FD_89785 | JGI IMG/M metagenome (GOLD analysis project Ga0116142, IMG submission 89785) | Active sludge microbial communities of municipal wastewater-treating anaerobic digesters from USA - AD_UKC033_MetaG | ecosystem: Engineered > Bioreactor > Anaerobic > Digestate | place: USA... | reverse complement strand
GTATAAACGTATTTCCAGTAAGAGACATTACTTGCACAATCCGTATAAGAATAAACATAAGTTCTGGTACCTTCGCAATCAATGGGATCGGGGCTGTCAGTCATTGATTCAAGAACCGGTAAAATGATATTTCCGCATTGGTCAGTAACGATTGGAGTAGTTGGAGCAACAGCGTCAGCAACACACTCAACGGTTGAAAATTCGTCAGCAGATACAATTGGAGCAGTACTTAAATCAATAGTATAAACGTATTCCCAGTAAGAGACATTACTTGCACAATCCGTATAAGAATAAACATAAGTTCTGGTACCTTCGCAATCAATAGGATCGGGACTATCAGTCATGGATTCAAGAACAGGAGTAATATTATTTCCACACTCATCAAAAACTATCGGTGTAGTTGGAGCAACTGCATCATCGACACACTCTACAGTAGAAAACTCGTCAGCAGACACTAATGGGGCAGTATTTAAATCAATAATATAAGTGTATTCCCAGTGAGAGATATTACCTGCACAGTCGGCATATGAATATTTGTAAGTTCTAATACCTTCGCAATTAATAGGGTCGGGACTGTCAGTCATAGATTCAAGAACAGGTAAAATATTATTCCCGCATTGGTCAGTAACAATTGGAGTAGTAGGTGCAATGGCATCGTCAATACACTCAACTGTAGAAGATTCGTCGATAGGTACAGATGGAAGAGTTGTGGGTATTATTGTAATAGTTTGCGAAACAATTATACTATTCAAGCAATCGTCTGAAACTTTATAGTTTCTGGTAATTACTTCAGGGCAATAGTTATTATCACTAATGTCTTCTACCCATTCGACTGTTGGTATCAAAGTAGCATTATCGGCTTCGTCAATTACGACGCTTATGTCAGGAGCCGGTAAGTCTGAGTCGCATTCAATAGAAATAGGGTCAGGGTTGGAGGCAGTCGGATTTTCAGTATCAACAACCACGGTAGTTTGTGAACTTGCAGTACATCCATCAGGGTCTTCCACGATTACTGTATAAATCCCGTTATTGGAGTTGATACAATTTGTTATTTGAGGATTTTGATCACTGTCAGAAAACGTATCAGGTCCAATCCATGAATAAGTGACACCAGATGTTCCTGTAGCAGAAAGATTAATGTCATTTCCTACACAATACGGACCATCATTTGATGCAGTAATGCTTGGCTCTGTATATACAATTAATTCGCCCGAGTTGCTGTAAACTGGTGAATTACAACCTTCACCGGTTGATGTAGCCGATAGCCTATAGTAATACGTCCCTATGGCTGTTATTCCTGAAACAGTTAGATTTTCTGTAGTTGGATTGGTATATACTGCATCTGTTGGTGTATTATCAGTTACTGAATTCCAATTAACATTATCTGAAGAATATTCCCATTGCAAGGACATGTCTGTACCCCCCGTTAAAGTACTGCTCACATTTGTTGATACTCCAATACATATTTCATTATCTGTAAATGTTGCATCCGAAAGGCTGGGGTCATCAATTACAGTAATAGTAACTGCTATACGATTATCACAAGTACAGTTTTTTGGAGAACCTAAATAATTAATAATATTATTTAATAGATTAGATGAATTTGGGTCAGGATTCCAGTAATATGGTAAAGTCATACCGCTAAATACAACTTTGCCGCTTCCCCAGTTTCTTTCTGCAAGAAAAACACGGCCATAAGCACCATTCATAAGAGATGTCAATCCTGGTCCGGTTATATATCCCAGTGCAAATGGATTTCCGGTAAAATAAGTACCACAGGGTAAATATGGAGAATTAAAAACTTGATGATTATTAACTATGGCTTCACCATAGCTAAGCCAATTAGGAGATGAAATAGCCACTCCACCAAAACCAAAACTCATCCCGTTATCTTCGTTTGGCCCAGATTTTAGTAAAAGATGACCGCCATTTGATACCCAGTTTTCTATATCAGTAATGTTGGCTGTAAGAAAAGCTTCAAGCTCTGTGGCACTAAGGTAGCTTCCTTCCAAATATATGAAAGAAGTATTAGAAGACAAAAGTTCGCTGATATTTACTGATTCGAAATACTCATGTGTCCAATTCCCAGCACCAAAAACTGTATTCATTGCATTTATTGGGTCATTGGTTGCAGCTGCCCAAAGAGCCCCAACGCTTGAATTAATATAATATTTTCTACCTCCATTTTGAGATTCAGCGTAATAAGTTGTTGTTGAAATTGGATTTATGGGAAAATCTTCGTCACTATTACTTGAACCAATGGAAGTTCCACCAATTGGTACGGTGTACCAATTTATTATATTACCAGCTGAAGAAGCATTTAAATCTGAATAGCCCCCTAAACATATTGTTGTAGGAGTAGCAATAACTGTTGTTGGGTTTGATGGAACAGAATTAATAGATATTTGGTAAGCACTTGTTTTAGTTCCTGCCGGAGTCGTAACTGAAATAAAACCACTTGTAGCTCCATTGAGTACTGAAGCCGTTATTGTATTTTCATTTATTACTGTAAAAGGACATGATATCCCATTTATTTGAACATCTGTAGCCCCCGTAAATTCATAGCCTTCTATGGTTATTATTTCACCCGAGTTGTAACAGGCTGACATTGGGTAAAAGTTTGTAATGCAAAAAGCTGTAGTATAAACAACAGAGATGTAACTCTCTGGGCCAAATCTTTTCCAATTCCCAGTGCTGGTAAAACCAATTTGAAAACGGTCATTAGGTAATTGAGTCTGGATATGAGCAGGTGCACCAGTAAGTGTAAATGGCCCATAATAACCGGTAAAGCCCGCAATAGAAAAATTATTATAATTTGTACCATCCCCCAGATCATTATAATAATTAACATTATATGCAGAATATGGACCATAATAGGTCTCAATTGAATATGCTGAAATAATGACAGAACCAGCGTCAGCAGCTCCATTACAGTACATAGTAAGGGCTGCATTATTTATAGTAAATAAATCATTGATAGAACTAGTATTAAATTTAGCCCATCCACGATACCATGAGCTATAAAAACCGATGAAGTTGTAGTATGAATCATCATTATATCCGGCGGGTGGGCTTTGCCAACCTCCTTGTAAGGCGTTAATTGTTGTAGTAGGATCAATAGTTATCGGAAATATTCTTTCAGACGCTGTTAACCATTCAACTGGTATTAATGTTGTTACCAATAGTTCATTTTTTTCTTGTTTTAAGATATACTTACCTGTTAGAGCTCCATTTTTAGGATTGCTGTCATAGTATTCTGGAGCTAAATATGTATAAACACATTCGGAATTTTCATTGTATATATATATACAAGAAAAGGAATTAGTTTTATATGTCCATCCGTCGGGTAAAATAATTGTCTCGTTAACAGCCATATATTCTGCCCCTTCCGGGATAGAAGAAAATATACTGTTATCTTTTAATATATAGTCTAATTTTTTACTTCCAAACTCTTGCGTAAAACATACATCAATACCGGCAAAACAATTTTTATATGAGAGTTTGTTTAAATCAATTTCTGCTTTTGAGTCTTTTATTTTTACAGGATTAAGTTGACTTCCATTAACCAACCAAGCTATTTCAGGTTTAAGCCACTCCTTAATTATATAACCATTATCTTCAACAACTAAACCGTTTGTGCTGTTTTTGGAATAAAAAGTTTTTTGAGTATTAGTGATGTTTGCATAATCATATTCTTTAAAATATGAAGTAGCGTTTGTCAAGATCTCTTTACGACAGGTTTTCCATACCCCATTTTCAAAATAATTTAATGGAGCTCCTGCTGTTATAATTGCTTCGTATGATCCGTTAGCTGTTCTAAAATGTTTTGAAGTCGCATCACGCGAAGTTATTATTTCATCTTCAGGTTTTCTTCCGTCATAAATACCACCCTTACCATAATCAAGTTCCGAGATTATCAGGTCATACGAGTTGACAGGTTGTTGATTTGGATAATGATACACTTCTTGAGATGAAATTTGTTTAGTATTATAGGTTGAATGAGTGTCGAAATTTTGCGAATCATAAGAATTAATGATATTCTGAGATTTTACATCACAATAAATGCAATTAAATATAATAATTATGGCTATCGCCAAACTGCATTGTAAATGCAATGTTTTTGGGATTTTTGATATTGGCAAATGGAACTTGATAAGCATAAAAGTATACAATTAATAATTTAAAATTCTTTAAACGAATATCAATGCAAGATAGGGAAAAAACATATATCCTTATTTAAATTTTCATTAAATATCTAAAAAAATAGACTTGAAAAATACGGTTTGAGTTGCATTAAATAAATGCGCAGAATAAATAATGATTTGATTCTATATCAACTATTTTTCGAAATAGCTTAATTTTCTGACAAAAGGATTATAACCCATTGCTTTAATTGTTTCTGCAGCAATTTTTGCGTCGTCGTAAGAGTTAAATTCCCCCACATAATATCTGTACCATCCGTCTGCAGAAACATGCATTTTAACACCTACTAGGTCGGCAAAATAATTAATAGGTTTTTTATTCTTTAAAGCAAAAATCTGAATAGTGTATTTTTTACTAGTGGGTAAATTCAGATCTGTTTGTGTATTTGGATCATAAATATCATGTGTGACATGAGTATCATGTGTTCCATGATCCCCTGGCTGAAGTGATGTTATTGCAAGCATTCCGTCAGTTCCTTGTGAGATAACTTTAAACTCTGCACGACGATTATATTTTCTTCCTGTCGGGTTATCTCTGCCGTCATTGTATGCATTAGCTGCAATAGGTTTGTCTTCTCCATATTTGGCAGTGATAATGTTTTCGGGATTGTTGCCCTTTGATACCAGATAGTCTTTAACTGCTTTTGCACGATAATATGACAATAGGTAGTTATATTCATTTGAACCGTACCAGTCCGTATGTCCACCAATTTCAATCTGAGCATTTGGATTATTGTTCATATAATTTGCAAGTTTGTTCAGATTATCATAATACATTGGTTTAATATAGTATTTGTCAAAGTCAAATAAAATATTTTCAATATAAATCAAACCTGTATCTCGTTCAATATATTCTGTTGTAGGAAGATTATCAGCAACAAACTCTCTTCTTTCTCTTAAGTCAAGTCCGTAAACATCTATATAACCTTCAGGATAAGTGCCGTTTAGATAGATATTGTTTCTGTCTATGCCTTTTGATACCAAATAATTTGTAATTGACTCAGCGCGCAATTTGTCCTTATCGGGTTTAGCTCCAACAATAGGCAGGTTAATATTGACAATCATTTTTGCAGCATTAGCTTCCCATTCTTTGTTCTTTAGCAAAACTCTATTAAGAACAGCAACAGCTTCGTCGTCAAGTCGGGTGTCGTTTTCGTCAAAGTAAACAAAGTTGTGCATCAAATAAGCCTGTAGTAAAACAGGGTCAAGTTCTATAGGTAAAAAGTTTGACGAGAATGTTTTAACATCATCTTTTGAAGGCGAAAACTCAATTGAGTGCAAAAGATACCCGTCTGCTTCGTATGAAATTTCGTAATTATTATCAGGGAGTAAAACGATTAAATATCTTCCGTCTTTTTTATTAGGTCTGTATATACCGACAAATTCTTCTGTTTTTACATCTCTTACAGCAATTATAAGTCCATCTGGAATATTATTATTGATGTCAGAAACAATACCGTCATATACGATAAGATTATTATCATAGATACCCATTTGTAGTATTTCGTACAAGTCAAGATCTCCAAACCCATCATCCTGAACGGTGGCAATATAACCTCTTCTTCCGTCCATATTCATAACATAAGAAACGTCATCATCAGGTGTGTTAATTGGATAACCCAAATTTACAGGTTCCGTAAAAGAGCCGTCTTTTCCCATAATTGAATAAAAAACATCATATCCACCCATTGTAGAATGCCCTTTTGAACTGAAAAATAAAGTTACACCGTCTGGATGAACAAAAGGAGATTCTTCATCCCAGGGGCTATTTACATTTTCGGGTAGGATTTGAGGCCTACTCCATTTTCCATCAGGTAGTTTCCTCATTACATAAATATCAGAGCCGCCATAACCACCTTTTCGGTTACTGGTAAAAAATATCGCATTCCCATCAGGAGTTATTGTTGCGTGTGTTTCTCTGTATTTAGTGTTTATATCTTGACTTAATAACTTTGGTTTTGACCAATTATAATTATCTTCAGAATTTGTAGTATAAACATTTCCGGTATTATTTATACCTGATTGAAAGAAAAACATTTGTGTTCCATCAATAGAAATACCTATTGCAGCTTCATTGTTTTCCTCTGTATTAACAGGAAGTCCAAGACGTTCAGGTTGCGACCATTTGTAATTATTACTTTTTGCAACAAATACATCCTCGTCTTGATTCTCTGCCGTCTGACCCGGACGTGGCCGTTTAGATGTGAAAATAAGCGTGCTTTCGTTAAGGTCCACAATTGGTGAGTGGTCAGCATAGGGTGAATTTATTTGAGCTCCAAGATTTCTCAAGTGTGCTTCAACAGGATTATTGTAATAATAAATAGCATTATTTGTTATATATTCTTCACGACTAACTATATCTAAAAGCTTTTTATCAAGAGAATTTGATGGATTTAATTTTTTTCTTAACTCAGCAAATGTTTCAAGACTAAAATCAAAATTATAATTCATTCGGTATGCAATCCCTAAATACAAATAGGACTCAAGTGGTGTACTCCTTTCTCTATGGCTGTTTGCATTATAATTTGGATTTGCATATTCGACTGCCTTTTCGAGATATGATTGAGCTTTACTTTTGTATAATCTTGTATTCAAATAACAGAAACCAATCTTATACCAAATATTTGGATTATCAGGATCTAAATCTTCAAGTTTCAAAAGCAAATCCAAAGCAGCCTCATAATTTTCTTCGTACATATATGCTTCGGAATCATAGAAGTAATTTACAAAAGTTCTGTCAGGCGCAATTTCTTGTCCTAGCGAGACTAGTGTAAAGGTTATTCCTATAAGCAATAGATAGTACTTCTTCATGCTTTGCTTTGGTTTTTTAACGCGTTAAAAATATGAATTATTATCAACAATTAATCAACTTATAACAAATTTTTTTTACATCTTCCAATATATTGTTGAAATTATAACCACATTCTTCGTATAATTGTTCCTGAGTTCCATGGGCAATAAACTTGTCTGGAATTCCAAATCTTTGTAATTTAATGTGATAATCATTGTCATTAATGAACTCCAGTAAAGAAGTCCCAAATCCACCTGCTATACTGTTATCCTCAATAGAAATAATATATTTATGATTTGAGAAAATGTCGTGTAATAAATTCTCATCAAGTGGTTTTGCAAAAATCATATCATACACCGAAATCTTTATATTTTCCTTATCAAGTTCGGCAGCAATTTTTAAAGCAGTTAATCCGGGTGTCCCTATCGTAACTATCGCAAGATTCTCACCTTTTATCAGGCACCTGCCTTTGCCGATTTCCATTTCTTCAAATTGAATTTCCGATTTCGGCTTTGTTGATTTTCCTCTGGGGTATCTTATTACAAACGGAAACGCATTTTTTTCAAGTTGTGCAGTAAACATTAAATTTCGTAATTGAAATTCGTCCATAGGTGCCGAAATGACCATATTTGGAATACATCTTAAAAATGAAATATCAAATGCTCCGTGATGTGTTGCCCCGTCTTGCCCGACTAAGCCTGCCCGGTCGAGACACAAAACAACATGTAAGTTCTGTAGTGCAACATCGTGGATAATCTGGTCGTATGCCCGTTGAGAAAAAGATGAATATAAATTGCAAAAAGGGATCATGCCATTTCTAGCTAAGCCAGCTGCAAATGTTACAGCATGCTGCTCTGCAATTCCAACATCGAAACAACGATCAGGAAATTCTTTGGACATTTTTATAAGGGAACAACCGCTCAGCATTGCCGGAGTAATTGCAGCGATTTTTTTATTTTCACTTGCTAATTTAACTATGGCATCTCCAAAAATATCCTGAAATTTTTGAGGCTCGTTTACATCTTCTTTTTCTTGCAGCAACTTACCCGTATGAATGTCGAATTTCCCTGGTGCAGCATGCCACAATGTCTGATTTTGTTCGGCTTGTTTAAATCCTTTTCCTTTCGTTGTAATTATATGTAGCAGCTTTGGACCCGGAATATCTTTTATATCATCTAGTAGTTTTGTTAGAAGGATAACATCATGACCGTCAACAGGCCCAAAATAACGTATGTTTAATGATTCAAATAAATTGCTATTTCTCATCACTATTGACTTAATTGCATTGTCGATTCGTTGTGTAAATCCTTGTACGTCTGCCCCCAAGCGATTTAACCGACCTAGAAATTGCCAAACGTCTTCTTTTACTCTATTATAAGTTTTCGAAGTAGCAATGTCTGTAAAATATTCTTTTAACGCACCCGAATTTTCGTCAATTGCAATTTTGTTATCGTTAAGGATTATCAAAACGTCATTTTTATAAGCTGACATATTGTTAAGTCCTTCAAATGCCATTCCCGCAGTCATTGACCCATCTCCGATTACGGCAACAGTATTTATTTTTTCGTTAATTAATCTAGAAGCAATACTTATACCTTGTGCAGCTGATATACTGGTAGAAGAATGCCCTGCAATAAAACTGTCATACTCGCTTTCGGCAGGATTTGGGAAACCGCTTATACCTTTGTATTTTCTATTTGTATTAAATAAATCTCTTCGTCCGGTTAAAATTTTATGCCCGTATGCCTGATGACCAACATCCCAAACAATTTTATCCTTAGGAGTATTTAGTGTGTAATGTAATGCGACTGTAAGTTCAACCACCCCAAGACTTGCACCAAAATGTCCGGGATTTTTGGATGCAGCTTCAATAATAAAAGATCTTAACTCATCACATACAACTACCAGATCACGCAAATCAATCTTTTTTAAGTCTGCAGGTGAATTAATATTATTTAGAAATTTATATTTTGAACTTTCTGTCATAATTATTAGCAAAATTACAATTTTTTATTGTTTAATCAGATAAAAAAATTAACATGTTGATGTAAATAAAAATTGTAATTCAATAACATTAATAATAATTACTTAATTACTTTTGTGGAGAATAATAAAATTTATATGCCATGAGAAAAAATTCAGTAATAAATGCAATAGTGATAATAATTGCCACTATGATAGTTTTTGCTTGTGTACCGGCGCGTCAGTTCGAAGATGTTAAAGCCAAGAAAGAGAGTTGTGAAGCGGAAAGGAACCAATTGAAAAAGGATAACGAAACTCTAACTACCCAGAATAATGAGATGAAATCACAATTGGACAGATTTAAAAATGATCTGAATTCTTTAGTTTTAGATACTGCTATAAAGGGTAATGCATATAGGACATTAACTGTTCAATACGATAAAATAAATGACCTTTATGCTCAGTTATTGGAAAATCAGGAAAAATTAAGACAAGGAGCTGATGCAGATGCTCAAAAAGCTTTGGCAATGTTGCAGCAAACCAGAGAAGAGCTTCAGCGTAAAGAAGATGAATTGCGAGCTTTGGAGGCAAGATTGAATCAGGAACGTGCTAACGTAGAAGCTATGAGAATTCAAAATGAGCTGAAAGAAAAAGAACTTGCAGATAAAAATGCAAAAGTTCAGGAACTTCAGGCAAAACTTGATGCTCAGGATTCGGTTATGAATGCACTGCGTAAAAAAGTTTCTGATGCCTTGGTTGGTTTTGAAGGTAATGGATTAACAGTAACAATGAAAGACGGAAAAGTATATGTTTCGCTTGACGAACAACTTCTTTTTAAATCTGGGAAATGGGATGTGGATCCGAAGGGAGTGCAGGCTCTTAAAAATTTAGCAGTTGTCCTCGAAACAAATCCGGATATCAATATTATGATTGAAGGTCATACAGATGAATTGGCTTATGGTGGTAACGGAAATATCGAAGATAACTGGGACTTGAGTGTTAAACGTGCTACTGCAATTGTAAAAATATTATTGGGCAATTCTAAAATTGACCCTAAAAGATTGACTGCAGCAGGTAGAAGTTCATATTTACCTGTTGACCCTGCCAAAACTAGTGAGGCAAGAGCTAAGAACAGAAGGACCGAAATTATTCTTACTCCAAATTTAGATGAATTGTATAAATTGATGAATCAATAAAAATAACTCCAATTTTGTAAAAACGACTGGTATTTACCGGTCGTTTTTTTTATCATTTTTATTCTCAATGTAAAAATTGTGAAGCAGTTTTATTAGATTTTTAAAAAAATAAATCCTTAATGTAATAATAGTCAAAAGGGGCTCAATCCATTGATATTACATGATTATACATAGATTCAAATCAATTGTAACCGTTTACAAACGAATATTAAACGAAACCAAACATTTAAAAACCGACTCCTGATTTTTGCTTGCCGCATCTTTGCATCGAAATTGTCAACGGCAAAATCCGAAAATGGAAAAGTCAGGACAAAATGTTTAACAATTAAATTTTATAATTATGAATTTAAGAAATCGTGTACAGTTAATTGGAAATTTGGGTTCAGATCCAAAAGTGAGAGAGTTTGAAAGTGGGAAAAAAATGGCACGTTTTTCAGTTGCCACCACAGATGTGATTAAGAAAGACGGAAAATTTGAAAAGGCTGTAAGCTGGCATAATGTAACTGCCTGGGGAAACAATGCAGAAATTGCTGAAAAAAATTTGGTTACAGGCACCGAAGTGATAATTGAAGGTCGTCTTGTTAGTAGTCAGTATAATGACAAATCTGGCACACCGCGTAAAATATCTGAAATTATTGCAGAAAGTCTGATGTATAGAAACATCAAGCATGCAATAAGTAAAAACAGCAATAGTAGTGGTAATGATCAGGTAAGAGCCTAAGTTTTAGGATGAAATCAAATTATTGAATAGAAAATAAGTAAATAGAATTAAAATCAATTAAAATTAAGTATTATGAATTTAAGAAACAATGTTCAGTTAATCGGAAATCTTGGAAGTGATCCGAAAGTAAAAGAGGTATCAAAAGGTAGAAAAGTTGCAAATTTTTCGATAGCTACTACCGAGTATGTAAAAGTAAGGGACGAGTATCAGCCCAAAACATACTGGCACAATATTGTGGCATGGGGCAGAGATGCTGAAGTGGTTGAAAAAAAGTGTGTTAAAGGCACAGAAGTGGTTTTAAACGGAAAGTTGGTTAGCAGAGTTTACGAGGACGGTAATGGCGAAAAGCGTTATGTTACCGAGGTAGTGGTTAATGAAATTATTTGTAGAAACAAGGCGGCTTAGTTCGACCTCAAATGTGAAGCATGAAACAGAAATCAGTAATTGATTTCTGTTTCTGTTTTTTGAAAGGGAAATAATATGAATTTAAATAATCGAGTGCAGCTAATAGGGAAAATTGTCAGTGAACCAATTATAAAAGAATTCGGTACAGGTAATAAACTTGCCAGATTTTCAATGCTTACAGTTGACGTTTACAAGAAAAACGAAGAATTTATAAAAGAGAGCCAATATCATACAATAGTTGCCTGGGGAAAAACGGCAGAAATTATTGAAAAATCTTTGCATAATGAAATGGAAGTCGTAATTGACGGCAGGTTAAGTAAGAGAACATATAATGATAAAAATGGCAATTTACAGTATATAACTGAAGTGGTAGCCAATACAATTATATTCAGGCCTGATGTCGAAAAAACATCACGCGATGCTGATATCAAGCAAAGTGCATAAAAATTGGCATAAAAAAAGCAGCGTTGTTTACACTACGCTGCTTTTTTTTTAAGTTCAATTAGAATTTATATTCATTCTCTTCAATCAAAAAATCAGCAATTCTTCTTCTTGCATCCTTAACATTTACTCCTTCAACACAAGCCAGATTCTTAATCGCTTTGTACATTTTGTCTGCCTCTTCACCGCTACTCATCGAATAAACTGCATCAATTGCATTTTTTGTAATTATTCCTGCTGCATCGAAAATATTAACAGCCATTAAGTCTTTATAAATATCAATATTTGATTTGAGTTTATTTTCGTCTATTTTCTTTACTCTAAGAGCTAGAGATTCGGATGAATAGATGCTTATCATAATATTGCTGATATTATTTATAACCTCTTGTTCTTTAAGCATATCTTTGCCATACTTTTCGGTAACGGCATGAATTAATATCAGGGCAGCTTTTTTGAAATTGCGGAGATAACGTAGTTTTTGTTCATAGAATGATTCACCTTCGACTTTGTTTTCTCTGCAATTTTCCATGTTGATAAAAAGTTGTTCGGCAGGACCGGCCATATCAAAATCACCTTTCATTCCACGTTTTATAGCAGTTTCTACAACAAGAAGACGATTGATTTCATTTGTGCCTTCAAAAATTCTGTTTATTCTCGAATCGCGATATCCTCTTTCTACTGCCATTTCTGCCGAATATCCCATACCACCATGTATCTGCACTGCTTCGTCTGTAACATAATCCAGAACTTCTGAACCAAATACTTTGAGCAAAGCAGCCTCAACAGCATAATGACTTATAGCTTCGATTGATGCTAAACCTTTATCCATTCCGCTTTCTTTATATTCTTTCATCAGATCGTCAATATCGTTGCTGGCTCTGAAGATAGAAGATTCAAGTGCAAATGTTCTGATTGCCTGTTCTGCAATTTTATGTTTGATTGCTCCAAAGCTTGAAATTAACACACCAAACTGTTTACGTTCGTTAGCATATTTTATCGAATCGTTAATAGCCTTTTTTGAAGCACCTATTACATTAGCACCAAGTTTTATTCGTCCCATGTGCAAAATACTTAATGCAATACGAAATCCCATACCCGGGCGACCAATAAGATTTTCAACAGGTACTTTCACGTCATTATAGTATATTTGAGCTGTCGAAGAGCCTTTAATTCCCATCTTATGCTCATCGGGACCAACTACAACACCGGGCATATCTTTCTCAACAATAAAAGCAGATAATACACGGTCGTTACCGATTTTTGCAAACACAACCTGAGTATTGGCAAATCCTGCATTTGTAATCCACATTTTTTGTCCGTTGAGTATGTAATATTTGCCGTCCTCTGACAGAACTGCATTGGTTTTACCTGAATTTGCATCAGAACCTGCTGTCGGCTCTGTTAGGCAGTATGCACCAATGAATTCTCCGCTTGCAAGCTTCGTAACATATTTTTGTCTTTGTTCTTCATTTCCATAATACATAATAGGTAATGTCCCGATACCTGTCGAAGCCATGAAAGCAACCGAAAAGGAATATCCAGCTCCAATTGTTTCGGCAGCAAGCATTTGTGTTACGAAATTCTGTTCAAATCCTCCGTATTCTTCAGGAATGGCTATACCCATAAGTCCTAATTCACCTGCTTTTCTTACTGTTTGTGCCATCAATTCACGATCACCTGTGTCAAGTTTGTCAACAATAGGATATAATTCCGCATCCATAAAATCTTTTATGGTCTGTGCTATCATTCTTTGTTCTTCGTTATATTCTTCAGGAATAAATACTTTTGAAGATTCGGTTTCTTTTACTAGAAATTCGCCGCTTTTTAAGTTTTTCATATTATTTATTTTAAGGTTATTCTGAAAATTTTGCTGCAAAATTAAAAAAAAATGACAAAATTCAGCTTTTTGCAAACGTATAATTAGGAAGTTTTCAACAACTCATAAGATTAGTAATATGTTATATTTCTGACTGTTATTAAAAATAATTCATTATCCTCATTATATTTATAACACTTTGTCCAATTGTTATGGTCATCGAAAATATAATAATAGTATTCATGTGTTTTACTCATCAATTCATTATTCTCATAGTCGTACCTGTCATATGATATTATATTGTTTTTGTCATCATAGTTCCACTCTTCTTTAAAGGATATTTCTCTTCTATCATCAATAGATTTTAACATTTTTAAGTTTCCGTTAATATCATAAAAGTAGTGGTACTTTTGAACAACTGAATTGTCATAAGAAGTTATATGAGTTTCAGTTTTCGTGTTGTTGATATCATCATATGAACATACAATTTTTGTCGAATCACCCATTCCCACAAAAACCATATATTTTACAGTAGGTCTGTTAAGTGAATCTTTTTCATAAGTATAAAAATATCCTCCTCCGCTAATTCTTCCTAAATCATCCCAATCATACTCTCCATTTGGCTTAAAGTTAACCTGATAATGATACCATTCTGTATTCATATCAGGTACTATTTTTCCGTTCACTGTTTTAAAATCTGAATATGAATATAATTCAACCTTTTTTACTCTACCGTTAAGTTTATATTCTATTTGACTTAAAGGTTCAACTTTATAATGACACCCATAATAAGTAGGTACTCCAGGTTCAGTTCTTGCAGTATCTTTTGCTACAATTGTATCAACTTTTACTTGCAGGCTGTCCGGTGCAATTTCGCTTTCGAGCTTAGTCCGATTATCCAGAGTATTTTTTTTATCTTTTTCAGTGTTCTTACACGAGAAAATGACTAAAAAAGAAATTACAAAAATCTGAATTACGTTAAATAATTTTAATTTCATGGTTGCTAATGTTTAACTAAAGTTTAAATAATTGCCTTACAAATTTAATATATTTTAAATTTGTAAGAACGTTTTTTAAGGATATTAGTGTTAATAATACCGTCAGTAATTATTATTCTTGTTGAGATTGAATTCTTAAATTAATAAACTTTCCAAACCGCTTAATTAAAAACTTTTATATCACTCATAATATGTTATTCTTCTCACTGTCACTCCCATACGATTATCATTATCGTCATCATTCTCGTACAGAAGAGTCCAATTACCATATTTATCAAATTCGTAGCTGTAAAACCCATTGTATTCACTTTTTAAAGTATCTGCAGCATATTTATAGGATGCCTTTGAAATTAAATATTGATTTTCATCGTAGTATTCATGTACTTTAGAATTTATTTTGCCATTACTAAAGGACTTTACTATCTTACTGTTATTTAACGTATCATAAATAGTATGAACTTCAGATTTTAATTCGCCGTATTTATAATATTTTGCAATTTCCTTATTATTTATTGTATCATAGTAATATCTTACACACTCAATAATTTCATTAGACCCTTCCATAGATGTGATTTCACTTATTAATCTATTTTTATAATCATATTTAAAATATTTTGTCCGGCCATCGCTATTAATGTACATTCCCCAAAAAATTTTTACAACAGGATTACCAAGTGAATCAAATTCTTTAATTTCCCAAACGCCTCCACCACAACTTTTATAGTAGTCGTGAGTTTTTATTTCGCCGGATTCATAGAATTCTATGCTATTATCATAATAAGGGTACTCAGTGTTAATCACAACATATCCATTTGATATCTCAGCAGGACAATGAAGAACAAGCATGCTTTTTACCTTACCATTAAGTGTAAAAATTTCTCCAAATAATTCATAAACCGTTTTTGGTGTCTCTTCTTGAGATGCATTACCTTTTATAATACTTACAGTATCTGTTGGTGGTAAGGAATTTACAACTCTTACAGTATCTGTTGCAATATGGTCATTATCATGGTCTTTATTTATATTAGTCTCATTATTTTTACACGAAATGACAGATATTATTACAAATACAGAGCAAATAATAGTAAGATTTTTCATGGTTAATTATTTATAATTGATTTACTACCGAAACAATATCACAGGCAACAACACCGGCTGTTTCTGTACGTAGCCTGCTTTTGCCTAGAGAAACTATTGTAAATCCTGTTGATTTTGCCATTTGTATTTCTTCTTTATTAAAGTCTCCTTCCGGACCGATTAAAATAATTGATGAGGATTTTGGTTTAATAATTTTTCCCAGGTATTGTTTGTCTGATATTTCGTCACAATAGGCAATAAAATTTTGATTGTATTTTTCACATTGATTTAAAAGCATTGCGAAATCTAAAGGCTCATTTATTTTCGGATGATACGCTTTTAGTGATTGTTTCATGGCTGCTTCTGCAATACGATTAAGCCTGTCAGTTTTAATAATTTTTCGTTCTGAATTCTTACAAATAACCGGAGTTATTTCGTCAACACCAATTTCTGTCGCTTTTTCGACAAACCATTCAATTCTGTCGTTGTTTTTTGTAGGAGCAATGGCTATATGCAGATAGTAATCTCTTTTTTCAAAATCAGTTATTGTGCTTACAATTTTTAGAATTGTTTTTTTTGATGTAATTTCTGCAATAACAGATTTGTATAAATTTCCTTTACCATCGGTAATAAAAACTTCCTCATTGTTTTTTAATCGTAATACTTTCGAGCAATGTTTTGATTCTTCTTCGTTTAAAATATGATAATCTCCGGATATATCAGGGTCGTAAAAAAGTTTCATAAAAGTGTTTTATACAAAAATAAAATAAAAAGAGGTATAAACAAAACAGCCTGATAAAAATGACACTCGTTTGTGTATTCGATTAAACTTTTAGGAATATTTAAATGATTATGTTAATCTCTTATACAGCGTACAGAAAATCCCATCTCCTTATAGTTGAAACTCTTTTGTGTGGCACTGGTACTGTAACGCGCGCACCAACCATAAACACCTGTTGATGAATACTCTGTTGAACTTTGCCAGTAAGCATAAGTATTGATGTTTTGAAATGTACCATCATTGCTGCGTCCACCACCAGGCAATGCTGTAAAACCGGTTTCGTTAGTTGCTCCCGTGTTTGGACTATCCCAATGTGTTGTCCCTGTTTCTTTTATTTTTCCTCCAGCAATACTGTTACCACCCAAAAAATCGAATAACTCTATCCATTCTGCATCGGAAGGGACATGCCAGCCATCAGGACAAATACCTTGTACTCCGCTTGGGTTAGAGGTACTGCTTGTCGCTCCATTCATAACTGCCGGCCAATTGTAAATAACTCCATAAGTTGAATAGTTTGTAGTTGCTTTTGCATCGGCTACTATTGTACCATTATAACCATACACATAATAATATGGAATTGTTTGTGAATTAGAGCTAGGGCCAACTACACTTGGTAAGTATTTTAAATTTTCTGCCATCCATACCTGATTACCAATTCTTACAGCATCGTAATGGTATCCGTCTCTGGCATCAGTAACTCCCAATTCGGCCTGAAGGTCCAAAATCATTATTCTGAGTTCGTCAACGTAGGCTTTG
>Ga0116142_10003072_pt1 | contig 17159 bp, 17 predicted proteins | sample AD_UKC033_MetaG_FD_89785 | JGI IMG/M metagenome (GOLD analysis project Ga0116142, IMG submission 89785) | Active sludge microbial communities of municipal wastewater-treating anaerobic digesters from USA - AD_UKC033_MetaG | ecosystem: Engineered > Bioreactor > Anaerobic > Digestate | place: USA... | reverse complement strand
GCGCGTGTAGTGCTCCCACAGGGCGAGTGCCTCGTCGCGGTCCATGGCGTCGCGGCGTGCAAGCGATTCGGCGACGGCGAGCGGTTCGCGCGCGACGTGCACGAACACCGGATGGGTCAGCAGCGGCAGCAGTTCGCGCGCGAGCAGGCACAGGCGCGGTTCCTTGATGAACCACGGACGCCGTCCGTCGAGCGTATCCAGCACGGCGGCGGCTTCGCGGCGGAATGCGTCGATCGCGGCCGGCGGCGCTTCGCGCGGCGGCCGTTTCCAGTCGCCGCCGGCCGCTTCGAGGCGGCGCAGGCAGGCCATGTGCAGTTCGCCGTGCTCGAAGTGGCCCTTCGGATTGTCGTCGCCGCGCAGCAGGCGCTCGGTCGGTCCTGGCCAGGCGCCGAACAAGGCGAGCAGGCCGCCGACGCTCGACGTGCCCGAACGGTGCATGCCGAGCACGACGATCTGGCCGGAAGGTTGCGTGGTATCGGCGGGGCGGTGGGGCGGTGGGCGCGGGGCTGCGGGTTTCAGCACGCCGGCTTCGTCGAGTCGTTCGACGAGACGATCAGCGCCGGCATCGAGCCCATGCCCCTGCGCAAACTGCAACGCCTGATCGCGTGCGTGGCGCCCGCGTTCGCTGCGTTCCTCGAATGCAGCACGCAGTGCTCGTGCCAGCGTCTCCGGGTCGACGTCGATCCAGCCAGCCCGGCCGGTTCGGCCACTGGCCCGATCGGTCACATGGGCGACCGCATGCCCCCACTGCATGACCAGTGCGTGTTGGCTGCCGTACGCAGGGGCGATGAGAGGTCGACCCGAAGCGATCGCACGGCGCGCATCGAGATCCCAGCCGCCGCCACGGCGCGCGCTTGCATAGGCGTCCGCGGCGGCGAACAGCCGGCCGCGTTGGTAGCGCGGAAAGCCGGTGCCGGCGAGCAGGCGCACGCAGCCGCCATTGAGAGGGGTGAGCAACGGTGCCAGCGCCTCGCGGATCGCGAATTCATCGTCGCTTGGCTCGATGTAGAGCAGGAGTTCGACTGGATCGCTGGCCTCGAAGGCGCGGCGGAAGGCGCGCACCAGCACGTCCGGGGCATCGCGTTCCAGTTCGCTGGCAATCGAAAGGAACACGTAGCGGCAATCGCTGCGGCGTGGGGATGGCACATCGGGATGAAAGTAGTCGATGTCGATGCCGGGATCGAGCACGTCGATGCGCGTGCGGATGCCGGAGCGGCGGAACACATCGGCTTGGTGCTCGTCGGGAACGAACAGGCGGTCATAGGCGTTGCCGGCAAGGACCTCGTCCTCTCCAAGCCGCAGATCCTCACTGAAAGCGAGGGCGGTATGCAGTCGTGCCGGCACCGGCGCCGCGGTGAGGCGCGGCAGGCACGCCAGACTGATATCTGGTGTGCCCTCCTGCGTGCGTGCGGCCGCCAGGGCGAGGCGGTAGTCGGTGATCTCCGCGAGTTCGGCGCGGCTGCCCGACGCATAGCTCATGCGCAAGCCGCGCGCGTCGAGACGCCAGACGAGGTCACGGGTGAAATCGGCGCTGGCATGGATGTGGCGTGTCGGACCGGTCCAGTGCAAGGAGCCACGTCGCAGGTCACGCAGGCGTTGCTGCCAGCGCGCCGCGAACGCAGCCTTGCTGTCCTCCCAAAGCCGTTTGCGGAAGCCACCGTCGTCGCGCGTCGAGCCATGCTGCACGTGCCGCAGTGTGACTGCGCCGGCGGTCACGGTGGCGATGCCCGCGTCGGCGGCGCGCAGGCAGTAGTCGGTGTCTTCGAAATAGCTGTGGAAGACCTCGTCGAGCCCACCGATGCGTTCGAGGCAGTCGCGGCGGATGTAGGCGACGGCGAAGGCGATGCCCTGGACATGGCGCAGGCGCCGGTACTGGCCGACGTCGCGCTCCTGGATGCCGGACTCGGTCTGCTGGCCCCACAGCGTCTCCGGCTCGATGAAGCTTGCCAGATGACGGAGGTGATCGTCCCCGGCAGCGCCGAGCAGGCGGCAGCCGACGATGCCGTGGTCGGCACGCGCATAGGCCGCGTCGCGCAAGCGGCCGAGCCAGTCGCGTTGGGTGAACTCCAGGTCGTTGTTGAGCAGCACGACATCGTCGCCGGGGCGTGCGGCGTCGATGCCGGCGTTCATGCCACGCACGAAACCGAGGTTTTCCTCGAGGCGCACGATGCGCACGCGACCGGCGAAGTCGGCCAGCGCCGATGGCGTATCGTCGCTGGAGCCGTTGTCGACGACGATGATCTCGGCGCCATCGAGATCCGTCCCGAGCAGGGTGTCGAGGCAGTTCCGGGTCAGCGGCCACTGGTTCCAGGCCAGCACGATGAGCGCGGTGCCGCGCATCACGGACCACCCGTCCGCCAGATCGACGCCAGCAGGTTGTCGAGCTCGTCGGTCGCGTAACTGCCGGGCGAGGTGAGCAGCAGATTGGCACAGGCTTGCACACGCGGATCGCCCGCCTCGACCAGGGCGCGCACGTGTGCAAGATGCTCGGGAACTGCGACATCCGGCGTGTCGACGCCACGCGCGGCCGCGACGAGCAGCTCGCATGGCGTGCAGCCGAGGCGTTGGGCCAGCGCGACGAGGCGAATGGCGTCCTCGCGCATCATTTCGGTGCTTCCGGCGATGCCAGATGCAGCTCGCGGCGATAGGCTTCGTATACCGCGTCGCGGTCACCCTCGAGCACGCTGCGTCCGTGTTCGATCCACAACAACCGATCACACAATCCGGTCACCTGCTTCTCGTCATGGCTGACCAACACGACCGTCTGGCCCTGGCGCATGCGCTCCTTCAGCGCGTTGCCGGATTTCTCCTGGAACTCGGCATCGCCGACGGCGAGCACCTCGTCGATCAGCAGCACGTCGGGCTCGGCCTGGATCGCCACTGAGAAGCCGAGGCGCATGACCATGCCGGAAGAGTAGCTGGCGATCGGCTGGTCGAAGAAATCGCCGAGTTCGGAGAACTCGCGGATCGCCGGCAGGCGCGCGACGATGTCGCGCTGGCGCAGGCCGATCATCAACCCGGACAGGATCGCGTTGTCGCGCCCGGACAGGTAGGGCACGAAGCCGAGCGCGAGCGCGAGCAACTGACATGACGCGGCGCCACGCTTCACCGCGCCGCGGTCCGGCGCAAGGATGCCGGCGAGCACGCGCAGCAGGGTGCTCTTGCCGGCACCGTTGCGGCCGATCACGCCGAGTCGCTCGCCACGTCGGAGTTGCAGGCTGACGTCTTCCAGTGCCCAGAACGCACCGCTGCCGAGCCGCCGCTGTGCGTTGAAGGCAACGCCGACGTGATCGAGTTCGATGAGGGTATCCGACATCTCAGGCCGCCAGTTTCGGATAGCGCGGTGCAAGCCGGCGCACGACCAGGATGCCGATCATGCAGACCACCGCCGAGATCGCCGCCACCTTGGCCAGGGCCATCCAGTCCGGCCATTCGCCACGCATGAGTACGCCCCGCGTGGCATCGACCAGGGTGGCGACCGGGTTCAGCGCAAAGATCTCGCGCAGCGGCGAGCGCAACTGGCCCAGCGAGAACACCACGCCGGACAGGAACATCACCATGGTCAGCACCTGTTCGATGACGAAACGCAGATCCGGGACCAGTGGCACGATCGCGGCGACCAGGAAGCCGGCACCGGCGGCAAACAGGAACACCGTCACGAACAGCACGGGCAGGGCGAAATAGGCCAGGTTCGGTGGGTAGCCAGCGACCCACAGGATCACCAGCAGCAGGGCGAAGATGTAGAAGAACTTGATGGTGTCGGCGAACATCTGCACGAGCGGGAACACCAGCACGGGCAGGCGGGCCTGGCGGATCAGGCCGAGATTGGTCCAGATCGCGTAGCCACCGTGCGTGATGCACGACTTCATCCATTGCCAGACGGTCAGGCCGATCAACAGGAACGGCAGATAGTCGGGACCGCCGGTCTTCAGGATGAACTCGAAGACGAGCCAGAACGCGGCCATCATCATCGCCGGCTCGGCGACCCACCAGATCAGGCCGAGATAGCTGCGCGCCCGCTCGGCGCGCAGTTCTGCGTAGGTGCTGAAGCGGATCAGTTCGAAAACGTGCTGATGCATGGACAGGGGCCGCGGAAAGGCGCGCGCAGGATACCGGAATGCCCGTCCGACCCGCTCATCGGCAATTGCCGTCGAGCCAGGGGCCGAGGAAAGCCAGGGCAAGGAGGACGGCTGCAAGCAGGCCGCCAAGCGCGAGGCGGGCCGGGGTGGTGGCCAGCACCGGGCTCGCTTCGTGGTCACGCATCGCCAGCACGGCGCCGCCGAAGACGCACAGGAACGGCAGCATCTGGAACAGATAGCGCTGCATCACGTGCAGGCCGAGGTAGAGCGCAAGCTGGTAGAGCAGGAAGGCGGCGATGAACAGAGCGAGCGGCTCTCGCCAGCGTCGCCACAGGGCGATGCCGAACGCACAGGCAGCCAGGGTCAGCGCGTGCCAGAGCATCGCGCCGGTGGCGATCCACGGCGTCAGCGATGTTGCCCGGTAAGCGCCCAGGCGTCCGGCACAGGCCTCGCCCGGCAGTTGCGAGACGAGCAGGGTCTTGGCGTTGAACAGGCGGAAATACTGCGTGCCGAGCTGGTCGGCGAGCACGTCGCCGAGGCCGCGTTCGGCAATCGTTTCGCGCACGCGATCGAGATAGAGCGCATTGCGTGCCTGTGGTGTGTCCGCGCTGGCGAGGAAGGCCTTCAATGCCGGCGCGCCGGCTTCGTCGATGTAGTCGCTGCGGCTGCGGTCGGCGAGGCCGACATCGAGGTTGTAGATCGAACTGTCGGCGATCAGCGGGCGTCCGGTTTCGACGTAGCCCTTCCACAGCACCGGCGCCGTGGCGGCGAGCAGGCCGGCGACGAACAGCGCCGCGCCGCCCCATTGGACGACACGGCGGCCGTCGCGGCGCTCGACGAAGGCGAACAGCAGCAGCGGCCAGAAGGCGCCGAGCAGGCTCTTGAACAGCAGGGCCAGGCCGACCAGCAGGCCGGCGACCGCTGCATGCCAAGCGTGGCGCGACGATGATCCGAACAACAGGAGCAGGGCGCCGAGCAGGCAGGCCAGGTGGGTGACTTCCGGCCACAGCCAATGCGCCTGCGCGATCGTCGTCGGATTGAGCAGGAACAGCAGGGTCGCGGCGGTGGCCGCGCGTGCGCCGACGAGCGGCCGACACAGGCGCATGAGCATCCATGCGCAACCGAGGAGCAGGGCGATCTGCACGATCTGCACGGCAAGGACATGTGTGCCGAACACGCGGTAGGCAGCGGCGAGGAACCAGGTCTGGCCCGGCGGCCAGATGAAGGTCTCCGGCACAGGCGTGCCGGCGAGCAGGGCCAGCGCACGTCGGTTGTAGTCGAACTCGTCACCGATCAGCGGTTTCGGCGGTTCGCCGTGGTAGAGCCACAGCAGGATCGCATTGGCTGCGAGCCAGGCGATCGCGGCCACGACCAGCCAATGCCTGCGCAGCGGCCGGGCCATGGTGTCGACGACCGCGTCCACCGGCTTCAGCGCGCGCGGAACAGGATCATGCGCTGGCCGCGCGGATGGCCGAAGTCACCGATCAGTTCGGCGTCGAGGCCGGCGCGTGCGGCCAGGGTCGCCAGTTCGTCGAACGACTGATGGAACGGATCGTTCGCGTAATGCGTGGTGATTTCGCCGGGCGGCTGCACCAGCGATGCCAGGTGTGCGCTGTGTGGCGCCTCGAAGAAGGTCACGTAGAAGCGTCCGCCCGGTGCGAGTACCTCGGCAACGCGCGCCAGACAAACCTGGATGTGGTTGGCGTAGAGATGCGTTATCAGCGATACCGCGATCGCCATGTCGAAGCGCTGGCCGAATTGGGCGACGTCGAAGTTGCCGTCGGCGAGCAGGGCTGCACCGCGGTCGGCGAGCCCGGCCAGGGCAAGCTCGTGATGGCCGGCCTCGATCAGCGAGGCATTGGCGTCGAGTCCGCAGTAGTGGCCCGGTTCGAGGTATCGCACGAAATGCACGCCGCCGCGCAGCGCGCCGCAGCCGACATCGAGCAGACGGTGTTGCGGCTCGAGTCCCTGTGCACGCAGGAACTCGAACTGCAGCCGGCCGATGTCGTCCCACATCGCGCCGACCATCGTGCGGTGTTCTCCGCGGCGGATGTCCTCGGCGTCGAGTGCGCGCCAGTAGCCGTTGACGCCGCGCATCGACGCGGCGGTCGCGTCGACGGGCTGCTCGCCTGCCATCGCGGCGGCCTCAGCCGGCTTTCGGCGAACGCTTGGCAGGCGCCTTGAACGTCGGCGTGAACTTCTCGCGCACGCCGGAGGTGCTGATCGACTCGATGTAGTACCAGTAGTCCTTGCATGGATCGATCGTGTCGTCACGGAACTGGTACTTCTGTGTTTCGTCGGTCGTGCCTGCGCCAAGGATCGGATCGGCGTTGAGCTTGGTGAACTCGCCGTCCTCGCTCTCGCTGCGGTAGACCTCGAAGCCGAAGTTGTCCTGCTCGCTGGCCAGCGTCCATTTCGGCGTGTTGGCGATGCGTTCCTCGGCCGGCAGGGCGGACTGGTCACCGCAGGTGCCTTCCGGCGGCTTGACCGGCGCGGCTTCGGCCGGCGCAGGGGCTTCGGTTGGCGCCGGCACGGCAGCGACTGGCTTCTCGTCGGGTGGCGGCGCGTCACATCCGGCCAGCACGAGGGCGATGACGCTGCAAAGGACAATCGGACGCATGGGGAACTCCAGAATGAATGAATGGTGCTGGCGTACGGGAGCCGCACTGGACAAGACCAAGCTCCGCCAACGATAGTGCGCGCATGCTGCCGCTGGCAACCCGAACCGCCGCATGCCTCACGCGTGTGCGGATCGCGCCCTCTCTCCTCCAGGTCCTGCTTGCCGTCGCCCTGCTGTCGACGGCGGTTCCCACGCGCGCTCTCGAGGCCACCCTCGAGGTCACGCCGGCTGGTGAGCTGTTTCCCGCGCTGGAGCTGTCGCAGGCAGGCGTGGACACCGGCAGTGGCCTGTTGCGTGTGCGCCTGGCGGGCGTCTCGCCACCGCAGCGCGTGCGCGTGCGCATCGACACGCCGGGCCTGGTCGAACCAACCGTCATCGAGACCGTGGTCGACGGCACGCAGGTGCTGCGCCCACGCCTGGACTGGGATATCTCGGCACTGCGTGCGCTCTCCACCACGCGCACGCAAACGCTCGAAGCGAGCATCGAGCGACCCGGCCAGCCGCCGCTCGTGCGTCGCGCCAAGGTGCGGGTGCATCCGCTCGACGAGGCGTTGTACTTCGTCCGCGACGGCGACGCGCGCATCGATCTCGGCTTCATGTTCGCGGCCTGGGTCGACCCGCAGTCGCCAGTCGTTGATGACCTGCTTGCGCTCGCGCGCCGCATCGATCCCGGCCTGCCGACGCAGGCAAGCGACGCAGCGGCGCGCCGGCGCCAGGCGCGCGCGGTCTGGCTGGCGCTCGAACGCCGAGGCCTGCGTTACGCCGACGACGGCGCCGGCATCAGCCAGGGCCCGGTGATCTACAGCCAGCGCGTGCGCCTGCTCGCCGACACCTGGGACGAGCGCGTGGCCAACTGCCTCGACGGCAGTGTGCTGATCGCCTCGGCGCTCGAGCGGCTCGGCATCCGCACCATGCTCGTGCTCGTGCCGGGACATGCCTTCGTCGGTTTCTACACTGACGATGGCACGCGCCACGCCGAGTTCCTCGAAACCACCCTGCTTGGCCGTCGCCTGCGCGAGCGTGCTGGCGACGCTGTCGATCGCGACGCCGTGGCCGCGGCCGGTTTCGATGCGGCCCTCGCCGCCGGGCGCACGCGCTACCGTCGCGCGGAGGCGCGCCTCGACGGCCGTCACCGACCCAACTATGCGGTCATCGACATATCGATCGCACGCAGCTATGGCATCATGCCGCTCGCCGTCGATCGGAGCGCTCCCGCCGGCCCCGTCATGGCACCCGCCGCGCCCCCCTTCGCCCACGACTGACCAGCACTGTCGCCACGATGTCCGTTTCCTTCGAAACCCTGCTCGAGCGCACCAAGGACGAGATCCGCGCCGAAGCCGAGGCCATCCGCAGGCGCCTGCCGGTCGAGACAGTGGTGCAGCCGTCGGCGTACGAGGCCGTCCCCGTGGAGGCTGGTGCTGCCCGGGGGCCGTCGCAGGGCCCGCGCGTGCGGCTCGACTACTCGATCGACGAGCTGTGCCTCGAGAACTATGCAAGCTTCGTCGAGCGGGCGTTCGAGGCAATCATCAAGCGCAGCATCGAGCCGGATACACGCAGCGCCTTGGTGCGGCGGCTGGCCTCCGGGACCACCAAGGTCGAGATCCTCGGCGACCTGTTGTACTCGCCCGAAGGGCGTTCGGTCGGTGTGCGCGTCGCCGGCCTGCGCAAGAGCTACCTGCTGGCCAAGCTTTTCAACGTTCCGGTCGTCGGCTACCTGGCGGAATGGTGTTTCCGAATTGCGCGCTTGCCGATCCAGGCGCGCCAGCAGCGGGCCATGGAAACCTACCAGGCGGGCCGACTGCACGAACTGCGTGACGCCGTGCAAGCGCTCGAGCTCCGCTGTGCCGAACTGGCCCGCGAGCAGGACGCGATCGCCGCACGCCTGGCGGCATTGACCGGTGATGACGAGGCTGGACTGAAAAGCCTGGGCGAAGCGCAGCAAGAGCAAGCGGAACAGCTCGAGAAGCTCTCGCGTCGAGTGGTTGAGCTGGTGGACGGGCAGGCGTCGGGACTGCGCGAGGAAAGCCGACTGCGTGATGCGCAGGTGTCCCAACTTGCAGCCCGCATCGACGAGATCGGACGGCACGCAGTGGACGGCAACGAGGATTATCGACGACTGGTCCTCGGCATGAACCATTGGTTGACGACGTTGCGGACGAACCTGGCCGAACTAGGGTCAGGGCAGGACACGTCGCCGCGCAGGCCGGACTGAAGCCAGCCGATGCGCATCGCCCAGATCGTCCCTGGACTTCGTCCCCACGACGCGGTCAGCAATGACTGCCGCGGCATGACAGCATGTCTGCGCTCCGCGGGGTACGAGGTGACGACGTTCGCCTGGAGTGCCGAGGGTGTGGACGAGCCCGTCCATGATCCGGCCATGGTCATCGACTGGGTGCATTCGCCCGATGACGTCCTCGTCTACCACTACTGTACGGGCGCCGATGCCATCGTCGACCTGTTTCGTCGCGTCAAGGCGCGCCGCGTGGTGCGTTACCACAACATCACGCCGCCGGGGTTCTTCCGCGGATGGTCGAAGGGCTATGTCGACGCCTGCGAGGCGGGTCGTGCCCAGATCGCGCGGTTCGCGCGAATGAACTGCGATCTATACCTCGGCGACTCGAGCTACAACAACGAGGATTTCATCACCGCAGGCGTCGATCCGAGGCGCTGTGAGACGTTGCCGCCGTTTCATGCCTGTGAGGAGTTGCTCGCCAGCGCGGTCGATGATCGACGGATTCCACGCGTCGGGGGTGCTCCGCTGCTGCTGATGGTCGGTCGCATCGCGCCCAACAAGGGCTATCTGGAACTCGTCGATGCGTTGTCGGTTTGCCGTCAGGCGATCGATCCGGCATCGCACCTGCTCGTGTTCGGCAAGCTTGACCAGAATCTTGCCGCCTATGGACGTGCCCTGCACGCGCGCATCGACGAGCGCGGGCTGCGCCACAACGTGACGATCATCGGGGATGCCGGCGACAAGGAACTCAGGGCGGGATTTGCCGCGGCCACGGCATTGGTGTTGCCGAGTGCGCACGAGGGATTCTGCGTGCCGGTCATCGAGGCGATGGCACTGGGGACGCCGATCATCGCCTATGCCTCGAGTGCGATTCCGGAGACGCTCGGTGACGCCGGACTGTCGTGGGAGAGCCGTGATCCGGCGCTGATCGCCGCGTCGGTGGGGCGTCTGCACGCGGATGCGGAGTTGCGCGCCAGGCTGCGTGAGCGCGGGCGTGAGCGTTATGCGGCCCGCTTCGCCCCCGCCGTGCTGGAGCGCGAGTTGATCCGGATCTTCGGGCGGTTCGCCTGAATCGCGGCCGGGCACGATGAAAGCAGCCATCCTCATTCCCGTATTGGCCAATCGTGATGCCGTCGGCGCGGATGCGCTCACCATGGCGAGCGTTTTCGAGCGAAACGGTCTCGAAACGCGCATCTTCTGCATTTCGGCCCACGATGTCGCGGTGCGCACATACCCTGCTCACAAGCTGAACGCTTTCGTCGGCCCCGACGATATCGTTGTCTATCATTTCTCGATGGGCTGGGCGAAGGGACTGGACCTGCTCCGGCGTTGCCCGGCACGCCTCTTCGTCAAGTACCACAACATCACACCACCCGAGTTCTTCCACTCGATATCGCACGAGCATGAGGAGGCCTGCAGGGACGGGCGTGCGGAGATTGCCGCCGTGGCCGCGCTCGGTTGCGAGCGCTACATCGGCGATTCGGCATACAACCTCGACGAGCTGTTCGCCGCCGGTGCGCCGCGCGCGTCCGGCAGCGTGCTGGCTCCATTCCACCGCATCGACGACCTGCTCGAGGCCGAGGCGGATGCGGCCATGCTCGACGAGCTCGGCGACGGCGCGCGCAACTTCCTCATGGTCGGGCGCATCGCGCCGAACAAGGGGCATGTCGACCTGGTCGACGCGTTCGCCGCCTACCTGCGTGCCTATGCCGAGCCGGCGCGACTGGTCCTGGTCGGCAAGATCGATCCGCGCCTGTCCGCGTACACGAACGCGGTCCGCGCGCGGGTCGCCGCCTACGGCATCGAGAAGCACGTGCGCTGGGTCGATGGTGCCAGCGAGTCCGAGCTGAAGGCTGCGTATCTGGCCAGTCATGTTTTCATGTTGTTGAGCGCGCACGAAGGTTTCTGTGTCCCGCTGGTCGAAGCCATGGCGCTGGGCACGCCGATCGTGGCGCGCGCCACCACGGCTGTCCCTGAGACGCTGGGCAGCGCCGGCATCGCGTGGAACTCAGCTGATCCGTTCGTCTACGCGGCAACTGCCGCCCGGTTGTTCTCCGATGCAGTCTTCAGGGACAGCCTGCGCGAGCAAGGGATGCGCAGGTATCGCGAGCAGTTCCGCAACGACCGCCTTGGTGCCAGGCTCCTCGAACTGGTGGAGCAGCGGACGTGAAGCCGCGCATCGCGATCGTCGTACAACGCTGTCACGAAAAGCTCGTCGGTGGCTCGGAAGCCTTGGCGTGGCAGTATGCCGAGCTGCTGCGCCCGCACTACGACATCGAAATCCTCACCACGGCGGCGTCCGACTACGTGCATTGGCGCAACGATCTCCCGGTGGGTACCGAACTACGTGATGGCATTCGCGTGCGGCGCTTCGAGGTGGTGCACGAGCGTGGTCCTTACTTCGGCGTGCTCTGGGATCGTTTGCGCGCGCATCATGCCGCGCGCTGTGCGCATCCACCGGCGACGCGGTTCGCCTGGCCAGAGTCGCTCGAGGAGGAATTCATCCGCGCACAGGGACCGCATTGCCCAAGCCTGCACGAGCATCTCGCGCGGCATGGCGACGACTATCGCGCGGTGATCTTCATCACCTATCTGTATCCGACCACGTTCGACGGCATCCGCGCCATGCCGCACCGGCGCTGGCTGATCGTGCCTTGCGTGCACGACGAGCCGGCTGCCTATCTCAAGGCGATGGCACATCAGGCGCGCCGCGCACCGAGCCTGCTGTGGAATACGCGGGCAGAACAGGAAATCGGTGCGCGCCTGTGGAACGTCGACCATGGCCGCGTCGTTTCGATGAGCGTGGAGACCACGCTGGTCGAGCCGGCACGCGAAGCGAGCCCGTACCTGCTGTACTGCGGACGCATCGACGTCAACAAGGGCAGCCCTCAAATGCTCGACGGTTTCGCCTCGTGGAAGAAGGCGCATCCGCAGTCGAAGCTCGAACTCGTGCTGACCGGGCACGACGTGATCGGCGTCGGTTCGCGGCCCGGCGTGCGCTACCTGGGTTTCGTCGACGAACGGCGCAAGTTCGAGCTGATGGCCGGCGCGCTCGCCTTCGTGCAGCCTTCGCCGTACGAGAGCCTGAGCATCGTCCTGCTCGAGGCGATGGCGCAACGCGTGCCGGTCATCGTCAACGGCGAGTGCGAGGCACTCGTCGAGCACGTCGAAGCCAGTCGCAGCGGCGCGGCCTTCCGCGGCGAAGCCGAACTGCATGCTGCGATCGACCGCGTGCTCGCGCTCGATGCGACCGCACGCGCGGAAGAGGGTGCGCGTGCACGCGACTACGTCGTCGAACGCTACGGTCGCGAGCAGGTGACAGCACGCCTGCTGGCCGAGGTCGAGGCGCTTGCTGGCAACTGAAGATGCTCTGATCAATCCCGCACAGGACGGCCCCAAGCTTCTGATTCCCAATGACGGGGTGACATCCGCAAGGCCCGCAGTGCGGCGTGCGCGGCGCGCCCGGGCAAGCAGCCTGCACTTCGCCAAGCCCACCCCGCAGCGAACCTTGCGGACGTCATGACGCCATTGCGGGATTGATCAGAGCACCCCAAGCGTTCGGCTCAGTTGCGTTCAAGGCGGATGTCGAAGCGGGCGCCGCCAAGGGTCGGCGAGCGCGTCACCCGCAGCGTGCCGCGGTACGCACGCACGATGTCCTGCACGATCGACAGGCCGATACCGTGGCCCTGCACACGCTCGTCGCCGCGCACGCCGCGCTGCAGCACGTGTTCGATGCGGTCGTCGGGGATACCGGGACCGTCGTCCTCGATGCTGATTTCGAGGCTGGGCCAGCGGCTGCCCTCTTCCTGATGCGGGCGTGCGCTCAGCAGGACACGGTGGCGTGCCCACTTGAAGGCGTTCTCGAGCAGATTGCCGAGCAGTTCGAGCAGGTCGCCCTGGTCGCCGTGGAAACGCGCGGCCGGATCGATGTCGAACTCGCACAGCACGTTGCGGTCGGCATAGACCTTCTCCAGGCTCTGCACGATTTCCTCGGCGTACGGCTCCAGCGCGAGCGGCGTGGCGAAAGTCTGCCGGCCGGAGGTCGCCGCACGCGACAGCTGGTAGGCGACGATCTCGTCCATGCGTCCGACCTGCTCGAGCACGGTCCAGCGCAATTGCCTGTCGTCGCTTTGCGTCTCGAGCTGGGTGCGCATGACCGCGAGCGGCGTCTTCAGACTGTGGGCAAGGTCGGAGAGCGTGTTGCGGTAGCGCTTGAGGCGTTCGCGTTCGGAATCGATGAAGGCATTGAGATTGGTCGAAAGGCCTGACAGTTCGACGGGATAGTCGTCGCCGAGGCGTTCCTGGTTGCCGCGTTCGACGTGCTCGAGGTCGGCGGCAATCTTGCGCAGCGGGGCAAGGCTCCAGCGCTGCACGGCGAGCAGGAGCAATAGCAGCAGCACGCCGAGGCCGCCGAGCCAGGCGAACAGGGTGCGCCTGAACTGGGTTGCCTGGCGCGCCATCTCGGCGCCGTCCTCGGCGACGTGCACAGTCAGCTTCAGCGGGTCGCTGTTCGGCAGGCTCCACTCGATGCCCTGCGAAAGCACGTAGAGCTCACCTTCCGGTGTTGCCAGTGGACCGTCGAATCGCTGCTCGCCGGCGGCAAGCTCGGTATCGAAGGGGAGCTCGACGCCGAGCGCCGACGGTGAGCGCCACTGGCGTGCGTGCGCATTGCGCACGTTGTCGCCGACGATCGCCGCATACAGTCCTGACGATGGACGATCGAAACGCGGATCGGGGCCGACCTCGGGCGGGATCAGGGTGCCGGTGCGCACCGTATCGGCACCGGCGAGATAGGCGTAGACATAGCCTTGCAGCCGCTCGCGCTGCGAAGCCAGCGAAGCCTCATGGAAGGCCTTGTCGAGGGCGAAGAAGGCGAGGCCGAGGAAACCGGCAAGCACGAAGCCTGCCGCGGTCAGCGAACGGGCCTTCAGGGACAGCGGACGCGCCATCGCGACGACGTTCGTCAGTTCGCGGCAGTTTCCCCTTTGGGCGCGTCATCCTCGCCGGCCAACGAGTCGGTGCGTTCCAGGGCGAAGCGGTAGCCACGGCCGCGCACGGTCTCGATCGGCTTGATCGCGCCATCCGGATCGAGCTTGCGACGCAGGCGGCCGATGAAGACTTCGAGCACGTTCGAGTCACGGTCGAAATCCTGCTGGTAGATGTGCTCGGTGAGATCGGCCTTCGAGACCAGTTCACCGGCATGCATCATCAGATATTCGAGCACCTTGTACTCGTAGCTGGTGAGATCGACCGTGCTGCCATTCGAGGTGACCGTCTGCGCGGTCGTGTCGAGCACGATCGGGCCACACTCGAGCTGCGGGCGCGACCAGCCGCTGGCGCGACGCACGAGGGCGTTGAGACGGGCCAGCAATTCCTCGACATGGAAAGGCTTGACCAGGTAGTCGTCGGCCCCGAATTTGAGGCCCTGCACCTTGTCCTGCCATGACGAACGCGCGGTGAGGATGAGGATCGGGTAGCGCTGGCCGGCCTCGCGCAGTTGCTTGACCAGGTCCATGCCCGACAGCTTGGGCAGGCCGAGATCGATGATGGCGACATCGAATGGAACCTCGCGGCCGAGATAGAGGCCTTCCTCGCCATCACCTGCGGTATCCACCGCGAAGCCGTCGCGCTTCAACCGGGCGGCGAGCGTCTCGCGCAGAGGCGCTTCGTCTTCAACGAGCAGTACACGCATGGTTTTCTCCGGGACTAGGGGTTGGCCTTCACGTCGACGACCCGCACCTGGCCGCCGGGAGTGAGGAGCTTGATGCGATAGAGCTTGCGCTTGCCGACCTGCAAGGTCTGCACGCTCAGCACCTTCGCATTCATCTCCCGCTGCACCTTGTCGACAGCCTGCTGGACCGTGATCTCGTCGGCAGCCAACGACACCGGCGCGACCAGGATGGCCACGACGGCGGCGAGCACTCGACCTCGACCCAGGAGCTTCATCGGCGAAAAGGTAGCAGGAAGCGGAAAACACGTGTGGAACGCGGCCGCAGTCTTGGCGTGGCGGCTTGAATTGCCGCTGAACTCGCCGGTTCCGTGGCGCGTGGCATCAGTAGATCTCCGCCACGCAGCAGCGCAGGCTGCCGCCGGCCTTCTCGATCTCGCCGAGCTCGACCGCACCGATGGAGAAGCCGGCGGAGGCGAGCGTGGCGACCTGGTCGTCGCGCAGCGCGGCTGCCGCGCGCGCACTCATCCACGCTCGTGACGGCGACAGGGCGATCGAGTTTGCGGCGAAGGCGTTCTTCTGCGCGGCGTCGAGGACGACCGTGGCGCCCGCGTAGGCCTTGGCGATCGCCATCGGCACGCGTGCATCGGCGAACCCGTCCGGGGCGACGATCGCCGCACGCCCGGCGAGGATCGCGAGCACGACATTGGTGTGGTACTCGCCGGCGGCGAGGTCGAAGCACCAGGTCAGGTCGAGACCGAAGGCTTCGTGCATCGCGCGCGCGCCGGTGCGGTCGCAGCGCTCGGAAAGGCCGCAGTAGCCGATGTTGCGCGCGCGGTCGATGACCAGCGAGCCGGTCAGCTCGGCAACGTAGCCGCCGGACGGCAGCGGTGACGCCGCGTAGCCGAGCAGGTCGAACCAGGCGCGGATGTCGTGGCGTTCCGCTTCGCGCCGGCGCACCGCGTGACGCATGCGGCCGATGATCAGCCTGCCCGGTACGGTGGCGAAGACGTTGTTCGGGAAAATGCCGTCCGGCGCGGCCGGATCGCCGGGGAAGCTCGCCACCGGCAGGTCCTCGCCGAGCCGGCGCGCGAGTTCGGCGTGCTCGGTGAGCGCACGCAGCGGATCGACCGGGAGGCCGAGGTCCATGTAACGGTTGTCGCCGGCCGACTCGACGGCCAGCGAAAACGCGGCCGGCGTGATCAGGAAGGCCGCGCGCGCGGTCGCCCCTTCGGCACGCACCGGCAGCGCGGCGAAGGCGCTGAGGAAGGCATCGGCATTGTCGACGATCATTGGCGTTTCGCAGGCGGTGGCCGGGTGCATTCGGCGTGGCGGAAGCAGGTGACGAGATGGTCGTTGACCATGCCGGTGGCCTGCATGAAGGCATAGCAGATCGTCGAGCCGACGAAACGGAAGCCGCGCTTGTGCATGGCCTTGCTCATCGCATCCGATCGCACGGTGCTGGCCGGCACGTCGGCGCCACGGCGCGGGCGGTTGACGATCGGCACGCCGTCGACGAACGACCACAGGTACTTCGCCAGGCTGCCCTCGGCGGCGATGACCTCGAGCGCCACGCGCGCGTTGTCGCGCGCCGCGTACACCTTGAGTCGGTTGCGCACGATGCCCGGGTCGAGCAGGCATTGCTCGAGCTCCGCGTCGCTCATGCGTGCCACGCGCGCGATGTCGAAACGGTGCAAGCAGCGCCGGTAGTTGTCGCGCTTCTCGAGCACGGTGCGCCAGCTCAGGCCCGCCTGCGCCCCTTCCAGCACGAGGAACTCGAACAGGGTGCGGTCGTCATGCTGCGGCAGACCCCATTCGGTGTCGTGATAGACACGCTCGGCGGCGCTGCCGCCGGCCCAGGAACAACGGATGCGGCCGTCGTCGGCCAGTGCGTGGGCGTTCCTCGCCATGCTTCAGCCGCCGACCTGGCGGATCCAGTCGGTGAGGTTGTAGTGATTGGTCACGCGCGCGATGCGCCCGTCGCGCACGTCGAAGAACGCGCCGCCCGGCAGCACGTAGTGCTGGCCGTTCGCCGGCGGCAGACCCTCGTCATCGGCAAGGTACTGGCCGTGCACGACGTATTCGGCGCCGACGCGGGTGCCCTCGGCATTGCTCATCAGGACTATGTTCTCGAGGCGCTCGCGGTAACAGCGATCCATGCGTACGAGGAAGGCACGGAAGGTCTCGCGGCCGGTCTCGCGTGCGCCCTGGTTGATGTCGTGGGCGACATCGTCGCCGAGGCAGGCGAGCATGGTTTCGCGGTCACCGCGGTTGAAGGCGGCGTAGTAGTCGGCCACCAGCGCGATCGCGCGTGCGGCGGGCGTGTCTGCAGGGAAGGACATCGACGGGTTCCGGTCGGCTTTGCGGCGCGTGGAGGATACGCGCGCCAAGCCGTCGTGTGCATCCGGGCGCGATCATCCGTACCGCCGTGCCGCCGCAACCCCCAATCGCCCCCATTCCCGCGCCACCGCGCTGCTCGCGCTGGCGATGTTGACGTTGATCTGGAGCTACAACTGGATCGTCGTGAAGCAGGCCCTGCAGCATGCGGCACCGATCGGC
>Ga0116142_10003066_pt1 | contig 17183 bp, 19 predicted proteins | sample AD_UKC033_MetaG_FD_89785 | JGI IMG/M metagenome (GOLD analysis project Ga0116142, IMG submission 89785) | Active sludge microbial communities of municipal wastewater-treating anaerobic digesters from USA - AD_UKC033_MetaG | ecosystem: Engineered > Bioreactor > Anaerobic > Digestate | place: USA... | reverse complement strand
TGTATCCGTTGCATACTTGTTGGACTTTTTAAGATAATCTACAACCGCTTTCATTGGTTCTTGGTTGTTTAGGGCATTATGGGGTCTTTGGGTGTTGTAAAAGAGAAGGTAGTCAACAAGGAGATTGTTAAACTGCCCGAGATCATTTTCTTCCAAAAGTTCTCTGTTTGGTTCTGTAAATTCCTCTTGTAAGGTTCTGTTAAACCTTTCAACCACTCCGTTTTGTTTGGGACATCTGGGGTAAGTAAAAAAGTGGACAATACCCCGTTGGGCCATAATTCTGTCAAAGTGGTTTAGAAACTCAGAGCCATTATCTGTTTGGACTCCTTTGATGTCATAGGGAGTAACCCGAAGAAGCTTTTGAATAAAATCAGAGGTAGAGAGCGAAGAATGGCTTTTGTAGGTATAGGCAAAAGAGAATTTGGAGACAACATCAATGGCAGTGACGAGATACCTTTTAATTCCATGCTCAAACCTGATAACGGTATCAATCTGGAAAAGATCTCCGGGGTCCTTGACTTCATAGCCAAAAACTCTTTCCTTGTTTGGTCTGACCGAGCGTTTGGTTCTTTTGCCTAAATAGAAAAACCAGTTGTTTCTTTTGATGATTTTGCCCACTTTGGAAACGGAAAGGGTTTCAAGCTGATTTTCCCGACAGTATTTATCCAGAAGAAGTTTAACCTTGTCTTTTCCCAGCCTGGGGTATTTTTCCCTTAAAGACTTGATAAACTCATAGATTTTTTCTTCCACATACATTCTTCTTGTATTGTAAGGCTTGCTGGATTTATTGATAAGGCCAAGAAGGGAACCGTTCCCTTGCCTGATCTTTTTTTTCCAAAGATAGACCGTTGATCTGCCTACGGAAAAAGCATCCTTCGTTGTCTTTAAGCCATAAAGATCAAAGAAAGTAATAATTTTAATCTTTTCTGACACTTCTGGGTGATTAACATATTGGGTTAAATCATAAGTAATATTCATAAACTTACGATAACCCACCGTTCCTTTAAAAAGAAAGTGTGTATTGGAACAAAAATGACTCATCTTTTACCCTTTAATGAGTCCAATAGGTATCGGAACTTGTGCAGAAGGAGTCAGGAATAAGTTTTTATCTGTCGTAAAAAGTAATTATTATGGAAATCTGGGAACTGCTTAAGAGCGGGTGGAAAGCAATCCATTTGCGGGTTGCCTTCCGTATTTTCCCCAAGGACTCGTTTGAAGTTCGATGGGCAAAGGCTTATCGAAACATGGACGAGTTGGTAATCTCGCTCAAGGAGGATTTCCAGATTCAGCAAAGGGAACGAAACCGCCTTGATGTTCTGAAGGACGCCTTTCGGAAGGGATGCACCTCCGAGGCTCAGATGAATCAGATCAAGGAAGTAAGCGAATCACTCGCTCTCGTTAGCAAGCGAATAGCTCGCCAGAAGGGGGAGCATTCCCAGAAACAGAAACTGATAAAGTCATGTTATCTGATGCTCGATCACGAAATCCCTCGGTACTAGAGATCAAAATGGCTTGAGTGAGCCCCACACTCATTTAAGCTAGTCGCGAAAGCGGCGAGGAATGACTCATTTGCGTGAGTCGAATTTCCCCGCCGCTTTTTTTATGGCCAATTTTCCTTCTTGCAAAAAAGAAGATTTTCTCTTAAAATAATCCCATTACTCACCCGGAGGGTTTAGAAATTGTCCTTGTTTCTCCGGCTCCGGGGTGGTTTAAAGGACAAATCTCAAATGGAAATTAAGCTTAAAGATTTACTTGAAGCGGGATGTCATTTTGGACATCAGGTTACCCGTTGGAATCCCAAAATGAAGCCCTATCTTTTTGCGGCCAGGGACAGGATTCATATTTTTGATCTGGCCAAAACAAAAGAAGGTCTGGATCGGGCAATGGATTTTGTCCGTGAAGTAACGGCGAAAGACGGGAAAATCGTTTTTGTCGGAACCAAACGCCAGGCCCAGGAAATTATTAAAGAAGCGGCGATTCAAGCCAAAATGCCTTATGTCAGCGAGCGCTGGATTGGCGGAACGCTGACCAATTGGGAAAGAATCAAGAAAAATATTGATACCTTGGCGGAATTGAAATTAAACAAGGCCCAGGGTAAATATCAGGATTACACCAAAAAAGAGAATCTTTTAATTGACCGGAAAATTAGCCGCTTGGAACATGTTTTCGGCGGGTTGGCCGAACTTAAGGGTTTGCCGGCCGCGCTTTTTATTGTCGATTTGAAAAAAGAAAGCGGAGCGGCCAAGGAAGCCCGGGCAGTCGGCGTTAAGGTTATTGCTTTGGTTGATTCCAACTCCGATCCGGATTTGGCGGATTTTGTTATCCCGGCCAATGACGACGCGGTTAAATCCGTTCAATTTATTGTCGGAGCGATTAAAGAGGCGGTTTTGGAAGCGGGCAAGAAAGGGAAAAAAGCAGTTCCTTCCAGCGAGCCCGAATCGGCTTTGATAGAGAAAGAGGAAAAACCTGAGGAAAAATCAAAAATTAAAAAAGTGAAGAAGGAAAAGACAATAATTAAAACTGAGAAAGAGACAGAAAAAATAAAAGAAGCAAAGGAAAAAGAAGAAAAAAAATAAAAAAATGAAAATTGATTTAAATCAAATTAAAGAACTGAGAGAGTTGACGGGAGCGGGCATTATGGATGTCCGCAAGGCTCTTGAAGAAAGCGACGGGGATCAGAAGAAAGCTTTACAGGCTTTGAAAAAGAAAGGGGCCGAGGTTGCGGAAAAGAAAAAAGAAAGGGCAACCGGCGCCGGTTTATTGGAGGCCTATGTTCATAACGGCGGAAAAGTAGTGGCCGTGGTTGAACTTTTGTGCGAAACCGATTTTGTTGCCCGCAATGAGGAATTTAAAGCTCTGGCCCACGAAATCGCGATGCAGGTTGCTTCCATGAATCCGAAAAATACGGAAGAATTACTTAAACAGGAATATATTCGCGACGCCTCCAAAACAATTACTGATTTGGTTAACGAGCTGATTGGTAAAATAAGGGAAAATATCAAAATTAACCGCTTCCAAAGATTTGAATTGGGTGAATAATTAAGAGTTCTTTGACTCTGGCTCGATTTCACTCACCATTCACTCGGGACAAGTTCTTCTGTAAGTTTAGATAAACAAGAGACAGAGATAGAGAAAATTTCTTCCAAAAAAAAGCCCCGCAGGTTTTTGGCCCTTGGGGCTAAAGAAAAACAGACTATTGGAAGGGAAAATCGCCTCCACTGTCCATGGAGGAAGAAAGAATTGCCTTTTCCATTCGCCTCCTGGCTCTTCTCGCCAAATTCGCATCGTTTTGGACTGATCCGCAAGGCGATCTAATGAGAAAGACCGCCTTGTTCTTATCGAGAGGATCTATTCTGGTTATATCTTCGCGAGAGGCCCCAAAGGTCTGCCAAAGAACATTTCTCTTCCCTTCTTCCAAATGAAGGAGGTTAACGTCTTTGGTGGCAATGACCAATTTGAATATCATGGCAAAGCCACCGCCTATGAGAAGCGACTTCGGATCATCTGTTCGGCCAAGACACGAGAGGTGAAATTTAACTGGCATCATGTGTATCCCTCCAATTACTGCGTCCGAATGGACGGGGCAAACATATGTTTGACAGCCTGTTTGCTAGGCTCAATGTTAAAGAACTTTAATAAAGATACCACAAAAACAGCGACTTGTCAATATTATAGGTTAAGACGACAGAAAAGATTAACTACTTGACAGAAGACCTTTCTTTTTAAATAATGGCTTTAGAAAGAAACCTAAGAAGATGATTGATTTTGTTTTGACAAAAGAAAAGATGGAGAAATCCCTTGAAAAATTCCGTGACGAAATCGGCGGGATTAGGACCGGTCGGGCTTCGGCGTCTTTGGTGGAAAATCTTCTTTGCTCCGTCTACCAGGGATCTCAAAATTTGCGTTTAAAGGAATTGGCGTCCATTACTTCCCCCGATCCGCAAAGTCTCTTGATCCAACCCTGGGACGGTTCGGTAATCGGTGAGGTCAAACAATCTATTTTGGCGGCCAATATCGGCTTAACGCCGGTGGTTGAAGGCTCGGCTGTCAGGATTGCCGTTCCGCCCTTAACCGGCGAAAGAAGGCAGGAATATATTAAGCTTTTGGGGCAAAAATCCGAGGAAGCGCGGATTGCGGTTCGCAATATCCGACGCGACCAGATGGAGTCTATTAAAGAAAGTTTTGAGGGAAAAAGTTTAAGCGAGGATGAGAAATTTCGCGCCGAAGCGGAGTTGCAAAAAATCACCGATGGTTTTATCGCGAAAATCCAGGAAGCGGAAAAGAAAAAAGAAGAAGAATTGCTTCAGGTATAAAAAAGTTGCTTCGTAAAAAAGTTATTTTATCGGTCTGGTAAATTTTTCTCTCGATAAACGGATTACTTTTTCCCGGTTTTGGTTACGGCACCTTGGCAGAGGCAGGGTGGTGGCGTAAAAAGGAGAGGAAGTTAATGAATCAATGCAAAGTTTGCAGATAATCTGGTATTTTCCCAGGGAAACCAATTGCGCTTCGGTATAAATCTGGCCAAATTCTTTCGCCAGAATTTCGGCGTCTTCCGAGCCGACAACAAAGGAAATCAAAGTCCCCACATTGCCGAAAATCGCCCGCGAAAGATCGTCTTTAATTTCCGCGCTGCGCAATTGGCCGATATATTGGTTGGCCATTGTTAAACAAAGCCGGTATTTTCTGGCTTCCGCCAAAATTTTGATAAACGAGGAGGTGGCAAAGTTTTGAAACTCATCAACATAAAGGAAAAAATCTTTTCTTTCCTCTTCGGCCAATTTGGCGCGGTTCATTGCCGCCAGCTGGATTTTGGTAATAAACATGGCGCCCAACAAAGCGGCGTTATCTTCACCGATTTTTCCCTGAGGCAGATTAAGAATCAGAATTTTACCGGTGTTCATCATCTCTTCAATATCAAGAGTGGAGTGGGGATTGCCGATAATTTGGCGGATAACGTGGGAGGAAATAAATTGACCGACCTTATTCAAAATCGGCGAGATGGCCTCGTTGCGCTGGTTGTCACCCATTTTTTCAAATTCATTAAGCCAAAAATCTTTCATTACCTGGTCTTGGCATTTATCAATGGCGTTTTTCCGGAAAATCTTATCGGTCAAAATCCGGGGAACGTCCAAAAAAGTGGAATTGGGGACGTCGGTCAAAGTCAAAATGGTATTGCGCAGGATATATTCCAATCTAGGTCCCCAGGAATGGCCGTATAGTTTTTGAAAAATGGAAACAATTCCGGAAGCAACCAAATCTTTTTGGGCCCGCGAATTGCTTTCGTTTTTTATCTCCAGCGGATTAAGGTGAAATGGATAATTTGCGTCCGAAGGGTCCAAAAAACAAATATCGTTCATCCGGTAAGAGGGAACGTAATCAAGCAATATTTCCGAAAGGTCGCCGTGAGGATCAATTACGGCCATGCCTTCACGGTTGCGCATATCGTTGATCGCCATATTGGCAATCAGCCAGGATTTTCCGGTGCCGGATTTTCCGATGACATAAAGGTGACGGCGCCGGTCTTTTTTCTTGACGCCAAAAGTCGCAATCCGGTTTTTGAATTCCGTCCGGGCGATAAAATTAATTTCCATCTTGTCCGCTTCTTCAAGGCCTTCGGCAACCGGCAGATTTGGCGGCGGTTCGCCGGTTAAAGTCGTTCCCCAGGAAATATTTCTGATTCCGGAAAGGCTTTTTCCGGGCAAGTGCCAGATGGAAGCCAATTCTTCAAGGTTTAAAACCTGGTTAGAAGGAACCTGATCAAAATTTCTTTCGCTTATGGATTTTAAAAGCTTTTTTTGGTTAAGGAATGAGGGTTTTTGGAAACGAAAATAATTGCCTTCACCGGAAGCAAAAGTTCCAAACGAGCCGGCCAGATTGGCCAATAGTTGCGGATTGGAAGAGACCAGACGAATGCCGGTCCAATAACCGGCCATTTGAATTTTATCCTGAATTTGTTTGGCAAAAGGATGAGCTTTGGAATGAGTTTCGTCAACAACAATCCCTTTTTCAATCAAGGATCGGCCATAACTTTGCCAGCTGCCGGCCTGGGCGATCACGATTTGGACCAAAAGAAAGTCTTCCGGTCCTGCTTTTGACATGGTTCCCAAAATTCCGGACAAAGGATCAACTTCCTTAAAATCTTTGTAACTTCTTAAGGGCAGATAAAAGGGAGCACCCAAAACTATTTGGCCGACTTTTGATTCCGGATGAGCGGCTAAATAAGCGGGCAAATAATCCTTGGGCAATTTTACCAGAACCGATTCCGGATATTGGGCGGTCAGTTGGCTTTCCAGATGGGAAGCAAATTCCTTAGGTGAGGCTAATAAAAAATGAATGGTTTGTTGGACCGAAGCGATTTCAAAAGTCAGACAGGGCGGTTTTTGAAAAGAAAGAAATTTTTTTTTCGGCAGGATGGAAAGCCCGGCAAAAAATTGTAAGGCGGCTTCGGGTGTTTTTTCCGAAGTCCGGGGAATTTTTACCTCGTATAAAACCGTTTCTTGATCCATAGATTATTTTTATCATATCATCGGCGATTTTCTTAAGCAACAACAATTAGGACTTGAAGGAAAAGAGATTTTTGCTTAAACTTGAGAGACGCAATGACTTTACTATTATTTTTACTGATTCTTTCTCTCTTGGTTTTCGTTCACGAATTCGGTCATTTTATTATGGCCAAAAAAGCGGGAATTTTGGTGGAGGAATTCGGTTTTGGCTTGCCGCCGCGGATTTGGGGAAAAAAGGTGGGAGAGACGACTTACTCAATAAACGCTCTCCCTATCGGTGGTTTTGTAAAGTTGTATGGTGAAGATGGTGAAAAAAGGGAAGAAATAAAAGAAATAAAAAAAATAAAAATGAAAAATGAAAAAATAAAAATAATCGGAAGAGCATTTTACGAGAAGAGCATTCCGCGAAGGATTTCCGTGATTTTGGCCGGAGTAACGATGAATTTTCTTTTGGCGATTTTGGTTTTTTCTGTGGTTTATTATGTTTCCGGTATTCCGACCCGGACCGGTAATATTAAAGTTGTCGGTTTGGTTGAGGGTTCGCCGGCGGAAATTGCCGGGATTGAGGTTGATGATGAAATTTTGGCACTCAACGAAGAAAAATTAAACAAGGTTGAGAACTTTATCGATTTGACAAAATCAATGGCCGGTCGGGTAATAAGCTTGGAAATAAAACGCGCCAAAGCCCATCCCTGTCAACCGGATCAGCCTGTTTTCGGCGGCGCTGTCGGACCGAATTTTCAGGCCAATTGCCGGAACGGCAATCTTTTGCTTTCCCTTATTCCGCGGGAAAATCCACCCGAGGGTGAGGGTCCTTTGGGAGTGATTATCTCCGATGTGGAGATGAAAAGATATTCTCCTTGGTTAATGTTTTATTACGGAATTCGGGAAGGCCTGAAGGAGTCTTTTTCCTGGGGAAAAACAATTTTTGTTTCCTTGGCGGGGATGGTGAGTGGTTTGTTGAAAGGCCAAGTTCCGCGCGACGTTGCCGGACCGATCGGAATTTACCAGGCGACCGGTATGGTCGCCCAGTCGGGATTTTTGGCCATCCTGCAATTTCTGGGAATTTTATCCATCAATTTGGCGATAATAAATATTTTGCCTTTTCCGGCACTCGACGGCGGCCGCTTGCTTTTTTTAGGAGTTGAAGCTTTCGCCGGCCGGAAAATTACTCCCAAAATTGAAGCAGCGGTTAATAGTTTGGGAATGGTTTTCCTTTTGCTTCTGGCATTACTGATAACCATTAATGATCTGGCCAGAATTTTTAACGCGAATCAGATTCTGGAAAAATTATTCAATATTTCCAGATAAATTTTTTTGATGAAAAAGAATCCTAAAATTGTGGTTTTGGGTGGCGGAACAGGAACTTTTGTGGTTCTCTCCGGATTGAAAGATAAACCAGTTGACTTGGTGGCCATTATTTCCATGATGGATTCCGGCGGCTCCAACCGGATTTTAAGAGACGAATTTGGTCTTTTGCCGACTTCGGATATCCGCCAATGTCTGGTTGCCTTGGCGGAAGACTTACCGGATCAAAAAATTCTCCGCCAACTTTTCACTTATCGTTTCCATCAGGGCGTTGGTATTAGCGGAATGACCTTTGGTAATCTTTTTATGGCCGCTTTGGCGGATATTTACAAAGACCAGCTGAAAGCTCTGGCTGAAGTCCAGCGATTATTGCATACCAAAGGCAAAATTTTGCCGGTGACTTTGGATGATGTCCAACTCTTGGCACGTTACGAAAACGGCCACCAGGTAATCGGAGAGCATGCGATAGACGAGCCGAAACACGACGGCAGTTGGCGGATTGTAGAAATGGAAACTATTCCCGAAGCCGCTATTTACCGGGAAGCAAAAAAGGAAATTTTGACGGCCGACTTAATTGTTTTGGGTCCCGGTGATTTGTTTACCAGTCTTATTCCCAATTTAGTAGTAAGGGGAGTTAGAGAAGCGGTTAAGAAATCAAAAGCGAAAAAGCTTTTTATCTTAAATTTAATGACAAAATACGGTCAAACCTACGGATTTAAGGCGAGCGAATTTGTGGAGACTTTGGAAAAATACTTAGGCGGAAAAGTTTTGGATTATCTCTTGGTTAATAATAATTGGCGGATTCCGGTTTCCGTCAACAAAAGATACAAAGAAGAGAAAGCGGCGATTGTCAAAGACGATTTAAAAGAGGACGGCTATCAAGTTGTCCGGGCCGATTTGCTTTCTCCGGTTGAAGTAAAAAAGGTTGCCGGCGATAAAATAAAAAGAAGTCTGTTAAGGCATGATCCCCAAAAACTGGCCGGAGAAATCATTAAGATTTTAAATTATAATTAAAAATAGAGAATAGAGAACAGAGAGTAGAGCAAGAGAAGTATCCCTTTTACTCTAACAGACAAATGAAAACGATTGTCACTCATATCAGTCCTGACCTGGATGCCTTGACGGCGATTTGGCTAATCCGGCGTTTTTTCCCGGGTTGGGAAAAAGCAAAGTTGGAATTTGTTCCTGCCGGTCAAACCTTTCAGGGCAAGCCGGTAGACAACGATCCTGATGTCATTCATGTTGATACCGGCTTGGGTAAATATGACCATCACCAGACCAAAGAAGATATTTGTGCCGCGGCTTTGGTTTTAGAAGAGATTTTAGCCATTGATTCCGTCAGCGAAACGAAGGAAAAAATCAAGGATTGGCAAAAAGAAGCCTTAAAAAGAATTTTAAAAATTGTTAACGAAGATGACCATGCCGGTTTTTTGGATTGGCCGGAACCCGCTTCCGACCGCTGGGAGTTCAACTTGAATCAAATTGCCGGCGGCTTGGTCAACAGTTTTAAAAAACAGGCGGAATTTGTTGAATATTTTTTGCCCTTGCTTGACAGTCTTTTAAAAATTATGACCGGTAAAATTGAAGCGGAAGAAATTATCAAAAACGGTAGGGAGTTTGCAACTCCTTGGGGAAAGGGAATCGCGGCCGAAACGGAAAACGCCGAATTCCGGCAATTGGCCTTAAAGCTCGGTTATGTTTTGGTAGTTAAAAAAAGGCCTCAAACCGGCCATTTGGGTATTTACGCCAACTGGCAAAAGGGTGTAAACTTAAAGAAGATTTATCGGGCTCTAATTAAAGCCGATCCGGACGCTGATTGGTATTTTCATATCTCGGGATTTATGGTTCTCAACGGATCAACCAGTAATCCGGGGATGAAACCAACAAAATTGAAGTTGGAAGAAGTAGTTAAATTAATCGGCTTAAATTTTAAATAATAAACGTTAAATTTATAGCGCAAATCTTAAATCTTAAAATGGTTTTCAGTTTTAAATTATAGTTTTAAGATTTAACGTTTTAGATTGATTCCGAAAGGGGGTGTCCATGTTTCCATGGCAACAATTGTTAAAAAACAACCGGGCCAGACTGACGATCAACTTATCGCCGCTTTTCGCAAGAAAATGCTGGCGGAAGATATTATTACCGAAATCAAAAAACGGGAATTTTACGTTAAGCCTTCTCGGGTAAAATACGAAAAAATGAAGGCCCTTAAAAAAGGCAAAAGAGGATTAATTTAAATGGAGCTAAAAAAAAGGATTGAAACCGATTTGTTTGCCGCCATGAAACAAAAAGACGAGTTGACGGTTTCTGTTTTGCGTTTTTTGTTGGCGGCAATTAAGAACCGCGAGATTGAAAAACAGGGTGATCTAACCGAGGAAGAAACAATTGCGGTTTTGCAAAAGCAGGCCAAGTCGCATCGGGAATCAATTGAGGCTTTCAATGGCGCCGGCCGCAAGGAGATGGCGGAAAAAGAAGGGGCCGAATTGGAGGTATTGAATAAGTATTTGCCCCAGCAATTAACAACGGACGAACTGAAAAAGATTATTGAGGAAACCATAAAGGAGATTGGCGGAGGCCCGGCGGATTTTGGAAAAATAATGGGAGCGGTAATGGGAAAAGTCAAAGGAAAGGCAGACGGGAATCAGGTAGCGGAGGTAGTGAAAAAAACTTTATCCGGAAGCGGGAAGTGAGAAAAACGAATATTGATATATTTTGTAATTATTAAGTGGTAGTTGACATAATTTGATGCTTTCCGTTTTAATATCTTCAGAATCGCGTTATCCGGTCAGCCGAAAAAAAATTAAAGAAAGAATTGCGGAAGTCTTAAAGAGGTTTAATCTGGACGATGCCGAGGTTTCTTTATCAATTGTCGGCAACCGGAAAATCAGAGAACTAAATCGGCTTTACCGAAAAATTGACGAGCCGACTGACGTTTTGTCTTTTCCTTTGGAAGAGCCCCGGGACAGCGAAGGAATCCTGAGATTGGGCGATATTGTTGTTTCTTATCCGGCTGCCCAGGATTGGGCAAGGGAAAGAAACAAATTTGTGGAAGAAGTTATTTTAGAATTAATAGAACACGGGTTACTCCATCTCTTAGGTTTTGAACATGATAACGGCGTTGAATTTAAAATACCGGCCGCAAAAGATTTCCGAGTTGGACCATAAGTCGGCACGGGAAAGTTTAATAAAAATTTTTGCTTCGGGAAAAATTCCCCAGGCCTTTTTGTTTTCCGGGCCAAAAGGGATCGGGAAAACTTCGGCGGCGAGAATTGTGGCGAAAGCGGTCAATTGTCAGGAAAGAGTAAAAGAGCAGGAGAGTAAAAAAGCAGGAGAAAAGGATTTTGAGCCGTGTGGGGAATGCTCTACCTGTCACTCTATAACCAATGGGGCAAATTTAGATGTCTTGGAAATTGACGCGGCTTCAAATCGGGGAATAGATGACATTAGGGAATTAAGGGATAAAATTCGCTTGGCGCCTTCGGCAGCGAAGTACAAAGTTTACATTATTGACGAAGTTCATATGTTGACCAATGAAGCCTTTAACGCCTTATTAAAAACCTTGGAAGAGCCGCCGGAACACGCCATTTTTATTCTTTGCACCACCGCTCCGGAAAAATTACCGGAAACGATAATTTCCCGTTGCACCCGGGTAAATTTTAAAAAAGCCAGCCAGGAGGAGATTGTTAAAAAATTGCAATTTATCAGCGCCGAAGAGAAATTTAAGTTGACCGAGGAAGATTTTAAAAAAATCAGCCGGGCGGCGGCCGGCAGTTTCCGGGATGCCGTTAAGATTTTGGAACAGGCGGCCAATTCCTCGGTTGACGAAGTCGTTGAGACTTTGGGCGAATTTCAGCCGGAAGTTTTTTTGAATTTATTGGCAGAAAAAAAGATCAAACAATCAATTGAATGGTTGTCCGGGGCGGTTGAGTCGGGGATAAATTTACGGATTTTTTCGGAAAACTTGTTGGGAATTTTACGCGATTGCTTGCTTTCTTCTTACGGAGTGGAGACGGAGATTAAAAGCGACCAGTTGCTTAAAAATCTTGACGAGATTCAATTAAAGAAACTGATTGAACTTTTTTCCCGGGCGACTTTGGATTTAAGAAACGCGGTTATTCCCCAATTGCCCTTGGAAATGGCAGTGATTGAGTGGAGTTTGTGGGGAGGCGGGAAGCAGGAGGCGGGAAGCGAGTCGGGAAGCGGGAAACAGAGAACGGAAGAAGCAACAGAAGGAGGAAAGCGGGAAGTTAAAGAGGAGTTGAAAGAATCTAAATTGTCGCCCGAGGTTTCTTGCCCCGTTTCTCACCTTGCGTCCCCGCTTCAATTAGCGGAAATACTGGCCAAATGGCCCGAGGTTTTGGAAAAGGTTAAGCCGCTTAACCACTCGGTTCAGGCATTTTTAAAAGCAACCAGGCCGTTGGGGCTGGAAGAAGGCTTTCTTACCCTGGAAGTTTTTTACAAATTTCATAAAGACCAACTGGAATCGGATAAATGCCGCCGGATTGTGGAAGATGTTTGCGGTGAAGTCTATTGCTCGCCGGTTAAAGTAAAATTGATTTTGGGAGAAAAACCGAAAAATGTGGTCGCTCCCGCGAAAGCGGAAATGATTTCCCCTATGGCCGAAGAAATTAAAAAGACGGTTGAGGATTTGCCAAGCGGCGAAGATTTAGTTAAACTAGCGGAAGAAATTTTCAATAACGAAAAAGAAACGATTCATTAATATTTTGGAAGAAGGAGGTTACAATGCTAAATCCCTTTAAACAATTGGGCGATTTGAAACAGATGCGGGATCAGGCGATGGAAATGCAAAGAAAATTGTCTGCGGAAACAATTGAGTTGAACGAAGACGGAGTCCATTTGGTTATTACCGGCGACCAAAAGATTCTTTCTTTTGAGATTGAAGGTATCGCCAATGATAAAGTTCGGGAAAAAGTGAACAAGGCGATCAAGATGTCCCAGGAAATGGCGGCCAAAAAACTGGCCGAAATGAGCGGAGGGCTTCAAGGACTGTTGGGGCAAGGTTAAAGAAAAAGGCGGCTTTCGGAAAAGCGTTTTACGCTGATCCAATCACCGCCATAAGGCAGGGTTGTTAACAGGTATGACCTTGAACCGGAGGGGCTGGAGAGCTTTCAAACATCTGACCTTTGTGCAGGTAAAAACCTCGGACATAAGAAAAGATGATGGTTATCTTCGGGAATTCCTTTTTTCCGCGTTCCAACCAATTCTCCCATTCCATTAACTTCCCCCGGGTGCTAATCGAGGGAAAGATATCATACTCTGGGCCGATAATCATGACAATCTTGTCGTTTCCCTGAGGGGAATCTAATGAGCATATCCAACTTTCGGGTTCCTCGAAAGGCGAAGTGCCGACGATATTATGATAACTGACCCTGTTCCAGTCAATCATCTCTTTCAGCCACTTAATAAAACTTGTTTGGGGGCCGTTCTTGTTGAATCCAAACATTACGATCACGATCGGCGGACACTCAGACATCTTTCTTCCTCCTGTTTTGATTTGGGATTTAATTCAAGGTGCGATGGCTCGTATTATCTCACCATTGTTCCCTATTTTCAAATAGTTCTTCTTTTTCTAGGCTTTTTAATTTAAAATTACTTCATGAACCTTCCCAAACCCATTAAAAACTTAATTGATTCATTTGAGCGATTGCCGGGAATTGGGCCGAAAACCGCTCAAAGACTGGCTTTTTATTTGCTTCATGTTCCCCAGGAGATGCTGGACGAATTTGGCGATTCTCTGAAAAACCTAAAGAAAGATACGGTTATCTGTTCAATTTGTTTTAATGTTTCCGAATCTGATCCCTGTCCGATTTGCGCCAGCCAAAACCGCGACCATTCGGTTATTTGTGTGGTAGAGCAAGCCTTGGATATTTTGGCGCTGGAAAAAACCGGTCGATTCAAGGGAGTGTATCATGTTCTTGGTGGAGCCATTTCGCCTTTAAACAACATCGGCCCGGACGAGCTTAGCATCAGACAATTGCTTGATAGAGTAAGAGAGCAGGAAAGCGAGAGAGTCAAAGAGGTAATTCTGGCTACCAATCCCAATATGGAAGGAGAAGCGACGGCGATGTATATTACAAACGAAATTAAAAAATTAGAGATTAACGAATTACGAATTACAAGGTTGGGGCAGGGATTGCCGACCGGCGGCGATTTGGAATATGCCGACGAAGTAACCCTACAAAGAGCTTTTGAAGGAAGAAGAGAATGTTAAATGAAAAATGGAAATATAAAAATGAAAAACGTTAATGAAAAATCTTAAGTTTTAATGTTTTAAATTGTAATTTTTCAATTTTTCACTTTTAATTTTTAATTTGGTTTATGCCACCACCAATAATATCGGATACTTTTGAAGCCTTGGAACAACTTGGCGGCCAGATGCAACAGCAAACCAAACAAGCGGCCAAGACGATTGTTAATGAAGGGAAAAAATCCCTGGGTTTAGAGCCGAAAGACCAGCAGGGGCAAGCGATTGAAGGCGGCAGCGGTACCAATCCTCAACAATCTCAACAATCCCCAAAGTCCCAGCTGCCGATTCAAAAGATGGAGCAGGTAGCCAAACAAAAGGCAGCTCAAAGATATAAACAAATTCAAGAGCAGATTTTGGCGATTGCCAACAAAAGACAGCAGGAATTACCCAAACAAGTATCCGGCAAGCCCGGTTTTTCGGAAGATAAAATGGTAAAACAACTGGAGGAAGAAAAAAAACCCGAAGCGGAAAGAAAAAGAGAGCAAATGGAGAAAGAGCCGATTCCCATGCAAAGGGAAAAGAGAAAAGCGGAAATGCACCGCGGTGCAGCGGGGTAATTTCAGCGTCCAGCTTTCTCTGGGCACTAAACGGTAGCCTATAATATTGACAAAAGCCTCATTTTATGATAAACTTCCGCCATGATTTTTTACGAAGATTCCCACTCAATTATTCTTTACGAGAGGAAGCGAGAAGAAAAACAAATTAATCTTCTTCAGGCTGACTCTGGTCAGCGAATAATTCCTTCCTTTGCCAAAGTGGCTCAAAAAATTGATCGGCCAAAGATAAGCCAGTTTTTGGGCATGATTATTTTTGTTGTTTCTTTAGCCGGATTATTTTTATTTGCCGGTCCGGTTGTTTTCAGTGAAATTTCTTACCGTTTAAATCAAGGGAAAAAGGAAATCACCAGGGTGATCAATAACGAACCGGTTAAGGAGAAAAAAATTTCTTTTAGCGACCTTTTGGGCGAAGTTAATTTTGAAAAAATTCCCGATCCGGTTGATACTAATTTCGGCATTGTCATTCCCAAAATCGGCGTAAATGCGAAGGTTGTTCCCAATGTTGATCCGAATACGGCCAAAATTTTTGGCGAAGCCTTAAAAAGAGGCGTTGCCCACGCGGCCGGAACCGCCCTGCCCAATGAAGAGGGTTTAACTTATATCTTTGGTCACTCCACCGATTATAGCTGGAACGTGACTCGTTTTAACGCGATTTTTTATCAGATTAAAGATTTGGAAATCGGAGACGAAATTAACCTTTTTTATAACGGCCAGCGCTATTTTTACAAAGTAACGGAAAAAAGGACGGTCGGTTCGCAGGAAACCTCCTTTTTGAAAGAACAAACTATCGGTCGGCTTTTGGTTTTACAGACCTGTTGGCCCCCGGGAACGACCAAGGAGAGGTTATTGGTCTTTGCGAGGCCTATTAATATGCCGGAAGCGGGAATCATGAAGTGAGAAGCTAGAAATGAAGCGGGAGGTAAAAGATTTGATATCTATCTCAAAACCGTCCTATAATTACTCCTTGACAAAAGACTTATAGGATGATAAAATCCCGCCAGTTAGAATAATTTTGTAAAAGAAAGGACCCCGCCTTTGCTCTGAGTATGACGAAGGACAAGGGAGGGAAAAAACAAAAATGGACAGGAAACTAATTAAACTTGCGTTGCTTGTTTTGGCTTTAAGCTTTCAGCTTTCAGTCTTCAGTAAACCTGTTCTAGCGGGATGGAATTGTGAACCGATTTATGGTGGCGGTGAACGCTGCTGGGGCACAGGAGAACTTCTGATTGACAAAACCGTTAAAAACCCCGATACCGGTCTTTTTGTGGATAATTTGGGCGTTAATGATCCCAAATATACTCCGGGACAGGAGGTTTTATACCGTTTGGAAGTCAAAAACGTCGGTTCTTCCGAATTCTCCAAAGTGACGGTTAAAGATGTTTTTCCGTCTTATCTGGATTTTGTTTGGGGTCCTTTAGGCTGGGATGCCAATACCCGAACTCTTCAATTTGATGTTTATAACCTTAAAGCGGGCGAATCCCGTCAATATGAAGTGATGACCAGAGTCTTTGGGAAAGAGAATTTGCCTTCAGACAGAAGTTTAATTTGCACGGTCAATACGGGCAAGGTTGAGGCGGACGGCAAATCGGACGAAGATCAAGCTCAAATTTGTTTTGAATACAAAGTTTTGGGAATTACCTCTTTGCCGCCTACCGGCGTTGAAAACCTTTGGTTTTTGGTAGCCGGATTATTGGTAACGACTATTTTGGGAGCGAAATTGGCCTTAAGGAAACAGGCTTAAGCAAATTAAAAATTTACAATTCAAAAAAAGACTTCAAGGGAAGGTGAAACAGCGCTCGGTTTCCCATCCGCCACCAGGCGGAAGTACCGAGAGGTCTTTTTTTATGCATTTTTGGTTCCAAGCCGCTTGGTTGGGGACCGGGAGGTCAAACGAGCGTTGACCTCTCGATTCCTGATCAAGGAGAACAGACGAATTGCGTCTGGAGGACTGATTAGGAAAGCTCTTTTAAATAGGGTTCAGGAATAAACTTCTTAGGAAAATTTCTTTGATGCCGGGAAAGTGTGGATATAGACTTTATCCATAGCTTTCCGGCATCTTGGGAATATGAATCCATCCTTGGAGAAGATGGATTGTGGGCCAGAGGCTCATTCCTGAGAAAAGCGCCAAAAGCGCGCCTAAACCAAGCCCAGCTTGGCGGAGGCAAAAGCCTAGAAACGGAGAACGGGCAAAGTTAGGAGGGAAGATGGCAACGAAAAAGACGATTGAGAGAAAGACGACCACCGAAACGACGGTCGACGATGCGGGAAAAGTGCCTGCGGAGAAGCCGCCTGCGGTGGCTGCTTCCGTGAAGGTAACGGAGACGCCTCCGGTAAAGAAGGAACCGGCGGTAGCCGTTGTTGCTCCGTCGGATCCGCCGAAGGCTACGCCTACCGAGAAGAAGTCCGAGGCTGTTCCGCCTTCGGTCTCTACGGTTCCCGTGGCGAAACCGGCTCATGTCACGGAGACGCCAAGGGTAGTGTATCGGGTTCCGGGTTACGCCTGGGCTTTGGGCTTGCTGCTTCTGGTTGCCATTGCGGTCCTGTTGG
>Ga0116142_10003056_pt1 | contig 17200 bp, 12 predicted proteins | sample AD_UKC033_MetaG_FD_89785 | JGI IMG/M metagenome (GOLD analysis project Ga0116142, IMG submission 89785) | Active sludge microbial communities of municipal wastewater-treating anaerobic digesters from USA - AD_UKC033_MetaG | ecosystem: Engineered > Bioreactor > Anaerobic > Digestate | place: USA... | reverse complement strand
TCGCTTTGGAGTGCTGGAGCTTGCTCCAGCTTTCCCGTCCAGCAAGCTAGCTTGCCGGACAAGAGCGCAAGCAAGCTTGCGCAGTCCACATGCGTCGCGCATTTTCATCCTCTGCGGGAGAAATCCGCCGCAGGAGGATTTCATGACAACTCGTAATCGAGTGTGGACGGTATAGACGTTATGGACGTCACGGACCATCTGCCGTCTGGAATCGGCCCGAAACCGGATAGCACGCGCATGACAAGCGGGGGCATCTAGAAGATCCGCGGCAAGTATCCAGCCCCCGAATGCGGCATGGGTATCCTGCCCATGTCCTCGAATCACGGGCAAGATGCCCGTGCCACACATCGAAAGCGGAACGCCCGACGGTCGTGCCGCCGGGCGTCCCTTCAATCTGGCGCGGGCTCGATGGCCCGCTTGTCTCTATGCTAGTAGCCGTGCGCGCCGCCTGGCTACAACTCGTACCTCCTCGTCGGGTCCATCCCATCCACATGAGACAGACCCGTCTTCCGGTTCCTGGTTGCGGCGCAGGCCGGACGCCGGCCACTAGCGCCGGGTTTACCCGGACTTACCATCGACGGATCACCTCCTTTCAGCCGCGACCGATGTATCCCGCGAGCTCCCCACGAGCCGCTTCGCCACCAGCCTGGACTTACCTCAGCCTATCCATACCATATAACCGGCCCGTTAGCAAGCAAAATTCCGCACGCTACTTTTCAAGCTTTGTCTTCCCGGAAGGAGAGGGCCTGGAACAACCAGGGCACGGCGCGGCGTTCCAATGGACAAGGGCAAACCCCTCGACCGGGTTGCGCTGTTGCGGGTATGATAATTGCCGTGGCGCTGTAGCCCCCCATTAAAGACGCGGGTTCCCGTTTTCGGCTGCGGAATTCAGGGAAAGCTCATGGGCGTATATGGAGGGGCTTTGGGATGAGGCGAGATTGTCTCCGATTCGTTCGGAGAATCTCTCCGCCGTAAAGGAGCGCGTTTCGTTCGGACGCCGCACGAACTCCAGATGGCGGTCGTTTCACGTTGTGAGGCACTTGTGGTGAGGCATTGCGATCATAAAGAGGCGGTGAAATGCGTAATTTCGCCCAAACTTTCGTGCGAAATTCCCCATTTGTGCCTCCTGCCTGGATGGCTTCGGCATCGCTATTCTCACGCGGCCATACAATGTAACTTATTGTTTGATAGTTACTTATGATGTTCAAGCGGACAAGCGACCGTGACTTGGCACAACGCTTGCGTCAAAAATCTGTCAGTCGGCGGCAGAAGTATTCAGGGCATGTCGGCTGAACGGTAACGTGTTTAAGTTTGGCAGGCGCATTTCGCGCAGGCTGTAACCATGGGAGAGAACAGGAGATGAGATCGCGTAGGGTATTGTTCATGTTAGGGATGTTTGGTCTCGCGTTCCTCGCGGGCCAGACCCAAGTGGCGGCCGATGGCACGGAATGGCTGGGGCCGCCCTCGATTCCGTTGGCCGCCGGTTCCGGGATGGCGGTCGGCGGCGTGGGGTTGATCGACGTGCCGCAGCCGGCAAGTCTGTTTGTATCGGTGCCGGCGGATGCTGTCGTGCAACAGGTGCTTCTGTATTGGATATCGGAGTTTTACCCGCAGTCGGGCCCCGATGTGACGGCGGTGGTCAACGGCGTGGAGGTAACGGGCGACGTGATCGGCGGCCCGGTCAACTTCTTCTCGGTGGTGTATTTCTCGACGTTGCGCGCGGACATCACGGACCTCGGCCTTGTGGGTCCCGGCGGCAACGTGCTCGAAATCTCGGGGCTGAACAGCAGCTTCCGGACAACGGGCGCGGGCGTGCTGGTCGTCTACGATGACGGCTCCGGGGCTGAAATCGACCTGCTGGACGGCCAGGACCTCGCCTATTGGCGTCTGGCCCCGCCGCTCGATACGACCACGCCGGTAATGTTCTTCTTCGAGCCGGCGACGTATGACCGCGTCGCCGAAGTTCCGGTACTGGTGGGCAGTGTCGGCGACCTGCGTCCGAACGTCACCGAAGTGATCAGCGGCGGTCTGACGCAGCGCTTCATCAATATGTTCACCAGTCTCGACGGGCCGGAGTGGGACTCGCAGGTGCTGTCCGTTACGGTCCCGGCGGGAGCGGACTTCGTAAGCCTCCAACTGCTTTCCGAGGGCGACGGCACGGACAATAACCCGGCATCGATGGCCTGGTGCGTCGCGGGCGTGGCTATCCAACCGCCTGAGGAAGAGGAAGAGTGCTACCCCTGTGAAGGCAAAGTAACCCAGCTTACGCTTCGCTATACGGGTAGCACGCCGAACGCCCTGATCGTGGTGAAGCAGAGGGTGCAGGGGAGAGACAAGGAAGCTGCGGCGTTCTCCGGCGTGGTGCAGCCGGGCGGCCTGTTCACGTTCGTTGGCCTCGACAACCAAGGCACGCTTGGCCCGGAAATCGAGATATATGTCAATGGCGTGCTCAACACGACAATCCACACGAGTTGTTCGCAGCCCATCGGGCCGGGCCTGGTGCGGGGCGACTTCCTCGTCATCGAAGGCTACAGCCGTGGTGGCGGTCTGCTCTGCCCGGCCGATGAGCCGCCGGATGATCCGCCGACCTCCGAGGGGTGGTGCGACAGCGGCAAGCCGCAGAAGCTCACGATGGTGTACACGGGCGACAGTTGCGCCGCGTCGAACCACGCTCAGGACCCGAGCAAGGTGGTGTGCGAAGGCGATCCCGCCTACATGGGCGTCGTGCGCATCATCGCCACGGACAAGGATGATCCGAACCATCAAAAGGCGCGTATCTTCTTTGACGGCGAGGTGGCGCTTGGCCAGTCGTTCGACATTGACGCGGACAACACGGACCTGACGCGCCTGCGCGGCGACACGCGGGTGTTCATCTATGACCTCGACGGGAACCTGCTGCAGTTCGTGCAGTTCCACACCTCGTGTTCGCAGCCGCTGCGGCCCGGCGACCAGTACGGCTCGCTGCAACTGATCGACTTCGTGGTCGAAGGCGCTCGGAAGGCGGATGTAATCAAGGAAACGCCGATTGGCAAGCCGCAACAGGTGTTGGGTTGCGGCGCGGGCGGCACGGGCGGCGCCGGCGCGTGGGGCGACCTGCTGGTGGTCCTTGCGGCCATCACGGGGCTTGCCCTGTGGCGGCGGCGGCACGTCGCGCGCATGCAAGCGTAATCTGAATTAGCGCCTGCCCTGCGGCGCGGGATTCTGGCGCGTGTGAGCGATACTCACACAAGCCGGACTCCCGTGCCGCAGCTCTTTTTTTGCGGCCCGGCGGTGCCCCGCGCCCGCCCCCATGTTTCTGCCCCTACTCGACGCACTCACGCCGGTCGGGCGTTCCTTCCCGCCCGCTGCAGACACGCCCGGGCGACCGCATCCGTTTCCAGGAACGTTTCAATGAAGTCCTCGGGCCGTTTTCCGGGCTGACGGACTTCGTTAAAGGCGCGGACCAGCGCCTGATATTCCGCTTGATGGCCTTGGTCGTCGAGGTAGAGGGCGTGCAAGGGCGCGACGGGCACGCGGCCATCCCGATGCCGGGGACAGCCGACGTCCTTGTGGAGTGAAAATCCCAGGAATTCGCCGCGGGCATTCTCCTCGATGACGAAGGGGTAGAGTCGGCACAAGATGGGACGGTGCTTGTAGACGGCGCAGAAGCGCGTGGCCTTATCGAGAAAGAAGCAGCCGTCCGCGGTGCGCCGCAGGGCCATGATGTACTTGGCGCCGTTCACGTCGAGCCAGGTGGGGTCGTCCGCTTCCACCTCGCATATTTCATCAGGCCGAAGGAACTCGAGGAACCGGAATGGGTCCGCGCCGGTTCCCCGCACGATGCGGAGAACGTCCCATGGGGTGGGCAGACAGACCACCTCCGTGCAGCAGTGGTTGCAGTGGTGGCACTGGAAGCGGACGAACTCTTTGCCCATACTGGACCTCCAACCCGTGACAGCGGGTATAATTACCGCGCGAAGCGGCGCGGCGGGCGCGTACCATTCCCGCGCCGACTCTTGTATACTATGTGCGTGCCGCGGAGCGGCCGCCGGGGGCGGCTATGTCCAGTCCGCGGCCGGTTAAAGCTGCAGGCAAGTGAATGAGGAGCCCGGAACGATGCGAAACATCCGCGTGTTGAAGGCGGCGCCGGCGGCGGCGTTCAGCTTCTACGACCTCGAGATACTTCTCGACGTGGTCTTGCAGGTGCTGAACATCATCGCGCGCATCGCCGACATCTTCGGCATCAATCTCAACTTCGGCGGCGGCGCCTGACCAGCCTTATCAGGTCTCCTGGGCCTCAAGCCAGCGGGTGGCGTCAAGGGCGGCCATGCACCCGCTGCCTGCGGCGGTGACTGCCTGCCGATAGGTCGGGTCTTTGACGTCGCCGCACGCAAACACGCCGTCCACGTTCGTGTACGTCGAATCGGGCTTGGTCTTCAGGTAGCCGGTGTCCGCCATATCCAGGACGCCCTGGAAGATGTCGGTGTTCGGCTTGTGGCCGATGGCGGCGAAGAAGCCGGTGCAGGCGATCTCGCGCGTCGCACCCGTCCGCACGTCCTTCAGGCGCACGCCGGTCACGCCGTTCGTGTCATCGCCGAGAATCTCCTCGACTACCGAATTCCACTCCACGACGACTTTGGAATGCCGCACGACGCGGTCACCCATGATCTTGCTTGCCCGAAACTTGTCGCGCCGGTGGACCAGATGCACCTCGCTCGCAAAATTCGCCAGAAACAGGGTCTCCTCCATTGCCGTATCGCCGCCGCCCACGACCACGACCGGCTTGTTGCGGAAACGGGGCAGCGCCCCGTCGCAGGTGGCGCAGGCCGAGACGCCGCGGTTCATGAACCGCTTCTCCGACTCGATGCCCAGATACTTCGCGCTGGCGCCCGTCGCGATAATCACCGTTTTCGCCGCATACTCGGCCTCGCCAGCCCAGACCTTGAGCGGCCGGCCCGAGAAATCCACCTTGGCGGCCGTCTTGTACTCGAAGCGCGCGCCGAATCGCGCCGCCTGCTTCTTGAAATCCTCCATCATTTTCGGCCCGGTCACTCCTTCCGGGTAGCCCGGGTAGTTCTCGACCTCCGTCGTGGTCATGAGTTGCCCGCCGGGCAGGATATCCTGGCTGAGTTCGCCTTCGAGGCATAACGGGGCGAGGTTCGCACGGGCCGTATACAGCGCCGCCGTGTACCCCGCCGGGCCGGAACCAATAATCAGGACGTTTTCCATGCAAAGATACTCCCGTGAACCTGCGTTGCAGCGGCGGATTATAGGGAACCAGACGCGCCCATTACAAAGACGGTGATGGAAAGTGGCGGGACAGGCGCTTTCACGGGCGGGACGCCCATGCCACGGGGGATTGCATTTTGAGCCGGCATGCAATAGCATGAGCGCGAGGCAACGATGTCGGAAGGGCACGCGGGAGGACGTTATGGGCGGCTTGTTTGGTGTTGCATCACGCAAGGACTGTTCGCATGATCTCTTTTACGGGACGGACTACCACTCGCACCTGGGCACGTATCGCGGCGGGCTGGTGGTGCTGAACGCGGAGGGGTTCACGCGATATATCCACGACATTTCGAACGCGCAGTTCCGGTCGAAATTCGAGGACGACATCAAGACGATGCATGGCGGCCTCGGCATCGGTGTTATCAGCGACACGGAATCGCAGCCGCTGATCATCGGGTCGCATCTCGGGCCTTACGCCATTGTGACGGTCGGCGCGGTGAAGAATGTCGAGCAACTGACGCGCGAGGCCTACCGCAAGCGCACGACGCACTTTTCCGAGATGAGCGGGGACGGGATCAATACGACGGAACTCGTGGCCACGCTCATCAACGAGGAAGGCACGTTCCAGGCGGGCATCCAACGGGCCCAGGAGCAGATCGAGGGGTCGTGCTCGCTCCTGTTGCTGACGACGCACGGCATTTACGCCGCGCGAGACAAGCTCGGGCGCACCCCGATCGTGATCGGGAAGCGAACCGACGGCGAAGGCTACGCCGCGACGCTCGAGACCACGGCGTTTCCGAATCTCCAGTATGAAGTCGAGCGCTATCTCGGACCCGGCGAGATTGTGTTGCTGACGCCGGACGGCGTCGAGCAGAAGGCGCCTCCGGGCGAGCGCATGCAGATCTGCGCGTTCCTGTGGGTGTACTACGGGTTCCCCGCGTCGAGCTACGAGGGCGTGAACGCGGAAATGGTCCGTTACCGCTGCGGCGCTGCCCTCGCGCGCAAGGACGACACGCCGATCGATCTCGTGGCGGGCATCCCGGATTCGGGCACGGGGCACGCCATCGGCTACGCCAACGAGGCAAAGATTCCCTATGCGCGCCCCTTCACGAAATACACGCCGACGTGGCCGCGCAGCTTCATGCCGCAGGTACAGGAAATGCGCGAGCTTGTGGCGCGGATGAAGCTGGTCCCCATCCGCGAGATTATCCAAGGCAGGCGGCTGCTCTTCTGCGAGGACTCGATTGTGCGCGGCACGCAACTGCGCGACACGATCCAACGCCTGTACGACTACGGCGCGCTCGAGGTACACATGCGCCCCGCGTGCCCGCCGCTCATCTTCGGCTGCAAGTTCCTCGATTTCTCGCGATCGCGATCGGACCTCGATCTCGCCGGGCGGCGCGCGATCAAGGAACTCGAGGGCGACGACGAGTCCCACTATGATGAATACGCGGACCCGCGTTCCGAGCGGCATGCCGCGATGGTCGAGCGCGTGCGCCAGCGGATTTCGTTGACCACGCTCCAGTATCAGGAACTCGGGGACCTGGTCGACGCCATCGGCCTGCCGAAGCACAAGCTTTGCACCTATTGCTGGGATGGCTGCGACAGTTGCGAGGGGCGGCAGATGTCCCTGCTCGACGGCGCGGCCGTCGCACCCGAGGAAACGGCCCCGAGCGCCCCGCCGCGCAAGCGGGCGGCTCGAAAACCGCGCCGCTAGCGCAACCCGGCGCGGGTTTCCCAACGCGCGGTGAAGGCGATTCCGATCAGGCTTACCAGCACGAATACCGCGTAGCAGGCGATGCCGGCAAGAAATACGGCGCGCATTCCCAGATTGATCGCCACTAGACTCGCGCCGACCGTGCCCACGACGGAACCCACGCCGTTCATGCCCCATGCCCAGCAGACCATGTTGAGCTTGAGCCGTGCAAGCAGGCGCATGCACGTGGGGAAGAGCATGCCCATCGGCGTGGCGAGCGCCGCCAGAAAAGCGAAACTGATGAGGATACGGACAGGGAGCGGGAAGCCCATGGCGGCGCACAGGACCGGCGTGGCGACACTGTGCACCGCGATCTGCACCACGACCGCGGCGGCGGCGCAGAGGGCAAGCCAGCGCCACAGGCGCGTGTCGGGAATGTTTCGCGACAGATAGCTGCCGCAGCCGGTAAAAAACAGCATAACGCCAAGCGTAACGGCGAAGGTCAGCGTCGGGTTGCCGAGGAAGAGAAAAAGCCGTTGGAGGAATCCCACCTCGATAAGCATGTACGCCATGCCGAGAAGGAGGAACAACGCGAGAAAGACAAGCTGCTCGGGTCGGCCTCCGGCCAGGTCCGCGCGGCGAAACAACAGCAATGGCGAGACCATAAGCAGAAACACCAGCGCAAGCACGACGAAGAAGAGGTCAATCAGGAAGGGCATGCGGCTCAGCCCCACCGGAATTTTCGCCGCTGTCTCCCAGGGATGCAAAAGCATGTTGATGAAGTCGCCGGGCTTCGTCACATAGAAGAGATACGGGCGGTCGTCGTGGAGGGGAGAGACGTCGAAATACGACTCGGCCTCGAACTTCGCGCGCCGTTTCGGGTCAAGCATCCGCGCCACTTGGTCCGTCCATTCGTTGGGCGGGCCCGCGGGCGGCCATGCGAGGAAGTATCGTAGGTCGGCGCAGGCCTCGAGGGCGCGGGCGGTCATGGCCTCCGTTACGGGCGACTTCCCGAACATGATGCAGACGCCCTCGTCCACTTCACCGGGAGGATCGGGGGTCATCATGGCCAGGATATGCTTTTCCGGCTCGGTGACGCCGTGGCGGCGCAGCGCCTCGATACAGGTGTTCAGGAATCGGGGGAGCAGGTGGCCTTCGGTCAGGGCGGAGTAAATGATGCAGGCGAATCCGCCGGGGTTGAGTCGGTCGAGATAGGCGCTGAAGGCCTCGACGGTGTACAGGTGGTTCTCGGAGAGCACAAACACGCCTTCCGAATTGCCGAGCAACGTATCCGCGAGGGACGTGTAAACCAGGTCGTAGGTCTCTCGCGTGCGTTCCATGTAAGTGCGGCCGTTCTCGATCGCAATCTCGACGTTGTCCAGGCCGTACACGTTGCCCGAGTAATCTCGAAAAACGCCACGCATGACCGCGTTCGCGGTAATCGCATTGAGTTCGACGGCCGTGACGCGCGGCGTGTCATAGGCCTTCGCGGTGAGAATGTCGCGTCCGCCGCCCGCGCCGATCACCAGGGCGTGTTGCGGGTCGAATACGCGATAGGGGAGCGCGGTAACGTCATAGCGCAGGTGGGCGACCTTGTCGTAGTCGCCGTCGAACCGGGTAATCCAGGCGGGCGCGTGCCCGTCCTGCCGGATGACGAGGTACTCCGGGTCCGGTCCCTCGTATGCGGAACTGAGCCGCCAGCCGCGCCAGCGCACGTCCTCCTCGACCGTAATCCAGGAGTAGAAGTTCCAGCCGCTGAACAGGAATTCTCGCTTGTGCAGGTCGCCCTCCGGGGTGACGCGGATCAGGCCGGACTGCAGATTCACAAAGCCGAGCCAGGCCGCCGCGACCAGGCCCGCGACGGCAAGCCAGAATCGTTGTCTTTCCCAGCCGTAAGTTGCGGCGAGCACCAGCAGCACGCCCGCGGTCGCGAACGGCATCGCAAACCCGCCCAGCACGCTGAAAACCGCCACCGCGCAAAGGCACGCCAAGGCCGCGCCCATAAGATCGCCGAAGTAGAGCCTGGGCGCTTCTTCGGGCCGGCTCGCGAAGAGCTTTGCCATCAGCATGCTGCCGCACATGAAGGGCAGGCTGGCGCCGGTGAACAACAGTCCGATAGAGAGCCAAAGCGGTATGGGTGCGGGGCGCCCGGGACGCCCCACGGGAACCACGGCGAGAATGACGACGCCCAGGACCATGGCCGCCGCGGTCAGCAATGCCAACCAGAAGACCGTTCGCTTCAGTGACGCCGGCGACTGCGCGGCGCCGTCGCGACTCAACATTTGCGCGTACAGCCCGCCGAGTCCGTAGCCGAAAAGGGCCACGCCGAGCACAAAGAAGCTGACGTTGCGTATGACTATCGAGAACAGACGCACCAAGTTGATTTCGTAAAGAACCAGCCCCGCGCTCACGACAAAAATGGTGAGGCCCAGCCGCAACACGTCGTTTTTCGAAGCGGCGTCCGCTGTTCCGCGATTCATGGTCGTCTCCCGGCGTTCCCATCGCTCACTGTCATGCGTCGCCGCGAGGGCGGGCGATTACGCCTTCGCGCCGTGGCGCGGCAGGATCAGTCCAGCCGTTTGACCTTCAGGTTGCGGAACCAGATGGGCGCGTTCCCATGCTTGCCCTGGAGCCCAATCTTGCCCTTGGTCGGGATCTCGCTGAGCGGCTTGCTCAGCCAGGGCGGGATATCGGAGCCGTCCGGGTTGGTCTTGGCGGAGGTCCACTCGCGCATGTCCATCGCGACGAAGTGCTCGCCGTTCAGGACCACGTCAATATGGGGACCGACGCAACGGATGGTGAATCGGTTCCACTCGCCGGGATCCTTCACGACGCTCTTCGAGGCCGCCAGATGGCCGAACACCGCGCCGCAACGCCAGGTCGGATGCGAATCCGCCCATTTCGGGGCGTGATCGTCGGCGATCTGGATTTCGACGGCGTTCGGAATCCAATTCTTCACGTTGCTGCAATAGACGATGACGCCGCTATTCGTTTCGGGCGCGTTCTTGAATTCGAGATCGAGGAGGAAGTTCTCGTAATCCTCCCGCGTCCAGATGTTCTGGTCCTCGCTCGCCGTGAGTTCCCCGTTTTCGAGAGTCCACACGCCCTCGGGCGCGATGGCGTTTGACAAGTCCGCCGCGAACAGGTCGTCCCAGCCCGCGGTGTCGGGATGGGTGAGCGGTTCGGCCGCCGCCGGTTCCGCGTCCGCCGCAAACGCGCCCTGCACCAATGCGCACGCCACAATGCCTATCCACGCCAGTCTGTTCATGGTCCGCCCGCTCCTTCTGCTTGCCGCGCCGCCGCGGCGCGATTTCCGGGCATAGTACCACATGGGCCCGTTCTCGAAAACCCGGCGGTCCGTCAAGGCGTGAAGAGTTGGTCGGCGGTGAGTTCCGTCACGGGTGCGAGAGCGCCGAGGCGGTCCATATCGATCTTCGCCCTGTCGCCCACGATCGAGATGAGTTTCGGCTTGTCCCCGATATGCTGCTGATGAAACCGCAGCAAGTCGTCGAGACTGCTCGCGAGGATGACGGGGTAGCGCTGTGCGCGCGGGTCCGGCGCGAGGCCGAGCCGCTCCCACGAGCGCACCACGCCCGCGACCTGGCGAAAGCCGACCTTTCCGGTCCGGTACAGGTTAATTAGCGATTCCTTCGCAAGGGCGAAGCGCTCGGGCGACGGCGGCAGCGCGTCGAAGAGGTCGATAAAGGTGGATACGGCTTCGACGGTCTTGTCGGCCTGGGTCTCGATGCCGCCGATCATGAGATTCTGATCGCCGAGGCGGTTCCCCGGGATATAGCGCGCGCCCGCCGAATAGGCCAGGGCGCGGGCCTCGCGCAGTTCCTGGAAGACGACGCCGGCCATGCCGCCGCCAAAGTACTCGTTGAACAGTTGGGACGCGGGCGTAAGGGTCTCGTCGAACTCGACATCGCCGAACTCGATACGGATATGCGCCTGCCCCATTTCCCTGTGGACAAAAGCAATCTCGCTCCGCTCCGGCGCTTTCGCGCGCAGGAAGGTGTACGGGGGCGGCGCGTCGAGCGGCCCTTTGACCGGGCAGTGCCGCGCGAGCGCGGCCTGGACCGCTTCGAGCGGCAGCGATCCTGTGTAGAAAACGGTGCGCCGGTAGCGCGCCAGGCCCCGAATGAGGCCGAGCAATTCATCGAGCGCCAATGCCTCGACCGCCGGTCCCGGCAGCCGCCGCAAATACGGCGACTCTTCGCCGTAGCGATGGTGGAGAAACAACGCGCGCATGAGCGTATCGGGCTGTTTCTGGGCGTCTTCGCGCGACTTGAGCAGGTTGCGCTTGAGCGTTTCGAGCGTGGCGTCGTCGGAGATCGGCGCGGTCAGGCACTCGACGAGGAGCGCCAACGAAGCATCGAATTGCTCATCGAGGCCCGCAATCGACACCGTGGTCTCGTCGTCCCCCGCGACGACGGCGAAGTCCGTGCCGAGTCTGTACCACTCCTTGCGCAGCGCCTCGGGGTCGAGCCGATCCGTGCCGGCCTTTTCGAGGAGCGCGGTCGCGACGCCGATACGGTCGTCCTGGCGTCGCCCGATATCGACGGAGATCGAGAACGAAAAGAGGTCATTGATCCGGTTCGGCACGTGGTACAGCGTAACGCCGCTTTCATCGGCGGTCTTCGTGTAGTCGCGAACCGGGTCCACAAACACGGGCTCGACGGCCGCCGAGGGCAGCGCGGCGATGCGTTTCCCGAACTCCGATTCCCGGTTCGGATCGATATCGATGGCGGCCAAGTCGGGCTTGTCGTAGTACGGCGGCTGATGCGGCGCGTCCTTGCGAAAGCCCGCCACATAGCCGCCCGAGAAATAAGCGGCGGCCACGCGCATTACGTCTTCCCGGGTCACCTTTTCGATTCGGTCCAGTTGGGCAACCGTGTGGTCCCACTCCTCGAACGCGATAAACGACTCGCGTATCATGCCCGCGCGCGCGGCGTTGTCCTCGAGGCCGCCCTTGACCCGCTTCTTGAAGTCATTGAGAATCGCGGCGAGTATCCAATCCTCGAATTCGCCGCGCTTCACCAGTTCGATCTGTTCGAGCAGCAGCGCCTCGACCTCCTCGAGGGGCTGCCCGTCCTTCGGCACGCCCCAGAAGTACTGCGCGCCGTAATCGTTCATCTGGCCGGGGAACGCGCCCGCCTGGCGCACCCGCTGCCGCTGATTCAGGTTGAGGTTGATCAGCCCGGCCATCGCGTTGTCGAGCACCATGTCGAAGACGAGCAGCGCCTCCGCGTCCGGGTGACTGCGGGGCACGGTGCGGAAGGCGAGCAAGGCGTATTCTTCGCCCTCATAGGAGCATTCGACGTACTCGCGGCCCGCGAGCGGCGGCTCTTCCCAGGTTTGGGGTTCGGGGAGATCGCCGGGCCGCCACGCCGAGAAGTGTTGGTCGATAATCTCGATCGTCTCTTCGGCGTCGATATCCCCCGATATGAATATGGCCATGTTGTTGGGAACATAGTGCGCGGCGTAGTACTTGCCGATATTCCTGAGCGACGGGTTCTTGATGTGCTCGGGCAGGCCGATCGTCGGTTGTTGCCCATACGGGTGGTTCTTGAATAACTGCCGCTGGACCGCCCGGTAGATGATGAACCGCTTGTTGTCGAACGCGCGGTTCACCTCCTCGAAGACCGTTTCGAGTTCGGTCTGGAACAGGCGGAAGACCGGGCCGGCGAAACGGTCCGACTCGAGGGCGGCCCAATGCCGCAACCGGTTCGCGGGCAACTCCACCTTGTACACCGTTTCTTCGTGCGAGGTGTGCGCGTTCAGGCCCGAGGCGCCCATGCCGCTGTAGAGCCGGTCCAGTTCATTGGGTACGGCATAGGCCGCGGCGTGACGCGACGCCTCGTTGATCTGGGCGTACAGCGCCGCGCGCCGCTGAGGGTGATGCTCGCGGAAAAGCAACTCATACAACTCCGCGATATAGTCCAGATAGACGCGCTCCCGCGCGTAATCCAGCGTGCCCAGCCGATCCGACCCCTTGAAAAGCAGGTGTTCGAGATAATGCGCCAGGCCCGTGGATTCGGCGGGGTCCTGCTTGCTCCCCGCGCGCACCGCGATCTCGGCGTAAAACCGGGGCGATTCGTGGTTCTCCGTGAGGTATACCGTCAGCCCGTTGTCCAGCCGGTAGATGACCGCGTCCATCGGGTCGTTCGGATTCGGCGCATTGACGCGCGTGTAATCGGCCCGCGCCGCCACAGCGACCAGGACGGCGAGAACGCCGAACCACAAGATACATCTTGATTGCTTCATGCTGAGGGACCCTGTCTTCTTGTTTGAACCCCCATATTACGGACACGCGCCGCCGCCGGTCTATTCCTCAGGCGTCCGGCAGCGCGACAGTGCGTTTGTCGGCTTCGGGGTGTTGTCGGTAAAGGATGAAGACGTGGCCGAGCGCGCCGACGATATGCGCGCCGGTACGCCGCGCGATCTCCTCGGACAGTTCGCGTTTCCGGTCCTTGAAGTCGTTAAAGCGGACCTTGATCAACTCGTGGTCTTCGAGCGCCTCGCCGGCGGCGCGCACCAGTGCGTCCGTGAGGCCGTGCTTGCCCACAATGATCAGTGGGGCGAGGTGGTGCGCCGCCGCGCGCAGGTACTTGCGTTGGGAACTGGTCAAAGCGTGCATGGGTTGTGTTTTCCGGTCGGTAGGCGCAATTTTATCAAATTCGTATTCGGTCGGGCCATCCACACTCGGGGACGCCGAATTCCGGATGGAGCGACATTCAGGACCTATGACATCGCGTCCGCGGACGCTTCGCATAGGGCATAGAGGGAGTCAGATTCCACACAGATCGGATAGGTCTTTTGGAATCTCGGGACCGCGCACGCGCGCCGTCTCAATTCACCTTCTTGATGGGGAAGCCGTCCCCCGCGATGATCTGCCACCCCTGGATACGGCAGGTGTACGATTGCCCCATCGCGGACACCGTAAGGTTATTGCCCGCCGCGCTCCACGTGCCTATGACGTTGCCCATCGGCGTCGAGGCCATGGCCTGACCGCCAGGCTGCAAGTGAACAATGAAGTTGCCGTACCGGGTGCCCACGGCCCAAGCCGTCCCCGGAAGATTTTGCGCGTTCCACCCCTGCGGTTGTTGTTGGGCAACGGGCCGGGGCAGCGGCGGCTGGGGCATGGGTTGCGGGGCCGCTTGCACGGGAGCATAGGGCATCGATCCGGGCTGGAGGGCAGTCGCACCGCCCGGTTGCGGCGCGGCCTGTTTCGGGGCCGACTCCGCGGTGCTTGGCGTCGCGCCGGACGTCCTGCCTCCGGCGGCCCCGCGATTCGCAAGCAAGGCCACAAGCGTCAGAATACCCGCGAGGAGGACAACCGCCGCGATCATCGTAAGGGCTATGCGCATTCCCGGATTCATCGGATCAGATCGTTCCCGTCGCGCGGCACACGCTGCTCATCGCAGCCGCCGCGCTTCTCTCTCCTGGTCTTTCTCCTTGAAGAAGACTCGCTTGCCGCGAATCTCGCACGTCACCTGCTCTTTCTTGCCCATGAACTCGACGCCCAGCTTCAGTTGGTCGCCCGATACAGACCATGTACCGGGTATCTGCGGCGGAATATCCAGGTTCATCAACTGCTTCGCCATGGCGGCCACCTGCGGCGGCACGTTCGCTATGGCCTGCCCGCCGGAATTCAGGTCAATCGACGTCGTGTGACCCATGACCGTCACTTCCCACGACGTATTGGCCAGTTCCGCCGCCGTCATGGGCTGTTCCTTCGGCGGCCCGCCCACGCCTCCGCCCCTGATGATCGTCGCGACCAACGGCACGACCGCGACCACAATAAACGCAACCCCCAAGCCGATGGCGATTTTCGGACCCGGACCCATGGCGGTACCACTCCAAGCTTATTGTCCCAGGAATTCAATGACGGTCCCGACACCCGTCGAAATAACGCTGCATAGCCTAGCGCGCGCGCGGGGGGAATGCAAACATCAGGCGGGAGCAGCCTCGGCGGACGACGCGACGCGGGAATGACGGCGAACGATGTCGAGGAGGTACACCGCGAAAAGGTAGTAGACGTTGAGTTCCCGGAATTCGGACAGATTGTTCGAGATCGAGCCGAACTCGCGCGGGACTTGGCCGGCCTCCAACGCCTTGACATAGGCGAGTTTCTCAAGCGCGCCGAGGCCATGGGTCGCATACCGCAGCAGAACGATGGCCAGCACGGTGAGAATGGCGTAGCGACTCGGCGCGAAACGCGCAATCCACGGATTCTTCAGCTTCGGGGCCGCCAAAGGAACCACCACGAACAGGAGCGCGATCAGCAGGTCCGCAGCCGCCTTGATCCGCCGGGTCGCATTGCCGATGTTGTGCAGGTTGAACGGCTCATCCGCGAGGTGAAACTCTTCGGCGAGCAGGCGCGGCAGGTGCGCCCAGAACGTGTACCACTTCATCCTCCGAAAAGAGCCGACGGTCTCCCGTATGTGCTCGTCCATCGGTTTGAACCAGACGATACGGTCCCGGTGTCGCCAGTAGGCGATGAGGTGCATTCCATAATCCACTTCTTCGAGAAAGACGAAAACGGCCCCCGCGAAGACCGTCCAGAAAAACAGCCGCTCGAGCGGATGCGTAAAGCGCAAGGCGCCCACGAACGCCGTCACCGCCATGCCCAGCAGCAGCGCGTTCTGCAGGTTTTCGAGCAGGCCAAACTCCCGCCAGGTGTCCGGCGAAAGGGGCGGCAGCTTCGGACTGACCAGGCGCTGCAACACCATGCCGTCAAGGAAGTACATCGCCAGCAGGACCAGGCTCACTCCCAGCGGCACAAAGAAATAGACCACCCAACTACGTGATCGCATCATCTCCCTCCCGAACGCGGAGCTTATAACACAAGCGCCCCGCGCAGAGGAAATCGGCGCACGGCAGTCCATGCAATTTGAACATTCAATGTTCAGACTCCATGGAACCGCGCACGTGCCCGAAGAGTCCGTCATGCGCTCGCCGCGCCGCCTCCACTAATTCCGGATAAGGCGCGTCGGCCACGGTGACAAAGCCGATGTTGTAGTTCTCGCCGTCGAACCAGCGGCCCGTCGTGGGCTCGTCCACGTATTGGAACCAGTGGCACCCGACGAAGTTCGGATGCGCGGCGACGCTGCGCACGTAGCGCGCGTAGGCGGCGGCGCGGGCCGCCTGATCCTCCTTCGCCACCAGACCCGCGTGAAACATGCCCCGGTCCAACGCGCCGAAGTGAAACTCGCCGATGAGGATGGGCTTGTCATATTCGAGAAACTTTTCCCGCGGGATTTCCTGATAGTACAGGTTGTAACTCATCACGTCGGCGACTTCGGCGCAGGCCCGCGCGACGGGGGGCGGCGTCAGCCCGGCGAAGCGACAGCCGAGATACAACTGATGCGGCGCATGCCGCCGGCACGCCGCGCGGACTATGTCGAAGTACCGCAGGGCGAACCGGTACAGGTATTCGTCCAAGTCCGCCTTGGCGGCGGCGTTGGGTCGCGTCGGCGTGCGCAGGGCGTCCCAGTCCGTCGCATCCGTGCCCCACGCCGCGTTCAGTTCATCGATCTCGGGGTATCGTTCCCGCAACTGGGCAACGAACGCCACTCGCGCGGGTTGATCGAGGGGACTGTCGAGGGTCCCGCGCGCGAAACCTTCCCATGCCAGTTCGTTGTCGCAGAAGTACCCGATGCAGAGGGGATTCGAGGCATACTTCTTCCCAACCCAAGCGAAGGCGCGGTCGGCCTGTTCCTCGAACTCGGGGGCGTACACGTCCTTCATCTTCGCCCAATAGCCGCGCGCGCCCTCGATAGGCCGCACCCCACCGATGCCCGTGGCTGCTACAAACGGCATCGGGCTGTTATCGAGCGTATCGTGTTGGGACCAGTTCCCGACGGTGTTGAATCCCCATGATTCCAGGCGTCGGTACGTCGTCTCGCGCCAAGCCTCGGGCCAGTTTTCGCCGTACTTGCGCAGCAGGTTTGCGCGGTAGAAGCTGAAGGCGCGCCCTTTTCCGCCGATGCGGTCCGCGCCGCTGTGCGCGCCCTCGACCTGCCCGAGGAACGCCCGGAAATCGGGCTCGTCTTCGCCAGGCAGCCACGCGAACCAGCCGTCGCGCCCCTCGACAAACGTCTGCTCACCCGTGCCGACGCAGTCCATGCCCAGGGAGAAGAACAACGCGCCTTCCGGCGTCACGAGCCACCACTTCCCGTCCACCTTCTCGGTGCGGAACCAGCCCGTCGCCTCGCGGCGCGGCCCGTCCGCCCAACCGCCGAGGCGGTCCCGCCCCGGGAGACGCGGCGCGGCGGCAAGGGCAGTCTCCTC
>Ga0116142_10003042_pt1 | contig 17260 bp, 12 predicted proteins | sample AD_UKC033_MetaG_FD_89785 | JGI IMG/M metagenome (GOLD analysis project Ga0116142, IMG submission 89785) | Active sludge microbial communities of municipal wastewater-treating anaerobic digesters from USA - AD_UKC033_MetaG | ecosystem: Engineered > Bioreactor > Anaerobic > Digestate | place: USA... | reverse complement strand
TTGCACAATAAGATAATCTCGCCTATAATTTTACTGAACAGATGTTCTAAAATAAACCCTCAAATTTTCTACTGTTACCTCACTTGCGCATACGACTCTAGAATGACCAACTCCCACCTATACAATCAACCACAAGGTCCTCTCTGGATAGATGCATGCTTGTTCAGGGGGGATTTATGCGTTATGAGCCATTATTTCAGGTCAACTTAGGGGAGGATTTCTTCGATGCCATCCATTGTGGTTATCAATGATGAAGGATCAGTTCTTTACCAAAATGTGGTCGAAGATGTTCAGGATTTGGTAAAGATCATCCGGGATGGCAGGAATGTGCCTGGTTACGCTTTGGATGATTGCCCAGAAGTGCAAGTTAATGGCTTGATTGTTCTCGCGGGTCAGCCACCTAAACCGAAAAGAAAAGCGCCTGCCTTATCCGAACGGCAAATCAGTGTTTTACAACTACTGGCGAGAGCATATACACCAGATCAAATTGCGCTAAAACTAGGGTTAACAGAAGCGACCATTCGATTACACATCAGTGCTTTGAAAAAGAAATTTGGCACAGACAGCCGTGACCAGATGATGGCGATGGCAGGTCAATTAGGATTGTGCGATCCTTTCGAAACAAGCCCGGTCCATGATAAACAGGAGGATCAGGCACGATAAAGATGATCTGATGAAATGAAGGGGGATTCGTTGTCAGATTGAAGAAAATATTATATGATTAGAGGCGAACATATTTTTCATATTCCACATCGTAAGCCTTGAAAAGTAAAGCCGCATGTCCAACTTTCCGTCCTGGTTTAACAGAGCGTACAAACGATGGAGCCGATCCCAGGAGGGAGAGGAAGATTTCATAGCCTTTTGCGATTTATTAGGCTATCCACCCTCCAAGGTATTAGGTTGGTTGCATGGTGAGTTTTTACCAGAAGAGCCAGAAGTGTTAAGCATTGCCGGTATTTTCGGAACTGATATTTACGAAGTATTAGATCTTCCCAAACCTGAACCTCAATTACTAAAAATCTACAAATCCTTCGCACATCTCACTGGTGAGAACCGGGGAAAAATTGCGCATGCACTCTGGGAAGCTCAAATAGAAATGAGTAAAAAAGGCGTTACAGCTACTTCAGAGGAAGCAAAATCCATTCTTTCGGAAGCTTTTAAGAAATGGGGAATTGATAAGCCCAACCGCTAGAAACGGATAACGAAATCTTATTGCGTGAGAAAGAACCAGCAGTAATTTTCGCTGGTTATTTTTTTATATACCTGGTAATGAATTATGTAACCATCTTTTTTTAAAGGAATTCTCCCATGACTATTTCCCATCATATAAGTAATACTCAAATCAAATAAGCTCGAGTAAAGATTGCGAAATTCTGACTAGTCAGTTAATTTGATTGACAAAATTTTCAAGCCGATATAAGATGATAACGATCCCCCAACTCATTGGCTGAGGTGGAAATGACCGAAAAAATTTCAAACCGTTTTCGTATCCTGCTTGCGCAAAAAGCTACTCGTGAGAAACGAAATATCGCCCTGAAAGAAGTGGGGAGAGAAACGGGTATCGCTTGGTCTACACTAAATGCCTGGGCTAATAATCAAGTAACCCGTTATGATGCTCCTGTTATTAAGGCTTTATGCGAGTATTTTTCTTGCCAAGTCGGCGATTTAATTATTTTTGAACATGAAGAGTGAATGAACTTATGACTTATTCTAGCCGTTTAATCAAAGCAACAGCTCTTTTACCAGATACCAAGGCTTTAATGGCATCTTGGGATTTATCGGAAAATGTAAATACGAATCTAAATAATGCTCGTCAAAATAATATCTTTGGAAAGGCTTCACGCTCTCGAGTCGAAGACATCCTTCGTATTTTTAAACAGCGGTATTTCGAAGATCCTCAAATTGGAAATGCATTGGTGACGTTGGTTCAGGCCGGGGTCTCATCAAAATGGATTGATCCCCTTCTTTATTATTATTCCACCCAAAACGATGAGACTTTAAGAGATATTGTTCTTGAGGTTGTCAACCCCCGCCGGCAAGCCGGCTTCTCAGATATTCACCTGGATCATGTTATTAGAAAGCTAAGAGATTGGTCTTCAGAAGGCAAAACAACTACTGCATGGGGAGAAGACACTCTCTTGCATGTCGCTCAACATGCGTTAGCAAGCCTACGTGATTTTGGAATCCTCGAAGGTGCTACCCAAAAATATCTAGCCCCTGTGATGCTCCCTATTGAGCCCTTTGCTTTCATTGCCTTTGATCTATTGAAAAAGAACGGATCTGGAGATCGTGTTTTATATTCACCAGAGTGGGGATTATTTAATTTAAAACCGAATGATGTAGAAGAACACTTGATCGAAGCTCACCAACAAAAATTATGCGAGTATTTCGCTGCTGGAGCAGTAATCCGGTTGGAATTTCCATTTCAAGACTTTATGGAGTTGACCCATGTCATCATTGAAAGATCTCGTTCGTAATCTGGAAACCGACCTACGCTCTCGCCCACCGCGTCATTATATTTACAATGACTTGCCATTTGCTGTATTTTGTTATCCCCCTCAACAGGAATGGGAAATGCGTCGTGAAATGCAGCTTCTCAAAACCCGTCTGGAGAAAGACAAAAACTGGCAAGTGACTTTGATCTCATTAGCAGAACTGGTTTGGCAATCTATAGATGAGACAGAGGGAATGGATGCCATAACTTCTCTTGAGAGAAGCAGTGGCTTCCCTACGGCTCAATCGCAAGTTTACGAGTATCTCTCTGATCCAGATTGGCGTCCATTGCCAGATTTATTGGCTGAACGCCTCAGCGGATTGGATTCCAAGAAAGATTTGGTATTTCTTTGGCGGGCGGGTGCGCTTGCTCCAGAGATGTATCGTGTCTCTACGCTTCTAGACAAGATGAAAGGCCGGACATCCGTTTCTTGTGTTTTGTTTATGCCGGCTACATCTGGGGAGAGTGAAGGTTTGCGTTTTATGGGATTGGCTGATCTGGAACCGCGCGGCAGCTATCACACCAAGATCTATGTTGGCTAGTTGAAGAGAGGTATTATGGCTTTCACAGAACAATACTTACCTGAGTCTACTCGGAATGCTATTCATGATTTTGCCTTACGAGGACGCGAGCTTCTGACCCGAGAAGCGCGTGACTTGCTAGAAGGTGTTTATGGGCTGCATGCTGATGGAAGCCTGGAGAAACCGGAAAGCCTCCCAACCCTCAAAGATCCTGAAACCCGTGAGATCTATGGCCAGTTAATTCGCTATTTAGACGATGAAGTGAATGCGGGCTTGGAACGCAAAGAAGCGGTGGAAAAGTTGGTAAAGGAAATCGCTTTTACCCACCTTAATCGATTAGTAGCCTTCAAGATGATGGAAGAGCGAAAGTTGATTCGCGAAACAGTGCGTCGAGGGCATCAATCGAATGGGTTTAAATTTTATTTGGCAGATCATCCTGAAGAAGAAGCCCTTTTCAATCAAGGGAAATATGATATCGCTTACCGACATTTTCTTACATGGCAATCTAGTCAGGTAGCGGGGGAAATAGCTGTTTTATTTGATGTTGAAACCTTACCTTCCCAATTATTCCCTCGGCCAACAGCCCTGACGAACTTTCTAGCCATGTTGAATGATGAGATTTTATCTCCAGCGTGGCAAGTCGAGGAAACTATCGGCTGGATATATCAATACTTTAATGAGCCTGAACTTCAAGCAGCATTTGCGGCTGTAAGGTTATCTGGTCAAAAGTTCGAAGCTGGCGACATACCAGCTGCAACTCAACTTTTTACTTTGGATTGGGTAGTACACTATCTCGTTGAAAATACACTAGGACAACTGTGGATACAGCTCCACCCCGATTCGCAATTATCAACAAAATTGGAATATTTTATCAATTTGCCGGGTGAATCTGGTACTAAACCACTACGATTAGCCAAGGAAATTACACTGCTTGACCCAGCGTGCGGTAGTATGCATTTCGGTTTAGTAGCCTTTGACTTATTTGCTGCAATGTACCAAGAAGAATTAGCCAACATTGGAAAACCGGGTTGGCCAAAACAACCTTCAGTATCAACTGAAGATGAAATTCCAGAGGCGATTATAAAGAATAATATTTTCGGAATTGATATTGATCTTCGGGCTGTGCAGCTTTCAGCATTGGCATTATATCTACGGGCAAAACGGATGAATAAAAACGCACAGATCAAAGATCACAACTTATCTTGTGCTGATGTATTACCTTTTAGTTCTGCTGATCTTGGCAGATTCATCATAGAAATGAAGTTCTCCAACCCTATTTTTGAGAAGATGCTTTGGCGCATTAAGGAAAAACTAGAAGATATCAATCAACTTGGATCTCTCCTCAGAATTGAACGAGATATCCACGACTTGGTTGAAAGTGAACATCAAAAACATGACCGATATCGCCAAGCCCATCTTCTTCCAGGCTTATCTGCTCCAAGCTTGTTCCCAGAAATGGATGATGATGCAACGGAAACAGAATATTGGGGATATCTTGAAAATCAACTTATTCAAGCTCTTGATTTTTTCCGTAAGGAATCAGCAAACCGTGGTGTGAATGTGAGATTCTTTACTCAAGAAGCAAGTAAAGGCTTTAGGTTCCTAGACATGACACTACGCCAATATGATGTTGTCGTTACAAATCCCCCTTATCTTTCAAGACGCAAAATGAATGATACCCTTGCAAAGCTGCTGGATGACCAGTACCCAGAAGGCAAAGGCGATCTTTATGCCGCTTTCATCATGCGAGCTTTGGAGTTGGTAAAAGAAGATGGTTGGGTTGGTATGCTGACGATGCATTCCTTTATGTTTATCTCTTCTTACGAATCATTACGGGAATTTATCACCAGTCAGGCTGCAATTAAGACATTAGCGCATTTCGGACCAGGACTCTTTGCTACGGGAAACCCAGGAACATTACAAACAGCGGCCTTCATTCTTCGCCGCGAGCCGGACACACAAAAACGAGAAGCATCGGAAGGGATTTATTTCCGCCTGGTACATGAACCTGATGCAGATTCAAAACGAGTTGCTTTTGAAAAAGCATTGGCCGAATTAAGACAAATCCACGAACAGGCGTAATCCGATGGAACTTGATAATCTTCTAACTTTCTTTGGTCTCTTTTCGCAATGGCGCTTTCATATCCCGGATTACCAGCGCGGATACGCATGGGGTAAGGATCAATGGGAAGATCTGCTTGAAGATTTATCCACCTTGACCGAGGACAACGAACATTTTACAGGTTTGCTAGTTCTGCATGAAAACCGCGATCCAAATTTGAGTGTAAAAACACGCGGCATCCGGAAACCTGTATATGACATTGTAGATGGTCAGCAACGACTAACAACTATCGTCATTCTTCTCAATGAGATACAACGCGAAATGATGCATGTGAATGGATCTGATGATCTTCATGAAATTGCTACGAGTATTGTGGATACCTACCTTTATGAGCCGGCAGCCGGAAACATTTTAGTTCCTAAGTTAATCCTTGATGCAAACAACGACGATTTTTTCGTTCACAATATTCTTGAACTGGATGGAAAAGACCTTCAGGGTACGCGGATTCAATCCCACAAAAACCTGGAAGGAGCGCGCCAATATTTCCAAACTCATTTACAAACCCATAAAGAACAACTTAAAGAGGACTACCCAGATTGGTTGGAAAGGCTTTATGACAAAGTAGCAAACCAGATGAAGGTAATGGTTTACCGCCTACGTTCAGAGGCTGATGCTGGTGTGGTGTTTGAGTCGATGAATAACCGTGGCAAGAAACCGAACAGCCTGGATCTTGTTAAAAACTATCTATTATATTTGGCTTCTAAATTGGGTAATGAAGTAAGTCAAAAGCTGACGGAAGATATCAATCGAGCCTGGTCTGTAATTTTTGAACAACTCAACGCTGCCGGCAGGACTGATGCAGAAGACACCTTGCTTCAAATGCATTGGTTCGCGATTTATGATTATGACCAAAAACGGTGGGATAAAGAAAGAGAAAAAGCCGATATCATCAAAAAGCGATTTCAACTGGTCAACTATTTAAATCGCTTTGATGAGCTTTTTAAAGAACTGGAAACCTATATTCAAACACTTCAAAACGCTGTGGTGGCATTTGCAGATATATCCAATCCTAGTAGAAGTGGAGCTTTTCAAATTTTTGAAAGCAATCCTGTAGCCCAAAAAGAAATCGTTAAATATAGCAATAAGCTCCTCCGATTAGGTGTCTTAAGGCCTTTTACGCCATTATTGATTGCAGGACGATTGAGTTTTCCTAATGACAGCCAAAAGTATTTAGAGGTTGTTACATTATGTGAATTGTTTGCAGTCAGGGTATTCCGAATTGCAGACCGGCGCCCTTCAGGGAGTGAGGCTTTTCTCTTCCGGTTAGCTAATCAGCTTTATCATCAACGAATAACATATTCAACCTTGCTTGAGAATTTACGAAGAGATTTGTTGGAAAAGTGCAGCGATGATCTCTTTATCAAACGCTTTGCGCTCGATGATCCCAATCCTTGGTATGGCCGGTCGAGCGGCCTGGTTAAATACTTCCTTTATGAATATGAAGAATATCATTTTGGAAACCAGGCTCCGATCATCAATTGGTCAACGATTTATGAGGGAAACGAGAAGACTATTGAGCACATCCTGCCACAGCACCCTGAAGACTCTGGATATTGGATTGATCTCTTCCCATCCAAAGAAGAGCGGGAGAAATTAACTCACGTTCTTGGAAATCTGACACTCACCGAAGATAACAGCAAGTTGGGACGGAAACCTTTCCCCCAAAAGAAAGGGCGGATTGGTCAGGAAGATGCTTGTTACGCCAACTCTAATTTAAAGATTGAACGCGAATTAGCAGGTGTTGAGGGTGACTGGACCTCCAAGGAAATTGAAAAGAGGCAGCGTAAACTGGCGGAATGGGCGAGAATTCGTTGGTTTGTTGAGCCAGTCCCGCCCTTACCACCTCAAGGATTGGAAGCGCTCAGACAGTTAGCCGAAAGAAATGGTTTTCTACCAGAATTCGACCGCATTCGAGAGTATGCGAAACGGATAGGATTAGGTGAAAAAGCCAATAAGCGCTGTATGTCATATAAACCACCTTACAACTGGCAGTTGACTGCAATTTTTGTATACACCTATGCCAGCGGTATTGATATTTACCTTAACTTGAACCACTTCCCTAAATATAAGAATGTAAAAACGGAGAGAGTCCAAGAAATTTTTGGAAATCAAACCCATTGGTGGCTGCCGCGTGAAAAGATAGACGGTTTTTTCACTTGCCTGGAACAATTGGCGTCTGAAGTAGAGGGTAATCCATGATCGGCATTCTTGCTTATGGCTCTCTGATCACACACCCAGGACAAGAGATTGAAAGTGTTCTGGATCATGTGATTCCGGATGTGATGACACCTTTCCCGGTGGAGTATGCGCGTAAAAGTGGTACACGGGCCGGTGTTCCCACTCTGGTGCCTGTACCGATTGGCTGCGGCACTCCGGTGAAAGCCGTCGTGCTTGTCTTGAAGAAATACACCCGAAAGAAAAAGGCGCAGAATTTTCTCTATCGCCGTGAGCTCCACCAAGAAGGCGACCTGAAAGTTATTTATGATGATCAGGTGCAGCGGCAAAAACGAGATGCTCTGGTGATTGAAACCATGAAGAATCAATTTGGACTTTCAGTTATCTATTACACCGCGCTCAAACCCAACTTCACCGAGATTCTGGATACGAAACTCACGCAAGAACAGAAAGCCGAACTTCTGGCGCGGGCAGCGATTGATAGTGTAACCCAGGGGACCTACGCCAAGGAGATGGATGGCATCCAATATCTGGCAGATAATATCGAAGCTGGGGTGGTGACGACACTGTCTGAGCCTTATGAACAAGCTATTGTGAAGAAGGCGGGAAATAATATATCAAACCTGGGTCAGGCGCGCAAGCTCATCGCACAGAAGAAAGGTATTGCCTTATGACCAACGGGGATTTGCCGACCAATGTTTATTCACTTCGTCAGAGTGAGTTCCGAGTTATACCTGGAAGCCCGTGGGTATATTGGGTGTCAAACAAAATAATACAGGCTTTTCGGCTTTTTGATGGTGTGGATGAGATAGATGGAACTGATGGACATAAAACAGCAAATAATTTTAGATTCATTCGATATTACTGGGAATTACCCAATGCCAATGTAATAAATGGGGACTGGAAATTATCCGCTCGATCGTTTAGCCAAGTTAAGTTTGGGTATTCATATGGTCAACTAGTAGATTGGCGTAAAGCTGCTACATTATTTTATAAAAGTAATCCTAGCTCCAGTTTACTTTCAGAAAAGTTAATTGATTTTGGAGGCGTAAGTTGGAGCAGAATTGTAACAAATGAATTTAATGCAAGGCGTTTCGGAGCAGGATATATACCGGATGTGGCAACACCTGCCATCTATTCTTTTAATAATAATGAAGATGCATTTATTTGTGGCATACTAAACTCAAAGGTTGGCAATTATTTATTGAGTCTATTAAACCCAACTATAAATTTCGCTTTGGGCGACATTAAAAAATTACCAGTACCTAAAAACGATCATCGCGCTATAGACAGTATTTCGAGGAAGGTTCAAAAAATCGAACACCTTTATTTGTTCTTATATTCAAAGGACGAATGTGTTCCATCTTTTATCGAACCACCTCAGACGGAGATTTTAATACCCACCAAAAAGGAGACCATTAATTCTATAAAAGATGAAATTGATATTGAAATTTATCGGTTATACGGTTTAAGCCAGTCTGAAATAAACGAAATTGATTTTGAATTAAAAAGTGTTCATTCGTTAAATTCTGAAAGTAATCCTGATACACAAGACATAGATTCTGATGAAGCTGAAGAAAACGCAAAAGACACGCAATTAGGTAGATTATCCTTTGCTCTTGGCATCATTTTAAGTCGCTTCCAACCCGGCACCTCGGGTGCACTGGGTTCCGCCATCTACCGCCGCACCGACTTTGCAATCGGCTCATTGCCCGAACCCACCGAAGAAGAATTCGATGAACTGGTCGGCGATTCCTCCCAGTTCGCGTATGTCGATGAGCAAGGCGGGCGGCACGTCTTCTCCCGTCCGGTGGAACAGGCTCTTCAGAAGCTGGCACTCACGGACGGCATCGCCGTCTTCGACCCCAACCACCCCCGCGATCTGCCCACCTTGGTCAGCAAAGCATTAGAACGCATGCTCGGACAGGCGCAAGCTCAGGAAGTGATCCGGCAGGCGGCTGGTGGTGATCTGCGCAAGTTCCTGGAAAAGGATTTTTTCACCCAGCACCACATCAAACAGTACCGTAAACGTCCGGTCTACTGGCCGATCCAGTCGTCCAAACGCTCTTACGGCTTTGTGCTGTTCCACGAGAAGATCGACCGCAATACCTTCTATGCCCTGCAGCAGGAACCTTACCTACCCACCAAACGACGCGCCGTGCAGCTGCGCCTGGAAGAGCTTGGTAAAAAGGTGCTGACCGCCCAGGGAGCCGCCCGCAAGCCCATCGAGAAAGAGATGGATGAGCTGCGTCAACTGGCAGAGGAACTGGCGCAGTTTGCCAAAGACCTGGATGCCATCACCCGCGGCGGGTATGAACCAGAGGCGGATTGGATCGATGATGGAGTGATCCTGCGCATGGCTCCGCTGTGGTCGGTGATTCCGTTATGGAAGAGCGAGCCGAAGAAGTATTGGGAGGAGCTGGCTGCCGGGAAGTACGACTGGAGCCGGATCGCCATGAAGTACTGGCCGGAACGGGTGAAGCAAGCCTGTAAAAAGAACAAGTCCTACGCCATCGCGCATGGGCATGAAGAATGGTATGAAGGAGGGTAAGATGCTGAATCTATACTGGAAGTCGAAAGACCAAACCCGCAATCTGCTGCTAATGCCATTTCAGAACGAAAAAGAGTTCGAATCCTACATTTACCGCAACCAGGATTTACTGCCGGATATTTTTATTCTTTACCGCCAAATCCAGACGGGGAATAAGCAGGGCATCCCGGATATGTTGGGGGTAGACCAGGACTCTCGGATTTGCATTATCGAGATGAAAAACGTTGAAGTGAGCGAAGAAATCCTACCGCAAGTACTCACCTATGCCATGTGGGCTGAGACTAACCCCGATTCTATCAAAGCCATTTGGTTGGAAGCGAAAAACCGCCCTGAGGATATCAAGATCGAGTGGGATGCACTTGAGGTTCGGATTATTGTGATCGCGCCGGCCTTCAAATCGAGTGTATTGAAATTATCCCGCAAAATAAATTATCCTCTTGACCTGGTTCAAGTCAGGCGGTTTTGCCAGGATGATGATGAATTTGTTATGGTGGAAACCCTTGCGGATATGCCCCAGGTGAAACCAACCACAACAAAAGTGATGGGTGACTGGACCTGGGATTTCTATGAAACTGAACATGGTAAAGAGCCCACCCAAGAATTCCAGAAGGCGGTCACTCAGCTAGAAGGTTTTGTAAAGAAGCAAGGTTGGGATCTTCCTTTCAATCTCAATAAATTTTACACAGGCTTCAAACTTGGAAACAAAGTAGTTTTTGATGTTTCTTGGGAAAGTACGAAAGTATGGGCAGTTCGGATGAAGTTGCCGCCAGAAATATCAGAGACCTTTCAAGGTAAGGCTTGGAAGTTTCAGAAATATGACGCTACCTTCAAGAATTCGATATTTCGCCCCATTCCCGGAAGCACGATGGACATATCGGAATTAGGTGAAATGTTGAAAGCTGCTTATCGAAATGTATCCGGAATCCAGGAGTAATAAACCATGCCAACCATTCGAAATCTTCTTTCTCGTGATCTTTCCCGCCCCATCGAAGAAGTCATCAAGCTTGACCAGCGCGATGAACAGACGGTGTATACGGAGCTGACGGAATATGTCACCACAAAACGCATCCGCGAACAATACATCGAGGTTTTAAAACCAATTTCAGAGGGTCCGGGTGATCCGAGCGAAGCGACTGGGGTATGGGTCTCAGGTTTCTTTGGATCTGGTAAAAGCTCATTTGCGAAAAATTTAGGCTATATCCTTTCAAATCGCTCATTGAACGGAACGCCTGCCAGCCAGATCTTCCTGCAGCAATTGGAGCAGCAGGCTCCCAGTGAAGATTCTACAAAGAAACTTCGCGACCTCCTCAACTACATTACCGTAAGAATCCCTACTCAAACGATATTGTTTGATGTCCAGGTAGATCGCGCAGTCCGGCGCTCGACTGAAACGATTGCCGAGATCATGTATACCGTTTTATTGCGTGAACTGGATTATGCCCAGGATTACGACATTGCTAACCTGGAAATTGAATTGGAAGCAGAAAAACGGTTAGGCAAATTCGTCAAAATATGCGCTGAGCTTTACCGCGATCAAATCAATGTAAGCGACACGAGTGAAACAACCATTCCGGCAACATTGGCAGGCATCAATGCCGCAGATTATGCAGTCTGGCAAATGGTTCGTAAAGGCGCCCAAAAGGTGTTGCGTACCAGTGCTGTGATGAATCAATTGGATCCAAAGACCTATCCCGCTCCAGATTCCTGGGCGTTATCTTTCAACCCAAATGCAGATATCACCATTAATACCCTGGTGGATCGGACGTTTGAGCTTTCTGCCCGCCGCAGTCCCGGTAAAGCCATCGTATTCGTCATCGATGAGGTAGGACAGTATGTGGCGCGCAGCAGTGAAAAAATTGAGAACTTGCGTGCTGTGGTTGAGCAATTTGGCAAAGAGGGAAAAAACCGGGTACTGGCGAATAAAGCCATTGCACCGGTTTGGATCATTGTCACCTCACAAGAGAAATTGGATGAGGTGGTCGCCGCAATTGATGACAAACGGGTGCAGCTTGCGAAACTACAGGATCGTTTTCGCTATCGTGTGGATATGGCCCCGGCTGACATCCGAGAAGTAGCCACCAGGCGTGTATTGAGTAAAAAGGCAGAAGCCGAACCTGTACTTCGCAAAATGTATCAGGATTATCACAGCCAAATCAAAGCACATACGTCCCCAGAGCGTTCGCAAATCAGTTTTGATTTCAGTGAGCAGGATTTTATCCAGTTCTACCCCTACCTGCCCCACTTCATTGAGCTCTCCATTGACATCGTCTCAGGCATGCGCTTGCAAGCCGGGGCGCCGCGCCACATCGGCGGCAGCAACCGCACCATTATCAAGCAAGTATATGAAATGCTGGTCAGTGACCGTACAGCATTGGCTGATGCGCCTGTCGGCAGCCTGGTATCCATCGACCGGATTTTTGACTTGATCGGCGAAAACTTGCCGACGCAGCGCAAGGATGATATCCGTGATATTGAAATCATGTGGCCCAAGGATCCCTGGCCTCTCAAAGTGGCCAAAGCGATTGCTTTATTGGAGTTTGTCCGCAGCGTGCCGCGTACAGAGAAAAACCTCGCCGCTTTACTCTTCAATGCGGTGGATGCCGGAAGCTGCTTGCCCGAGGTTGAACGAGCTATTGGGCTGCTGCATGAGAAGCAATTCATTCGCCAAACCGAGGATGGCTGGAAGCTTCTGACTGATCAAGAAAAGAACTGGACGGTGGAACGCAACAGTATCAGCCCCACACCGAAAGAACGGCGCGATATCATCGAAGATATGCTGAGGACAAGCTTTAGCGAGCCAAGTCTCAGCCGTTATACGATGGAGAAACGTACTTTCAAACTCGACATTGGCTGGGAAGGACGCAGTATTGCTCAAGGCGAGATTCCGATTGAGCTCAGACTTGAAGATGAACCAAAAAGCCTTTTGGCGAATTTGGAACTTGTTCGAAATGAAAGCCGCGAGAAACCTCGCCAGGTGTTTTGGGTCGCGGCTTTATCCGATGAGATTGATGATCGGGTTGTGGAACTTTCACGGTCACGCCAGATGGTGGCTAAATATGACCAGCTTCGAGCGCAAGGGAAGCTGAATGCTGATGATTCCAGCAGCCTAGCCAGCGAAAAGTTAGAAGCCGGCCGACATGAGGAACGATTAAAGCGCCTGCTGCTAGAAGCGCTCCAGCAAGGAACCGGGTTTTTCAATGGGGTTTCCAAGAATGGCCCAGATATGGGTACTACCCTGCCGGATATTTTGAAAGGCATGCTGGATTATGCAGTTCCTAAACTGTACGACAAATTAAAGATGGGCAGCGTCCCAGTAAAGGGAACAGAAGCAGATGAAATCCTCAAAGCAGTCAACCTGAACGGATTATCAAAGGTTTTTTATTCCGGTCAGGACGGCCTGAAACTTGTGATCACCGAGGGTGGGAAGACCATCATTCACACTCAGGCTGAGATTGCCCTTGAAGTGATGGGGTATTTGCAGCAAGAACATAGTTATGGCAACAAAGTGACTGGACGTATCTTGGAAGATCATTTTGGTGGATTGGGATACGGTTGGTCACGCGAAGTATTATGGATCGTACTGGCGGCATTATTACGCGCCGGCGTGATTGAAGTGACGTATCAGGGCCGCCGATTCCGCAATCACCTGGATCCCCAAGTGAGATCCGTATTCGCATCCACGAACACTTTCCGATCAGCATCCTTTGCTCCTCGTAAAGCTCCCGACCTTAAAACCCTGGTGAATGCTGCCAAACGCTATGAGGAGATAACCGGGGAAGAAGTGGACGTGGATGAAGCTGCTATTGCTCAGGCTTTCCAGAAATTAGCGCAAGCAGAACTCAACGCCCTTTTACCGGTGGACGCAGTTGCCAGAGCTAATAACATTCCCGTTCTTGATATTTTGGAAGAATATCAGAGTACTTTGAAGGCAATTCTGCAGGGAGCATCCGATGATTTGGTGAATATGCTGGAAGGTGAAGGCGAATCATTCAAGAAACTGCGTTCACACGTCCAGGGTATTCGTGGAGCGACAGAACCGGCTGGCATTAAACGCTTGCAGCGAGCCAGAATGGCTGCTACGCAAATGGCTGGGCTACTGATCGAACGGGGTGTCAATGCAGGGGTCGTTGAGGCGAGGGATTTATTGGAAGCTCGTTTGGCAGATGGGTCTTATTATCAAATGACTGCTGAAGTGGACCAGGCGATCCAAACCATTGAAAACACTTACGCCCAAACATACTCAACCATCCACCAGGAACGGGCTAAAGTATTTCGTGAAGCGATTGACCAGGTGAAAGGTTCACCAGATTGGGTTGCGCTGGAACCCGAAATTCAAAATACGATTCTTGCCCCATTGATGAACCGCTATTGTGATTGGAGTGATGGCGGCGCTCTAGTTGATACTCTTCAGCTACCAACAGGCATGCTGGTTTGCGATCTGTGCAAAGCGACCATTCCGCAAATGGAATCGGATATCGCTGCGGCGAACGGGCTGAAAAACGCAGTCATGCGAAAAATCCAAGAAATCCTCAAGCCAGAAGAAAAAGTGGAGCGGGTGAAAATATCCGCCATCCTGAACACGCTTCAAGCGCTGAATACACGTGAAGAAGTAGAAGACGCGTTGGAACAGCTTCGAGAAGCCCTGATGGAACGGATTGATGCAGGTGTGAAGGTCATCCTGGAGTAACTATTATGGCAAGCCCTATTCAAACTTTTAAGGATAATATCCGGCCGGCAAAATTATTACTGCAAGTATATTCATTGCTGGACACAAATGACAATATCGTCTCTGATGGCGATTTGGTTGAAATCCTGCGCGGGGTTGTGCAAGCCAACACAGAAGAAGAACTCTTGCTAGTATATAACGAGATCTTTCTAGGCCTTGTTCGCCAAGGAGCTGAAATTCCTCGCGCTTCATTGAGACGAGGAACTTTAGCACATCTTTTAAGGCAGGCTGTTGTCGCTGCATGTACTGGATTGGATACCTATCTGCCGGCTCTATTGCGAGCAGATCTGCCGATCGTCATCACAGCGCAGGGGCGTGGTTTTGTCTCGAGTGAAGATGAAACGGTAAATGAGTATTTATCCAATTTAACTTTTTCGTTGGATGAAGTACTACGCCTGAATGAGGACCCGAATTCAGCCGAATACATTGCAAACAAGATCTTGAATTTAACGAATTTCTCCTATCTTAGTACGCATAAAGGGATTCACGTTACCGCCCGATTCTTGGGGATTGAAAAACCCTGGGAGATGATCTCAAAACAGCTCAACCGCGACAAGAAAGAATTGATGACCATCGTGAATGAAACGGTCAAGCGCAGAAATGATATCGTCCATAGGGCAGATCATGACCAGAACAACCCTCAAGGCGATCAACAGGAGATCACCTTTGCCTGGGCGAAACAATCCGTTGATACGGTTGAGAATATTTGTCTGGCGCTGGATGAGATAGTAGAAAAAAGAATGAAAGAATTGCAGGCGATCATCAATGCCCGCTAAGTTGGGAATATAGCAAATATGAGCGAGAAAAAGCTGCCAAACCAGGTATACCGATTGCACCAGGGTGATTTTAGAGCGATTCCGGGGAAGCCCATTGTTTATTGGTTAAATTCAAATCTCCGGTCATTTTTTAAGGAATATCCTGGTATAGGGAAAGTATTAAAAGCTGGCGTCGGACAAAATACGGGTGACAATGACAGATTCTTAAGATTTTGGTGGGAAGTTAGTTGGTCAAATATCGGTTTCTACTTTAACAATCTACTAGATACCATATCTTCACCGAAAAAATGGTATCCATACATGAAGGGTGGTTCCTTTTTGAGTTGGTATGGAAACCAAGAAAGAATTGTCAATTGGGCCAATGATGCTAAAGAGATGAAAGAATATGCAATAATTCGGAACAAAGGTAAACATTGGTCGAGATATTTGCAAAATTTGCCTTTATGTTTCAAGGAAGGCATCACATGGTCGGATCTAAGCACCAAAGGTTTTGGTGTCCGCTACTTGCCGCCTGGTTTTATTTTTGATGTTAAGGGTTCATCTGGTTTCACTGAAGAAAACCTTTTATTCACCATCATAGCGGTGATGAATTCACCCTGGATGAATTATGCGTTGGGTTTACTCAATCCAACTGTCTCTTTCCAGGTTGGGGATATTTCTCGGGTCCCTTTCCGGAAACCTGGTTTGACTATTCAGAAAAAGTTTGACCACCTTGTACCTGTGTGCATCTATATTCGACAATGGGAATCGATGGTTGCTGAGACCACTTTTGATTTTCATTCCCCCTTGGATTGGCAAGCGGGTGGTTTGGCTGCCGTACAAGCCCAGCAGCGCCTGATTAATTTGGAAACCCAAATCAATGACCTGGTGTACACACTCTATGAGATCAGCCCTCAGGACCGCCAGGCAATCGAAAGAGAACTGGCAGGCGGAATGGTAATTTCCGAAGCCGGTGAAAACGCCAAACCCGAAGAGGAAGAAGAAGCAAGCGTTGAGGTAAGCGTTTCCAGGCAATCCCTTGCCCTTTCCTGGCTCTCCTACGCCATTGGCATCATTTTAGGCCGTTTCCAACCTGGCACCCCGGGTGCACTGGGTTCCACCATCTACCGCCGTTCGGACTTTGCCATCGGTTCGCTGCCTGAACCCACCGAAGAAGAATTCAACGAACTGGTCGGCGAGCCATCCAAGTTTGCTTATATCGATGAGCAGGGCTGGCGGCACGTCTTCTCCCGCCAGGTGGAACAGGCTCTTCAGAAGCTGGCCCTCCCTGATGGTATCGCTGTTTTTGACCCCAACCACCCCCGCGACCTGCCCACCCTGGTCAGCAAGGCGTTGGAACTCATGTTGGGCGAGCAGGGGGCAGCCGAAGTGATCGCGGCATTGGACGAAGGTCGAAAGACGAACGACGGGCGTCCATCGTCCATCGTCCTGCGCCAATTCCTCGAAAAAGATTTCTTCACCCAGCACCACATCAAACAGTACCGCAAACGTCCGGTGTATTGGCCGATCCAGTCATCCAAACGCTCTTATGGATTTGTGCTGTTCCACGAGAAGATCGACCGCAATACCTTCTACGCCCTGCAGCAGGAACCCTACCTGCCCACCAAACGACGCGCTGTGCAGCTGCGCCTGGAAGAACTCAGTAAAAAGGTGCTGACCGCCCAGGGAGCCGCCCGTAAGCCCATCGAGAAAGAGATGGATGAGCTGCGTCAACTGGCAGAGGAACTGGCGCAGTTTGCCAAAGACCTGGAGGCCATCACCCGCGGCGGGTATGAACCAGAGGCGGATTGGATCGATGATGGGGTGATCCTGCGCATGGCTCCGCTGTGGTCGGTGATTCCGTTATGGAAGAGCGAGCCGAAGAAGTATTGGGAGGAGCTGGCTGCCGGGAAGTA
>Ga0116142_10003033_pt1 | contig 17299 bp, 23 predicted proteins | sample AD_UKC033_MetaG_FD_89785 | JGI IMG/M metagenome (GOLD analysis project Ga0116142, IMG submission 89785) | Active sludge microbial communities of municipal wastewater-treating anaerobic digesters from USA - AD_UKC033_MetaG | ecosystem: Engineered > Bioreactor > Anaerobic > Digestate | place: USA... | reverse complement strand
GACGCAGAGCCATAGCTATTAAACATTACTAACGTCTGGTGAGAGTTGTAGCGAATGAGATTCCGCCGAGAGCCCGGGAAAGCAGTATACCGAAGGTCGAATCTTGAAAGTCAACTTTGACAGGCCACTAGTTTCTGTCGCATTGTATATTTTGGGGTCGATTGATGCAGAGCTCATACTGCCTTGAAAATTGTACAGGGGCGCAGGCGGGTTTTTTCACCAGAATTATGACCGGCTTTTGGGTTTTAGGGGGGCGACGTCACGGTCGAGGCGGAATTGCAGAAAACAGATCTTTTTGCCGGCTGCGAGAAATTTTTCTTCATACTGCGTCTGTATTTGAGGCATGCGATCTTTTAACGGTGAATCATAGAGGTCTGATGTGCTTTCGAGAACTTCAAGATTGTTTTTGCCGGCGAGTTCGAGTGTGAACTCGTACAGCTCGCGAGAGTCGGTTTTGAGACAGATTGTGCCATCGTCGGCGAGAATTTTGCGGTAGCGGTTGAGAAAATTCGGTGCGGTAAGTCGTCGGCGAACCCGGTCGGGCCGCGGATCAGGAAACGTCAGCCAGATCTGGTTAACTTCGCGGGCAAAGATTGCCGGTACCAGCTCGATCTGGCTTCGTACCAGGCAGGCGTTATGAATGCGCTCTGCTTCGATTACCCGCGCACCAAAAAACAGGCGTGAACCCTTGATATCGACGCCGATATAGTTTTTGTCCGGGTTGAGGCGGGCCAGGCCGATGGTGTATTCGCCGCGACCGCAACCAAGCTCGAGCACCAGGTCGTTGCTGTTCTTAAAGAAATCGCTGTTCCAGCGCCCTTTGAGTTCATGGTCGCGTTCGATCAGATCAAGAGCCGATGGTTCGAATAATCGCTCAAACTCTTTGTTGGCTCTGAATCGTATCAATTTTTTCTTGCTCATAATCTGCCTTTCGCGCTTCTGCAACGGCTATTTTAATGCAAAACGCCGCTAAATGCAAGTCCAGCCGCTGCTTTAAGATCGCTTTCATAAGCTTTGAGCAATATTGTTCACAAAACCTGACAACGCGGTTGATTGTTGAAACGCGCTGCTGGCGATAAATTTCACCTGTCCAAAATTCGTGATGGTGCAGGTCAGTTGTTTGCTTCGAGCTGAAAAGTGGCGCGGCGTGATTCCCGTATCGAATAGACGACGAGCTTGTCAGAATTTACGTCGACTACTTTGAACTTGCCATCGATTACCTGGCCATTTTCGACTATGTATTCGTCATTTTCGAACTGAATGATTGCCTGTCTGAGGCCGTCGTTGCCGCATATACCGGTGACTTTGAGTTTGAGTGGCGGAATGACTTCCTTCTTTTGTTCGACTGGCGGCGGTTCTATTTTGGTTGAACGGTCAATTTTAATCAGATCGATGACTTTCTTTACGATAACAGGCTTGAAAGGGTCGTGATTGGCGACTTCGCCAGTGAATGCGAATTCACTGGCAAGCTGACTGATGGTGTCGCTTTCGTTGTTCTGAACGGTTTCGGCATACAAGTTGGCGGTTGCGAATACGAAAGTTCCGATTACAACTACTGTGAGCAGTCTGGCAAGCTTTTTCATGATCGACCTCCTCGTCGTGTTCTGAAAATTAAAACGCAGGTACAGATAACCGGATTTAGAAAAGTAAATTGGCGAAATCGCTAGCAAATCAGATGACCGATCTGATTTTGCGACAAAATCGCTTTGCACGAATTGGCAGTATTCTTTTCCTGACCATTTTCATGTTTTGATTTTCAGACCCCGAGGCGTAGAATCGCCACTCATTATCCGCATATTTACCGATTTAAGCAAAGCACTGGAGCTGTATATGACACTTTACGCAGTAATACCATTCGTAGCATGGCTTTTGACAATAGCCCTGGCACCCCTGTTCTTCGAACATTTCTGGGAGAAGAACTCGAACAAGGCAATGTTGAGCTTCCTTTTTGCCCTGCCAGTGCTTGGTTATCTGCTCACCCACAACATGAAGCACGAACTCTGGCTGAGCGCTGAAGAATACTTTTCGTTCATCGTCCTGCTGGCGTCACTCTTCATAGTATCGGGCGGCATACTGGTCGAAGGCGACATCGAAGCGACGCCACGTAACAATATAATTCTGTTCATCATCGGCGCCGTTCTTGCCAACTTCATCGGCACCACCGGTGCCAGCATGGTGCTGATCCGCCCCCTGCTCAAAATCAACTCGCAGCGCACCCGTATCACCCACATCCCTATTTTCTTCATTTTCATCGTCAGTAACATCGGCGGCTGCCTGACGCCGCTCGGTGACCCGCCGGTCTTTCTCGGTTATCTCAAGGGAGTGCCATTCTTCTGGACTATGAGCCTGTTGCCGATGTGGCTGTTCAACATCACAGCCATTCTTACGATATTTTACTTTTTCGACCGCTGGAACTACAGCCAGGAACCGAATGCAGCCATCAGCCGCGACGCTTCTGAAATTCAGCCGATTAAGGTGTCGGGAAAACGCAATACCTGGTTTCTGCTTGGCATTATTTCTGCCGTCTTTCTGCCCTCGCCGGTGCGCGAAATCGTTATGATCGCCATGAGCGTCATGTCGCTCAAAGTCACTCCAACCCGCTGCCGCGAAAAGAACAGCTTCTCTTTCGAACCGATCAATGAAGTCGCAATTCTTTTTGCCGGCATCTTCGTAACCATGATCCCGGCACTGGTGATATTGGCCGAACGTGGTTCCGAGCTGGGGCTCACTGACCCCTGGCATTTTTTCTGGGTAACTGGCGCGCTTTCTTCTTTTCTCGATAACGCTCCGACCTATCTGACCGATCTTACGCTGGCTCAGGGCCTGGCAGCGCATAGCAGCAGTCTGCCCCGCGAAGTCGTCGGCATACCGTCGGTCTACCTCAGGGCTATCAGCGCCGGCGCGGTATTCATGGGTGCAAACACCTATATCGGCAATGGCCCGAACTTTATGGTCAAAACCATTGCAGAAACAAATGGCGTGCGCATGCCTTCTTTCTTCGGTTATTTCGCCTATTCCTGCGCCATTCTGATCCCGATCTTTCTCATCGATACCTGGCTTTTCTTCTGATCGCTCTGGCTGCGCCTGTATTAACGAAAAGGCCAGCCTGCAATAAAATCCTCCCGAACTGTCTGATTTGCTGCTACAATTACAGTAGATACAGACCGTCAGGAGGATTTTTTGTGAGCACTTTACAACCAAGCAAGCAGAAGAAAAAGAAAAAACGCGTCAAAGGCGTGGTCGACCGTATTACCGCCGGTATCGTCGTCGTTCTCATCCGCCACCCGAACGCAGCCGAAGACGAGCCAGACACCTATCTCGAAATCTACGTTCCGCGCGAAAAATTCAAGAACCGCGATCTGCACGAAGGCGACTACGTTTCAGTCGATATCGAAGAAAACTGAAAAGCCAACCTTGCGAACCGGATCAGTCGTTCTTGCAAAGCCAGTATTACCAGCTTTCTTTTCTTTTATCATACTGTCGTAAGTGTTATTGTTGCTATGTTATACAATCCAGGGGTGTTTTCCAGGCAGCAAAATTTCTTCGTTTATGGAGTTCAATGAATCTCTTTGTTGGCGAAGTCTGGCATGGATTGTGAATTTGGAACCAGGTGATAATTGAATGGAGGTTAGCTATGAGAGCAATATCTGTGCTTTTCGTTTGTATTTGGCTGGTGATGTTGATGACATCTGCCATATACGCACAGGCTCCGCTCAGCATTGACGCAATCGGTATTTTTCCAGGCAGCACGATTGACAGTGCTCTGATGGCCGAAGAGCAGAAGTTATTTGATGAGACCAGCAAAGAAATCGAGGATCTGCAGAGCAAAGAGCTCAGGGTGTTCGTTACCACCGCTTCGCCAGACAAGGTATGCGAATGGTATATCGCCAGTTTAAAGGCTGTTAGGAGTGAAGACGCACCTTATGATTTTACCGACTGTGTGAATGGCGTTACATCGCCGGTGGCATACAACCTTCAATACTACGAAAGCAGTGATTTTGAGCAGCAATATGAGCATGACACCATGATCTACGATGGAAAATGGGTAGAATCATGTCTGGCCGCCCGGGCGAAATCGGCTGACGGAAAGGTTCTTAAAGGCGGTTCTTTTTTCTGGGAATACATCAGTGAAGATGACGGCCGGGTTTCACTGGATGTTTCAGTTCAGGACATCAGCTTTGATTTTGAGAACAGAATTTACAAGCCTTTGACGTCGATTAGTATCAGTTTTATCGAACATGCAGAATGGTAAACTATAGCGTTATCAGGTTACAGGGGAGTATTAAAACATGGATAAACTGAAACCATTGCTTGGAATTTTTGTCGGTGTTCTGCTGGTTATTGCAGTCATCGCTGCTGTTGTGATGCGGATAAAAGTGGTTGGTCCGCGCGTCGATAAATTGTGCAAAGAGGTGCTCGAACCTTATCTGGCGCTGCAGGCGACCGGCGAGTTTCGCAGCGCCTACGACCAGTTCACAACTGCAGACTATCAGAAGCAGTTTCCCTTCGAAGAAGTAATGAAATTTCATCAGGAACTGCTCACCAAAAACGGCAAGGTGACCGGTAAAGAGTTCGTGCGTGATTCTGCCCCGTTTTTCGAAAAGGAAGGCGAGTCGATTTACCAGGTTTCTTACCGTATTCTTTACGAAAAGGGCTCTGTGCGCGTTATCTTTGAACTGGTGCCGGTGCAGGGCAGTTACCGCATCATCTCGACCAACGTCGAGGTTGCGCCCGGCAGCCTGCGCCTCAGGCCTTACTGAGCCAATATATGCTCTTTCTGAAAGACTATTCCGGCTGACCCTGAATGAAAAGATTCAGGGTCAGTCGGAAGGGCCTCGGTATGGGTCTCTGTTACTTGTTTTTCAGGACGTCGTCCATGACTGTTGGCTTTTTCTCGCCTGTAGCAGCCTTGCCGTCATCGCTGTCATCTGTAGTGGTCTTAATCGGCTTGTCCTTATCATCAGCAGCGGGTGTGGCGGCATTGCCATCAAACGGGCCGGAAATTTTGAGATAGGCGTCTGATTCGAAGCTGCCCGACTTGGTGGATGTAACTTTCTGCCCTGCTTTCAAGGCAACCGTATATTTCAGGCCGGGTGCCGGTGAGTAATCGCCGGGCTTGTTGACAATCATCGACTTGTCGTCAGCAGCGCCCTGAAATACGCAGGGTTCTTTTGAAGTTGAATTCGAGCGAACCCAGCTGAAGACTTCCTTGCCATCGACGAACACATGAAATGCTGCTGGACTGTAAGTAGAAAGGTAGGGCTCGATTACCAGATCGCCATCGCTTTTTGCCACAAATGAGCTTTCGGCGCCGGTGTCACCCTCAACTCCGCCGGTGGTGCTGACATCTGTTGGCACCTCGGTCGAAGTGGTAAAGGTAAAGCCGACGAAAGAGTAAGATTTGCCATCTTCAGCTCTGAGCTCAATTTTTGATTCAGGAGTAAGAGCAAAGACTCCCAATGAAACTTTGATAAAAGCAGATTTCCCATTGGCGGCGCCGGCTCTCTGATCGACTTCTTTGACCTTTTTGCCGTCAACAAAGTATTGGGCGCGAGTTCCACGATTAACTGTCGCTTTGAACTCGGTAATAATCTGGTACGTGCCAGAGAGCTTGGGTTCACAGGTTAAAGTGCCGCGCCGCCCGCCTTTGCCGGCGTCTTTTGAGGTGTAAGCCTGGTAGCTGATCAGCTTCCAGTCGCCCTGGTAGTTCAGGCGGCTTTTGTCGGTGAATTTTATCTTGAGATCAGCCGCAGAACTCGAACTCAATGCCAGCAGCGAAAAAACAAAGGCAACCAGAAAGCCCGCAACAATCTTTTTCTTCATGATAATACCCTCCAGACAGATTTTAAATACTTACGTACAACAGTCGTCATACCAGATTACGAAGTCAAAATGCTGAGCCGCTGACCTTGATAAAGCTTCTTGGCTCGGCGTTTCCGTATGTTTTAAGAACCAGTTTCTGCCCCTCTTTGATGTCGAGTGAATAGGCGAGATCATCCGCCGGACCGTAGTCGCCGGAGCCTTCAAGGCGCATGCTGTCAGGATCGACGATGCCTTTGAACTGCAGGGGCGAATTTTGCCGTGAATCCACCCGGTGCCATGACAGAAGCGATGAGCCTCTGAACCACACTTCTGAGCCATCCGGATCATACAGATGAACTTCCATGGAAGCCTGAGAATAGGTTGACAGCAGAAGTTTCAGCGTTACATTGCCATCTCGCAGGGCAACCAGTTCCTTTTCGCCTTTTCCCTCTAATGCAGTTTCCGAAAATGGTGGGCGCATAACCTCTGGAATAGTCGCATTCGGCACCGAGCTGATCGGCCGCGATGATGCAGGCAGCGTAAAAATATGCGGAAATTCGACAGCAATCTTTGCAAGAAAGTCAGGGACAGGAGTGATGTTAGGATTCGTCAGTTCTCCGGCACTTGTCTGCTGGCTGTTTTCGAGATCGACAACACCGCCCGCCGGGTTGAGTTTTTCAACGTTAAATGTGCCTGTCGCCGGGAAAATATCAAATTCAATTTTTGCGGCGAACAGCTCGGGAAGCGCCGTAAACCCGGCGGCGAGCAGTGTGAGCGCAATCCATAACTTAAGGCCAGATCTTGAAGTTAAGCTTCTTTTCGCCAAGCACTTTTGAGAAATCATAGGTTTTTATCCTCCCGTCTACAGACGTGGTTACCTTTTTCGCATCAGCAGACAGCTCATAAACTACTTTTTTGACTGAAGGAGTATCGCTTTCGTTGAGTTCGACCGTCTCTATTTCCCATGAATTTTCGCTGAGCTGTCTGATTGCGGTTGAAGAACGCATGTCACTTTTCAGGTTGTGCAGAAGACTTGCGCGTAATGCATTGAAAACCTGATCGTTGTCGAGAGTATCGCTTCTGTCCCGACTGACCGACAATATGTAAGACCATAAAATGACAGCGCCGCAGACAAGAGCCAGCGAGATTACGATTTCTACCATGGTAAACGCTTTTTTATTTGACAAAGGTAATCCCATCCTTTGGCATGAAGAATCTGAATGCCCGCATGTAGGTTGCAGAATCGGTCACATCGAAATTAACATTGTAAGAAATCTGCCTTAATCCCAGTGGTGCCAACCTGGCCATAGAAAGTTCCTTGGCGGCGGCCAACCCCTTTACGTTTATCGCCGATTCAGCTTGAATCTGCCCCTTCAAGGCGATCAGCCCTGCCTGAACCTTACCGGAGGTGGAGATGCGAATGTTGCCGCCTGTGCTGATCAGCACTATAGGCTCCTGGTCAGGAGCAATGATCTCATTTTGAATGTTGATGTCGCCATTTACGATTATCATGGCGCCACAGCCGTCGGCTGACTTTAAAGGCCGATCGACCAGCAGGCTGTCTTTGATCAGATAGACATTGTTGAGCTGATACTCTTTTTTTTCGGTTTCGATTTCTTTATAAAACTCGCCCTGTTTGTCAAAGCTCAGCACTGCCTTGCTGGCAAAGTAGCTTAGATCTTCGAAACCAGACAGGTTGCCTTCGAACAGCTTTCTGCCGTCATCAGCGAAAAGTTGATAAAAATTGCCGGAATTGGCGTCAATGAAAGAGGCCGGGTTATTATCGACATGTAGCCTTTTTGATGTGTCTGGTACAATTGTGCCGGCCGGCAGATTTCTGGGGTCTATCATAATTGCAGAATTCATCGGCGGATCAGGAAATTTGAGCGCGCGCAGATTAATTGCGTTGTATCTCTCTTCGAGAACGACTGACATGCGCGATTTGTAGCGTTGAAATACGCCGTTAAAGTTTTCTTCCATTGTGTTTGCTGCTTCTGAGCTCATACCCGGCCAGGAACTGCCATGAAACTGTGATTCCTGAAGAAATGGGTATGGAGCGAAGAGTCCGGTCTGCGTATTTTGCAGACCCTGAATTAAGGCGCATCTGGCGATAACTTTGCCGACAACGTTAGTCGGTGTGGGCTGGTTTTTACTGCCAGAAATTCTGATTCGCGATGAAAACAGTTCGTCGTTGATTCCCTGTAATACCTTGTTATATGAGAGATCTTTCAATTCAGGCGACAGGTGTTCAAGCTGCGAATAATAGGCCAGAAAATTCAGCGACGAAAATTCGTCGGGCGGCTGAATGGTAAAGGTTTGCAAATCATTTTTCTGCAGGGCTGATGCGTAATTGGCATTACCGCCACCGGGGCCGCTACCTATGAGCCATGGCGCATCGCCACCAAGAAATACCCAGCCCTGTTTCTCAAAGAATTCTGAAGCGTCAGCCGGGCTTAAAGAAGAAAGACCACTGATTTTTCCACTGAATACCATCAGGGGCGTGTCTTTTAACAGATCCGGTCTGGAGAAGCGATCTTCAAATGAATTGTTGCTGGCAGAGCCCTGCTGCCGCAGGTAGAGCACAAATTTGCCAAGAATCGTAGGCAAAAGGTTAACCAGTTTTGCCTCGCGATAACGGCAGACTCTGGCTACAGCGCCGTTAACAACAGCTTCTGCGTGCAGCATCACCAATATTCTGGTTTCTCTCGGGTCGGATATCGGCCCGGGGAAAGCCGATTGCGCGACCAGTGGTTCGATATCTCTCAATTCAATTTCTACTTTCAGGCTCGAAAACTTTTCCCAGCTGTTCTGCAAATGAGAAAACATTGAAGACTCGATCGGTATTCGCTCTTTGCGGGAATACGGCAGTCCATCTGCATTTAACAGTGATTTTAAAATTGGTGCCAGCTCAGGTGGTGCCTTCGTGATTTTAGGCAGGGTTTCAGGTCTGCCGTCGTTAAAAAAGGCCACGGCTTTCATAAACAGGTTGTCGGCCGATTAGATACCGCCAATTGCAAGATGGAAAGACTTTTCATAGTTGGCGTCGTGCGCGGCCTGAATCAGCTGGTTGCGCGAAAAGAAATGCCTTACTGCCGCAAACAGCAGAATGACGCTGATGAGCATCAGAACGGCTGGCAAAACAAATCCGCGCTGTCGCTTCATTTTTTCCCCCGCAGCAGATCTCTCACTATGTATTCTACCGGCGTACTGGTTTTGCGATTAAACCATGAAATCTGCACTTCGACCAGATAATAGGGGCCGCCCTCTTTGCCGGCAAGGTCAACCGGTATGATTTCCAGTTTGCGGGTAAACTCGGTCGGAACTGGCAGAACGTCAAGATTTTCGAGATCGAGAGGCGCGGCCAGTTTAGTGTCTTCTTCGAGTGGTTGTGGGCGCAGCGTCTCGACCGGTGCATCACGCAGGCCAGCAACGAGAGAACTGGCAAGATGCGATGCGGTCAGCGTATCGGCGGCTTTGAACATGGTTTTTTGCGTTTCCGTAAACATCAAATAGACGGGCGCGATAATCAGCTGCAAAATAAACATGGCGATCAGAAGTTCTACGAGAGAAAATCCTGTAGATTGGCTCTGACAAGCCATGTTCTGGTTATCATTATTCATAATGTGTCTCTGAATTATCATAAACGATTAAAATCATGGTTTTGTCATATCAACTTTTATCAGGCGCTCTTTTAACCTGATAAGTTCGACACCGCCAGAATCTGCCGCAAATATCTCAAGAAAAAAGCCTGAACCGGCAGGGTTGTTTTGTGTTATCGCGAGTGACAGGTAATCATCTGGTTTCAGCAGCGAGGCAAAAGAATATGGTTTGCTGAAACTCTCTTCCCGGCGTATGATCTGGCCGCTCGCAATTTCGTAATCAACCAGTTTTACTTCAGGTGCACCTGATTTTTTGTCGAGCAGATTAACTTTCAGACAGATGCCGCGGTGGGAAACCTGCGCTTCAGTGGCAGAACGAAGGTCTTTTTTAATCACCCGCAACAGACTGCTGGTGACATTGAGCAGATGCTGCTTTTTGCTGATATACTCAGCATTGGAACTTGCCTGAGAAAAAAAATACAGTGCAAGTGCAATGACAAAAATGGTCAAAGCAAAAGCTATCATTATTTCAACCAGCGTAAATCCTCTTTTAATAACTGCCTGCAACATTCACCTCTGGCAGTATCACCAGACATCAGTCACTGCCTGACCGTAAGCATGACAATTACAGCACTGTGTCAGCACTTTAATTAAACTAAAGCTATCATACCAGTCTGAATTGCAGTTCAGCAAGCTAAATCTCGGGTGTGTCGCAAAATGCATTGTTTAAACAGTGACAAAGTCTTAAAATTATTCGTTTATCATTATAGAACTCGAATGCAGATAGAAATATGGAGCTACAAACCATGTACTCTCGAATGGTTCGCGCGTTTTCTTTAATTTCAGCCCTGCTGTTGAGTGTTGTTCTTTTGCCGGGCTGTGAAAATAAACAGTCCATGGCGCAATTTGTCAAAGTCTCGGGTAAAGTTGAAGCCCGCACAGGCCCTTCAGAAAAATTTGTTGCAGCTGTTCAGCAGGGGCTGCTCCCATCGGGCGGGGCAGTCAGAACAATGCCTGAGTCGAGCGCCGATCTGCTTTTGATCGCAAGCAAAGGTGTCATCGAGATCAAACCCGACACCTATTTCGAGCTTCCAACCTCTGAAAACGACGTCAGACAGGAATCAGGAACCATCATTTACCGCATCAATCAAGACAAAGGCGGTTTTTCGGTTGTTACCCCGCATGGTCTTACCGGAGTTCTCGGCACGGTGTTTGAATTGTCGGTTGCCTCTGATTCGACAACTGTCGGCGTTCAAGAAGGCAAGGTCTCATTAACCAACCGGCAGGGCGAAAGCAGAACCGTTCAGGCAAACGAAAAGCTGGTCATGGATGCTTCCGGAAAGTTCAGCGAAAAAACCGTTTTTGATCTGAAAACAGACAGCTATAAATACATTAAACAGAATGAAAAGTGGGTTCCAGCCAAAGAGTAGCTGCCAGATGCTGAAGCAGTTCATTGCTTTTCAAGGCTGAATGCAGATTGCTATGTGATTTGAGTGGTGGCGAAGATTATTTTGGCAGTGAACCCAGCAGTTCGTCTATTTCTGCGCTCAAAGGCTCGATCGCCTTTTTCAGCTTGATGACGGCCTGTTTCCAGTATTCGGGGTCAGATTCGCGCGCATGCCAGTTGTTAGAAACAGCTGCTTTGGTGGCGGCCTTAAAATACTTTACCGCAAACTTCAGCCGCCATGACGGGAAATTGATGACATCACCGACTCGACTGGCGGTCATACCGGCTTCGTTGCCTGCTTTGATAGCTTTGCCTGCGGCCTGTCGCCAGAATGCCCTGGCTTGAGCAGCGTCAATTTCAGTCGGAAAAGTCGGCAGCATTTCTTTAACCCGGGCAAGGCCTTCATTTGCATTCTTTACCCAGACGATATCGCCTGTCCAGACAGGCTCGGCTGATTTCCAGTATCTCATTTCGTTCAAGCCGAGTGTGCATTCATCGGCAAAGCTGCGGCATTGAAATTCGTGTATCTTGTCGCTTTCGGTTTTATTCGGGTAAATCGAAGTGCCCATGACGAAGCGCTTGCGAAAATACATAGCTCCCAGCCGCAATTTGATTGGAAATTTACATTTTTCTATCAGTTCAAGCATTATTCTTGAGCATTGGAAGCAGCTTTCGGCAACTTTTCGGCGTATCGTTGCCCAGTCTTTGCCGCGAAGTTCTTCTGGCAGAATATCAGGGAAGCCTGCGTCAGAGCTGAAAGGAGCGATGATCTCGCGGCACTGTGCAACCGCTTTGTCGATTTCCTGCTGATGAAGCATCGGCCAGAAGGCATCTGCCTCGTTCACAGCCGTATTGTCAGCTGTTGCGTAAGCGTTGAACGGGCTCGATGCAGATATTTTGCTTTCCTGCTTCTGGATCAGGTCAATAGCGACTTTGCCGGCTTTTGCCAGGGGAGTCGCCTCTTCGCCGCCTCTTTTGATCCAGGCATTCGCGGCTTTGCGGGCCTTCGAAATTTCGCGGGGATTGCTGAGGCCATTGACCAGGTTTTGCAGCTTCCTTTCGGCTCTGGCAAGCCCGGCTCTTGCTTCATCACCAGACATGCCAGCTGAGTCTGTGTTTTCAAGAACATTCAAATGCCTGACGAATTCTTCCATGCATGCGTCAAAAGCGTTGCTGCTGAATGCTGCAAATACTGGCAGAGAATAGACACTCAGGCAGAAAGCCAGAAAGAAAAACGCTGATTTTTTCATATAGATTGCTCCCTGATCCACTATTTGGGATTTCACTAATGCGGTTTAAAGATTATTTACAGTCTTTTTTAAAAAGGACTGTTAAAAGTACAATACGATAGTTTATCTTACCGGTCAAGGCTTCTGAAAAGAAAGACTATATCTGGTAAGACTGGCAGGCGAACGGAAAGATATCCTGCATCCTGACTGGCAGAGATAATCACATTTTAAAAGAGCAAACATCTGTATTCATCAGAATACTACTGCGATGGTCCACGAATTTTGTCTTGCAAATTGATACGTAAATTGTTATCATTATCTGCGAAGGGTTCGGAGTATTTTCCGAAGGGTTGATTGAATGGTCGGGCCGCCATTCGCATCACGCGGAGTGGCGGCTTTGTGCTTTAGAAGAAGCCGTGGCCCGCATGTGGGCGAATGGGCACATATTTTGTATGGGCGCTCATTCAGCGCTTTATGCGCGAAAGGCTACGACCATGTCAGAAGACAACAATCAGGTTCCGAACGAAGTTACCCAGAAGCTGCTTTTTTTCATCATAGCTCTCGTACTGCTGGTTATCGTCAAGTATGTGCTGGGCTTATAAAGCAGCTGCTTATTCCGGCAATATTTTGTCAGTAATTCGCGCCTCAGGAGCAGTGATGAAATATAACCTGGATTTGTAGTAAAAAGTTTTTAACTGATATTTTCGGCAAAGCTGCTCTAATACTGATAGAAATGAGCAATCGCTGAAAATCATATCGCCTTTGATTCTTATCTTTTCTGAAGCACAAGTTCTCAGTGTCTTGAAATGAAAGCTATTCAACAAGGCTCTTAAATCCATGCGGGCATCTATTTTTTTGACCTGCAGCTGATACTTTTTGTTAAAACAATTCATGCTTGCGCAGAAAATTCTGTCTCCGTCAGTCCGCCTGGCAAGCTTTTCAAGCAGTTCAAGTCGTTCGTCTGTCGATCTGTCTGAAAAGCGCTCTTTTGCTGACCAGTTCTCAAGAAGTTGCCAGTCATTGTTCGCAGCCAGAGCAACAGTTGGCACCACAAAAAATAATGCGCACAAAACAATCAGCCAGTTGAGAAAATGTAACTCTCTTTTCATGTTGAAGTCCCTCCAGAAAATTGCTTCTGTTTACTTTTTACCGAATCTACGCAACAAATCAGTGGCAATTCTGTAACAGAATCGTAACACTTCAGAGTCTACGTGATTGGCGGGAGTTTCAATCCGTGGGCAATTTCTGTTACAGGTGTTGAATTGGATATGAATAAGCATTTAACTGGTGATATCATGTTTTTAGTCCAAACAGGAAAGCGCAGCTCGAAGAAATCTTGAGGTGTAGCATGAGCGGATCAAAGAAGACAGGCATAGCCCTTTTGCCGGGTCAGAGACCGGCAGATGCAGTAGCTGATAAAAAATTGATATTTCTCGATATCGACGGAACTCTGATCAACTACGGGCAGAAGGCTCCGGCTTCCGGCTTGCGGGCAGTCGTGCAGGCAAAAAAGAGTGGGCATGGCATCTATTTATGCACGGGGAGAAACAAGGCTCAGATTTATCCTGACATTGCGGACATTGAATGGGACGGCATCATCGGAAGTAATGGCTGCTTTATAGAGGTGCGCGGCAAAATGATAGCAGATCGGGTGATCTCGAAGGAAAAAGTTGCACATGCCATTAACTGGCTGAATGCAAACGATATTGGCTTTTATGCCGAAAGCAGCTGTGACACTTTTGCGAGCCAGAATTTTCTTGAGCGGACTGCCCGGATATATGGCGCAGCCAATACAGAAAATCAGCAGAAAGTTCGCGATGTTTTCCCGCAGATAATTTATGGAGCGGATCTGCACCGAGATGATTTGAACAAGATCAATTTTGTCTGGAATTCCAGTCTGGATATAAATGCCGTTCAACAGGAGTTTTCAGGAGATTTTACAGCGCGTGTCTGGAGTCTCACCGGGCGTGGTGACGAATTTTGTGAACTTGGCCAGCCTGAGGTCAATAAAGGCATTGCGATAGGTCTGTTGCTCGATTATTTAGGCGCCGACCGGGCTGACACTATCGGTTTTGGCGATGCCGTCAGCGACATAGAGATGCTTGAATACTGTGGAACAGGCGTCGCCATGGGCAATGCAAAGCCAGAGTTGAAGCGGATAGCCGATTATGTTACCTCGGACGTCGATGCCGACGGCCTGTGGAAGGCGTTTAAACATCTTGGAATTATCTAGTCCTCTGTCAACATTGAACGCTTTTTAAACATACCTCAGACCGCACTCTGAATACAGTTGCATCTTATGCCAGGATTGTGTAGTTAGTGGAGTGACAGCTGGTTTAAAGCCGTCAAATGAAGTGATTGGAGTAGTATATGAAGCGAGTAGCTGGTTTTTTTGTTATGGCAGCTTTGTTGTTTCAGTTTGCCGCACGGGCAGAAGGTGTCGGGTGGAAAATTGACAATACACTGAAATATCATCTGGTTTACCTTCCCGCTGAAAACAAAGCAGTTTCCGACACATCCCTGGCAACCAGATCTGTCATGAAGCCATGGCTGAACAATATTCCGGCGTTTGCGCCAGATATCGACAATATTGTGTACAAGAATATCCTTGAACTCGGCTTTCCTTTGCCTGTAAGCAATGACGCCGCTTCTCTCAAACTGTATCTCAAACTGTATGAGTGGCCGGCACAGCTGAATTCGGTCCGTTCATCACAAATGATATTCGATGCTTTTCTGCTGCATGGTCTGCCTGGTGGCAGGCGGTTGTATCAGCTCGTAAAGAATCCTTCGAACATTTTCGTAAAATATGCCTCGATTGAGCCTGCGAACCGGGTTTTCAGTGAACAGCAGCCTTTTGTCGCTCCGGGAATCCCGAAACAGTGGGAATTCGACGCAAATGTGCCATTTTCTTCAATTTATGTCTCTCCAGATAATATTTCCCGCAAGGGAAATGAGGCTGATCAGGCCCATGCAAGCGCGCAGGGTGTCATTGAGTTTCACGCAGCACTGAGCCGATTGTATGAGAAGTCTTTGCATCTGCTCCATGCCTCAGCTGAAAAACGATACTTTGCCGACTTTCGGCGTTGTTCAGACAAATCCGGCGAAGTCTGTGCAGTCAGAATTTATGAAATGCCGGTAGTTCCGCTGGTGTTCGGCAATTACCGTGATCTTCCGATGCCGCAGGATGCTGAAAAGGTCTTCCTGTCAGGCCTTCTTCTGGTAAAAGTCACTGATTATCTAGCACATTCGCCGATACCATTTGAACAGTTAAAGAAGATACAGCCGGGAACAGATGCTTTCAAGGCAAGCTTTCGCGCAGGCTGGTCGCATATGCTTGAAGTCGGTTCGGTCTTTGACATGCGCTGAACAGGGTATTTCAGCTCATTTATCGAAGGCGTGAAACAGTTCGTCATGCCGACAAAACCAGTTCTCGCGCCAAGGACAAGCTTGCGGAGCGACCCGGAAAAGCATCTGTGATTTCTTGAAGGTGTGCCTCACGAAAAAGATTTACCTTGAAAAGCTTTCAGCTCTTTGAAAAAGAGGAGTTTGTCTACGCCTGCTGGGCACTCGGGTATCAGTACAACAATTATTTTTTTGACCCCAAGACTCTCTTTGCAAATATGGTTACCAAAGAGCCTTTCGCGCCAAACGAACCGGCTTTCAGTGATTTTCAGCGGGTAATAGAATATTCCGGCGGGAAGCCGTGGAAGTTTTAACGGCAAACTGGTCTCCTGAAAAGTTTTTTTGCGAAAACTCATGTTCAAAGAGCTCGACTGCAGGCGCTTCCTGCTTTTTTGCGATGGTTTCCACGCCGGCGCCCGGGTTGAACCATTATCATTTCTGTGTTCTAATGGAAAGGTAAAATAAAGTAAAGGATTGAAAATGGCAAAACCAAATTATTCGTATGAAAAAAGAAAGAAAGAATTAGAAAAGGCTAAAAAGAAAGAAGAAAAACGCCAGCGTAAACTTGAAAAAGCAGCGACTGAAGCCGCTCCAGAACAGGCCAGTCCTGAACAGTTCAATCCAGACCAGGATTAACTTTCTCAGTTATAATTCTGCAATTTTATGAACGAAGAATGCAAAAACTGTGGCGAGCTTTTTCCCAGCCAGAGAATGCTCGAGATTCATCAGAAATACTGCAAAGAAGACATTGGCATCCCTTGGGAATTCGAGGCTTCATGCTCGCTGAATATTGATGGAAAGCTTCTGGAACGTGGTCGCCGAATCAGACAAGTTAAGACCAGGCGTCAGTTTGAAGACTGGCAATGGTATTACAACAAAGAACAGCTTAAATGTCAGCAGGTTGAAGCCTTTTCTGAAGAAATCTTGCAGAACATGCCCCGGCCGCGTGTTTCTGAGACTACTGTCAAGCTTGATGAAACCAGGTGGTTAATCTACTTCTCAGATTATATAACCACTCATTTTGGCGAAGAAAGCTGGACGAGAAACTATTACATGTTACTGGACTCCGCTCTGAAAACATTGCAGATCTGGCAAGTCTCTTAATGGTCCGACCGAGACATCGACAGCAGAGAATACTCTATGCTGCTCCAGTTGCGGGAGTCAATGCCGAAAGCATGGTCTTCTCTACTCATTCATTAACGCTTAGCTGTTCGAATTGACGCCATCCGCGCTTATGATGGCTTCACAGAAACATCTGGCTGCTTCAATCCTGCTTTGCTGAACCAGATTTTGGATGTTTTTTCAGTTGCTCAAGGCGACTGATGACCGGCGCTATTTCTGATTCTGGAATCTTTTTCTGGCGGGCAGATTTCACATAACGCTGATATAGATTCAGCGCATCAGCATAGCGCCCTGCTCTGAGATAAGCGTCGCCCAGGTGCCGCAAAACAGATGGCAGTTCAGGCTTCCAATGAGCGGCAACTTCGTATTCGGCAATGGCTTCATCGTAACGTTTGAGATTGTAAAGAGCGTTTCCCTTGCTGATCTTGCCGCTGGTGCTCAGGTTGTGGCCCATCAGATTGTAATACTTAAGAGCCTCGGCAGAATTGCCCTCATCAAGGAAGATATTGCCAAGATAGGTGCAGGCCATCATGTGTGGTGAATCGCCCTGCACCGCACGCTGAAGCGTCTTTCTTGCTTCCTCACGTCGGTTCATCGCCAGATAAATCTTTGCTATATCAAACAATGCGCCGGCATAGTTGTGGCCGGTAACTATTCTTACTTTGCCTTTCTGATTTGGCTGGGAAGCTGCTGGTTCG
>Ga0116142_10003031_pt1 | contig 17314 bp, 13 predicted proteins | sample AD_UKC033_MetaG_FD_89785 | JGI IMG/M metagenome (GOLD analysis project Ga0116142, IMG submission 89785) | Active sludge microbial communities of municipal wastewater-treating anaerobic digesters from USA - AD_UKC033_MetaG | ecosystem: Engineered > Bioreactor > Anaerobic > Digestate | place: USA... | reverse complement strand
CTTTCTTCAACTGAATTTAAGGCCAGATTGAAAGCAGCCCCCGATAGGGGGCAGGCTAACGCTGAGTTACTGGCTCTTCTGGCTGATTACTTTGGGTTGCCTCCTTGCAGGTTGGCAATCATTCAAGGTAAGACTTCCAGAACAAAATTAATAGAAATCAAAAACGCCACCAGCTCTGAGAAAACAAGCTAATAACTATCGTCTATTTAGCAATCAGAAAACTTAAAAAGTTTAACTTGATGACCCTGGTTATGATAAAATGAAAAAAAACTAAAGGAGAAGGGTCAATGAACTATCAAATCAAGAATATTCTCTGGTCGACGGACTTTTCAGCCGAGTCCCTAACTGCTCTTAATTATGCCAATTATCTGGCTGAGCATTTTAAGGCTTCAATTAAAGCAGTTCATGTTGTACCAGATTTTGCTCCTGCTCTCTATGAAACCAGGGCGATGATGGTGGCTGATCTGGTCAAACGGCAGGAGGACCTTATAGTCAAAGCCAGAAAGAGATTAGAGAAAATTTCGGCCAAGAATCCCATAAAATTTTCAAAAATCCTGATAGAAACCGGCCCAGCAGGCAAAAAGGTACCTGAAATTGCCGAGAAAGAACATTGCCAGCTGATTGCTGTCGGGCGGAAAGGGATGTCTGCTCTGGAGAAAATTTTGCTGGGCAGCGTGGCCAATCAGATACTCCGGCGCTCGAAGGTCCCGGTGTTGATCGCGCCGAAAAAACGGCGTCAGGCACAAATTAAAAAGATATTAGTTCCGACAGACTTTTCAGCTGGTGAAGAAAGGGAAAGAGATTATGCCTGGACACTGGCCAGCAAACTTCAGGCTGACCTGACTCTAATCTATGTCCTCGAGCTTTATGATTTTAAATTTTCTCCAGAAGAAGTGAAAGCCCTGATGGATGAAGCTTTAACCCGACTCCAGAACAGAAAGAAAAGGAGGGGCAATATTAAGGTGGATGAGGTGGTGATCAGAGATTTGAATGCTCCGGCTGGGATAGTGACTTATGCCAACCGCCATAAATTTGACCTGATACTGATGTCCACCTGTGTTTCACCTGTCGAAAGATTCTTTCTGGGAAGCACAACCGAAAAAGTCATTTCTTATGCCACCATGCCTGTTCTGGCTCTGCCAGCGGCCTATTGTAAAACGTGAGGATAGATAATAATCAGGTTTTCTGGCTGGCCCTGAACTATCTGGTAACTGACGGCTATTTATCGGCGGGGAAAGCTCTACGTTTTTTTGATTCAGAAGAAAAATTATTAAATCCAGATCCGGCTTATTTAAGCTCATGCCAGATTAGTGCGCTAGCCAGACAAAGAATTCTTTCCGGGGAGATTGTCAGCCGGGCCAGCCTGGAGGCGGAGAGACTCAGGCAAAACGAATATACTCTGCTGAGTTTTCAGGATAGCCGTTACCCACAACTTCTCAGGGAGATAGTCGAGCCGCCCCTTGTGCTTTATACTTACGGTCAGATCGATCTTCTCAATCAGGCCGGGGTGGCTGTAGTTGGCTCAAGACACCCGACTGCCTATGGACGGCTGCTGGCCGACAAACTGGCTGATGAACTGGCTGCCTGCGGACTGGTGGTAACAAGTGGTCTGGCCAGAGGTATTGATACCATAGCGCATCAGGGAGCTCTGCGCAGCGGAAAAACCCTGGCTGTCCTTGGTTCTGGCCTTGACCGGATTTATCCTAAGGAAAACCGACTCCTGGCTAAAAAGATTGCAGCCAGAGGTCTGGTAGTCAGTGAATTTCCCCTTGACTCTGAACCACTGAGCTTCCATTTTCCACTCAGGAACCGGGTGCTGAGCGGTCTATCGCTGGCCTGTCTGGTAGTTGAGGCTGGCCAGAAAAGTGGCGCTCTGATTACGGCCGGGCTGGCTCTCGATCAGGGGCGGGAAGTGATGGCGGTGCCCGGGCCGGTAACTTCAGAACTGAGTCGGGGCACACATTTTTTGATAAAACATGGGGCTAAGCTGGTTGAATCAGTTGAGGACATTGTCTCTGAGCTGCCTTTCCCCTGGAATGAAGCAGCTCTGAATCAGTTGGCCACCAGAAAGCCTGCCAGGCCAGAACTCAGTGACCAGGAAAAAAAGGTGCTCCAGGCTCTACCAGAAAACGAGGTTATTCACATTGACGAATTATCTGATAAAATTCAGATACCGGTAAGTGAATTGCTGACTGTTCTACTGAGCCTTGAGATGAAAGAAACAGTTATTCAGGAACCGGGTAAATTTTTTCGCAGGAGATGCTAAGTGGCGAAATCATTGGTAATTGTAGAATCACCAGCTAAAGCCAAAACAGTCAACCGTTATCTTGGCCCCGGTTACCTGGTAAAAGCCTCAATGGGTCATGTCTGTGATTTGCCTAAAAGTAAATTAGGTGTGGATATTAAGAATGATTTTAAGCCGACCTATCAGATCATTCCTGAGCGGCGCCGGTTGGTGGCCGAGCTGAAAAAATTGGCAGAAGATAGCGACCAGGTCATTCTAGCGGCTGACCCCGACCGGGAAGGAGAAGCCATTGCCTGGCACATCAGCCAGTTGCTGGAGCCAGCCAATCAAAAGATATACCGGGCTGTGTTCTATGAAATAACAGAAAGAGCTATAAAAGAGGCTTTTTCCCGCCTGGGGTCGCTCGACCAGAATAAAATTAATGCCCAGCAGACCAGACGTATTCTGGATCGGCTGGTAGGCTATCTGGTCAGCCCTCTTCTTTGGAAAAAAATTGGTCGGGGGCTGAGTGCCGGGCGAGTTCAGTCGGTTGCTCTTAGATTAATCTGCGACCGCGAAAAAGAAATCAAAGATTTTAGACCGGAAGAATACTGGACAATCACCGCCCAGCTTCGAGCAGAAGCACCGCCGGATTTTAAAGCCAATCTGGTCAAAATTGAGGGCAAAAAAGCCAGGATAAAAGATGGACAGCAAGCCCAGGCTATTATAGATGCCTGCCGCCGGCAACCCTTTGTTATCCAGAAGATTCAGGTCAAAGCCAGGAAGAAGAATCCACCTGCCCCCTATATTACTTCTACTATGCAGCAAGAGGCTTACCGCCTCCTGCATTTTCCAGTTAAAAAAACTATGTCCGTCGCCCAGCGGTTATATGAAGGCCTGGAACTGGGTGAGCTGGGACCGGTCGGGTTAATTACCTATATGAGAACTGATTCGGTCAGAATTTCTGAAGCAGCCAGGAACGAAGCTAAGAAGTACATCGAAGAACACTTTGGCCCTGACTATGTGCCGGCTAAACCGGTCATTCACAAATCGAGAAAAACAGCTCAGGAGGCCCACGAAGCGATTCGCCCAACTCATCTGGACCTGCCGCCGGCCAGAGTTAAACCTTTTTTGAAAAAAGAAGAATATGACCTTTACCGGTTAATCTGGAACCGTTTTCTTGCTTCTCAGATGAGTCCGGCGGACATTGAGGAAACGCAATTTGAAATAATTAGTGGACCTTATGAATTCCAGGCAAGAGGAGAAGTGGTTAAATTTAAGGGTTTTCTGGCTCTCTATGAAGAGCAGCGACTGAAGTATGACAACGAAGACGGCGAGGCGCAGGACAAGAAGGCTGAAGCAGCAATCGGATTGGCTCCGAGTGAGACAGGCAACCTGCCAGCAGCCCGAGAAGGAGAAATTCTCACCCTGCTTGACTTAGAGAACAAGCAGAATTTCACCCAACCACCGCCTCGTTATACAGAAGCAACACTGGTCAGAGAGCTGGAAGCCAGGGGGATTGGTCGTCCCAGCACTTATGCTCCCATTATCTCCACTTTGCAAAACAGAACCTATGTGGTCAAAGAGGAAGGCCGGTTTAAACCGACCGAGCTGGGAATATATGTGACAGATTTTCTGGTTAAGTATTTTACTGAATTGTTTGATTATCGCTTCACGGCCAGAATGGAAGAGCAGCTGGACCGAATAAGTGATGGCCAGGCCAACTGGCTGGAAGTGCTTCGTCGTTACTATGAGCTTCTTGAAAAATATCTCCAGCAGGGACAGGAAACTGATTCAGTTAAAAAGAATGGCATACCGGTTGAGGATAAATGCCCGAAATGCGGCCGGAACCTGGTTATCAAAGAGGGGCGCTATGGCCGTTTTAAGGCTTGTTCTGGTTATCCTGAATGTAAATATAAGGAATCGCTGGTCAAGAAGGAGACCAAAACGATTGAAGCCAAATGCCCTGTTTGCGGTTCGCCTCTGGTCTACCGTCGGGGCAGATACGGAACATTTATTGCCTGTTCTAATTATCCCCGCTGCAAATATATTCATAAGGAAAATTCTGACACGGGCTTACCCTGTCCGCTGGGTTGCGGAGGGACCATTATTAGAAGAAAAACAAAGCGGGGAAAATATTTTTATGGGTGCAGTCACTACCCGAAATGCCGTTTTGCTACCTGGGACGAAATAGTCAAAGAGACCTGTCCTCAATGTGGTTCTACTTACCTGCTAAAAAAATTGGCTAAAAAGGGGAAGCCCTACCTTTACTGTCAGAAGTGTGATTATGTCCGCTATTTAAATGGAGATGAGCAAAATCAACCTGAGCTGGAAGCTAAAGAAAGTCAGAAGCAACGGACAGGTCAATCTGAAGAAATTATTCAGCCGACCAAATCTTCTGCCGACACTGATGAAAAAAGAAATTGAAGAGTTTCTCGACTATCTAAGGCTGGAGAAGAATGCTTCTCCGCATACCGTCGCAGCCTACAGCCGGGATCTCCGGCAATTAGCTCTTTATCTTAAAGATAATGGCTATAACTGGCGGACGGCTGATACTCTGGCCCTGCGCGGCTTTCTGGCCGAACTTCATCAGCGCCAACTTAAAAAAACCTCCGTAGTGCGCAAACTGGCCGCCATGAGATCCTTTTTTGCTTATGGCCTCAAAAAAAACTGGCGACAGGACAATCCGGCCAGTCTTCTGGCCACTCCCCGTCAGGAGCAGTCCCTACCTGGTTTTCTAACTGAAGAAGAAACGTCCAGGCTGCTTGATTGGTCAGTGAACTCGGGCGATCCGCTGGAAGTCAGGGACAAAGCTATTCTGGAACTCCTGTATGCGGCGGGGCTGCGTGTCTCGGAATTAACTTCCCTTAATCTCGAAGATATACATCTTAAGGAGAGGTTAATCCGGGTTAGAGGCAAAGGTAAAAAGGAAAGAATAGTTCCCTTTGGGCGGGAAGCTGAAAAATGGCTCAGAGAATATTTAGGCCTCCGTCCTTTACTGGCTATAAATAAAATACCAGAGCTGGCTGTTTTTCTTAACTACCGGGGAGAAAGGCTCAATGCCCGTTCGGTTCAGAGGCTGGTGCAGAAGAGGATTAACCAGATAGCCATGACGAGAAAAATTAGTCCTCATTCTTTGCGACATTCTTTTGCGTCCCATCTATTGAGTCGTGGGGCTGATCTTAGAGCGATTCAGGAATTACTCGGTCACCGTAGCCTGGCCACCACTCAGAAATATACCCATCTTGATTTAAGGCATCTGCTGGAAGTCTACCGCAAGTCACATCCTCGCTCCTGAAATATGCTTAAATGATTAAGCCCGGTTAACAACAAAAAGTTGAAAAAATAGGGAAAAAGGCGGAAGAGGCCAAATTGCCTACTCCCTCTTCCGCCTTCTGTTCTCCCGAGTTTCACTTTGACTCGCCGATGGTAATCCGGTCTTTAAGCTGATTAAAAATTTTTTCTCCGATGCCCTGGACCTTCATTAGATCTTCCACCTTTTTGAACGGTCCATTTTGAGTCCGGTAATCGATGATTCGCTGGGCAACTTTCGGGCCGATTCTCGGCAGACTCTCCAGTTCAGCTATAGTAGCTGTATTGATGTTAATCTTGCCCTCAGCCGCCTTGCCCTGATTTTGGGCTTGAGCCCAGCCGTTACCGATCAAAGACAAAAAGACCAGGATGACCAGATTGATGGCCAGCGCCTTAACCAAAACTTTTTTCATTGGAAACCTCCTCTCGCTTTTACCTGATGCGAAAGGCGGGCCAGGGCTGTTGTTTTTGATAACTTGTTGTTTGTCAATAAGATAGTTACAATCGGGGGAGGCTTCAAAGTCAAGAAAAATTTACGCCAGCTCTTATTAAGTCCAGTAGACTTGACCTGAGTGAAGACCCGTAAACTTTTCCAACCTTAAAGAAAAGATAAAGATGGAAAACCTTAAGTTTTAGCTTTAAGTTTCTCCAGATAGATCCGCATTTTTTTCAGCGCCCGGCCACGATGGCTGATTTCATTTTTTTCTTCAGTCGTCAGTTCAGCCAGAGTTCTGCCGAGCGGTGGGTAGAAAAAAACAGGATCATAGCCGAAGCCGCGCTGCCCCCTTGGCTTCTCCAATATTCTGCCTTTCAACTCTCCTCTATAGACTTTAAGAATCTTGCCCCGCCTGGCCAGACTAACGACACAGATAAATCGGGCCTTTCTTTTTTTTTCAGGGATATTTTTCATCAATCTCAGAAGTTTGTTGATATTTTTTTTGTCAGTAGCCCGGGGACCAGAGAAACGAGCGGAGAAGACGCCTGGCTTTCCCTGCAGAGCCTCCACTTCGAGACCTGAATCTTCAGCCAGCACCAGACCGGGATATTGCAGGCTGTAAAAAATTGCCTTCCCGCAGCTGTTTTCTTCAAAGGTGCTGCCTTTTTCCTCAAATTGCCCGAAGTCTGGGTAATCACTCAAGCTTTCAATCCTGATATTCAAACCGGCCAGTAACCTCTTGATTTCTTTTGCCTTCCCCGGGTTGGTAGTTGCCACCAGCAGCTGCCGCTCAATCAAGTTTGAACTCCTCCAGTTCGCCCAGATCCAGGACTGCTTCATTAAATTCCTGCTCTTTATCTTCAGATCCAACAGCTGTAAAAGAAACAACCAGGGATGCCCCATCCTTTTTCAGGCTGAGATGTTCCAACCTGATTCCATAATGGAAACTCAATTTTCTAAGCCTGGACAGCAAGTTCGGCTGCTCTTTGAATTTAAGATGATAACGATAGATATGTTTCCTTAAATAAACCTCTTCCACCCTTCTAAAAGCCACCAGGGTGGCAATAATAATAGCGGTAAGAATTATGGCTGGAATATAATAGCCAGCTCCAATAATTAGTCCGAGTCCAGCTACCACCCAGAGAGTTGAGGCCGTGGTCAGGCCGATAACGGCCCCCTGGGCGTGAATAATTGTTCCGGCCCCGAGGAAACCGATGCCGGTGACCACGCCGGCGGCCATTCTGATCATGGAATCAGGAGATGCGGTGCTACCCTTGATGAGCCCGGCAGCCATACTCATCATCATGGCCGAGCCAAGGCAAACCATGATATTGGTCCGGAAACCGGCCGGTTTCTGGCTGGCCTCTCTTTCCAGGCCGATCAGTCCGCCAAGAGCAATGGCCAGAATTAGCTTGAGAATTATTTCTAAGATATCCATCTGATGGTGCCTCTCCTTCTTGATCGAAATCAGAACTTTATATTTAAGTGCGCTTATGATTCTATTAAAAAAATCCTAAAAATAAAAGAGGGATAAGTTTCAGAGAAGAGAGTCGAGCCAGCCTAACTACTTGATGTTCAATATCTTAAGAGCCAACGCTTCTGCCCTGGTCTTACAGCGACTTATTCAATCCTGTTTTTGGGCGATGACCAGCCTCTCAAAATCTTCGGGGTCAATTTGTCTTCTCGGGAAAAGGTACCCAGCCTGGCTCCATAGATGTCAATTCTGGTGTAACCAAGGGATGTCGATAGTCAGGTTATTTTGCCTGGAACATAATATCTTTCGTTCGATGCAATTTCTATCGTCTCGCCGCCATCATCTTCTAATGAAGTCAGGTTGTGATCTCTAAAAGTCATTAAATCAAAAGTATTGTTCTGGCCTGGCCTCGAGCTTTCGGCTTCAGTTGCTCCTTTGAATTCTTTAACTCCAACCTGATCTCGGCTCAATTTTAGCCGTTTTTACTTTAAGGTCAAAAGGACGATACCGGCTAAACCCAGTATGATCCCGAAGTAAGCTGCTGGCTTAATTTTTTCTTTGAAATAGGCTAACGACAGAATAACGGCAGCGATAATTGGACCGGCCTGGATGACAGGAAAAACAACTGGCTCCGGCAAACCGGACAGGGCTCTCATGGTAAAGAAATTTCCGGCGACACTGCCGGCCGCCGCCAGAGCGCCAAAAGATAAAGCCTGTCGGGGCAGCCGGACTTTTTTTACAAAAAGATAAATCAGAAAAACCAGGGCCCCCGCCAGAAAAGTTATGAAAAGATATGACCATAAATTAATCTCGGCCAGGCGGACCGCTGCCGCCTGAGAGATTTGAGGAATACCGGTCAGGAAAAAAGTCGCTATCAGGAAGATAAGCCATTTTAGAAAGAGCCCTGATTTCTGACTCTCAGGAGTTGAGCCAGCTAGGGAGATTAGAATGATCCCGGCGATGATCAATAAAATTCCCAGAGTAATTAAGGTGGTAACCTGTCTGTCCCAGAAGATGATTGAAAAGATAACCGGATTGAGAAAAGTCATCGTGTAGATGGAAATGGTCAGGGCGTAACTTCCGATCTTTAAAGCTTGAAGAAAGAAAAAATAAGCCACAGCTCCGCCCGCTCCACCTGCCACGGCCAGTAAGACGACCGTAGTGGTAAAATTTAAAGACTGGCCACTAAAAATTAAAATCAGCAAGCAGTAGAGCGAGGCCAGAGCGAAGAGACTGCCGGTCAGCTCCGATGAATTTAATCCGCGTAGACTTCCCAGTTTCATGACGAGGTTCATGGCGACATAGCCGGCAATGGCCAGGACCAGAAATAACCAGCTCATTTTTCGGTTCCTTCCGATCTATTAGGGAATTTATCCTATTATCCTACTATTATAGACGAGACGAATAAAGCAGTCATCAACAGTCAGCCTTGAGTCTTGATCCTGCGCCAATCCCAAGGAACTAATGCCATGGTCCTTTTAACTCCCCAGTAAATCTGCCTGGTGGCTTTCTAAGGGACTCAGCGATACTGAAAGGTTCAGAGAACCGTCTTCCGCTTCACTTGCTCCCCGGAAATCGGTTGCCCAGTCCTGCTATCGTTAAAAACGATGAGTCCCCTTTTACTCTGAGGGCTGAGGGGCAACTGGCTTCTCAGTCAAATTCAAAATTAATCAGGCGAATTGTGGCGTTTCTCTTAATTTTCCCCCCCCAGGATGATCGAGACCATAAACTGGCAGGTCAGAGTGAACGGTGATGTAAGTCTGACAAAAGTCTTGCTCAGGAAGGCTAAATGAAATATAAAGTAAGCGAGCAAAAGAAACAATTCTAATTAAACTATTAGGTGAAGAATAATGAAAAAGCTCTTCAAACTTGCCTTTTTGTTCTTTATTGCCGCCTGTCTTTTAATCTCCTGTGGAAAAGATGAGAGCAGCAGGGGGTCGCCGTCGTCCGGTCTGGTCTTAGAAACAGCTGTCTCTCCCTTTCGAACCACTCGTGGGGAAACAGTGGTCGTAGAGTCAACAGTTAGGATGGCCAAAGCCGGCCAGGTGAAAACCGAAGCCAGGCTGCTCATTCCAGGTAAAGGCCCGGAAAGTTTGCTATTGAGAGAGGTCGAGTCAGCCAATCCAGCCGAGAAAAAATTCCGGGGTGAAATAAAAATGGACTCAAATGCGCCAGAGGGACTTTATACACTGACGGTGACAGTGGTGCAGGGCAGTCAGCAGGCGATTAGCAAAGGGAGCTTTCTTCTGGGAAATCTCATTGGAGATTTTACGATCTTAAGCAGTTTTGCAACTGATGACCCGGAAAAAGATATGCGGGCCTATTTTGAAGAATTTAAAAAATCAGGTGGCAATCTGGTTATTCTTCATAGCCTCATTACTGCTGACCGGGCTTACTATCCTTCGGCAGTTTGCCTGAAGCCAGCCGCGGCCGGAAGCCCGGAGGATAGAATTGGCCTGGCCTTAAAACTGGCGGCTGAATATGGTCTGACGGCGCTGCTCAGTGTGAGCTGGGATATGACCCGTGAGATGCCTTATAGCGAATGTCTGGATAGTACCAAAAAGATAATAAATGAGCTCTGGAATTTTTATGGTGACGAACCCGCGCTGGCCGGTTTTTATAATTACCAGGAGGGGAGCGGGACTTATTTAGTCTGGCAGATGAGAGAATTTTGCGCGGCGGCGAAATCTCACGACAGGGGGCTTCTCACCGCCTGCGCCCCCTATATTGATGATCCGCTTTTAGCCGGTTATCTAGCGGCGATTGATGACCTGGATATAGTTATTTACCAGGGAGCGGTAATGGCCTCTTACCGAAAAGACAACCGCCGCTGCTTTCCTTATCGCCGGGTTAAAGATTTTGCCAGCCTGTCGGCCGGAGCGACCAGGGTCAGAAATAAGATCACTTTATCTCATGTTGAATTGTTCGGTTATCTCGAGAAACAATATGCTGGAACCTATCTGGCTTCTCCTGAAGACATCTACCGTCAAATGTTAAGCGCGGCCAGCGCTTCAGGCCCGGAGGGTATTGTTTTCTTTACCTACCATTACAATATTTATGATTATGCTAAAACCATCCCGGCGGCCAGAGAATCGAGAACCGGGGTGGAAAAAGGCACCGCCGCTTTTAAGTCGATAGCCAGCACAGCGGCCAGGGATTCAAGCCACCTTGGTCTTTATATTCCCTATAATGATTGGTGGGCTGACCGCTGGACGGCCACCGTGGTTCCCGCTCTTGATGCATTCCGGTCTCTAGGCCTCAGTCCTGATATTTTGCCCTTTATTCCACGCCGGGGAGAAGAAATCCTGCCTTATTATCCTTACCATCCAGACGAAGAGCAACTCGAGTATCTTCTAAAAAATCGTTATGTGCTGGTTCTGAGCGACATAGCCGGGATGCAGGATCCTGACAGCCAGATGTTAAAAGAGTTTATCGAAAAAGGCGGTGTGGCTCTCCTTTTTGGCCCGGCCATTCCTTATGGAGATAAATTCGAGAGAGAGGAGCTCTGTGGTGGTCAGGAAGAGCCGGCCAAGCTTCACTATTGGATTAAGATAGAAAAACCGTGGGGGACGAGAGCTCAGAAAGATAGAATTTTTGATCTGAAAACGGTCAGAGCCTCTTCCTGGCAGCCAGTCACGGCCTCAGCCCTGGCTTCTTTTGAGGACGGCAGGACTGCTATCCTGGCCAATCATTTTGGTCAGGGCTGGTGCTTTACTTGTCCGTTAAGTCTTAAAGAGGCGGCAAGAGACTGCCCGGAGTTGGTCCTTGATTTAATTGATCTGGCTCTGGATAAGTGCGGGGTTAAAAGAGGGTTTGATGTAATCGGTTCTGGCGAGGAATTTGATCTGGCGGAGTCGGCTGACGGTGATTCCAGGTACCTGGCCGTGGTCAATCACAGCGATTCCCCTCGCCAGATAAGTGTCATCCCCTTGAATCTTGAGCCCCGGGAGACATATGAAATTAAGAATGAGGTTTCAGGCGGCACTCTCTGGGTCGGGAAAGCCGGTAACTTAAGAAGCCTGGCTGTCAATCTTCCGGCCTGTGATTATGTTTTATTATCAGTGCGGAGAAAGCCAGCCGTTTACTAGATCGGGAAATACCAGATCAGAGAGAAGACAGAAGCCGGCTGCTCTCTTCTATCAGAACTCGTTCTACGGCCGGCGTAAAATTAAAAAGCCCATAAAATTTCGGAGCACAATAGCAGGCATAATCGTCAGGATTTTGATAGGCATCAGCCGTTGGTAAGTAGCCGACATCTCCATTGGCATAACCGGCGGTCATTAAAGCCGGAAATCTTGCCTGGAGTTTGAGCCCCAGGCTGCAGAAGGCTTCACCGGGGAGACAGAGGATTCGCATCTCGCCAACTCTTATTGCCTGTACCGGCACATTTTCCAGCCAGGGGGAAGCAGCGAACGTCTCATAATGTTTTTCGATTTTTTTCCGCCAGAGACTGATTACCCGGGCGGCATGAGGGAATTGTCGGTTGGCTTCCAGTGCTGCGGCTGTTTCCAGATCGAGGTTTTTCCGCGGAAAAACAGACAGCGGCAGGCGGATTCTGTTCTCGGCCGATTTTAAGGAAATGTCTTTCCGGAATTCGGCATATTTTACCGATTTAAGAGCTCTGGCGGCAATTATCCGGCCCGCCAGACAATAGTCCTCTCTAGTTGCTCCGAGCCGCCGGTTTATATAGGTGACCGGGTCTATATCGCCGCAGAAACCCTGCAGGACCAGAGCCTTATTCCCGTTCTTTTCTATTTCTTTAACCGCTGCTCCGGGCCAGTCGGATGAAATTTCTTTAGTCGGTCCGAGAGTAACGGCATGGCAGGCATAATTCAGTAGAAAAATCGAGTGTTTCTTCTGTCGGAAAATTCCCACCTTTAGCCAGGGATCGATCGGACAAAAGCTATTGAGCCGGCGGTTATAACCAATCGGTTCAACCGCTTCAGTGTGGAACCCGAATTCTGCCTCCTCCAGGTTAGTTCTGGCCCGCCGGGCAGCTTCCAGCACCAGAGCGGGCAATTTCCTGACATAATCCCGGCTAATTTTACCCAGTCCGGGCAAAGGCTGGACAGCAGGTCCGGAGTGAGTATGGGTGCAGGCCAGAAGAATATTTTTTAAAGGGATACCGGTCTCCCTGGAGATTTGCCCCCGGCAGCGGTCAGCGAAATCAACTGCTAAGGAAAGCAGGTCAAGACTGAGGATAAGAACCATATCCTCGCCAGCCTCAAGGCAGAGTGCTCTGGCTTTTAGCCTATCGCGGACTACGGTTGCCCGCCGGTCTAAATAAAAACCAAATCCAGCCAGGTCTGTCCCGAGCGGCGGAGTGATGTCAATTTCACCATAGCCGGCCTGAAGAGCCCTGGCCTTGTTTTTACTCATTTATTTTCTCCCTTCCTGCCTAAAGCAGCCAGTTCCTTGCTTTTATCTCTAGTCTCAGATTTTTGGTCGGATTGTTGGAAGCATCCTCTGGATATTTTGACAGATCTGTCTCCTCTCCAAATTTTCATTCATTCTTATTAAACCAGCTCATACATCTTCAGGTGGCCAGATTAAATCCAGGCTCCGCCGCCAGAATTCCTGATATTTATCCCAGAAGACAAAATTACATCCCCAGTGGGGAGCGGGATCGGAAGTAAAGGCTAAAGTTCGTCCTCGGCCGGCTTTCATCACGGCCAGTAATGGGTCATCTGTTTCTTTAATCTTGAGTAAAATTTGCCCTTCCGGCCTGGGAAGAGTCCGGTTATAGCCCAGAAGTGGTGGAATCTCGCTGGGATCCAGACCGGCGAAAGCCGACTGGCCAGCCGGTGTAGCTTCAACGGAAAAGCCTTCGGTTGACTCCATCAAATCTTCATAATCAAGGCAGCTGACTGGCAGAATCTCGGCCAGGCGTGTCCGGCCCCAGCCGCCCTTGCCCTGCTCGCCGGTAAAGGAATACCAGCCGCCCAAAAACATGGCCGATTTGCCACTTTCGATAGCTTCAACTGTCAGTCGGACCCGATCAGGGAAAGTCAGGATTTTTTTGCCGAATTTTTCGCGGTCAAAAAAACTCGGGGCAAGTTGAAAAAGCTTGGCATCAATATCACTAAAGATAAAAACATCATAATCAGCCAGGACTTTTTCATAATCACCGGGTCCGAGTTGATTATAGAAATCCCAGGCAGGGACCGACTTCACCTGGTGTCGGCCATCGCTTTCCAGAGCTTCTTTGAGCCACCGACCGTAATTGAAAATATCAAGCCCCTTGGGTGAGTGATAAAAAGGAGTTTCAGCAAAAACCGGACCGGTAAGAATTGCCCAATCGCCCACATAATAAATTTTAGCCAACGTTTTCTCCTTAAACTATCCCTTTAAATACTATAAGTTAAAGGCCAATCTTTATTCAACAAAAATTGGCATTGAATCTATTTGAGGGGCGGTCATTTTTTAGATCAGATCGGCAAATTTTCGGGTGCCCTGGCCTGTAAAGACGAAAGAGTTTTTTCTGGATCAGAGATGCGTTCGCCTGAATTATGTCAGCTGGAATGCAGAAAATCACCTGGTTTCTTTCATTTTCGTTAATACTCGATTCTTTTTGAGGTTAGAATTCCGGCTGAGGCTATGCTAAAATTAAAAGCAGAAAAGAAAATATTTTCAATAATTTAAGAAGGGAGTAGCCAGATGACTATGACTATTAAAGACGTTAAAGCCAGGGAAATTCTTGACTCAAGGGGCAACCCGACCGTCGAAGTTGAAGTCAAGCTGGAAGACGGAACGGTTGGGCGGGCAGGAGTGCCTTCGGGTGCTTCTACCGGAGTCCATGAAGCGCTGGAGCTCAGGGATGGAGATAAGAAAAGATATAATGGTAAAGGGGTGCTTCAGGCTGTTGGCAATGTAAATAAACTCATTGCCCCGGAAATCTGCGGTCTGAATGCTTTTGACCAGGCAGGGCTGGATGAGAAACTTATAACACTTGATGGTACACCGAATAAAAACAAGCTAGGAGCTAATGCCATTCTTGGTGTCAGCCTGGCCGCGGCCAGAGCTGCTGCTCTGTCTTTAAAGCTGCCCCTTTATAGATATCTGGGCGGTCTGGGAGCCAGAGTCCTGCCGGTGCCAATGTTTAATATTTTAAATGGCGGAGTCCATGCTAACTGGCAGGGCACCGACCTTCAGGAATTTATGATTGCCCCGGTCGGGGCACCTTCTCTGCGCGAGGCAGTCCGCTGGGGTAGCGAAGTCTATCAAGCTTTGAAGAGCGTTCTTAAAGCTCGCGGCTATTCGACTGGAGTTGGCGACGAAGGCGGATTTGCACCTGCTCTTAAGAAAAACTCGGAGGCCGTTGAGTTAATTGTTGAAGCCATAGAGAAAGCTGGCTACAAGCCGGGAGCGGAGGTGGCTATTGCCCTCGATGCGGCCGCCAGCAGTTTTTATGAAGATGGGGTTTATAATCTGCGGACAGAGGGCAAGAAGGTCAAGGCTGAAGAAATGGTGAAGATGTATGAAGACTGGGTAGAAAAATATCCTGTTTTTTCCATCGAGGATGGTCTGGCTGAAGATGACTGGGAAGGCTGGAAGGTTTTAAATGAACGACTTGGCCAGACAACCCAGCTGGTTGGAGATGATATCTTTGTAACCAACGTCGAGCGCATTAAGAAAGGCATTGAAGAGAACGCAGCTAACTCTGTTTTGATTAAGTTAAATCAAATTGGAACCTTGACTGAAACTATCCAGGCTATTGATCTGGCCCGTCGGGCGAACTGGACGGCTAAGATTTCGCACCGCAGCGGTGAAACCGTGGATAGTTTTATCGCCGATTTCTCTGTGGCTATGGGCACCGGTCAGCTCAAGACAGGTGCTCCCTGTCGTGGAGAACGAGTTGAAAAATACAATCAGCTGATGAGAATCGAAGAAGAGCTTGGCTCAAGTGCTCATTACGCTGGCCGCAGTATATTCCGCCAGCAGAAGGCCTGAAGGGTTTTTTTAAGCTATTGGACTGGGAATATTAGCCCGGGAGAAAAAAATCACCAGTCGCCTGGAGCTCTGCTCGATCTCAAGAATATATAATTGGTGCAGATGGCCATATTTTTATTTAGATTCTGAGCCGATTAATTTATACTAGTAATAATTAAGGCGGAGATAATGGAAAAGAAAAGAATAACGGGCTGTTTAGTTATGATTCTGGTCAGCCTGGCTTTTCTGGCCTTTAACCTTGAGGCTCAGAACCAGACTTTAAGAGTCCGGGTAGTTTCAGAACAGGCCAATATCCGGGTCAAGCCAGATATTAGCAGTGAGATGTTGTTTCAAGTTCCAGAGGGCACTGAATTTCAGGCTGAAAAAAAAGAAGGCGAATGGTTTTTGGTCCTGTTTGAAAAAGCTGATGGGAGCAGAGGCCAGGGCTATATCCATGAAAGCCTGGTGGAAGTGATCACCCCGGCAGGCAGAGAGCAGGCTATCCCGGTGAAGAAAGAAAAACCAGCTGCAGTCCGACCCGTTGAGCCAGCCAGAGAAGTAAAAAAGCCTGAAGCCAGACCTGATACGGGCCGGAAAACGGCTTCGGGCGGAATAACACCCGCTTCAGTTTTGAAAAAAATTTCACTATCTGTCCACGGTTTGCTGACCTATCTTTCACCCTCTGATTTAAACCAGGCAGCAGAAGGCGTGACCAATTATTATTATCAAACTTTCGGTTATGAGCGGCAGGCTGATCTGACCGGACTTCATTTTGGTCCGGGTTATGGGCTCGATATTTTTTACGAATTTTATCCCGGATTACACCTCGGTCTAGGATTTGATTATTTCCAGCCATCTAAAAATAACAGGTCGAATTTTACGACCAACGGGACAAATTATTCGGTCTGGACAAAAGTTGGAGTGAAAGATTTACCTTTAAGAATTTCTTTAATGTTTCAACCGGTGGAGCGTTTTTATCTGAAAACAGGAATCGAGTACCATCTGGCCAAAGCTAATTATCTCTATTCGGTTTACGAGTCAGCCGGGACCCCGGAGGAGAGCTGGATGAGCTGGACAGGACAGACTTCCGGGCATTCTTTTGGCTGGTTAGTGGCGGGCGGGCTGGAGCATCCAATAACTTCCTGGTTTGGCTTCTTTTTAGAAGGATTTTACCGGTCAGCGAAGATTAAGAATTTTGACGGAGACAATATCTATCTTGATTCGGATGGATTCGAGCAAAAAGAGAGCGGGAATCTTTATTACTGGCAGGTCCTGGCCTCACCTAACACTTCTTTCCCTGTCCTCTTTATTCGGGATCAGATACCGGCCGAGCCCGGCGTCCTTAACCCCAGAAAAGCCGAGATAGATTATTCTGGTTTCAGCCTGAAAATTGGCCTCTGTTTTAAATTTTAGGCTAATAGACATTCCGGCGGGCTTAATCTCCCTTCAGAAATTTTTGCTCGCTTTTATTCAGTTTTCAGGCAGTGTTACATTTGGGGATATTGTAATACTGAAGGAATTTTAAAACTATTCTTCGAATTTATAGCCGACGCCCCTCACACTCTGAATGAGTGAGGACAGCGGCCCAAGTTTCTGACGCAGATGGCGGATATGGACATCGACTGTCCTGGTTACTACCACTTTCTCCTGGCCCCAGAGGTGATCTAAAATTTCCTCCCGACCAAAAACCCGGCGAGGTCTGGAGGTCAGCAATTCTAAAATCTTGAATTCGACCAGAGAAAGATCGACCGGCTGGCCTTCGACTTCAACCTGGTGCTTTTCCGAATCAATAATTAGCTTGCCAGCAGCCAGGATTTTTCTGGCTGAACTTTCAGCCGTTGCGAGCTGTTGCCGCCGGAGGACAGCTTTTATTCTGGCTTCCAGCTCCCTCAAAGAAAATGGCTTGGTCACGTAATCATCCGCTCCGAGCTCCAGCCCG
>Ga0116142_10003018_pt1 | contig 17381 bp, 15 predicted proteins | sample AD_UKC033_MetaG_FD_89785 | JGI IMG/M metagenome (GOLD analysis project Ga0116142, IMG submission 89785) | Active sludge microbial communities of municipal wastewater-treating anaerobic digesters from USA - AD_UKC033_MetaG | ecosystem: Engineered > Bioreactor > Anaerobic > Digestate | place: USA... | reverse complement strand
TTTTACTCAAAAGAAAATGCATATACCCTGCCTTTTACAATTATTCTGTTGGAGTTATTCTGTCTAAATACTAAAAGCATATCTTTCAACTTTAAGAATTATCGTTTAATTGTTTTTGTTGTTGCGTTTATTTCAATAGTTGGAATAATATTATTTAAGTTTTCTTTTGATATATTCAACCCGATAGATCCATCAAGGTCGGTTGGTACTACAATTATTATAACTCCACTGAACTATTTAATGACTCAATTCAGTGTTATTCTTAAATACATTCAATTATTATTTTTCCCTGTAGGTCAGAATCTTGATTACGATTTTCCAATTACACAAAATTTCTTTTCACTGAGTACTATTTTTAGTTTCCTTATTTTGACATCTATATTTGTTTTGGCGATATATTATTACAAAAAGAACCGCATTATTTCTTTTGGAATATTTTGGTTTTTTCTTTGTCTTTCGATAGAATCGAGTTTTATTCCTATTGATGATGTTATTTTCGAACACAGAACTTATTTACCGTCCTATGGGTTTTTTCTTGTTTTTGTAATTTCTGTTTTCTCAATACTTAAATTGAAAAATAAAAATATTGCAATATCAATTTTTGTGATAATTGTATTAATAAATTCGATTTTAACTTATCAAAGGAATAAAGTTTGGTTAGATGACATTACGCTTTGGACGGATGTAATTAATAAATCACCAAACAAAGCAAGACCTTATGGAAATCGTGGAATTGCATACGATAATCTTGGAAACTGGGAATTGGCTTTACAGGATTACAATAAAGCGATTGAAATAAATCCTGACTATGCAATAGCATATTCAAACAGAGGTTTAATTTTTGGTAAACTTGGTGATTATGACAATGCTATAAGTGATTTTTCAGAAGCCTTGAGAGTAAATCCTAATTATGTATTAGCAAGATGGAATAGGGGTGTAACTTACAGTATTTTGCAAAAATGGGAAGAGGCAATAGAAGATTATAATGTTGTAATAGAAATAGACACAAGTTTTGTTGATGCATATTATAATATGGGAGTGGCTTATTCGAATCTAGGTGAGTGGGAAATGGCATTGAATAATTTTAATAGCACAATTCAATTAAATCCTGAATATCCTAATGCTTTTTTAAATCGGGGAGTATCATTTGATAATCTAGGTGTTCTTGAAAAGGCGTTATCAGATTATTCTATTGCAATCCAAAAAGATCCAAATAACGCGGTGGTATATTTTTATAGGGCAGTTGTTTATGATTCTTTAAAGCAATATGAACAGTCTATCTCAGACTATTCAAAAGCTATTGAATTAAATCCTAATTTATCGGAAGCATATCTTAATAGAGAGAATGTTTTAAGGAAATTAAAATAGTAAAAATGAAGAGAACAAAAAAAAAGTCAATAGAAAATAGTAAAAAAACGACGAACATTCAGATTGTTGGAATGAGATATAAGAAACTTATAAGTTTATTAATAATCATTGTTTTAGGTGTAATTGTTTATTCAAATTCATTTGAATGTTCTTTTCATTTTGATGATTTTGATAATATTGTAAATAATACAAAAATACATGATATAAATGATTTCGAATCGTGGTGGAATTATAGTGCAAATAGGCCACTCAGTATGTTTACTTTTGTTTTAAATTATCATTTTAGTGAACTTGATGTATATTATTATCACGTTGTAAATATACTGATTCATATAATTAATGCCATGCTTGTATATTGGCTTTCTCTTTTATTATTATCTTCTCCGACTTTACGAAATCACTCTTTGGTTCAACACAAGGATGTTTTTGCATTATTGGTGGCATTATTGTTCGTTTCACACCCATTGGCTACACAATCTGTGACCTATATTATTCAGAGACAAGCAGCTATGGCGGCATTGTTTTATTTGTTGTCAATTATTTTGTATTTTAAAGCTCGTCTGATTGATAAAGAAAAACGTATTAAAAAGTATTTTCTGTTTCTCGGAGTTTTATTATCAGCTTTTGTGGCAATTTTTTCAAAAGAAAATGCATATACATTGCCTTTCGTAATTGTTCTCTGTGAGATTTTCTTTTTACAGACGGAGAAATTTAGAATCAATTTTAAAGACTATAGGATATATGCTATTTTTGTTGTTTTTGTAAGTGTATTTATAATTGCTTTGACCAAATTTTCATGGAGTGTTCTCGATCCTATACCACCGGCTCAGTCCATGGGTAATATTATTACAATTACACCTGCAAATTATCTTTTAACTCAATTTAGTGCGATACTTAAATATATACAGCTACTTGTTTTACCAATTGGTCAAAATGTTGATCACGATTTTCCAGTATCAATGAGTATATTGGAATTAAGGACGATAATGAGTTTAGTAGTTCTTTGCGGTATTGTAGCGTTAGCTGTCTGGCTATTTAAAAAGAATAGGATTATTTCGTTTGGAATTTTTTGGTTCTTAATAACAATTTCAATCGAATCTAGTTTTATTCCGATTACAGACGTCTTCTTTGAACATAGAACATATTTACCTTCGTTCGGATTTTTTATAATTTTTGTATCGTTAATATTTATTTTATTAAGAAAAAAATCTCGAACCATGCCTATTGCAATAGTCCTAATTATAGTCAGTATCAATTCTGTTTTGGCATTTAATAGAAACAAGGTTTGGAAAGATGATATTAGTTTGTGGACCGATGCTATGATAAAATCGCCGAATAAGGCAAGACCATACGGAAATCTCGGTGTTGCATATGGACAGACAGGACAATGGGACAAAGCTATTGAATACTATACTAAATCCATTGAAATTTCTCCAATATATTCAATGATTTATTATAATCGGGGAGTTGCTTATGCAAATCAGCAAAATTGGGAGTTTGCAATTGCCGATTATAATAAAGCTATAGAGATTAGTCCTGACTATGCAGTTGCACATTTTAACAGGGGTATTGCAAATAGTAATTTAGGAAATTTGGAAATAGCAATTAATGATTTTTCCAAAGCCATCGAGTTAGACCCATCTTTCACCCTTGCTTATTTTAACCGGGGTTTTGCATATTTTAATTTAACGAAAACTAAAGAAGCAATCGAGGATTATTCAAAGGCTATAGAAACAGATTCCTTATGTGCAATAGCTTATGCGAACAGAGGAGTTGCATATTTTAGCAACAAGGATTATAGTACGGCCATAACTGATTTTACTAATGCAATCAAAATTGATTCAAAGTCTGATATATCATACTATAATAGAGGCTTATGTTATTATAATTTAAAACAATACGATGAAGCTGTATTTAACTTATCAAAAGCTATTGAAATAAATCCTGATTATTTAATAGCTTATTTTGACAGGGCAAATATTTATACTTACTTGTATTTATGGGATAAAGCCATTGCAGACTACACGACGGTACTTAATAAGAAACCTGATCACGTAGAGGCTTATTTAAACAGAGAATATGCTATGAAAATGTTACAGGATCAAAATAATTAAGTTTTTGTCAGATAAACTAAATAAGTTAATTTTGTAATAAAGAGAAAAAATAAATGATTGATAAATCCAGATTGACAATAGTGATTCCCGCTTTTAATGAGGCTGAAAATTTGGAAATAGTATTACCCGAGATTATTGGTTTTTGCAATAAAAATAATTATAAACTTATTGTTGTAAATGACGGCTCTTTTGATGAGACAAGAAATTTGCTTGAGAAAAATAAAAAAAATGAGATATTTAAAGTTATACATCATAAACTTAATAAAGGATATGGTGCCGCAATAAAAACCGGAATTCTTGAATGTGATACTGAATATGTTATTACGATAGACGCCGATGGTCAGCATAGTATTAGCGATGTGGAGAAATTATATTGCAAAATTCTTGAAAAAGATGCTGATATGGTTGTTGGTTCTAGAAAAGGATTGCGTTCTGCAAGTTTTATGCGGAAAGTGGGAAAAGGCCTTATAAGAATTATTGCAAAAATACTAATGAGTGTACCTATTCATGATATTAATTCAGGAATGAAAATTTGCAGAACGGAATTAGCGAAAAAGTATCTGATTCTTACGCCTGATACAATGTCATATAGTGATATTATTACATTAATCTTTATTAATAACAGGCATTTAGTCATAGAAGAACCTATAACAATTAATGACAGATTAAAAGGAAAGAGTACAATAAGATTAGAAACGGCATTTCAGACTGTAATGGAAATAATTAACATCGTTATTATGTTCAATCCTGCAAAGATATTTTTTCCAATTTCATTACTTTGTATTGTTGTTGGTTTAAGTATTGGTATTCCAATTCTTGCAATGGGAAAAGGTGTATCTGTAGGCAGTTTACTTGGAATATTTTCAGGAATTCTATTTTTTCTTCTGGGACTCATTGCCGAACAGTTATCATGGATTAGAAGAAATAGCAGAAAATAGATTATCAGATGCTTTCATTATTACGATATATTGATAAAACTGCAGGGTCTATCATTGTTTTTATTTTATTGCTATTTAAAAAAGACAAGTCTGTTAATGACAATCATAAGAGAATTTTGGTAATTAAACTATGGGCTCTCGGGGATTCCGTTCTGAGTCTGACATTAATAAGAGGGATAAAAGAGTCGTATAAAAACTGTTCGGTTGATGTTCTGATTTTACCGAGAGTAAAGGATATTTTCGAATCATACGATATTGATAACATACTATATCTCAACTCATTAAAGGATTTACAAAAAATTTTAAAGAAATCAGAAAAGTATGATATTGTATTTGATTGTGAACCTTACCTTAATATTAGTGCAATAATGTCTTTTCTTATCGGAAAACACAAAATAGGATTTGGAAATCAATACAGGTCAAAACTATATAATCACACAATTGAGTTTCGTAAGGATCAGCACATGGTTCAAAATTATTTGGATATGTTAAGAAGTCTGGATAAGGATTATGACACAAACAAATTAGAAGAATTATTGGTGCCTGAAGCTGAATTACAAAAAATGAAAAAATATATAGAAGATAATTTTTCGAATGAGAATATTATTGGTATCTGTCCTGGAATTTCTGAATCTTCAAAAAACAGGATGTGGTTCGAAGACAGATTTGCAGAACTTGCAGACCTTATAATTACTGAACTTGATTGCAGAGTTTTATTTATTGACAGTGATAAGAATAGAAAGGTGACAGAAAAAATAATGTCACTCATGAAATGTGAGGCTATAAATACAATAGGGGAATTTAATTTAAAAGAAACATTTTCATTGATTTCAAAGTGCCGGATTTTTATTAGTAATGATACGGGCCCAATGCATATTGCAGCCGCACAGGGTTGTAAAACTATAGGACTTTTCGGACCGAATACGCCTGTGCTTTGGGCTCCTTATGGAGATGGTAATATTGCTATATACAAAACAAAATTAGAACCCTGTATTCAGAATGATAAAGGAGTTTTTAAGAATAAAAACAGAATGGGATACATGGGTCCTATTGAAGTAGATGATGTTTTTAATACGGTGAAAGATATTATTTAATTGAGTCAATGAGTTTAACAAGTTTATATGCACTTAAATCCCAACTATATTCTTTTACTTTTTCGTAACCCCTTAGGATTATTTTTTCTCTCAACTCATTGTTTGACAATATTAAATCTATAGTTTTGTTGATTTCCATTATGTTATCGGGATCAACGAACAAAGCTGATTCTCCATATATTTCGCGAAAAACCGGTATGTCTGACAAAATCACCGGACAGCCAAATGACATTGCCTCTAAAGGTGGTATGCCAAAACCCTCATAATAGGATAAATAAATAAATGCTGAAGCATTTTTGTATAGAGAAACTAATTCTTCATCCGATACATATCCTAATGCATTATCCTCAATACTATGTGAAGATTTCATATTGAACATTGGAGAACTTTTCCCTACAATATAAAGCTTAACATAATTTCTAATATCAGAAGAATTATACGCTTCTACCAACTTGTTTAAATTCTTTCGTGGATCAAGTGAACCAACAGTTAAAATATATTTATCTTTTTTAAATACGATATTTTGTTTCGTGTTTATCATTGTTTGAGATACAGCATTATGTATTACAATAATTTTACTACTGTCTGTTTTTAGTTTTTTTATGATTTCACTTTTTGAAAACTCACTCACTGTGATTATTTTTTTTGACCGTTTAGAAAATATAGATGTAATTGATCTGTAATACGCTGAGTACCACCATGAAAACCATTTCGGGTTAACATAAAAACTAATGTCGTGTATTGAAACAACACGATTTTTGTATAGCAGAGGCCCTGGACTACCAAAGTTTATCAGTAAAGGACATTTATGGAACCATAAATAAAATAGCAAATCAAAATGTTCCCACATAATGCCGGGGATAATGCCAAATTTTATAATTCGACAATTTAATTTGTATTCATGTCTTATTTTTTTTGGTGCTAGTATTGTAATTTCAACTCCATTACTTATCAATGCTTTGCACATTTCATAAGCAAAACGCTGTATTCCAGTGATTTGCTCTGCCATGAATCTGCCATTTATATAGATCTTTTGCATATTGAGGAGTTTTAACAAACTTAGTTATTTTTATTACAATACATCTTTTTTATTTTTTTATAAAGCGAATAATATTTATTTGGATGTGTTGCCAATTCCGTCAGTTGAATATAAATTTTCAGTCTAGTGGGACTGTTATCTTTTTTAAATACCTGTGTCATTAAGTTTATTGACAAAGAAATCAGCATTTTAAAATAATAAAAGAAAAAGTATTTTGTCGGTTTAATGTAATGCTTATTTGCGATAAGGTATATAAGTAACAATGCACTGTTTTTATAATTTCTTTTTACCTGTGTCATTAGATTTTTATCGGTAAGTCGCCCACCACTTAAATCGTGATTGAACCAAAGTCTTTCATCGAAGTATAGTTTGTAGCCCCAAAATGAAACTGCATTAGCCAGATCAACGTCTTCACCCATAGCTTTTCCTGCCTTAGTGCTGTTTAAGAATTGAAATCCATTTTGAGTTAATTCCATCCACACCGATTTTTTTAAAACGGAACCTGCTCCCCAGATAGAAATATCTCCATGTTTTAAATATCCGGTTTGATGAAATTTTCCACAAGCAAAACAATGCTGCCATTTGTCAAAATTATTAGGTATGCCATCGCTTTGGAATTCAGCTATACCATATCCGCCTAATAAAGCTATTTCGGGATTATTTTTGAAAATTTCATAAACAGTACTTATGTATTGTGCTTGTAACCAATTGTCATCATCACAAACAAGCATGAGATCATATTTGGCTTCATTATATCCTCTATAAAGTGCATTTGCTTTTCCGGCTTGGTTTTCAGTAATTATCCTAAAATCTATGTTTGTATTATTTTCTTCAAAAAATTGTTTTGCAATTTCAGAAGTATTATCATCAGAATTATTATCAATTATTATTATTTCCCATTTCAAGTCGGGAGTATCATTTTGTTTTACAAGTGCCGACAGCGTAGGTATGATGCGGTTTGCCCCATTGTATGTGCAAATAATAACCGATATCCCTGATGTAGATGACATAAATAGTTATGACAATTAAAAATAATCAAATAAGTTTAGTACTACGATAGAAATAAAAAGTTTTAGCCAACAATATCTAAATTAGTGAAATAATTCTTGATAAACGTTTGCAGCTTCCTTAATGCTACCATCGAAAATAATATTTTTATCCTTGATACAAATGCCACGTTTACATATTTCCATGACTTCGTCAATAATGTGAGAGACAAAGATAAAAGTCGTTCCATTGTTAATTATTTCATGTATTCTTGATTTACATTTATTCTGAAAACCTGCATCTCCAACAGATAATATTTCATCTATAATTAATAATTCCGGTTCGGTAACTAAAATACTGCTTATTGCTATTCTGGCAAGCATTCCGGTTGAATACATTTTAACTGGTTTTTTTAGATCAGCTGATGATAGTTCGGAGAATTCAAATACATTTTCTAATATTTCAGCTCTATTTTCTTTTCTGAAGTTTCCTGAAAGTATGAGTAATAATTTAATGTTTTCAATTCCAGTAAGTTCATTTTCCAATCCTGCCCCTAATGCTAATAATGGAGAGACCGGTAAATTTATCTTTCTTATTCCCTCATCAGGTTTAACTATACCGGCGATAACTCTTAATAATGTGCTTTTTCCACATCCATTTGGACCAAATACTCCTAGTGTTTCACCTTTACACACATTCAGACTGAGATTTTTCAGAATTATTTGTTTATTATATGGCGTTTTAAATGATGGTTTCAGTAATAAATCTTTTACAGAGTAAAGCCCTTGTCTATTTTGAAGGTAACTAACAGTAATATTTTCCAATTTAATTACATTTTCCATAATTTAACTAAAGATTTGAAATAAAACTATTATTGGTCTTTCTATAAGTTAGTATTGCAATTAAGGTTGTCACTGATGTTATTATTAAACAAATTCCAACATACCTCAATTGTGGAGCTTGATGCAAGTATATTACATCTCTGATTATAATTAGAAAATGATATAACGGATTCATTGCAATGAATAATTTGAATTTTTCTGGGATTATCTCATAGTTGTAAACTATTGGAGACATATAAAAAAGAGCTGGACTTAGAGTTATCCATAAAATGCCTATGTCCCTGAAGAATACATTTAAAGAACCAAGTATTATACCAACGGTAAAAGTAAAAATTGTAAAAAGAATTATTATTGGGAGTAAGTACAATAGATGGAAATGAATATTCATACCCATGAAATACATAATTATCATAAATGGAACAAGACCAATCAAAAAAGTCACCAATTCACTTCCAATTTCAGCTAAAGGATATGTAATTTTTGATAGTCCGTAGTTTTTTATCATATGAGAATTTTTGATAAATATACCGGAGAGCCTATTTGTTGCTTCTGAAAAATATAAAAAGAAAACTAATCCGCTTAATACATATAAGGGATAATTTTCTACAGTTTTGAAAATACTTGAGAAAACGGCAATGAAAATTAGTAAGAAAAATGCAGGATGTAGTAAACTCCACAAAAATCCAAGTAGGGTCTGTTTGTATTTTAGTGTAAAATTTTTCTTAACAAGTGCAATTACTATTGAAATATTTAAGTCTTTCATCCAAACTTCATTTTACAAATATTAATGACCCTATATTAAATATTTTAATATATGTACAAAAGATAAAGATATAATAAATCGGGCGAAACAGGTTTAATAATCTATTAAAAAATAATATCTCATCTCTTCGATTTAACATTTACATCTATTTATCAGGTAGTTTATTATATATTTTTCCTACTGACCATGAATTATTAGACTCATAATCTTGTCTTTGATTTATTATAGATACATTAGTCATATAAGCGTCAAGTTTATTAAACATATGATTTAACCATAGATCAACAGGTCCTTGTATAGGCCTTTCATTTAATATCTTTTTGGCTCCTGCGTATGACAAAACATAACCTGATAACCACCATATTCCTTTTATTGGTTTATAAAGATGTTTGGAATACTTTTTTCTTTCCATACCTCCTTTTACTTCTAAAAATGATAAATACAGAATATCAAATTTGTAACCATCAGATCTATTGTTTGGTAGTTCCTTCCATGCTTTGTTAAGTGTTTCAGAAAAATCTTTATTGAAATATATATCATCTTCAAGAATAAGGGCATAGTCAATTTTTTCATTGATAATCTTTTGCCATAAATCAATATGTGATAGTGCAACGGCAATTTCTTCTTTAGAAAGGTCAATATATATATCTTCTTTGTTTATTAAGGATAATAGTTTTGGATCAGGATCTATTTCGTAGTGATCACTTAATGGAAATGATTTCTTAATAATTTCAGACGATACTGTATCTAGGTTTAGTTCTTTTCCATTTACAGCAGAAACTCTATAGCAAAAATCTAAAAGCATATGGTTGTTTTTTACTTTTAGACGTTTTGCGTCTTTGCTAAATTGTTTCCACCTGTTTAATTCGTGATCTAAGTTTATAAAGTATGCAGATTTTATCTCATCTTTTTTGTTTCCAAAAACTTTAATGCACTGATGTATAGTAAGCTTCGTTTTTAAACTTTTAGCAAATGTTAAGATATTTTGTGTTATTTTATTAAAATTCATTTGTATTAGATTACTTAATTAATCTTTAATTGAATTTTCGTAAAAATAATATTTTTATTTATGTTAGAGTGTACTGAGTCGTTTTATCTTTTAACGTTTTGAAACCGTCAATAGTTAATGATTTATGTTAAAGTTTGCAATTCATTGTATGCTATTATATGTTATTCTTTTATTTGGATAAATTTCGGTTGAGTCAATTTAAAAAGCACAAATTTTAATATATTTGTGCTTATTCAAATGTTTAGACTAATTGGTAAAAATTGTTATAATCATTCCGTTTTTTGGAGAAAAACTCCCCGATTATTTTAGTTTATATCTAAAATCCATTAGTTATAATAATGCTGTTGATTTCATGTTATTTACTGATATTAAAATTGAAGAAAACATCCCACCAAATTTAATAGTAAATAAGTTAAATATTGAAGAGTTTAATATATTGACATATAAGAATATTGGGATTAATCCAAAAATTGTGAAATTCTATTATAAGTTATGTGATTTGAGGCCTCTATATGGTAAAATTTTTCAAGATTATATATTAGATTACAATTATTGGGGATACGGTGATCTGGACTTAATTTATGGCAATTTAGGAGATTTTTTACATAAAAAAGTAAACGAAGGATATCAAATAATTTCTTTAAGAAAAGAATGGTTGTCAGGATCGACATGTTTGTTCAGAAACTCGTTGGAGATAAATGAATTGTATCTACTTTCTAAAGACTGGCAAAAAGTATTGTCTAATCCTAATATACATTATGGATTTGATGAAGTTTCCAGGACTAAAGATTGTAAATTTCTATATCCAAGATTAGAAAATGGAGAAGATCTGGATTCTATTAAAACTGAGATTGATAGCTTTACTTCTGTTGTAATAAGGAACAAGAATAAAATTAAAACTCACTTTGAGAATGTTATTTGCGAGAAATTATATGTAGATATGTTACTTAGATTTAGTAGTGGAGATATTTATGTTTATAAAAAAGGTAAGGGAAATTATGAGAAAAATACATCATTTGTTGCATTTCATTTTGTAAACGAAAAAGGGTTCAAACGATTTCGAATCCCTAATTGGAAAGAAATTCCCGATGAGTTTAAAATTTCTTATTTCGGTTTTCACCATATAAATGAAAATGTTCTTTGGGTAGTTATAAAAAGACATGTCCGAGATATGATAATATATATACCAAAAGCATTGGTGCGTTTAGTAAATAAAATAGCCGGGAAATGTGGTGAGATTATTTATGCAATGAACAAACCATTTTATTTTTGTTTAAAAAGAATGTTAAAAAAAGGTAAGTACTCAAGAAGTTAATGAACTAATTTGATTTATAAATTATTGGAGTTATATAATGTTGAAATTCAATAAACAAAAAACATTAATCATATGTCAGGATTCATCTAGAAAAGTAGTGACAGATAAACTAGATGAATTTTATGATATTATTTATATTTCAAAACTTAAGAAAATAAATCTCAAAAATTTTAAGCAGGATGGTAATAGTGTCGCAACAAAATATAACGACATTTTCTATTCAACGAAATCTGAATATATATATATCATTTGTTCTTCTGACTTAAATAGAGCAGTTATAAATAGATTGATTAGTTATAAGGAATCAGATAAGGATTTTGATTTGTTTTTATTAAAAAAAACAAATAATCTAATTACTTTACTTTCGGGTTTAGTTATAAAAAAAGAAGTCCTTATTAAAATTGGTTTTCTTGAAAAGCATATCTTTAATGATTTGTATTTTAATTTATTATTTAATTATTCGAGGTTTATTGTAAAAATCCCTAATAACTTCTTTTCAAATTTCAGGATGAATTGTTGTGATTTATATAACTATTTTTACTGGAATCAATATGAAAAGTATTATTACATGAATAATCCTATATATAAATATGATTATATGTCATTATATAAGGAATTTGACTTTTATTTCACGAATAATGTTTTTAAAAAAATATTACAATTTGTAATAAGAAAAAAAATGGATAGACAATCTGATAAAATAAAAGACAGAGTTTGTTCAGTTAGTTTTTTTGAGTATTAATTAAGTTTTAAATTTGGCACTTGCATCATATTAATATGAATGAGAATATAAAGGTAAATATTGAAGAGATGGAAGAACATAAAACAATTCTTCAATCTTATCCAATTAAAATTTATATTGAAAGCACTCAGAAATGTAATTTAAAATGCATTATGTGTGATATTGAAACATATTCTCATGAAAAACTTGATTTTCCCATAGATTTATTTAACAAAATAACACCTCTAATTGCAGGTGCTGAAGAACTACATTTTTATTATGTTGGAGAGCCGTGTTTGTCTAAAAACCTAATGTGGTTTTTACATAAAACAAGTGAATATTCATTCTTGCCTAAAATCTTTACAAATGGGACTATTGTTAATGAGCAGATTTTAAATATTTTTGATGAAAGAGGTGTATTTGTTTATATTTCTTTAGAATCTGTGACAAAAAAGATTTATGAGATAATAAGACGAGGAGCATCATTTGAAGATTTTGTCAATAATATTAATCAGTATGTGAAAAAATACAACAATAGAAGTAATGATAGATTTCATTTAAGGTTAAGTGGCACAATTTCTATTGATAATTTACCTGAAGTCTTAAATATAATTGAATTTGCAAAAACAGTTGGAATTCCTGATGTCTTGTTTGGACCAATTGACTTTGGATTATATTCAAATAGGCATTTGACATGTGATGATAAAAAAGCCGTGTATTATTTAGAGCGTGGGAAAGAGCTTGCAGATAAATACAAAATAAGGTTTTTATGTCCAAAAAAAATAGGCAATTACATTATTGAAAATAATGACAATTGGCAAGATTTTAGTCTTCCAATTGATAAGTTCAAGTATGAATCTTTAGAAAAATACAATTTTAACCCGACAACTATGGTTTGTGGATATCCTTGGATGCAAACAATAATAAGGGCTAACGGAGATGTAGTTTCTTGTTGCCATGGAAGGCATATTATGGGTAATTTGTACGAAAATTCTTTTGATGAGATTTGGAATGGCAAAAGATATCAAACGCTCAGATTACAAAAAGATTTCAATAAGTGCATGGGAAAAGGGTGTAATATGGTTAAATATTATTATGGTGAAAAAAACTTATAGCAATAGAGAATCATATAGAAATCTTGTAGTAACACTTGCAGATAAAAGTTTTATCCAACAAGCAAAACAGTTGTTTTCAAGTGTCTATTGGAATGCCGGATGGAGAGGCGACTACATGCTTTTGTCACATCAAATCCCTGAAAATGAGCTTAAATGGTTTAGAGAAAAAGGGATTCTTATAAAAGAATGTGAACCTTTAATTGATTTACCTACCGGAGAAAACAACTACCCGCCTGTGGTTTACGATAAATTGTATTTATTTACTGCGGAATTTAAAAAATGGGATTGTGTAGTATTTTTTGACTCAGATATTATTATAAAAAGTAGCATAGAAAGTTTAACAAATATTAAAACATTTGGAGCAATATGCGATGTTGGTAAAAAAAACTTAAAAGAACAGTTTTATCAAAGCAAAGGCGTTTTTAATAATAAGTATTATAATCTTAAAAAATTATCTTTTAATTCAGGTGTGATGGCTTTTAAAACTGATTTGATTAATGACAAGCTTCTCTCTGAATTAAAATGCTTGATTATAAATCACTATTCTGAGTTTAGATTTGCAGATCAGGCAGTTCTTAATTTGTGTTTCTATAAGAAATGGGAAAATTTATCCCCAATTTATAATGTTTATATTGATAAGTACAATTATAATTTGCCAAATTATAGCAAATATGCGGCAATTCATTTTTTTAGTAATGTTGGATATCCTCCAGTTTGGACAAATGAAAACCCCTATTATAATGAGTGGAAATCAAATCTTGAAAAAGCAGAATACATTGACTTGCATAAAATTGTTCAGAAAAAAGAATGGAATAGATTAAAAATTCTTTTTTATACATTATTATTAAAAACCATAAATCCTTATAACAACATAAAAGCATTTATAAACAATGTTTTAGGAAAATGTGGAAAATGGCTTAAACAGAAGCATCCGGCTATTTATTTTAAATTAAAAAGTCAGCGCAATGGAAAATAAGAAAAGTCTGCTTGTTACTTTAGCTGATGAAAATTACATATTGCAAGCAAAGCAGTTGTTCTCTAGCGTTTATTGGAATGCCGGATGGAAAGGTGATTACATGCTTTTATCTCATAATGTTTGTGAAGAAAACTTGAAATGGTTTGAGAATAAAGGCATTTTGATAAAAAGATGTATCCCATTATACGATAAATGTATGGGTGATGGAAATTATTCTTCGGTGGTATTGAATAAATTTTACCTTTTTACTGAGGAATTTAAAAGATGGGATCATATAGTATTTTTAGATGCAGATATAATAGTAAGAAACTCTTTGGAAGCTTTTGCAAATACAAAATCAATCAGTAGTACGAGGACAACATCAAAGCATTTTAGAAAGTTTTTTACTCTAGAGGACAGTACTGAAATTGAGGATTTGAAAAACGAATACAATTTAAATAGGTCTGCATTTAATTCTGGTGCAATTGCATTTAATACAAATATAATACAACCATATACGTTTAACGAATTGTTTACGTTATTTATAAAATATGCTTGCATTTCTAATGGTGATGATTCAATTCTAAATTTGTATTTTTATAAATTGTGGCATAAAGTTCCATTAGTTTATAATGTTAGGGTTAATTATCTCCCACCAATAAAAATTCGAGCAGTTGTTTTGCATTTTGAAAAAACTTGTAGAATTTTGAATTACGAAAGAAAACCATGGCAAAAAGAAAGTAAATATTTTGATGAATGGAACAGAAATTTGGAAAAAGCGGAAGAAATAGACGTCAAGAAAGTTGTCGAGGTTAAACCCTGGTCAGGCTGTAAAGCATGGTTTTACTCAATTCTGATTAAATTAAAGGTTGTTGGTTTTCCTGTTTTTGAAAAAATTAAAAGATTTTTAATATATTTATATGATACTTTTGAGAGACTTTTGGGAAATATAGGTAAGGTTATGAAAAAGTACTGTCCAGGAATATATTTCAAATTAAAAAAGACCGAAAAAAAATAGTTATAAAACGCTGAAAATTATGAAAATAACTCGACGTGCGGTTTTATATATTGGTTACAAATGCAATTTGAATTGTAGCTTTTGTTATTATCATTTTATGAAAAATAAAAAATGGAAACCGATATTAATAGCAAAAATCGAAGCACTTATTTATCGTGTTATTTTTGGTAATAATAGACTTGATCTGACTGGAGGTGAACCAACAATTTATCCAAATATTGTTTCTTTGGTTAAGTTCTGTAAGTGTATTGGTTTGCGTCCAAGTATTATTACTAATGGAATAGCTTTAGCCGATAATAATAAAGTCATTGAGTTGAAAAAAGCAGGCGTTTATGATTACCTTATATCAGTACACGGATTAAATAATGTTTACGATGAAATGGTTGGTTCGAAAGGTAAGTTTGAATTACAAAACATAGGAATACAAAATCTGCTTAAAAATGATATTCCTTTTAGAGCAAATGTGACAATTACTAAATTTAATAAAACACAATTGGTAGATATTGCAAAATACTGTATTGATAAAGGTGCACAAGTTGTTAATTTTATTTGTTTTAACCCTTTTTACGAATGGGAAAAATTGTCAAAAATTGATTTTCAGGAAAGACATTCAAAAATAGCTCCATATCTGAAACAAGCGATAGATATTTTAAATGAAAAACAAATAGAGACGAATATAAGATATTTTCCATTCTGTTTATTGAAAGGATATGAGAAGCATCAGTACAATTTTTATCAATTGTCATACGATTCACATGAATGGGATTTTATGTCATGGCATCGCAATTATAAACTTGTGATACCATATTTGATAAATCGGTTTGTTCTTTATAGACCTAAAGAAAAATTGTCACATTATTATTATGAAGACGTTAATATTGATGCTAAAATGCTATATTTAAAGAAAGACAAATGTAATAATTGTTCTTTATCAAATATTTGTGATGGATTGAAGATTCAGTATATTAACCGTTTTACTGATGAGGAGCTTGATCCATATTCTGGGAATATAATTAATGATACAACATATTATATTAAAGAGCAGTTTAAAATTTGTGATTAGTTAATTCATAGAGCAAAATCCTATGACAAAAGAAAGTTTATTGGTAACATTAGCGGACAAGAGTTTTGTCGAACAGGCAAAGCAATTATTCTCCAGTGTTTATTGGAACGCGGGATGGAAAGGGGATTATATGTTATTAGCTCACAATATTCCTGAAGATAATCTGAAATGGTTTTTTAATAAAAAAATACTAGTAAAGAAAATTGAATCGATAGATAATCGTTTTGTGGGAGATAGTAAATATAATCCAGCTGTACTTGATAAATTTTATCTTTTTACTGAAGAATTTAAAAAATGGAAGTATGTAGTGTTTTTAGACGCAGATATTATTGTCAGGGCTTCTTTAGAAAGGTTAACAGGTATAAGCACTTTTTCTTGTGTAAAAATCGTAAACAGAAATTTCAGATGTTACTTTTCGGAGAAAGAAAGCGAGAAAATTAAAGAATTGAAGGATGAGTTTAATTTGAGGCGAAGTGCTTTCAATTCAGGTGTAATGGCTTTTAATACGGATATAATAAAATATGATACTTTTGACCGATTGGTTTCATTATACAATAAGTATTGTGATGTAATAAATGGTGATGATTCAATACTTAACTTGTATTTTTACAATATTTGGGAAAAAGCACCTTTAATATATAATTTAAGAGTCAATCATTTTCATTGTAAAAAATTAGATGCAATTGTACTGCATTTTGAAAGAGCATTTCGTAAGATTAAAGACAATGATAAGCCTTGGATGGAAGGGAATACTTATAGAGAAGAGTGGGAAAAGAATTTGTTGAATGCTGAAAACATTGATTTGGGAAAACCTATCGCAGGGATTCAATATAGTAATTGTAGGATGGCATATTTGACTTTTGTATTAAGACTTTTAATGTCTTTTAAACATCTGGTTTCTTTTTGCAAAATTATTATAGGTTTTCCAGAAATGATTTTGGGCAAAATAGGTATAATTATAAAAAAGATTAATCCGGCATTATATTCAAAACTGAAAAGGAATAATAATGGAGAATAAAAAAGAATTGATAGTTACTTTG